>JAEEGL011007969.1_pt1 | contig 16569 bp, 16 predicted proteins | sample 9134231 | NCBI WGS metagenome assembly JAEEGL01 (sample SAMN16246548, study PRJNA631951) | gut metagenome | biome: gut microbiome; feature: rumen; material: fiber-attached | host: Bos | place: Iran: Karaj | collected 2018-10 | reverse complement strand
CTGATACTCTCTTGATGCACTCTCGGAAAAGGCAATTTTCTTCTGCTGCATTTCCTCCGCAGATTCCAGCAGATTGACGGCATGATCTGCAATGCGCTCATAATCGCCGATCAGCTTCATGTACTCAGTTGCCTTTATGCTTGTTTTTCTTTTCTGGTGCTTTCATCTGGGATTCCTCCTTCCCAGACTAAATTCTACCCCATTTTCCTTCCCAACTCTAATTCCGGTTCAAATTCCACTCTGGAATTTACTTTGGGAATTCACGCTTTCTTTTTGTAGGTTTGCGTTATTTATATTTGCATTGACAGGAAAAAACCGCTTTGATATAATATACAAAAAAATGGGGGTTTGTGCTATCACTTGGTAGAGTTTGACAAGATTGGGGTTTCGTTTTCGGAGACTGTCTCATTCATGTACACTCGGTTGTTGATATTATGCTCTGAGGTGAGACAATATGACCGGTTCCAACGCTTTGTTTTCTGAGTGGATAAATGCATTCATACAGAATCAAAAGAACTATAAGCGTCACGATGTTTCAGTTACGGATCTTATGGCTGAAACAGTTCTGCGGATGGCAGATGCGAACGATATCCTTCCCGTATTTATGAATACCAGTTGTATAAGGTCTGAAATTCCCAGCACAGTTTATGACAAGTATTCAAAGGCTAATTCGCTGTGTACCGTCTTGAATATTTCCAACTACCATCGATTCAAGCAAGAACTTCAATTGCTGTCCCAAGTTTTTTTAGACTTGGGCGTGAAGGGAATAGTTTTTAAAGGTCCGGCACTAATTGAGAGCGTGTACCCCGGTATGGACTATAGATTTTTCAAGGACATAGATATTATCATTAATAAAAACGATTACCAACCTGTTGTCCTACGGTTGCTGAGCATTGGGTATAAAATAGATGAAGAATGGGAAACAAGCGTTGATTATGTTCAAGAGTTAGAAGCGTTTTCCGATCATTATCCTGTCCTTTGCCGTTATAAAGGAGAAACAAAATACCTTTTAGAATTGCATCATGTGGATCAACTGGGTCTACCAGAAGATATTATTTTTGATCGCGCCCAAGAATATAACGGTTTGTTTTCCAATAATATCGTCATAGAGTTTTTGCTTGGAGCTATTCATTTGCATAAGCATTGGCCAAATCGATTGCACAATCTCAAGACTCCTGTGCTTCGTTGGTTGTTGGATTGTGGTCTTTTGCTACAAAAAATAAATACTTTGGATTTGTGGCATGATTTACAGGAACTTACTCTTGAACATGGTTTGATGGAACCCGTTCTTCTATGCGTTATTGCGTGTGAGGAAGTCCTCGGGTGTCATGGCTTTTCTGAAAGAATAACCTCAAACATAGCAATTAAGACAGCTTATCTACAGTTTCCCAAGGCAGACTATTCTATTCCATGGATTGATAGGCGGTATTCTTTCTTTGAACTTTTTGTTTTGCGAAAAAAGTCATATCTGGAGATTTCTGGTGCGATACGTGAACTTGTTCAAACAGAAGAGTATAGGAAAAAACATACTATTCATTTTCAACCAGGAAAACTGTTTCACGTTTCTTCTGATGACTATCGTTTTCGCGTTTTTTGGGATGACACTGGTTTATCGTTCACAAGAATTACTTATTACAATTGTTCAATTTCCCTTGGTTTTTCATTGTTCTGGTGTGCAGACGGGTTGTTATGTCAGTTTAATGTTTCATCAAGTCGAGATTTACGTTATTCTAGGCCGAGTTTTCCAAGCACTTGGGTGAATATAAACCTTGTTCTACGTATGAAAACGCCTAATAGTGACAAAGGGGTCAACTTCCTCCTGCTCCTGGGCAAAGATAATTGCGTAGAAATCTACAACGCGGACACGGACCGGCTCTTTGAACACGAAAAAATGGCTGTGGTCCCTTGCGTTATTTATCGTGGTGCAAGATCGTTGTCTATACATGATCTCATTATACCCATGAAATGTGTTCATACTGTGTATGATAGAACGGCGATGATTTCTGTAACTGCGATAACCGCACTTGCGTCACCTGCAAGCCATTATTGTGTTCTATCTTGGCCATCATACACCAATAATATCTGTCCTTATGGTTTCGTCTCTTGGGATGACATCTCATCTAATCAAAAGATATGAGGGGGGGTGTTTTGTTTGCAGCAAATACATGCTGACAGCAAAATTCGTATGGTGTCAGTCAATATAGAGATTACAGACAAATGCAATCTACACTGTGCCTTTTGTTTTAATAATTCTGAGCAAAAGCATAGTCGTTTCTTGACCCTAGATGAGTTTCAAAAATTTCTTTCAAAACTCATTGAGTTTGGAGTTACTGATGTAACACTCAGTGGAGGGGATCCGTTTTTACATCCTCAAATTGTTGATATTATTGATTGGTCATTACGGTGTCACTTAAATGTTTTATGTCTCTCCAACGGTCTCTTGATTGATTGTTCGGTTGCAGACTATTTAGTTGAGAATGACATAATGTTACAAATCAGTTTGGATGGGGCAACAGAAGAAACCGATGATAAAATACGTTGTGTTGGTCACTATTCGCACGCTGTTGCATTAATGGACTACTTGAGCGAGCGGGGTTATCAATTTGGACGAGCCAGAATGACAATTTGTAGACAAAACATCAAAGAAATTGATTCGTTTTTTGATTTGTGTGTGAAAAAGCATTTCGTTCCGACATACTCATTTGTTATGAGACTCGGTCGTGCAAATTCAATGTGGGAATCATTACAAATCTCTCCCAAAGAAAAGGCAAGAATAAGAAATAGGTTGGAAGAAAAATATCGAGCGTCCGGCTTTTTTGACCTCGGTGAACAGTACATGATCAGGACAGTCAATGTCAAAAACATACGACCGTCATTTGGCTGCTCACTTGATATGGATCCGCTTACGCTTTCGCCATTGATCAAAACGGACGGATCGATTCAGCCATGTCAGTTATTATATGATGATGCCTTCACAATCGGAAACCTCAACAATAAATTGATTTTTGACACCGAGCGTTTGGAATCGCTTCGTTCTTTAGTTGCGAAGAGGCGCCGGGACTTGTTGGATTCGGTTTGTTGCGATTGTTCCTTTAAGGACGCCTGCGGACAAGGATGTCCAGGGAAAGCTTACTGTTCAGGGAACTTTGACAGTGTTGATGATGAGTGTGATTTGCGGAAGATAGATTGTATTCAATCACATTTTCTGGCTTCTTCGAGTTATAAAGACAGATAACCGGACGGTTTGTTGTGATAATTGTGAGAGAGCAGTTCTGTTTTGGTTGTCCACTTTGGAGATGATTCTGGATGAATCTAGATATGTTTATACAATGGCATGTAACGGCTTTATGCCCAAATCATTGTCGTCATTGTTATATGTATGATGCCGACTACACAAAACTCAAACAATCTGAACTCCAGTTTGCTGACTTAAAGCATATATACGAAAACATTTGTAGGTTTGAAAATACACACAACATCCGGGTAAATAATTATTATATCACCGGTGGAGATCCCCTCTTGAAAGACGGGGTATATGATTTGCTAGATTTATTACGTATAGATGGAAGAAAAACATACATTTTAGGAATACCCGAACATATCACAAAGCAGAATATTATTAAACTGGCTTCTCTCGGCGTTCGCGCATATCAAGTAAGCCTTGATGGCATGCGAGAAACTCATGACTACATTCGTGGACAAGGGAGTTTCGATAGAACGCTTCAAGCAATACAATTGTTGTCAAATAGCGACCTTGGTGTCAGCGTGATGTACACTGTGCACAGGAAGAACGCCAACGAGATGTTTGATGTATTATGGCTACTTCATTCGTTGAAATGCAGAGTGGCGTTTGCGTTTGACTTTATGATTCCTGAAGGAAATGCTGTAAAAAATGACCTTGGTTTGTTTACAGCTGAGGAAGTCCGTGATTTGTTGCTTCGATTTCTACATGAGACGAATGAACTGCGGACATTAAAAACGAATCTTGTTATCAACACAAAACCCTCCCTATTTAACGCGCTATTTCATGAGATGCCAGGTATTATTGGTAATAACATGTTCAAAAAAGGTTGTCTTGCGGGATGGGGTGGCGTTTCAATTTTACCAAATGGAGATATGCTTGCCTGCAGAAAACTCCCTGTCGTAATTGGAAATCTTACTCGCGACAGCTTTGAGGATCTATTCCTTGGGCACCCGGTTATGCGAGCTTTGAGAAGGAGTCATAATTATCACATTTGCGGGGACTGTAAGCACTATACTGTATGCAGGGGATGTCCCGCAATGTCATATGCGGTTTCACAAAACATGTTCGCACCTTTTCCATATTGTTATCTCTTTTATAAGTGTGATAATGACATTAGCGATTTACCGCTGAACATTAGTTATGAAGAAGAATTCGAGTTTATTCGTGAAAACTATTTAAACCCCATGAAGGGACTAGATGGGAAGCCTAATTGTTTCTTCATAGATAAGGCAGTAAGATATCACGTATCACAAGAAAAAAGGGGAGTCAGAAATGAGCGACAATCATGAGGAACAGGTCAGCAAGAAAGCATGGCATACTCCAGAACTGAAGGAATACACAATTGAGGAATTGACCCGAGAAATCGTGGCAAATGCCAACTCAAATTGTGGGGGGTTCTGTTGGTCGGGGAGTTGGTGCGTTGGCTGGTAATGCTCCCAGGCGCATTTTCCAGTTTCATTGACAGTTTGAGGTATACAGCTGACGCGATATCTCTGCCTTTTCTTGGCAAAAATCCTTTTTCTCCCATGAGCTTCTGAATAGAAAGCTCAATCCAAACGTAGGGGCATTGAGTATTTACTAGCACATCATTGAGTGTAATCACCTTTCTCATGTTCTTTATGGGTGATAGCACAAGTGATTTGATTGTTGAACTCAATGCCCCTCTTGGGTTTATTCACCTTGTATGTTATTACGTTGATTGTGTCTAAACAAATATAGTGCTTCTTAGTTTATAGTCTTTTTGATACAAAGCTAGCTCAATTGCTTTGTTTGTTGCATGAAACAGATCTGAATATGGACATGGGCTCATACTGGAAGCCCCCGCAAAAGGAATATGCCTTAGTAGTGTGCCCAAATGTGAATCACAATTGATGGAGATTGGAGGTTGTTTTGTATGTCATACAAACGAAACGAAACTATCTGTTCTCAAACGAACGACCAAGGAACTCTAATAATAGATACAGAGAGAGGAAAAGTATACGTATTCGGAGAACTGGAGACATCAATCTGGGAGGCAGTAGATGGCAAAACATTTGACCAGGTGCTATCCTCCCTTCAGAGACAATACAGCGGAACCGGTATCGAGGCAGATTTAAGGGCTTTTCTTGAGAAGTTAGTGGCTGAAGGATTGCTTTTTGAAAACGCGAATGATGAGTGTTCAGAATCCGTGTCGAATACTTGACATTCCTGGCGTGCATCCAAAAATATGGATTGAATCCAATGACGAGAAGATCCTTCATTGTCTCTGCTGTTACCTTTTCCCTTATTGCATTACCCCGACAGCTACAACAACAAGGAATGCTTGCTCGGCAAATTTGTCAATCATCAAGAGTGATATAGGGAGGTATTGCCTGACCTGGACCTCGAATGTCACCAATGTAAATGTCGATGACATTGAGTTCCATGAAACCGTGCGATATTTGAAAAAGCGCTTGCATTCAGAATTATCGATGCATAACAACGGTATTATTCTTCACGGGGGTTGTGTTTCAAATGCTGAAGGAAATGCAATTGCTATCTTGGGGCACACGGGGGCAGGAAAAACAACACTGATAGCATATCTTACCTCAATAGGCTATTTCTATCATAGCGAGGATATGCTTCTGCTGCGAAACGACGGAAAAGTTGTTCCCTTTCCATCCCCTATCTGCCTGCGCAATGACAGTGTTGATTTGCTTCGCGAGCATTATGGTATCCGCATTAATGGGTTTAAGTGCGGGTTTCTGGAACATCGGCGGATTCTCTGGAAGATACATCCGCCGGAATATTCACCTGTTCCAATGCAGGCGTTTATTATTTTAATTCGGGAACCAGGGCAACATGCAAAACTGAATCGAACATCTTCAACGCAGGCAATGGACTCAATAGTAGACAATATGTTTGGCGTACAGGATTTATACTCAAATCTTCGCACAGCTTTTGTTTTGAGCCAGAGAACACCAGTTTATACTTTGAGATACTCAAAACTAAACGAGGCGGCGGACTGCATTTCTCGTTTATTTTCTGGAAAGAACAATGAATGGGGGTTGACAACATGTCAAAAAGACCAGTAGGTTTTTTTCCGTTGTTGATTATTGTGATTTTTCTAATAAACGGATGTGGTATTTCGCCACGTAATGATCAGGCTGATTTTGACAGGGTAGAAGCGGAAAACGCTTCGATATTGCCTGATTATGAACCCAACGGGGAACTTACTGTCTATTACGTGTCAGAACCGTTATACGAAGAAGCTATCCGATTGTTCCAACACAATTGGCCGGAAGTGAATCTTCGCGTTGAATCTTTTGACAACAGTTCAGAAATGGAACTTCGTATCACAACGGAGCTGGGCGCTGGCGCTGGGCCAGATGTAATGCTTTTTTCTTCCGAGTTTACAAGTATTGATGTGCTAAAAATGGCCAAAAACGGCGCTTTTATGGATTTGACTGGTGCATTTGAGTGTTTATCGCTTTATGATGGATATCTTGACGCTGGAAAAATCGGGGGGAGACAATTTGTGATTCCGCTCGGTTTCTCAATCCCATCAATTTATACATCAGTAGAAAACATGGAAGATCAACAAATAGAGTTGGGCGATTCGTATACTTTTGAAGATCTCTGTAATGAAATAATAAAAAACATCTATAGAAATGAAGGAAATGCGGAACACACAACACTTCAGGCCGAGCAGTCTTGGAATGGCTTGCCTAGTTGGCTTTATGCCGCTGGATACAACATCATTGACATTGATTCGAGCACAATCACAATCAGTGAGGAAGAATTTAAACCTATAGCTGATCTTTCCCTGAGCCTTCGGAAGACAGAAGGCAAAACTGAAACGATTGTACACAAGTATAGAACTGACTTTTCAAATTCGACTTCTGCAATTACATTCTTGCTCTTCCAGAAATCATTTACCATTGGTGCGGCATACTACAATATGTTATTTGAGAAGCGTGTTGGAGAAGAGTTCACTTTATTGACCATTCCAGACGCAAAAGTCCAGCAGGGAATCAATGCCATTGTTACTCACTACGGAGCAGTGAATGCAAGGTCAAATAATTCGACAGCCGCTATCCATTTTCTTGCGGAGATTTTACAGTTTTCCAAAAGAAGTCTAACATATGATGATTTTAGAAAGTATCCACTTTTCTCTTCCCCAACGAATAACGAGAAGGCTTTCATAGAACTTGCAAACTCAGCAAAACTTAGCCCAGAGATTATCGAACAAGTCGATTGTGCTCTTTCCAACATAATCTACTTTCAAATCCCAAATCCAATAGTGATTGAAATCATACAGTCAACGTTCGACCCATATCTTTCTGAAGAAGCTTCGTTTGACACTTGTTTCAAAGATATGTACGCAAAACTATCTTTATATCTTTGTGAATAGGAGTATTAGATGTACAAGAGACCGAATCGGAATAAAGAAGCAACAATTGGATACAGATATTTGATGCCATCCATCTGTGGTTTTTTTCTGTTCTCACTTGCGCCGTTTTTCGTTGTTATAATTGCTTCATTCTGCTCTACGGGCATTGGCTCTATTCACGTTGATGGCTTGGGGAACTATCATACGTTGTTCTCTTCCCAGGCATTCCGTCTTGCAATGTGGAACACCTTTCGATTCATGATAATAGGTATTCCCTTGGTAATCCTGTTTGCTATGATAATTGCGTTGTTGTTGAATGACATTGAAAAGCGCGACAGCATCGCCTTTTCAATTCTGGTTTCGCTGAATCTATTGCCAATGGTTCTCCCTTCCGGAAGTGTGATGTTGTTTTATCGGGTGGTCTTTGAAAGATTTGGTTTGGCTAACAGTATAATTCAACAACATGGCGGGGCACCTCTTGACTGGTTGCATGGAGAAGCGGCGTTTTATATTTTGATTCTGCTCTATGTTTGGAAAAATTACGGTTATTGTATGATTCTGTTTTTAGCAGGATTAAAAAACGAAGACAGGGCCATCTATGAGGCGGCCTCCATCGATGGGGCAGGAGGCGTTATACGTTTCATTTATTTAACAGTTCCATCGTTAACGCCTATTATATTGCTTTCCATTCTTTTGAGCATAATGAACGTTTTTCTCGTGTATAGAGAATCATTTCTTCTCCTTGGCGACTACCCAAATAGCGCAATATATATGCTTCCAAACTTTCTAATGAACAGTTTCAAATCCTTTAACTTGAATCAGATGTACGCAGCTACAACGATATTTGTTTTTTGCTCCACAATCATCGTTTCCATCGCAATTCGATTTGGACGTATTGGAAGGAGAGTTTCTTGATGCAACGGTCGGGGAATTGGTGGAAGACGCTTGTGCTTGTTGCTGTTTCGTCTGCTGTGATTCTACCAGTTGCATTCGTTGCCGTTTGTGCTTTCCTTTCACCAGACAGCGCCACTCAACTATTCCAGAATATTTATAGTGGGGCAGGAACAGATAGTTACATGGTTTTCAGGAACATTCGATTTGGGTTTGATCAGTTCCTGAAAGCTTTTCTCGCCACTCCTCGGAATTGGGTTTATTTTTGGAATAGTGTTGCGATTGTTATCCCATGTATTTTGGGGACCATTCTCGTCGCAGTCCTGGGAGGATACGGACTAGCAAAGTTTAGTTTTCCTGGTAAGCGTATCTTACTCTTTTTTTTCTTGATCGTCATGATGCTTCCCTACCAGGTTCGTCTCGTTCCTGATTTTTACATCGCCACTGCAGTTGGCTTAATCGGTACTCGGGCGGGAATAATCCTCCCGAATATCTTCACTCCATTTGGTTGTTATTTATTGTTTCAGTATATTAGCCGCATTCCCAATTCATCAATTGAAGCGGCTAAAGTTGATGGGGCAAACAGTTTCCAAATCCTGATATGTGTGGTTATTCCTCAAGCATGGCCTGGTATTGGGGCACTTGCTCTGCTAACTCTGATTGATTTGTGGAACAGTGTAGAGCCACCACTGATAATTCTTAGGGAAGCCGAAAAGTTGCCTTTTTCTGTTGCCTTGCGTGAAATTGGCTCTGTTGATATTAGCGTCTCTTTTGCCTGTGCAATCGTGTACATGATTCCAGTTCTGCTTGCGTTTTTAGTGGGTAGATCTCTTGTAATGATTAGACTTGAAAAACAATTTAATGAATAGGTGGGAAACATGAAACTCCAACGAATCAAAATAGTGCTCTGGATTGCAGCTTTATTCTTTCTTGGAGCAGTTTTGATGACATTTGCGTCCTTCCGCATCTATCATCTTGCCTTGCCAACAGTGACGCTCTGTGAGCAGCGTAGTGGTACGATTTGTAGAGAATACAGTGCAAATGCGACGGTTGGTTTTCACGAGACAACCGACTACCGTTTCCCAATTTCTGTGACTATTCAACGTGTCTTTGTCTCTCCAGGTGATTCGATTACCCGAGGAGCACCATTGTTTCAAGTTGATATTAATTCTCTCAAAGGAGAAGAACTCAACTTGTTGCTCCAAATGGAAACGCTTGAATCCTCCCGCGACAATGAAAGTGAAGATAACATATCTTACCAATACTATGAATATAGAATCAATGAATGCAAAACATCCATTGATACAATTCATGCGCTGCTTGAATCAGACGGACTCGTTAAATCGGAGGAAACTGGAATTGTAACGGGCTTGTTCGTTCCACAGAATGCAGTCATCTCGGAAAATACAACTATACTCTCTACTGCCCAACAATCAGATGGCAATATGTATTTGCATTGGGAATTATCTAATGATGTTGCATTATTATTCAACAAGGGCAATGTCGTTGAAGCAGAATCATTTGGAACACTAACCATAACTAATAAATCTGGACGCAACTACACGTGTGATGTTACCACTGAAGTAGTAGGGGTCTTTCTCCCTGGTGAAACTGTGAAGGTTAGATTAACATACCGAAGCGTGAGATATGATCATTTGATTCCAGTCGAGGCTGTGTCATTTATTGATGATGGTGCAAAAGGGATTGTATTCTATACACAGGAACGCAAAACGCTTTTTGGTTCAGAGTTATATGTGATGAGTGAGACGTTTTCAGTTCTGGACTATGACACACTTAATGTTGCTGCAGACATTGCTCCAGGTCTTGATGCAAACAACTTTGTGGTTATTTACGCTTCACGATCGTTGTCAGATGGTCAGGCGGTGAGGGAATGAGGAATAGACGCTGGATAAGTGCAATAATCATTCTTTTGTCGATTCTTGTGATATATGCAATTGGAGTCCCGTATTATAAAGCACCGGACTTGATGGAAAGTTGCGGCCTTTGTATACAAGCGCTACACCTCGAAAGTGTTGACGGTGTTGTTGGTTACTCTGTTGACACCGGAGTGATAAGGACAATAAATCATGAAGCATTATCCACCCAAGTTATTTATACAACCAATGATTACTCGGAACTCATCAATTTGGATCTAGTCACAGGCGCATTTGTCTTGACAAACCACACCGCAGTCATTAGCGAGGAATTAGCAGTCAGCCTGTTTCATACAGCTGAAGTGGTGGGACAGCATTTATTGGTTAATGATGAAGATCGTATCATTTCCGGAGTGGTCTCAAGACCTATTACTTTTTTGGAGACAATATGTAGTAGGGCTGATGTTGTTTATATAGAGGCGGAGAACGGCACATATACAAATGTCATTGCTGAAGCAAATGCGACTATGTCTGGCCATTTTGAGCGTCAAGGACTTGTGAACGCCGAAACGGCTGTGATCTTCTCGACTGAGTCAGTGTTATTCCGTCTTCCTCGGTCCCTTCTTGGTTTGTTAATCAAGATGGCTGCGATTATGTTTTGTGGAACATCCTTTGCCATGTTCATTAAAAACACAAGGAGTTATATTCAGTGTCCCACCCCTGATTTGCGGCAAAAAAAACAACTATTGACAAGTGGGATGATCCTTCTTTTATCGTTGCTCTGCGTAATAGCGAGTCTTTTGTTCGTTGAAAATCTTTCCATCCCGAGAGTTTTTCTACCAGAAGACGGTGTTTTCCGATGGGATTTCTTTTTTGTTCACCTAACCAACTATATGCAGAGTCATATCAATTGCGAATATTCAAGCATAGTGAGGATGATTCGCGTATCGGGGATATTGGGCTCAGTGTTGTATATTGGGTTCTTCCCTGTGTTTCTCCATGAAATCCTTGTCTTGGAAAGAACCATACTGCGGCATAATGGGAGTGAAACTGAATATTATTGAATCCCTACATGGAATAATCATGCGTAGAAGAATGCTGATTGGTATGATTTCCCTTGTGAAACGGAAAGGATGCCCAAATGAACGAATTTAATGTGAATGTATGCTATACATGTAACAGCAATTGTGTTTTTTGCGCTGCGAATTGTGGCAATGTTCCTTCTGGCAGAAAATTATCTCTCAACGAATATAAGCAGTTATTTTCGTTTCAGCCATTAAGGCAAGGGGATATTGTGGTAATCAATGGTGGAGAACCCACACTTTGTGACGACTTGATAGAAATGATAAAATATAACACGAGCCATGGTGCTCAGACAATTCTTTTTACAAATGGAAGGAAACTATCTAATTCGTCATATTGTGAATTATTGATTCGCGCTGGGGTTTCCCGCTTAACCATTCCATTCTATGGTTATAATGCTGCTACACATGACGCAGTCACCAAATCCACCGGGAGTTTCACGCAATTGGAACAGGCGCTAACTAATCTTGAGTTTTTTCGAGAAGAGCATTCTTTCGAAATCGAATTAAAAATCTTGCTATGTCGGAGCAATATGACCCAACTGCTGGGCATTTTCAACGCTGTTTGTGACCATAATTTCGATCGAATGCAAGTCAGCGGTATAATTCCATCTAAAACAGCTCAAGAAAACAATGAAATCCTCACAAGGGATGAGACATTCACAGCAGTTAATGGGTTTCTTGATGCGATATGGTCTCGGATAGGCAAATCCCGCTTTGACCTAATGGGCATACCGCTATGTCTTCTCACTAAGAAGAATCTTCTTATGTATATAAATATGAAGAGTTTTGAACTCATGAAGAGCCCAGCAATGCCTAACAGTTTTTATTCTTACGAGATCAGTAATGAAAAACTGCACTTTACAGAACCTGATGCCAGCAGAAGAACCGTGTGCCGAAATTTCAACTGTTCTTACCAACGGTTTTGTAATATGCAAACGCTGGTTAATGATCTCTGGTATTTTCAGAAATTGATTACTAATGAAGGTGCTTGCAAGAAATGACCTATGGCAATGAACCGTTTGAAATGCGAGATAGAGAATCTGTTTTGGAATTAGCGTTATATTACAAAAAGCCGGTTACCATTGTGGCAAAAGGAGACAGCATGAAGCCACAAATCAAAGACGGCGATCGTATCGAAGTTCGGCAAACTCTAGATTATAAAATCGGCGATATACTAATCTTTCGATATAGAGCAACGCTACTTGTTCATCGTCTGGTAAAATTGGACTGGCAGTATTATTGCAAAGGAGATAATGCATTTAGGATTGAAGTCATTCCTGAAAACGCAATACTAGGAAAAGTTACATGCATAAATGGAACTGAACCGGTTGCATGGGCTGCGTGGATGAACGAACTGTCTTTGGAAGTGAACCGCATATTTCTTCTTAGCGACAACGATTATGAAAAAACCATGAACTGTTCACCCTTCCTTTTTTACAGATACACAGTTCTTGGATTTATCGAATCTCCAATAGTTTTAGCGACCAACCAATGGGATAGCGTTTTGGAAGAAATGAACCAACTCAATAATGATGAAAAATGGCTTCTTGAGGTGCTATACGCGCCTCGAGAACTTAATGAATTATATATAGTGGCAGGTGATGGTATTCAAGAGCATTCGTCTTCACGAAATCGCATCAACACACTGTTAACAAAACTGATATGCAATAACTTTGTTCTTGTGCGTGATCAGGACAAATAACAGGTTGAGGAAGTGTAAAACATCCATTTGCCAGCAAATTCATGAACTACTTGGGAGCCTCCAGAAGACTATTCCCGGGGCTGAACTTGCGTTCAGCTGCACATCATATCAAGAATCTCCTTGAATACACTCAAGATCAGTCCGAAGAGTTCCTAAAAGAACAATCTTTGAAGCATGAATTTGCTTTCAAGGGCAAAGGATGATGATAATCTTATCCGGGTTAAGAGCAGGGATGCGACACAAGAATTATTAGAAATAACATTTGGATAATGTTGCCGTTCGTTGTTGCGATTTCTGCCTTCCAAAACAGTGCGTTGGCATTGGGAGTTATCAACCAAGGTCCTTTCCTGCCGGACACTAACATAAAGGTTTAAAGTATTATGATTGTGGCTTTTGTTTACCGCCAGTTTTGGGCGTTTTCTCCCGATGTTTTTGGACCCCATACCCCTCGATACAAGCAGTAGATCTGTTGGTGTAATCTGTTGGTGTATAGGTTAAACTCGTGCGTTTTCGCTTTATACCCGAATTCTCATTGGCTGATGGGAACGTATCAGAATTTTGGGATGAAAGGAGTGGGTATGAGTGTTTAGCCCCAATCTATCCAAGGAGAACACCCGTCTTATGAAGGACGTGCTGTCTGAATTCATTTCTTCGGGAAGAATCGAAACACATGATGACGTTTGTAGTGAACAGCCTGATGAAGTTTATGAGATCCCGGAATGTGAAGTGCGCAATGGCTCTTTCCCGATTGTGACTTCAGCTCTCTTTTGCGGATTCATGCCGGATGATATTCAGCGAAAGATTGACGCACACTTCAGTTCTTGCGAAAAGAATTATGCTCAATATGTAAAGGAAACAGAACGACTTTCCAAACTGTTTCAAGCTGCCGGACTTCGAGTGTTAGTTTTTAAGGGTATTTCTGTCGTGGATTATGCGTACCATGACCCACGGTTGCGGAGTTTCATAGACCTGGACCTAATAATAGACCTGAAAAACTACGTTTCTATTCGTACGATTCTCCTGAATGACGGATACTGTATTGAAGATGATTGGCCGAGCAAACTCGAAATTGAACAGGAAATCAGTTTGTTCAATGACCACTTGCCCTCGTTTGCAAAACACATTGCAGATACTGACGAATGGTTTTATATCGACTTGAAGCATACCGGATGCTGCAATTTCGATCAGCGGGTCCTGTTTGATCATGCGCTTCCTTACCATGGGCTTCTTCGTTGTTCTTTAGTTGATGAGTTTATCATGAGCGCTTTGCATCTTGAGGTACATTGGCCAAGATCAATGGGACTCCTGAAGCAAAAGTGTATGAAGTGGGTTATCGACTGCGGAAGGCTATGTGTCGAGATCATAAAACAAGATCTGTTTCCATTATTGATCGACAGCATGTGTATTTATGGCGTTGCAGAAAGCATTCACCGCTGTATGAAGGCGGTCTTCCTGATTACAGGGAATTGTGAATATGAAACCGCCTTGAAAGCTCTTAGCAATGCTCTTTATAATGATTATTTGAATTGTTCTATCGACCGATATCAAATCCCAGCACTGAATAATGAAGAGATGCTCAGTATCCAAGATGCTTTTCTTTTCTCGAATCAGGTGTATCAGTGCTACCAGGATACACTGGAGCAGCAGCATAGCAGGGCAATAACGGAGCACAGCCCCTTGGTTACCTATAACGTTTGCAGGCAACCATCTTTGTCGCTTTCAACGGCAGATTCGAGGTTTACAGATCATTGGGATGAAACGGGTATTTGTAAGGCAAAGCATGATGTTTCGGCAACCGTTGATTGTATCTTCTCCATCGCAAAAGAGCACGATGATTTCAGGATTAGTTGCATTGTATCAACAAATCATGATATTCGTTTTACGCGTTCAAAGTATCCGTGTGACTGGACCAATAACGTTGTTCGAATGACTTGGGAGCGCGCAGGGGAGACCTGTGGGATATGGATAATACAAGGTGTTGACCAGACCGTTGACATCTATGATATCAGGAGAGAACGCCCAAGTGAAAACGAGTTGCTCATGAAGGCTAACTGTGTGCTTTTGCAAGATTCGCATCGAGCTGGGTTCTATGACCTAAAGATACCAAAGGAGATTCTTTCATTATCGGATCCTTGTCCTTTTCAATTAAGTGTGAGCGTTGCCTTTTTGGAACCGTGCAATCATTTCACATCTCTCTGCTGGCCTGCATACAGCGACAACAAAAACCGATTTGGGGTTATTCAATTTCACGAATGACGAAAAAGAGATGAAAGGAGCCACACCATATGCCTGAAATCTATCTAGAAGGAACGGATGGCGTCGGAAAAACAACAATTGCACAGGGGCTTCTTAATCTGGGGATCGTCTGTAAGGATCGCCATCGTGAAGTCATCAGCAAATATATGATGTTCGACGTCCCGATGGAAAAGAGAATTCAGGAGTATTCGACTCTGCTACATGAAGACCTCATTGTTATATTCCTAGTGAACCAGGACGGGGATGAACTCATGAGGAGAATCTTCTCCAGAGAGAAAAAACCATCGGACTTTGACCTGCATGCTGTTGAGTATAACCGACTATATCTTGATACATACAAGGAAATGGCGCGCCGGAATCTCACGAACGGGAGGCTTTTTTTAGTTGATCTGACTTCAAAAACAATTGACGAATCATTGCAGTCCGTTTTGGAAATCATAAAAACAAGAACCTAATGGACCGTACAGCCCATTGGCTTGAGATTCTAGCAACAGCATTTGGCTTGCTTCAAGGGCTTCTTGCTCTCCTAAATAAGAGATGCAGTTGGATTGCCTATGTTTTGCAAATGCTTTGCTTAGTGCTGTTTTCACACCACGCGAGGCTATATGGCGACGTGATTAACAGCTTATTCTACATTGCATTCGGTTTTTTCGGCTTTTTTCTATGGGGTTCACACGACACAAAGGTCTCATCGTGTAATCCTCTTGAGCGTATGCTGTATTCCTGCTTGATTGTAATCGGAGGATTGCTGGCGGCATTTGTTCTGCAAAAAACCGCTGATGCGCTGCCAATTCTAGATGCGTTCACCACAGTCAGCAGCTTTGCCGCCACATATTACATGGCACGTCACAAGACCGATACATGGCTGATTTGGTTCATAAATGACATCCTTTACATCATCGAGTATCTGCTGTTGCCTCAAAAAGCACTCTATTTACTCTGCCTGAATATCATTTGGGCCGTAATGGCCGTGATTTCCTGGTTTTCCTGGAAACGAATTGAAAGAGAGGAAAGAACGAAGGATGTGTCTTGATGTGTTTTTTGCGGGGAAATTCGCTCTATCTGAAGATAGGTCGAGACCCTTGCATGATAGAGTGAAAGACGATTACCGTAGTGTTCTGTTGGGTGATCCTAAGCGATTCATTTATGCTCAAAAAGGGTTGGTT
>JAEEGL016898056.1_pt1 | contig 16570 bp, 11 predicted proteins | sample 9134231 | NCBI WGS metagenome assembly JAEEGL01 (sample SAMN16246548, study PRJNA631951) | gut metagenome | biome: gut microbiome; feature: rumen; material: fiber-attached | host: Bos | place: Iran: Karaj | collected 2018-10 | reverse complement strand
TCTTTAGTAATAGGTTTAAAGTCTTTCATATAACTGACATTATCTTTTAATTGTTCAAAGTTACTCATTCCAGATAATACTTTATAAATCCCATCAAAACTTGCTGCAAATCTTACGGCATAACTTGCATATGATAAATCACTATTTAAACTATCAAAGACATCTTTAGCTTCTTGTGGTAGATTTACTAATCCACCACCTTTTACTGGTTCCATTACTAGTATGGGTTTATTATATTTTCTACATACTTCATAACATTCTTTACTTTGGACTCCAGCACTTTCATAATCTATATAATTTAATTGTATTTGAACTATTTCTATTTCTGGATGTTCACTTAAGATCATATCTAAGATATCTGCTGTATCATGGAAAGATATACCTAAATGTTTTATTTTTCCATCACTCTTTAATTTCTTAGCTACTTCATATGCATTACATTTCATAAAATGTTTATAGTTTTCTCTATCTTGAGCATGCATTAAATAATAGTCAAAATAGTCTACTCCACACCATTTTAATTGATTTTCAAAGAAAGGTATTATATCTTCTTCTTTATTAAAATAGTTTTGAGTTAATTTATCAGTTAATTCATATTTATCTCTATCATATCTACTTGATAAACATTCTCTTATAGCTATTTCACTTTCTCCATTTAAATAACCATGTGCTGTATCAAAATAATTGAATCCATTTTCTATATAGTAATCAATCATTTTATTAAATTCTTCATAGTCTACTTTACTACCATTCATTGGTAATCGCATGCAGCCAAAACCTAATTTTAAATTCATATTTTTCTCCTTTTATTTATTAATACCACTCATTTTTTTATTAATGAATCTTATTGCCCATACTGAATTTAATTTATATAAGAATTTTAAAAATTTAGTATCACTACCTAGATATACTTTAAATTTATTTTTCTTAATTCCATTAATAATTTGATTTGCTCCAACGACTGGACTTAGTAATTTATAAGAGCTATTCTCTCCAGTAGTTGCTATTTCTACATTAGAATTTTTTGTAATATTAGTATCCATTGCTCCTGGGAAGACAATCATTACTCTTACATTAGTATTATCTAATTCAGCAAATAATCCTTCTGTAAATATCTTAAGTGCTGCTTTAGATGCTCCGTATACTGTTTGACCTGGGAACGGAAAGAATCCTCCCATACTTGAGACGTTTACTATATATCTTTCTTTTTGTTCTTTAGTTAAATCTTCCATAAAGTATCTTATTAAATTAAGAGGGCCAAAGAAATTAATATTCATTACTTTATTTATTGTCTTATCATCCAATGCACCTACTTTAATAAATGGCTGAATAATACCTGCATTATTAATAATTATATTTACATCATTGTAATCTTTTTTATAATCTTCTTTAAACTTTAGAATAGATTCACTATTTCCCATATCAACTACATATGTTTTTAGATTTTCATTTTTTAAATCTAGTTTTAATTTTTCTAAATTTTCTTCATTAATATCTAGCGCTGCAACGTTGGCTCCTTCATTTAGTAATTGTTTAGTTAATTCTAAACCTAAGCCACTTGCTGCTCCTGTTACTATTACATTTTGATTTTTTACTTCCATAGTTAATCCTCCGTTAGGATAATTATATCATAAAAAAAGAGAATTTATTGTAATTCTCCTTCTACATATTCTATATCTGTTTTATTTATTATTACATCATATGTTTTATTTATTTCTAATGGTTTATTTATTATTACTTTTAAAAAGTTTTCTGTATGTCCAATTGATTTATTATCAACTATTTCTTCTATTAAGACATTTACTTTTTTATTTATAAATAAATCATTATAATCTTTTTGTAATTGTTCATCTATTTTGATTAGTTTTCTTGCTCTTTCTTTTTTAATAGCATTATCTATTTGATTAGGCATTGTGTCTGCTTTAGTACCTTTTCTATTTGAATAAGGAAAGACATGTATTTTAGAGAATTTTACTTTCTTACAGAATGCAATACAATCTTCAAAATCTTGTTCTGTTTCACCCGGGAAACCAACTATTACATCTGTTGTTAAATTAATATTAGGTCTTGCTTCTCTTATTTTATTAATCTTATTTAAATATTCTTCAGCTGTATATTTTCTATTCATTAATTGTAATATTTTATTAGATCCTGATTGTAATGATACATGTAGATGTCCACATAACTTTTTATTAGTTTTTAATTCATTAATAAATTTATCTGTTATTTCTGTTATTTCTATACTAGATACTCTTATTCTTTCTAATAAAGGATTTTTAGATATTTCTTCTATTAAATCAGTTAAATCATATTTACCTGTTTCTTTTCCATAAGCACCTGTATTAATACCTGTAAATACTATTTCTTTATAGCCTTTATTTACTAGATTATTTATTTCTTCTACTGCTAGAGAGAATTCTTTACTACGTATATTTCCTCTAGTATATGGAATAATACAATAAGCACAATAATTATTACATCCATCTTGGATTTTTACATATGCTCTTGTTTGATTAAAATTATTAATTACCATATTTTCAAATGGTAGTTTTTTTGTACTACAGAAATATGTATATTGTTTATTATCTTGAATAAAATTATTAATTAGTTCAACTATTTCTGATTTTTTTTGATTTCCTATTAAGATATCTATGTTTAAATCTTTTAATTCTTCTCGATGATTTTCTGCTGTACAACCACATACTACAAGTGTACAATTTGGATTATCTCTTCTAATATCTCTAATCATTTTTTTACATTTATTATCTGCTGTATTAGTAACACTACATGTATTTACTATTACGATATTTGATGTTTTATAATCATCATTATATTTATATTTGTTGTTTATTAATTGCTCTTTTATATATTCTGATTCATAAGTATTTACTTTGCAACCAAAAGTTATAATATTAAAGTTCACGATTTTAACCTCTTTCTATTATTATTACTAAATACTATTATAGTTATTATTGGGAAGACCATTATATCATGTAAAATATATCTAGAATCTTGTTCTGGGACTGATATATATAGTAATAATTGTATAATAATTATTGGTAAGAAATATATAATTTTTTCTTTTTCTTTATAAGTAATTAGAATAAATATATAAATTATATACATTAGTTGATAGAATCCTCCTCTAAATAGAATATCTTCTGTTATTGGGAGAGATCCTAATATTTCTTCTACTTTTACTGTAATAGTACAAAAAAAGTTTTTATATCTATCTATATATAAATCATCATATTCTATTGCATGATTTTTTATTGGAGCAAAGTTATAACCATCTATAGGTCTAGAAATTTCAAATAAGATTGAATCCATGTTTGATAAATTTCTAAGATAAATATATGGATGTTCAATAAATAATTGATAATTAATTTTAATTATTTCTTTACCTGGTTTTATTTCATTAATTTTTAAATGACCAGGACTTCCATCACTAGGAGTTGTAGTATATTTTTGATAATCCTTTTTATATTCTTCTATACTTTGAATTTTTTCTAATTCTTCCATTTGATCTTTTGTAAATCTATAACCATCATCGATAAATGATTCTATCATATACATAGGTATGGTGTATTTAACATTATATGGAGTTTTTATAGCGTGTAATATATGAGGAGCTACTACTCCATACATAAAAGAATATGATATTAAACAAATTATTAATGATGTTAGTGGTATTTTCCAAATATTTTTATACTTTTTAGTCATTATTATACTGATTATTAAGGCAGCAATTATTGATATTATAGTGGCGTGTTTAAATAGACTCATTCCAACAGAAGAAATAATAAATATTATTATGCTTTTCTTTGAGATTTTTTTTGTTGTCATAATATCAAATAAAGATACTACATAAGCCATAGTGCATAATGAAAATATTGTATCTTTAGGTGCTTCATGAAGATAAATATATGGAGTAATAAATGTAATATTTAGTATTAAATATAATAGAATATATTTATTACCTAGTCTATTTTCTATTAGATCTAAAAAATATTTATTTAAAAGAAGCCATATTGTAATTTGGAATAATAGTATAAATGATATATTACCTATATTATATAGTATATATACATATAATTCATATGTAACAGTATGCCAATCATCCCAAATTCCAATATTTGCAATAGATATATTAACGTTTACATCTGGGTACGATACGATAGTTATATTACTAAAAAAAGTTATTGTTGATAATATTGTAATAATAATTAAAGCTATTTTTTTATAATTACATTTATTATTTTTATTGAAATATTTTATAATATCATTTCTTTTATTAATAAGTGTTTGTGTATTTATATAACTAGATAATAATATAGTAATTGGAATTAAAATATAGAATACTATTACTTTAGTTGGCGTATTAGAAAGAGAATATAATTTTGAATCTAATATATTACGATAAGATAATGATATAAGGAAATAGATAGCTATTATGATATTTATTATTATTTGAGATGGTTTTTTATTAAATTTAAATTTATCTATAGTAAAAAAATTAATCATTAAAGAAAATGCTAATAGATAGTAAGCATGTGATAAATTATTTTCATTATAAGCAAATATAGAAATAATAATAGCAATTATAATTATTTTAATAATATGTTTAAGTATTTTGATTATATTCACTATTATTCCTTCTTTCTGCAGTTATTTTATCATATTTTACAAAAAAAATAATGCATTAAATGCATTATTGTGTATATTTTAGAATATCTAATACTATGTAGATTATTATTAAGATAATTAAGAATATTAATATTGGTTTACTCTGTTTAGTAATAGTTACTTTTTTAGTTACTTTTTCTGGAGGTAACTCTCCTTCTTTTAATAATCTAAATGATTTTATTCCTAAATATTTCTTTTTAGTTAAATCTTCTTTTGTAGTTAAGACAAATGTTGATGTATCTCCTACTTCTCTAAATAATATATCGTCTGGTAATCTTAGGAAGAATAAGAATACACATAGATCTGCACATGCTCCTTCTAAGTTAAATACAGATAATATTAATAATATATAATCACCTATTAAAAAGCTTATTATTAATGTTATAACACCTATTATAGTAAATGGTGCCATTAAAGAAAGCATTGCATTCTTTTTTGTTATATCATTATTACATTTACAATAGAAGATTCCTTTTTCTAAGGCACAGCCATAAGATATGTTTTCTTTTTTAGCTCCACCTATTACATAGAATATACCATGTATTATTTCATGTAAAACGAACCAAAAGATTAGTACTGTTAGTAATAAACTCATTGGATATTTAGTAAATGTAAAAGTACTAGGGAATTTAGCAGTTAATATATTATATTTGAACATTAGGAATAGTATGGCAACTAATATTACAAAATATACTATTCCTACAATATTCATTAATATTAAATCATATTTTACTTCATAACTATTTGATTCGTTTTTTGACATATAATATCACCTATTTTAATAAGTCATTTAATTGTTTTAAAGTATCTAAGAATTCTTCTTCATGTCCATATTGTGAATTATCTACTTTAGAATTAATTGCTTTCTTAATTGGATCTAATTCAATTTTTCCTGTTTTTTCTAGATCTACTTGTTTAATATCTACTTCAGGATTAATTTCATCTTGTTCTTGATATTCAATACTTACATTATCATTTTGCTTCTTTAATTCATCATAACTTATAATTGCTTTTTCTTCTTGTTCTACTTCATATGGTGTCATATGTGCAACTTTTGGTTGTTCTTGTTCAAATTGTGATAATTTTTCTTTTAATTCATTTAAATTATCATCTGTTATTTGTTCTCCACTCAATTCACTTAATGTAACACCTTCTACAGGTTCATCTTCAGTATCTTCATCATAGTTATAATACTCTTCTTCATCTGTATTTGGTTCTTCTAATGGACTTGTTACTTCTTCATTATTAGATTCTTCTTCTTTTTCCTCTGGTATTCTAATTGGTTGTGTATCTTCTAAATATCTAAATGAACCACCTGATGTTTCACTTGATTCATCATCTTCAGTAGTTTCTTCTTCAACTTTTTCTTCTTGTGGTTGAGTTGGTGTACCGAAGAATATATTTTTAAGATTTTTATCACTTGCTGATGGTTCTTCGACTTTTTCTTCTTTTGTTTGTGTTGGGCTACTAAAGAATGCATTAACTAATTCATCTTCATATTTAATCTCTTCATCATTAGTAGGTTCCTCTTCAGTAGTTTCTTCTACTGAAGTTTCTTCTTCTGGTTTGAATACATTATATTCTTCTTCCTCAACAACTTTTACTTTATCTTCTGAAGTATTTTCTTCATTTACTGTTGGTTCTTCTGGAGTTGGTTCTTCTTCTATTTCAGGTTCAACCTTTCTCATTCTCATTAATTCCATAGTTTCTTTTAATGATGGACCAACTTTTTCTTCTGTATTTGGTTCAAATATTGGAATTTCTTCTTTATTTTCTTCAACTACTGGAGTTTCTTCTACTGATACTTCAACAACAGGAGTTGGTTCTTCTTCTACTACTGGAGTTTCTTCAACTACTGGAGTTGGTTCTTCTACTTTTTCTTCTTGAGGTGGTAATTCCATATTTACTATAGGAATAGTTGTTGTATATTGTACTTCTGATTTATATTCAGGTACATCTTCAAAAACTCCAACTGGTTTAATACTACTAAAGAATGGTGCAGATTTTTGAGATGTTGGTTCTTCTGTAAAATCAATTGGGATGATAGGAGTAGCTCCTTCATCTGTACTTTCATCTTCTTCTGTTTCTTCTGGTATTTCTACAGTAGGTGCTAATACTACTTCCTCTTCAACTACTGGAGTTTCTTCTTCTACTGGAGTTTCTTCAGTAACTTCAGGTGTAACTTCTTCTTCGATAGTTGGTGCTATTATTTCTGGAATAATAGGATCTTCTTCTGGACTTACACTTACTTCATCTTCAGCTGGAGTTTCTTCTTCTGCAGGTTTATTTTCATGCATCTTTTCCATTGTTTCAAGTAATGTAGGCCCAAGTTTTTCTTCTGTTGGTTCTTCAGTTGGTACTATTTCAACTATCTCTTGTTTCTTGTCTTCTTTCATCTTTTCCATTGTTTCTTGAAGAGTTGGTCCTAATTTTTCTTCTGTTGTTTCTGTTTCAGGTACTACTTCTTCTTCAATTGGAATAGCTGGTCTAATTGTTACTTCTTCTTCAGGAGCTTTTGTTTGATGCATTTTTTCAAATGCTTCTTCAATAGTTGGTACAACTTTTTCTTGTACTGGTTCTATTGCTTCTTCCTTTATTTCTGGGTCTTCAGCTTCATCATTATTAGTAACAGAACGTGTTGCAAAGGCATCTATTTGTTCTGATAATTCTTTATCTTCTTCTAAATTAATTTCTGGTGCTGCTACAACTGGATTAAGATTTGTTAAGCTAGGTGATTCAACATGTTCATTAATAATGTCTGGTAATGATATTTCACTTGGTTTAACATCTTCTAATTCAGTAGTTGGTAATGAAGGTTGTTCTACTACTTCTGTTTCATTAAATGCAACTACATCACTTAATGATAATGGTGCATTTTCATCAGTAGCTTCTACTTCAATAGAAGGAACTTCTGCTTCAGTTTCTTTTTTAGCTTCTTCATTTTCTACTGTAGGTATAGCAACAGTGTCTGTAATTTCTTTCTCTTCAACTACTTTTAATGCTTCATTTACTTCTCGCATTATTCTTTCGTCTTCACGATCTTCTACTTTCTTTTTATTTTCTTTTCTTATTAATAGAATCATTACTATAATTATTAATAGTAATACTCCTAATATTGAGAAAAAAATTACATTTGAACCAGTAATAGTATCTATTATTGAATTCATCATTTTAATCACCCTTTACTCTTTTATAATATATTTTTATTTATGCAACTATAATATAAGGATCATCTTTTGTTCCTGTTCCTTTAACTTTAGTTGTAACACTTATATTAATGACAGGTCTTATATTATCTACTTGTGTAATTGAAATTCCTTCTCCTATTTTTCCTTTTTCATCTACATTCATTACATAAATATTATTATCTAAACTAATTGAATATATACTATTTGTTAAGAAATTATTATTTTCTTTTTTATACAAATAATATTTATTATTCTCTTCTTTTGCCGCTCCAGCAAATACTACTTCATCTATACTTAATAATCCTACTTTTGATAATGTTAATTCATTTGAGCATTCTAATGATGGTTTCTGTGATACCATAATTCTATCATATACAGATGTATATGTATAATTATTAATCATATTGTTAAATTCTTTTTCTATACAATATTTTCCTTCTTCTATAAATTTATCATATTCATTAATATAAGCATTATACCATTCATTTAACGCTAATTTAATAGAAGCATTATTAATATCTAGTAGTGATTCATTAGTAGCTCCTGCTGCTAATGGATTAGTATTATAAGCTTCTCTTCTAACACTTTCATCTAATACTATTCTTACTGTACTATCTCCATTAATTCTTACTATTCTATAATAATTATCTTTTATTTTTACATAATTATTTTCAACATTTCCTCTAAAATAATAACTTATTCCATCATTATCTTTAGTACTTACTAGTCCTTCATCTGTTGTTGCTATTTCTTTTCCAACATTAGTTGTAGCTTCTTTAATATTATTATTAATTAGAATTAAATCTGAGAATGTCATTTTAGTATTTGATTCATTTATTACTTTTAATTCTAATTCTACTTCATTATTAACAACATTATTAACTACTACTTTATATCTTTTTGTTTGTGAACCATCTATTGTATCTAAACTGATTAAATTATTATTTTCATTGAATTTATTAATGGTATTTAGTTCAGATCCTAATTCATCTTTAATAATTATATTTATTTCTTTATCTGATATAACATTATTAACTTGTACTGTGTAATAAGATCTATCTGAACTAGTATTAGTTATTGATATTGTATATTCACCTTCAATATCTCTTTGCTTAATGATATTTCCATCAAAATAGTTTATTGTTAGATTTCCTTCATTAAGTACTATTGCTTCTCCTTCTCTATATACTTTTTTAGATTTTAATTTTGCGACAATAAATGTTGTTCCTAATATTATTAAAAATACTAATATAGTACAACCTATGATAATATAATATTTATTTTTATTTGCGAATGTTACTGCTAAACTCATATTATCACCTATTATCTTATATTATTATATCACATATAAGATGAATGCAAAACAAAAAAATAGAGATATTTCTCTATTTTTTGCTTGCTATAGTTTTTTCTATTGCTACTTTTATTTTTTCTTCATTAAATGGTTTATTTAACATATCAACTATTTGATAATCAAAGACCTTTTTAACTGCATTTGCATCTTGTTCTCCACTTACTATTGTAACTGGCATTTTATCTACTAATCCATGTTCTTTTAAGTAATCTAATACTCCAAATCCATCAATTTTTGGCATATTTAAATCTAGAAGAATTGCACCTATTTTATCATCATTTTCATGTTCTTTTATAACTTCTATAGCTTCTTCTCCATTACCAGCAAATACTAATTCATATGGTATATCAAATAATTTTTTAACAAACGCTCTAATAATATCAGAGTCATCTGCAATTAGAATAATATCATCGTGATAAAGTGCTTCTGGAGCCTCAACTACTTCTGGAGCAGGTTTTTCTTCTGTTGATTCTGTTTTTGCTTCTTCAGTATTTTCTTCTTTTTTGATTGGTAAATCTTCTTCATCAAGAGATTCTAATTCTTCATATATTGGTTCCTCTTCTTCATCAGAGAAATAACTATTTATTGTATTTTTTATTTCATTTATTTCGCTCATTAAAGCATTATAATTATTTCTTACAAAGAGAATATTATTAGCTTTAGCTTGTTCCTCATGATTAGAAGCCAATTCAGCTAATTTAGTAAAGCCGAAATATTTAGAATCACTTTTTAAAGAGTGAACAAAGATGGCATAATTAGGCATATCAGCAGCTTCATAACTTTTTTCAATATCTTCTATTTTCTTTGGAAAATTTCTTTTAAATTCTTCTAACATAGAAGTATAGACTTCTTCATCACCAAGTAGTTCTATACCAGCATCTACGTCTATATCATTGTCTTTTAAGAATGTTATTGTCTTCATAATATGCCTCCCTATATTTTTTACATTGAACTATTCTTTTCTAGCCATTCTTTTAATACAGCATCTAATTCATCTTTATGTAGTGGTTTTGCTAGATATCCAGCAAAATTACCTGCTGTTAACTTTTCTTGTACTTCATCTTGAGATGATGCTGTTAACATTACAACTGGTGTTGTAAATCCTTGTATCTTATCTAATTCTAACTTAGTATGTGTACCATCTAATTCTGGCATCATTTCATCTAATAGAATTAAATCATATTTTGTATTTTGACATTCTTGAATTGCTTGCATTCCACTATTTACTGCTTTAACTTCATAGTTATAAGCTTTTAAGAAGTTAAGAGCTAACTTATTATTTAATTCGTTATCATCTACTACTAATACTTTTTTAACAGCATTTGATGTATCTACAACATTAAGTGGTTTAACTTCTTGTTTAACATCTTCTGTTGTATTAGTTATAAATTTCTTTATTACTCTTTCTAAATCATGTTTAACAATTGGTTTAGATAAATAATCATGGAAACCTAATGAAATATATTCTTCTTTCATACCATCAATTGCATTAGCTGTTAAAGCAATTACTGGTGTGTTAAATGCAGACATTTTATTTAATTCTACTAATGTTTGTTTACCTGTCATTTTAGGCATCATATCATCTAGTAAAATAATGTCATATTTATTCTTTTGTACTTTATCAATACATTCAAATCCACTTGTACATGTATCGATTGTGAAATTGTATTTTGCAAGTAATGTTTTTGCAACTTTTAAGTTTAATTCGTTATCATCAACGATAAGAACTTTAGCTCCGTTAACATTAAGCATTTTTTCGGTATTAACTGCTTCTGCTTTCTTCTCTCTTGGAGCAGTAGAAACAATTCTTTGATCTATTGAAATAGTAAATCTAGAACCTTTACCATATTCTGATTGAACTATGATTTTACCATTCATTAATTCTATTAATCTTTTTGTAATAGCTAATCCTAATCCAGTACCTTCTACTGTAAGAGAATTTTCTACATTTAATCTATCAAATTTATCAAATATTTTTGGCAACATTTCTTTTTTGATTCCGATACCAGAATCATCTACTGAAATAATTAATCTACATACGTTATCTTTTTGAACACTTGATACTTTAAAATCAATAAATCCTTGTTTTGTATATTTTACTGCATTAGTTAATATATTTAAGATAACTTGTTTTAGTCTTTGTCCATCACCATATAATACAGTTGGTATTGTTGGATCAATACTAACTTTAAAGTCTAGACCTTTATCACCAATTCTTGCTTTAGTAAGAGCAATAAGTTCATTAAACATATCTTCTGGATAGTAATCTTTATTAATTATCTCTAACTTATTAGCTTCAATCTTAGATATATCAAGAATACCATTAACTATATCTAGTAAGTTATCTGATGCCATTATAATATCATTAACTTTTTCTCTAGATTCTGGTAATAATCTATCTTCTTTTAATGCTTGTGAGAAACCTACTATAGCATTTAATGGAGTTCTTATTTCGTGAGACATATTAGCTAAGAATTCACTCTTGGCCATATTAGCTTTATCTGCTTGTTCTCTAGCTATTTGTACTTCTTGAAGCATTCTAATATCTGGATTTTCAATTGTAAAGAACATGATTAAAACTATTAACGATAGCATAAAACCAGTTATGAACAATTCTGGTTCCATTACATTTATTACTATAGTAATTACTCCAATAAACGCTAAAATAATTACTGGAACGAATTTTTTAATTCCTATTTTTTTAACATTTGTTAAACATATTATAATATCAATTATAGTAATTATGAGAATTATTCCATATGTTACCATTATAGATAATCCTTTTGGGATTATCGACGAGTCTGATAATTGGAAATTAATTGGAAGTACAAAAACAGCTGCAAAACACGCAAGAGTTAGTAGTACAAAAATTCTCTTAATTGCATCTTTTGCTGTTGTGATACTTAATAAATAGTAACACATTATCGCATCCCAAATAATATATGAACCAAATGTAGCTTTACAAAGAATAATATAAGCACTATCATCTGTATTTAATATCTTTTTGGCATATAAGACACATGACAACACTTCTAAAACCAATACTGCCATTGTTGTTATTAGTAATAAACTGTATACTTTTGTTTCATTGTTATTAATCTTACCTTTTATAAAGAAAATGCATGTTAGTGTTAAAATCACTATAAAAGCACTTATCGAAAAATACACACCCATCATTTTACCATCCACACTTTCTAGACTATTTCATTATATCATAATAAATCAAAAAGATATACCTTTTTTACAAAAAAAAGTACATCTTTTTTTGATGTACTATTTTCTACGTAGTCTTAATCCAACTGCTTGTTCATGGGTTAATCTTTGTTCTTCCATATCCTGTCTATCTTTTTCCATATAGTATGTTATATCAACTTTTGAATTTGCCATCCTCTTTAATGGTTCAACACTATAATCAAAAGATCCTGGCAACCAGCTTGGTCCTAATTTAAGCATTACTAAGTCAGTAATTCTTTTTTCTAATGCTGTTATATCAATTTGATCAGTATATAAAGATATATGATATCTTGGTACATATTGTAACATTTCATCTGAAATAGGAGTTACTACCGCTTCTCTAATTTCTGGTATTGTAACGAGTAAATCTTCTAATTCTTCAGGATAAACATTGTCAACTTCTGAAACGAAATTTCTTTTTTTACGTCCAACGTATTTATATTCTCCTGATGGAAGTTCTTCTAGAATATCTCCTATATTACACCATCTTTTACCAGTTTCATCAGTTTCAAATACTCTTTCGTTTTCTCTTGGATTATTATGATATCCTAACATTATTGTAGGACCTGATACATATAAAACTCCTTTTTTACCTTGTTCAACTCTTTCGCCTGTTTCTGGGTCAACTAGTTTAAAATCAAGAGTTGAGATAGGTTCACCAATGGTTCCTGGTGAATGCATATGAGAGTTGCTTAAGAACATTGAAGCCCAAGTTTCAGTCGCTCCAAGTCCATCACCAATTTTTGCATCAGCTCCGCAATAGTCAAGCGCTGCATTTATGGCTGCTTCTGTTGATTGTTTTTTTGCTTCTCCTCCGGATGTTGCAAAAAGTAGATTCGTTAATGTACCTTTTCTTAATCGACTTGACACAATTAATTCGCCACTTGGTGCTTTTTCAATCAATGATGTCCAGTGAGGTGGTCCACCTACAGCACCATGGCAGCGTGTTCTAACCATTTCATCATAGAAATCTTCAGGCATAGCTTTTAAAGTTAAAGCGTATTCAAGATTATTAGATAAAGCAAAATGTACTAACATTCTTCCATATGACATGTGACCCATTGGAATATTTCCTAAATGAATCATTCCAGGTTCAGATGGGAATATTTTTTTCATTCCTTCTGAAACATAATTTAAACCGTCGCCTGGTAAATCTACTCCTTTGTGAGTTCCTGTTGATCCACCAGTGAAGATTATATCTGTTAATTGTCTTGGTTCATATGTTCCACGAACTAATTCTTCTCCTGGATTTTTTACTAAATGCATTAAGTGAGATTCTCTATCTAATATAAAGTTTCCTTTAAATAATTGCATTAATCTATAAGGTACTTTTATTTTTAAATCACGTACAGATTCAAGTGGTGAATATAATATAGACGAGAAACCTAATGCTTGTTCATGATCTTTAAAATAATTGTAGAATGTATCAACTGTTATTACCATTTTTGGTCTTGTTAATTCTAAATCTTCTTTTGTTCTTTTATTATCAAAAGGACTTAAACCAACTGTAATAGCACCTATCATATCTAGTGCATATAAAAGATATACTGATTCTGGAGTATTTAAACAACATACTCCTATTACATCACCTGGACGTATTCCTTTTTTATATAAAGCTCTTGCATATTGATTAATTCTTTCATGCATTTCTTCATAGGTTATTTTTCTATCACCAAAAGATAATGCTGTTAAATTCATATATGGTTTATTACTCTCATATAAGTAGTCATATTTACTTTGATTTGGATTTGCCATTATAATCAAAACTCCCCTTCAATTTATGGTTATTATTATACTATCAATTATATTTTAACGCAAAATTTAGTATAAAAATAGTATGTAGACATTTAATAGACAAAAAAAAGTAACTTTTCAGTTACTTTCTCCCCTTTTATTCTTATATCCCTTTTTATTCCTACCAAGAATTTGCTCTTGTTGGTATATATATTATCATATATAACTAAATTGTCAAATATTTTTAGTTGATATAACTAATTGTTATATCTAATTATTCTTTTTCCATTATTTTAAGAGCTACTCTAATACCATCTACAGCTGCAGAAGTAATACCTCCAGCATAACCAGGTCCTTCTCCACAAGGATATACTCCTTTTATATTACATTCTAAATCTTCATTTCTTAATATAGTAACTGGTGATGATGATCTGGTTTCTACTCCTGTAAGTATTGCATCTTTATTAGCAAAACCTCTTATTTTTTTATCAAAATATAAGATTCCTTCTTTAATAGTATCAGATACAAAATCAGGTAATATTTGATTTAAATCTGCTAATGTATAACCAGGTAGATAAGATGGTTTAATAGATCCTATTTGAGTAGATGGTATGCCTTCTAAGAAGTCTCCTACTCTTTGTACTGGTGCATTATAATTAGATCCTCCTAATACATATGCATCATGTTCTAATCTTTCTTGGAAATACATTCCTTCTAATGGGTTATCTCCATCAAAATCATTTTCTGTTATATTTACTAATAATGCACTATTAGCATTTTCTTTTGCTCTTGTAAATAGAGACATTCCATTTGTACATATAGATTCTTCACAAGAAGATGATGCGATTACTTCTCCTCCTGGACACATACAGAATGTATAACAATCTCTTCCTGTTTCTTCATTATGATAAGCTAATTTATATTCTGCTGGTGTTAAATTAAGAGTTGTTTCTGTTCCATATTGTGATTCATTTATCATAGTTTGTTTATGTTCAATACGTAAACCTACAGAGAAATTCTTTCTTTTCATTTTAACATCATGATCTTGTAACATTTTAAATGTTGATCTAGCACTATGCCCTATTGCTAATATAAGAGCATCTGTTTCAAAATCTATTTCTTTATTAGTTATTAATTTTAAATGATTATCTTCTTCTATAATATCAGTTAATTTAGTATTGAAGTAATATTCTCCTCCATTAGCTTCAATAAATTCTCTTATATTTCTAATTATAGTTATTAAGTTATCTGTTCCTACATGTGGATGTGATTCATATAGTATTTCTCTTGGTGCGCCAAATTCATAAAAATAATTTAATACTGTTCTTATATATGGTGAAGAAATACCAGTTGTTAATTTTCCATCAGAGAATGTTCCTGCTCCTCCTTCACCAAATTGTATATTAGAGCATCTATTAAAATATCTAGTATTTTTAAATGTTTCTACATCTAATACTCTTTCTTCTACTTTAGGTCCTTGTTCTAATATTATTGGTTTATATCCATTATCTATAAATGTTAATGCTGCAAATAGTCCTGCAGGTCCTGATCCTACTATTATAGGTCTATATTCACTTTTTCTTCTTTTTACTATTGGAGGTATTTTTTCATTTTCAACCGATTTAATATTAGGATATTTCTTATCATCTTTTACTTTTATATTAATAGCATATACATAATGAACATTAGATTTATCTCTTGCATCTATAGATTTTTTTATTATTTCATAATCTTCTACATCTCTTATATCTATATTATTTTTTCTAATAGCTTTAGATACTATATCTACTTCTTCTGTATCTTCATAGATTTTAATTCCTTCTATTCTAAGCATATCATTCTACCTCCTTTTCTAATCCTTTATTACATTTAGATGTATCATCTAAACAAATTATTTCATAATCTTCTTGAAAAGAATATAATACTTCTTTTTCATTAGCTTTATTACATGAGTTTTCTTCTTGATATAAATAAATGTCTTTTCCATTTACTACTTTATATGTTCCTGTTACAGTACATTCTTGTAATCTTCTTTCGTCTTCATATATATATTCTTTTACTAATCTATTATCACATTTATAATTAACACACTTATAAATAAATGTATTATCTTCTTTAAATTCTATAGATGAATATTCTTTATTCCAGACACCTATTATTTCTTTTACGGCATCTTTATTATTACATCCAGTGATTATTATTAATAATAATATTACTATGATAATCTTCTTCATACTATACACCTATTTTATTATACATAAAAAATAGAGATTTTTAAATCTCTATTTTTCATTCTTTACTATAGTACCTACTTTTTTACCTTCTACTATCTTTTTTAAGTTACCTTTTTTATTAATATTAAAGACTATTATAG
>JAEEGL015365346.1_pt1 | contig 16570 bp, 1 predicted proteins | sample 9134231 | NCBI WGS metagenome assembly JAEEGL01 (sample SAMN16246548, study PRJNA631951) | gut metagenome | biome: gut microbiome; feature: rumen; material: fiber-attached | host: Bos | place: Iran: Karaj | collected 2018-10 | reverse complement strand
GCTCAAGGAGTGCCTGCAGGGTGAGCAGCGGTGCGGCCGGGTAGCAACCGAGGTTGTCGTCGTTGCCGACAGCCGTCGTGTAGATGTCGTCCTCCTGAGACAGGTCGTTCAGGTAGAAGGTAAAGGGGCTGTTGTGAAGGCCGAACCGAACGTCCGTCATGTCCCAGACGTTCGTGTTGTGCGACAGGTGGATCTTCCAGCGCTCCGCCGGGCTCGTCGGCCAGCGGAACGTTACGGCTTGGGTCTTCGCGCTCTCCCAGTGGTACTGCCCATCTCCGGCCTTGACCCAGTCGATGTGCACCCAGTTGTTCTGGCCGTCGTCGTACGAGTACAACAGTTGTGCGTCCGCATTCGGATCCATCGCCCCTCCCCACCCCCAGACCAGGTAGAACGTCCCTTCCGCCAAACCGCCGGCCATCGCCGTCACCGCCTGGAACCAGGCGTTCGTGTTGCTCTTGCTCGCCTGCCACGTCCCTCCGTAGAGGCCGATGTTCAATCGGCTCCCGTTCGGCGCGGGTTCGCCTGCCCAAGGTCTGTTCGTCGAACCCATGTCGATCAGCGGCGAGTAGTCCGGCATCCCGGCCACGGCCGTGTCCTTCACCCACTTGCCCGTCTTCGGATTGTACCGCCCCGCACGGCTCCGCAGATGGAAGTCCCCGTTCTCCGGATCGGCGAACAGCGGATCCGCGCTCAGCGAATGGACGTCCTGCTTGAACGCCGCCACCCACTGCGGCGTCCTCGGATACTGCATCCCGTTCACCGACGCCACTTCCGCGCCTCCCGCGACATACAGGTCGTTGCAATCCGCCTGCAACGAGATGTTCGTCGGCGACTCGATGCAGTAGTTCCCCGGTCCGAATGCCGACAGAACCGAATTGGTGATTCCGAGTTGCGCCCCCGACCCCAATACCAGTGCCGATGCCGCGTTGGACCACACCACGCACCCGTCCATCGTGGTCTGCGTGGACGAGCTGATGCCGATGCCGTTCGTCGCCCCGTTCCGGACCAACACCCGCTGCAGGTCGATGTTGCGTGATCTCGACACCGTGATGCCTGCGCCCCACGATTCCGTCACGTCAAGGTTGGAGAGGACGCAGTAGGAAGCGGACTGCTCAAAGGCCACGCCGTTGGTGAAGCCACCGATGTGCAAATCGGAAATGTCGATGTAGGACACCCCGTAAAGGTCCAACGCCGGACGATCCATCCCCTCCGCCGCCACAATCCAGCTTCCGCCGGCGGCCTCGTTCGTGCTGCCCGCGATTCCGATGTGCGCGGATGCCGTACCGCTGTGCACCGATGTCAGGGTCAAGGGCTCCTCCGCCTCGTACGTGCCCGTGTCGATCAGCACCCGGTCGCCGCCGGCCAGCGTGTAGCGCGCAAACACCGACTGCACGGAATCCAGCGGACTCTCCGGCCGGTAGCCCCGGTTCGTCGGACTCCCCACCTCCGTCGTGTACACGTCTCCCGTCCGGCTGGCATCGTTGACGTAGTAGGTCAGCGGCTTCGGCCGGAAGATGAATGTCGTGTCCGTCGCCCCGACCACGTTGGTGTTGCCGACCAGCACCACCCGCCATAGGGCTTCAGGAGACGGATCGTCCGTACTGAGCCACTCGTAGGGACTCTGGTTGATCCGCACGGTGTCCACCGTCTGCCACGTCACCCCGTCCGGCGCGTACTGGATATCCACTCGGTTGCTCGCCGCCAGCCCCCTGTACAGCCACACCAACAATTGCCCGTACGATGCGACGCCGCCATCCCGGAAGGTCAACGGATACACCCCCGGCACGCTCGAATCCGTCTTCGAAGCCATCTCCGTCCCGCCGTAGCGGCCCAGATTGATCCGCCCGCCGTTGGGTGCGGGTTCCCGTCCGACCGATGCGGTCGGATCGCCCGCATCGATGGCCCACGACGTGCCCGTGTCCACCACCCACGTTCCCCCATGCCAACGTCCGGCGCGGCTCTGCAGATGGAAATCATCGTTCTCCGCGTCGGCAAACAGTGGATCGCCCACCCAACTGTGCACGTTGTTGTTGGCATCCATCCACTGCGAAAGGTTCCAGTAGGCCGCCTTCAGATACGAATTCGTGGCCACCAGCCCGCCTTCCGGCACCTGGTACACGTTGTAGTCCCCTTGGATGTCCGACGTGCCATCCATGAAGCACAAGGCCATCTTGTTCGTCTGGACCAGGATGCTGTTGCGGATTTGCAACGTTCCCAGTGTGTTCCGCACCGCCCCGCGGCCGTTCCCCCAGAACGTCGCGTTGCAGACCGTGTTGCTCCCCTTCTGGCCTTCGGAACCGTAGCCGAAAGAACCATTCCGGTACAGCAGGCTGTTCGCAATGTCCACAGCACCGCAAGACACTCCTGAAATACCGTTCGTCCGGTTCCCGAACGACTCGATTCCGCTCAGCTTGATTCCGTCCGCATACTGCATCGCGAGCCCGTTGCGCATGTCGGTGAACCGCAGGTTCGACACATCCACGTACCGGATGTTCACCAGCTGGATTCCGTCGTGCTTTCCTTCATTTCCCGTGAACAGCGTACCGCCGGCCACCCAGTTCGTGCTGCCGATGATTTCCAGCGGCATCCCTTGCGCCCCCATCTGCTGGTCCGTGAAGCGGATGGCGTCCGTCAGTTCGTACGTTCCCGTGTCGATGAATATCCGGTCTCCAGCCCCCACCGGATACAGCTCCAGCAGTTCGTTCAGGCTCCCCAACGGCGACGCCGCATTCGTCCCAGTCCCCCCGTCGTACCACGACATGCCCGCCGCCTTGCAGTACACGTCGCCGTCCCTGGAGGCGTCGTTGATGAAGTAGTCGTACGTGTGCGTCTTCACCATCGCGAAGTTGTCCGTCGCGTCCTGCACTTCCAGTTCGTCCTGGACCTGGATCCGCCACTTCAGCGCCAGGCACAGCGGCAGCTGCGACACGTCCCACTCGTACTCCCGCTGGCCAACCTCCAAATCCGTCGCAATCGGCTGCCAAGTCTCTTCGTAGTCGATTGAGTAGTCCAGCCGCACCTTCGTCCCCGGGGCCATCCCTCCGTAGTTCCAGTAGAGCAACACGTCGGAACTCATCGTCCCGCCCTCGTTGTACGAGACCGCGCGGACCCATTTGCCCGTCTCCGAGAGCGACGCCTGGACCGTGTTACCGTACGCCCCGATGTTCACGATGCCGCCATTCGGTTCCGGCTCGTTCTCCCACCCGCTCGCGGGGCATCCCGCGTCGATCAGCACCGAATTCGTCAGGTCCGCGTCGGCCTGCCAGTCGGGATAATACCCCATCCGGCTCACCAAGTGGAAATCTCCCCCGTTTGCGTTTGAGAATCCCGGATCCGCGTCGACCAGCATGCTGTGCCGCTCTCCACCCGTCACGCCCCGCCAAGCCGGCAGGTTGTTGTAATAATCGGAGCCCCCTGTTGGGAGCCGATTTTCCGCAATCAGTGCGCTGTCCGCAACGTAGTAGCAGTTGTAGTCCCCGGTAAACTGCTCCGGGGAGGACGACGCACCGAAGAGAATTGCGCGTCCCGAACTTCCGCTCGCGTATGCGACACTGTTGGTCATGCTCGCGCTGCCTTGGTTGATTTGGATGGATGTCGGGCTGCCCCACAACACGCAATTCTCCAGATGCACGTCGGCTTGCCCCACCGCCACCGCCACTCCGCCCGTCCGGCTGAGGTTGTTCCACAGAATGGTGTTCTGCAGGACGTTGCCCTCGCAGTAGGTGTCCAGATTCACTCCGCTGTTGTTGTTTTCCCGCGCAACCACATTCTCCAGGCGACATCCGACCGCGTGGTCGAAATCGACACCCGTCGCGGCGTTCCGCACCGTCAAGTCCTTCAATCTCACATATTCCGCATAGGACAACTTAACAACGCAGTCGTACGACCTCGATGGCGTCATCAGCACGGTCGGGGCCGCGGGATTTGTGCTGCCCTGGATGGTCACGTAGCAGGGATTCCCTTTATCGTCCAGCCACCCCGAATCGGACTGGTCGATGGTCAGCGGACTTGTCAGCGAATACGTCCCCGCATCCACCAGCACCACGTCCTCCGGCGCGAGTTCGTAGTCCTCCAGAATGGCCTGCACGCTCGCCTTCGGCGTCCCGGGCGTCAGACCGTCGTTCCCGTCGTCCCCCGCCGCCGTGCAGTACACGTCGTTCGTCTCCAGCGCGTTGTTGACATAGTAATAAATCGACCCGCCGTTGCGCAGCACGAACGTGGAGAGGCTAGACGCCTCGATGGACGTGTTTTCCACACAGTAGGCCCGCCAGCGTCCCAGCGCCGAACGGCCGTAGTCCGTGCTGTCCCACATATACCGGCCTTCCGTCGCCGGAATCCCGCACACAATATTCGTCCACGTGTTCCCGTTGTCCGGCGAGTAATCCAGGCACACCGAATAGTTGGTTGCCGCCCCGCCAACCGTCCACAGCAACTCTGTCTCCCCGCTTGCCGTTCCGCCATCGTTCAGCGACAGCAGCGTCAGCGTCCCCGCCGCCACCGACCGGCTCGCCTCCGAGGTCCCCCCATACAGCCCGATGTTCAAGCGCCGCCCGTTCGGGTCCGGCTCCGCCGTCCAGCTGGCGTCCGCCGGATTCCCGGCGTCCAGAAGCGTCGAGGAGACCGGATCGAACACCAACGAGGATGTCCCGTCTTCGTTCTTGGCCAATCTCCCTCCCTGGCTCTTGAGATGGAAGTCGCCCGTGGCCGCGTCGGCCACCCGCGGATCGTTCGGCAGCGAGTGCGTATCGTTTCCACTGAAGTTCCCCCACGCCGACACCGTCGCGTACACCGACGTCCGCGCCGATGCATTGTCACCCGTCTGGTACCCCGCCACTTGCCCGCGGTCCGCCACATGCAGTCCGTTGTAGTCACCGCGGAGGGAGAACGGAGACCGGTCGGCCCGCACGTAGTAGGCAAAGTTCCCGTTCCCTTCGGCATGGACAATCGAATTGCTCATCGCCACACTCCCTTGGCTCACGTGTATCCCGTACCGATTCCCCCACAGCACGCTGTGGTCCACCAACACATCCCCTGTCTTTTGACCAACCACCGAAACTCCGATGCCGTTGTTTTTCAAAACCACATGGTCCAAAACCACATTCGACGACTGGTTGAGGGCCACGGCATTCGACGCATCCTGCAAGCGCAACCAGCGACCCTCGATGTTGTAACTTTTCTCAAGCCCGATTGCGCTCGCACCGCCCACCACCGTGAGGCTGTCCAATTCCACCCCGTACGCTCCGTCAAAGGTCAATCCATTCTGTTCTTCGGATGCAAGAATGAACCGGCTCCCGCCCTCCGATTCGTTCGTGCTCCCCTGCAACAACACCCGTTCACCGCTCCCGCCGCCAATCGAACCGGAGTCCAAATCGCCCCAAACGGTTTCGGAGTCCAGCAAATAATCGCCAGTATCCATGTAAACGGCATCGCCAGGTTCGAGGTTGTAGGTCTCGACGATTTCGGACACCCATCGCTTCGGGGAATCCGGCGTCAAGCCCGTGTTTTCGGACGCGCCCGGCGCCGTGCAGTACACGTCCCCGTCCACGAAGGAATCGTTCACGTAGTACGAGATGCCCCCGTTGTGCAGCACGAAGGCCGCCTCGCTCGTCGCCCACACCTTCCCGCTACCGGCGTCCGTCAGGCGCCACCGCCCCAACGGTGTTCCCGCCACGGCCGAACTGTTCCACCGCAACCCGCCCAAGGTCGCCGACAGTCCCCCCGCAATCCGTTGCCAGCTTGCGCCATCGTCAGGCGAAAACTCCACATCGAACACGCTCCCCGTCGCCGCCCCCGTCACCAGCCAGTTCAACGACACCAGCCTCGACGCCACACCGCCCCGGTTCAGCGTCAGCAACCGCACCAACGAGTTCGTCGGCGTCTTCGAGGCGGACACCGTCCCACCGTAAAGGCCGATGTTCGCCCGTCCACCGTTCGGTGAAGGCTCATCCGAACAATCTGTCGCCGGATCGCCCGCATCCACCAGCGGCGATGTTTCCTTGTCCTTGACCCACTTCTTCGTCGCGGCATTCCAGCGCCCAGCTTGGCTCAGCAGGTGGAAGTCCAGGTTGGTCGCGGTCGTGTCCGCTATCTTCGGCAGTCCGTCATAGGAGTGCAAATCCTGTCCCGAGGCGGCCGCCCACGCGCCCAGCGATTCGTACACCACCGGCACCGGAGACACGCTCTCGTATTGCCGTTCTTCGTACACGCGCACCCCATCGGAAACCGGCACCGAGTTGTAGTCCGAAGTCAATTCCGCCCGAGGCCCCAGTCCGTACGCGTAGTACCCCGGCAACACGGACAAGATACTGTTGCGCACCGTCGCCCGGTGCTGGTCTGCCAGCTGCAATGCATATCCCGATGTCTCCCAAAACACGCAGTTTTCAATCAACGGGAACACGATCACATTGGTTGTTGCCAAGTCGCGGGCCATTACCGAAACGCCGTTCTGCGCATTCAGCGTCACGCAGTGCCGGACTTCAAGCCCGCTCCCGGCCCCCGTCGTCAGGTAGAAGCCGGAGTTCGCCTGGTTGGCCACCATCCATTCCAGCTTCACGGCATGCGAGTTGTTGACGGACACCGCCCGCCCCGACGTGTTCGAAACCGTGATGTTCCGCAACACCACACCCGCTGCGTAGTCCACCTGGATACCGACCTCTTGCCCGTTCCGGTTCAGCACCGTCCCGTTCAGGAGCGAGTTCGTCGAACCCTGGAACACCACCGCCGGCTCGTTCACCTTGCCGTCTTCGCCGATGCCCGCCGAATCCGCCTGGGTGATTCGCCACGGATTCACGCCGCTGTCGTACAGGCCCGTGTCGATGTACACGGTGTCCCCCGCCTCGAGGTCGTACTTCTCCAGCAGGCTGTTGAGGTTCAGCATCGGCGTCGCCGGCGACAAGCCGTCGTTCGTGTTCCGGCCCACCGCCGTGCAGTACACGTCTGCGGTCCTGCTCCCGTCGTTCACGTAGAACTTGAACGGCGTGTTCCGGACCGAGAACACCCCCTCCGACTCGGCCACCGCCCCGGAAGTGTTCTCCACGCGCAGTTTTGCCTGAACCGACTGCGTGCTCGTCTCCGTGTTCCACGTCCAGCTCCCAGCCCCCGCCGTCACGCCCGTCGCCAATACGGTCCACGTCGCCCCGCCGTCCGCCGAGTACGAAATCTTCACTTTGTCCGAGGTCTTCCCTCCCGTGTAGTTCCATGTGACCGCTGCGTTCGTTCCGCTCGCCCGTCCCCCGTCGTTGTAGGACACCAGCGTCAGCATCGCATTCGTCGGAGTCTTCGCCGCCCGCGGCGTGTTCCCGTGCCGCCCGATGTTGATCCGCCCGCCGTTCGGGCTCGGTTCCGCCGTCCATGCCGACGCCGGGTTACCCGCGTCCACCAGCGCCGATGTCGTGGCGTCGCCGTTCCCCTGGCTCTTCAGGCGGAAGTTGCCCATCGACGCGTCCGCGAACTGCGGATCGTGCGAGAGACTGTGCCGGTCCATCCCGCTCTCCTCGCTCCAGTCCCCCACGGAATTGTATTCTTTCAGGAAGGCTCCCAGATGCGACATCACCACCAGCCCCCCGTTCTTGATGTCGTAGTTGTTGTAGTCCGACAACAGTGTCCCGCGCAGCTCGATGGCCGGAACGCGATACCCTGACGCATCCAGTGCACAGTTCGTCATCGTCACGTACGAATTGGTGTACCCGCTCCCGCCACCGCTCAACAACACCGAACTCACCAGCAGCGCCAGCCTGTTCGAGGCCAAGACGCCCGATTCCAGATGCAAGCCCTTCACGCCACCAGCCGCCACTCCGTTCGTCCCGGAACCGAAAGCCGAAAAATGGCGCAATGTGATTTCCGCCGATGCCTCCACCTCGAAGCCAGTCCCCTTTGCCCCCCTCGCGTCCACACCGTCCAGCAACAAATCCTCGGCGTTCTTCACCACCACCGCATCCGCAGCCTTGGTCAACTCCCGGAACACCACATCGCGGATTTCCACCCCCCGCACGTTCCCCAGCCGCAAGCCCGCCCCCGTCCAGGCCGTCGGGGCCGCTGCGTTCGTGCTTCCCTGCAACACCACCGGTGCCGCGGCCGTTCCGCCGTCCGTGTAATCCCACGTGACGGTCTTTTCGAAGGCATGGTTCCCCGCATCCATGTACACCGTGTCACCCGGTTCGAGATCGTACCGTTCCAGCACCGCAGCCAACGAGTCCAGCGGACTCCCCGGCGAAGTCCCGCTGTTTTCCGCCCCCCCCGCGGCCGTGCAGTAAACATCGCCCGTCGTGTCTCCGTCGTTCACGTAGTACGCCATCGGCCCGTTCCGCAGCAGGAAATCCTTCTCCGACGCCACCGTCCACGCCGTGTTCGTCTGGCACTGCACCTGCCAACGCATCGACGGGCACGACGGCGCCCCCGACGCATCCCACTCGTACGTTCCGCCCGCCGAGGGCACGTTGTTGCCCACCGTCGTGAAGGTTTCCCCGCTGTTCGTCGACACCATCACGCGCACCCGTTGCGCGGCTCCCGTCGCCACGCCCTGCGGAATCCACCTCAGCGCCACTTTGTTCGACACCACCCCGCCATTGTTGAGCACCGCCAGCACGTACGACGCCCGGTTCGTCGGCATCTTGCTCGCCTGCACGTGGTTCCCCCAGAATCCCATGTCCGCCCTCCCGCCGTTCGGCATCGGTTCGGCCGCGAACGGATACCGCGGATCCGCCGTGTCCACCAGCGGCGACGTCTCCGCGTCAACCACCCACTTGCCCTCCGCCGTCGACCAGCGCCCGCCCGCGCTCTTCGGATGCAAATCCCCGCCCGCCAAGTCCGCGAACAGAGGATCGTTCCCGACCAGCGAGTGCTCATCGCACCCGCTCCATCGCTGCCACGACGCCAAGTCGGAGAAACTTGCCTCCGCAACCCCGTACAGCACTCCCAGATTCAGCCGCGTCAGCCGCGATTCAGCGTGCGACAGGGCATAGAAGTTGTAGTCTCCCGCCAGCACTCCCTCGCCCGCATCGTACACGTCGAACGTCGGCTGGTTTGCCACGAACACGCTGTTGCTCACGTACAGACGCCCCGAGGCCGCGCTCATCAGCTTGCCCGTCGACACGGGGGTCCCGTCTTCCGCCGGGAACGCCGACGAAATCACGCCGCCAATCCATCGGTTGGTCGCTGGTGCAATGCGATCGCTGCTCGGCCTGACCATGCAGAATCCGGTCCGGAACGCATTCAGCGCCGCGCACTGCACGAACTCGTTCTGGTCCGAAGCCGCGCTCAAAAGGAAGGAGGTCACCTTCGCGCCGTCGGACACCACATGGTAGAAGCGGTTGGAACTCGATTCCGACAGCGCCAGCCCCGTGTTGCCCCCGGCCAGCCGGAAGTCACGCATCTCAATCTGCTGCGAACCCGACAATTCGATGACCGCCGACGCCGACGAATTCGTGAACAAGCTTCCGCCCTTGGCCTCGTTCGTGCTCCCTTGGATGACCAAGTTGTTCGTCGCCCCCGGCGTCGAAATCGCGATGGTCAGCGTCGACGACCGCGGATACGTCCCCGTGTCCACGTACACCGTGTCCCCCGGCTCCACCTTGTACCGCCCCAACAACGTCTCCAGCGACAGCATCGGCGTCGCAGGCGACAACCCGTCGTTCGACGACTTTCCCGCCGCCGTGCAGTACACGTCGCCGCCCGTCGCCGCGTCGTTCACGTAATAGTTCGCCGGGTCGTTCTTGATGGCGAACAGTTTCTCCGTCTGGCTGTAGATGTTGGTGTGCGACGCCAGCTCAATCTTCCACACCCCCATCGAGGTGCTGGGGAAATTCGTCGTGTTCCATGCCTGCCCGTTCTGGTCGATGTAGATGTTCGCCGCAATGTTTGTCCACGTCTTGCCCCCGTCGCCCGAGAACTTGACGTTCACCCTCGTGTTCCCCGCAAAGCCGTTGTAGGCCCAATACAGGGTCGCTTGCCCCCTCACCGTGCCGCCGTCCGACATTGTCAACGCCGTCAACGTCCCGTTCGTCGGGCTCCGGCTCGCCTGGGCCGTGTTCCCGTACAGCCCCACGTTGATTCGCCCGCCGTTTGGCGCCGTCTCGGCGGCGTATGGGAAGGTCGTGTTGCCCATGTCGATCAGCTTCGAGGTCGCCTTGTCCTTCACGAACTTCTTCGTCTCCGGATTGTACCGCCCGTACTGGCTCAGCGGATGGAAGTCATCCGCCGCTGCGTCCTTGAATTGGGGATCGAACCCGAAGCTGTGCATGTCGTTCGCCCCGCCGGACGCCGTCTGCCAGTCGATCAGGAAGCGCGAGGGAGCCCCTCGCCCGAACCCGTCCGCCACGTACGCCCCGCTGTCCACCACCACGTCGTTGTAGTCCGACGAAAACCGCGACAGCTCGTTTCCGCGGTACACGTGCCGTCCCTGCCCCGACGCCAGCAACACGCTGTTCTGCACGTCCACGTTCCCGCCAATCTGGAACACGCCGCCCCCGCGGTTGTCCCTCACCACGCTATTGTACACCCGCACCGTCGCCCCCGTCTTTGCCGTTACACCGTTGTAGAGACTCTGCTGCACCAGGCACGACCTCAGCGTCACGTCCCCTCCGGCATCCGCGAAGAACGCATTCGTCGCCGCATAGCCCAGCTGGCAGTTGAACAGTTCGATGTCCGAGCAGTCCGCGGCGTACCCCCCCGTCCAGGCGTTCGACACGCACAGGGCTTCGAGCTTGATGCCCTGCGCATTCGACAGCACCAGACCGTATCCGCCCGTCGCCCGGTATTTCTGCTTCAGCACACTCGCATGCAGCGGATCGTTCGTGTTCCCCACCACCCGCAACGGACTCTCCGCCGTCCCGGAATCCTTGATTCCGAACGCCACCGGCGTCTCTTCCTCGAACGTGCCCGTGTCCACGTACACCGTGTCCCCGCCCTCCAGGTCGTACAGCTCCAGCGCCCGCCGCAACGAATCCAACGGGGCCGCTTTCGTCGCGGCAAAGTTCGTCGGCTTCCCTGGCCCGGTCACATACACCGTCTCGTTCGTGTCCGCGGTCGCCAGATAAATCTTCAGCGGGGCCTTCCGGATTGCAAAGAACACGCCGTTGTCCGACTCAACCGAACTGTCCGCGCGGCTTGTGACCCGCCACATCCCAGCCGGGCTGTCCGCGAATTTCGACGCATTCCACGCATATTCCCCTGCCGACACCTGCACGCTGTTCGCCACGTTCGACCACGTCGTTCCGCCATCCCGCGATACCGCCACCCGCACCGTCCCCGTGATTCCCCCGCCCGCAATCCAGCGCAGCGTCGCCGTCTCGCTCCCCACCGTCCCCGCGTCCGCATACGACACCGCCCGCAACCACGGACGGTCGAGCGCCTTGCTCGCTTCCGCCGTCCCCCCGTACATCCCGATGTTCACCCGCCCGCCGTTCGGGGCCAGTTCGTCCGCGAAGCTACTGGCCGGGTCGCCCGCATCCAGGAGAGGAGACGACTCCGTGTCCGATGTCCATCCTGCCGACGTGTACCGCCCCAGCGTCTGTTCCGTCTTGAGGTGGTAGTCGTACGTATCCGGGTCCGCCAGCAACGGCTCGCCCGGAATGCTGTGCACATCCAACCCTCCCGACATCTTCTGCCACGCCGCCAGGTTGTCCGCATACGCCTTCGTGGAGCTGTTGTAGGCCACCCGGCAAGCCTCCGCCGCATCGATTCCGTTGTAGTCCATCGTCACCCCGGCCAGCGTCGAATACGACACCAGCACGCCGCCTGCCCGGTCCGAACTCAGCACCGTGTTCCGGATGTCCACTTCCGCGCCGGCACCCAGCCATACCGAATTGTTCACCCCGTGGAACACGCAATGCTCCACCGCAACCCCGGACGCGTTCGCCACCGACAGCCCCCGCCCGCCGCCTTCGAACGCCCCGTGCCGCACCTTGACCCCTTCCGTGTCGCCAGACACCGCCACACCCGCCTCGCGCACGCCGCGCAATTCCACCCCTTCCAGCGTGATGTTCTCCGCCCCCGACACCGATACCCCCGTCGTCGTGTTCGTCACGACCACGTTCCGCAACACGATGTTCGACGCCCCGGACTGGAACTGGAACGCCACCGACCGGACAGGCCCCCGGTTTCCGAACAGGCTCCCGTTCGTCGCCCGGTTGGTGCTACCGATGATCTGGAGCGCATTCGTATCCGTCCCCGAATCGCCCGCGGTGAACACAACGGCATTCCACACATCGTAGCTCCCCGTGTCCACGTACACCCGGTCTCCTGGGCCCAACGCGTACTTCGCGAGCAACGCCGACAACGTCGCCATCGGGGCCGCTTTGCTCATGCCCGAGTTGCTGTCGTTGCCGATTTCCGTGCAGTACACGTCACCCTCCCGGGAGCCGTCGTTCACGTAGAATACGTACGCCCCATTCTTGTACGAGAAATTCGTCGCGCACATGCTCGACACGCCCGGCCCCACCTCGACTTTCCACCGGGCCTCCAAGGCCGAGGCATCGTTCGTGTCCGTGTTCCGGTAGAAATACTCGCCCGCCGTCGCCGACACCCCCGTCTTCAGCACCTCCCACGTTGCCCCGCCGTCGCGCGAAAGCGAAATCGTCGCCGTGGCCCCGGATGCCAGGTTCCCCGCATTCCACCGCAGCGTCGCCCCCTGCTGCGCGTCCAGCGTGCCGCCGTCGTTGAACGTCAGCGCCTGGATCCACGCGTTCGTCCGCGACTTGCTCGCCTGGGCCGTCCCGCCAAACGCCCCCACGTTCAGCCTTCCGCCGTTCGGCGTCGGCTCGGAACCGACCGCGGCCCCTGGGTCGCCCGCGTCAATCAGCGGCGAATGCACCTTGTCTTTCACGAAATTCGTCGTTGCCGGATTCCACCGCCCCGTCACGCTCTTCGGATGGAAATCCCCGCCATCCGTGTCCACAAACAGAGGATCCGCCGCAAACGAGTGTTCCCACCCCAGCCCAGCTCCCTGTAAATCCGCCAGCGTTGCCATCGAAGCCCCAAGGCTGCTGTTCTCCCACAACACGTTGTAATCCCCCTCCACCACCTGACCAGCGAACACCCGAGTGTTTCTCCCGATTGCACAATTCGAAACACTCACCCCCGTGTCCAAATTCAGCAATGTCCCGTTCCCCCACAGCACACTGTTGTGGATGTTGTTCACCGGAGAGGTATAACGCCGGTAAACCCCACCCTCGGTATTTCCAGCAATCACCCCGTTTGCGAACTTCCACCCATCGGCCATGAACGCGTAAATCCCCATCCGATTGTTTGCCAGTTTAACGCCCTGAAATTGGAGTCCGTCGGAATCCCCAACAAAATTGACTCCGTACCGGCCGTTTTGGATAGTCAAATTCTCCACCGACAGATGTGAAATCTTGTTCATCAGGAATACGTCCAAGGTCGTGTTCCCTCGGTCGAACACCGTTCCCCCTGCCGGATTCCCCACAACCCGCACGGGCTTTCCCTCCGCACCTGAATCCGCCACAGTGAACGTCACCGTTTGCTCCGCATACGTCCCAGTGTCCACGTAAACCACATCCCCCGCTAACAGTTGGTACTCGTCCAACACCGCCTGCAACGTTGCCTTCGGCTTCGCCGGCGAGCCACCGTCGTTCGCATCGTTGCCGACAGCCGTGCAGTACACATCCCCCTCTGTGGAGCCATCGTTCACGTAGTAGCTCAGCGGCACGTCCGCGCTGGTCCGCACCCCGAACACGTGTTCGTTTTCCGACGAAACGGAATTGTCGGCCACGCTCTGCACCCGCCATTTCGCCACGGGCGTCTGGTGCGCCGCCTTCGGCGTCCATGTATAGGTTCCCTTCGTCGCCAGCACGTTCGTCGTCAGGGTTGTCCACGACACCCCCGCATTCGTGCTGACTTGGATCCGGACCTTGTCCGAACTCCCGAAGTTCCCATAATTCCATTCCAGATTCCCGCTCCCGATCAAGTGCCCGCCATTGTTGTACGACATCGCCTGCAACCACTTTTGCGAAGCGGGGCGGCTCTTGCTCGCCCATTCCGTTCCACCGTACGCACCGATGTTCACCCGGTTCCCGTTCGGTGCCGGTTCGTTCGTCCAAGCTGTGTCCGCCTTGTCCCCGAGGTCGATTGCGGGACTGTACGGCAACGCGGAATTCGTCACCCACAGGCGGTTCGTGACATATCCATTGGCATTCTTCTGCTCCTCCACGTATCCCATCGGACCCGACAGGTGGTAATTCCCGTTCGCGGCATCCGCGAACAATGGATCCGCCGCCGTGTTCCCCGCCCATCCCTCTGTCGCCGCCTGCGCCATTTCAAGCGAACCGTAGGTCGCATTGATGGCCCCCGCCCGGATGATGTTCCTCACCACGTTCGTCCCAAGCTGGGCGGCCGTGGTGAATACCGCCGCCCCGTCGATGATGCAGTCCGAAAACAGGGACTGCTCCGCCAGGCTGGCAGTCGTATCCAGCACGGTTCCGTTCGGGGAAACAATGGTCAATCTGCGGTATTCGTTGCGGTAGGCATTGAAATATTCGTAAAATGTCCGGGAACTTCCACCAACGAGCACGCCATTTTCAAATCGCACGTTAGTCCCCCCTGTGTACACAACGCAGTTTGGGCCATCGGCCATCAGAAAAAAGTCCCGGAAAAGCAGGTTGTACGAAACCATCAAGGAGATTGCACGGTCGCGGTTGCCGAGGATGCTGAATCCTTCCATCTCGACATATTGGTCATACAACATGAGAACCGTGGTGTCCGACTCTGTCGTGTTCCGCAAAATGGTTTTTCCCGGGCAACCAACCAGACGTATTGGAGCATCTGCCGTTCCGGTACAGTTTTCAATCCTCAATAGACCTTCGTATGTCCCCGTGTCGAAATAAACCACGTCTCCGGGGGCAATCGAGACGGCCGCCACCAAACTCGCCCATGAATCCTTCGGTGAGTCCGGGCTCAACCCTGTATTCGCGGCATTGCCCTCCACCGTGCAGTACACGTCGCCCTCCAGGCTCGAGTCATTGATGTAGTAGGGCGTTGCCTGTGCGCACACCACCCCAAGCCACGCCACGCACGCGGCAGCACAAATCCACTGGCTCTTTTTCATCTTTACCATCTCTTTCCGGCGCCGCACCCCTTCGGGGTGCAAGGCCCACAGACCCATTCGTCCTTTGACTCTATGGCATTCCGCCAGACTTGACAAGCCTTAGTCACCCCATTATGCAGAACATGAGTTTAGTTGTGGGCCTCCTCCCGTTCACCGACGAGGGGAAGGGAGGTCGCCACGCCCCCTCCGCCCCCCTCGCAGAATCCATCCCATCGCCTGGGTCAGTTTCCGCCGCCCTTCCGCATTGACATGCGTCATATCCCGCCAATCCCGGGATTCGATTTCCGCCCCCAGCTCCGCCTCTCCGACAAAACGCCACAAGCCTTCGGCCTCTCCTTGGGCCATCCGCCGCTCGAACTCATGGCGCATGACCGTCCGCCGTTCGCCGTGCAACAAAGGATGCACATTCCCTTCGAACACCCACAGCTCCACTCCGGCCCTCTTCAGGCGCTCCGCTTCCGCCATGAAAGCCCGCCACTCCCATTCGGACCACTCGAGCGGGACCGTGGGCCTGCGTCCCGCCGGATTTGCCATCTCTTGGTTGCCCGTCCCCGGCAAACGTCGCCAAGGGTTCATGGCAAGCTCCCTCCATCCATCCCGCATGCGCCAGCCTTCCAAGCTGGCCGCAAGCACGCAATCCGCCACTTCGCGCCAATGCGTGCCGCAGACACTCCCCCCCGCATTGGCCATCAACCATGGCAATGTCTCCCAAGTCAAAAACGGACGGTACCACGAAGTCCGCCATTCCGCCTGGTCCGTGAAATCCATTTCGGAACGCAGCTGCACGCACCGGTCTCCCCGGCGGAAAGGAATCCAAGACCACATGGCGAGCATGTTCTGCGGAACCATGCCGCTGACTTCCCGCCGGATGACGGTCTGCGGGGCCAGCATCCGGCCCAATTCATGCTCGTCCACCCCGCAAAGCATCTGGCTCGTTCCCGCCAAAATCACCGCCGGGACCTCCGATGTCCGCCCGGCGGCCTCTTCCAGCCGGACGTAGCAGACCTCGCTCAGGTAGTTCGGTCCCTGGACATCCAGTCGCGCCCGCACGGCCAACCAAAAGGCGGTCTGCACGGCCGGAATTTGCAACGCGAACTCCGTGCAGGCGAAGCCGGCCAGCGCGACAGCCCACGCGAGCCGCCCACCCCGTTGCCAACGGAGGCCTCCCCGCCACAAGGCCACCAGTACCACTCCCGCCCCTCCCAGCAATGCGCCCCTCCACCCCCACAGCCGATGCCAATCCAGCCAAGGCCGCTCCCCCACCACCCATGCCCAGAATCCGCCCCCCGCCAGCATGACGGCCAGGAGGCCTGCCAGGGGCAACACCCACCAGAACCACCGCAGAAATCGCCGCTCCGCATCCCGCACCCGCAAGGTCTTCGCGTCCATCATGGGCAACGCCTCCAGGCCTCCCGCGGACGTGAAACCGCAAGCGGCTCCAATGGATGGCATGGAAGCCCTGCCAAGGCAAACACCCGTCTTTTGCACACTTCCAGGTTGGAGGCCGATTTC
>JAEEGL013262925.1_pt1 | contig 16570 bp, 19 predicted proteins | sample 9134231 | NCBI WGS metagenome assembly JAEEGL01 (sample SAMN16246548, study PRJNA631951) | gut metagenome | biome: gut microbiome; feature: rumen; material: fiber-attached | host: Bos | place: Iran: Karaj | collected 2018-10 | reverse complement strand
TTGCACCGAGTGGGGTTTACAGAACGGACAAGTCGCCATGCCGTTGGTGAGCTCTTACCTCGCCTTTCCATCCTTACCCGAAGAATCGGGCGGTATCTTTCTGTTGCACTTTCCTTGAAGTCGCCTTCACCGGACGTTATCCGGCACTCTGCCCTGTGGTGCTCGGACTTTCCTCACCTCTCCGAAGAGAGCCGCGATCGTCTGTCTTACTCACCGCAAATGTCATTCAGTTGTCAGTATCCGCGTACAAAAGTCTGCCGCAGTTTTCACATTCCAGAATCATATCCTCGCCGACGAGCCTGCGAATTGCAAGGCTCGGCAGTGCCATATTGCATCCGCTGCATTTTCCGTCCTTGACCGCGACTATCGGAACATTGTGGTGCAGCCGCACACGTTTATACCGTGCCATCAGAGTCGGACTGACCTTTCTCTCCAACTCCTCCATTTTCTTATCAGCAGCGAGCATATCGATCGCGGCGTCGTCGCGTTCCTTCTGGCAAACGACCTTCAGCGCGTCGTATTCCTTCTTTGCCTTGACGCCCTGCTGACGCGTTTTCTGATACTCCGCAACCGCACTGTCGATGCCGTGGAACAGCTGCTTGATCTCCTTTTCGAGGTTTGACGCTTCGCGATTGAGTTTCTCAATATCCTGACGGAATTCCGTCATCTCCTCCGACGTGCATTCCTCATCACCGATCAGCGTTTCGTATTCGGACGATTCCAGATCCAAGCGTTTCAAAACAGCATCATACTGCGACTTCAAACGCGTCATGGTCGCGGAAAAGGCTTCCATGTCCTCATTCAGTTTGTTCAGCGTCGCCTGCTGCTGTTTGATGTACTTTGCGAGTTTGTTGAGCTTTTGTCGGTTTGCGGTAGTACGGACAGCGGCGTCAATCTGCTGCTTTTTCATGTCCGCTTCCTGATAAGCCAAAAGTGCCAACGGTTTACTCATTGCGGGTTCCTCCTTCCGGGCAAGGCAAAGGCGCATTGCCCGATTGTGTTAAAAAATATTGTACATCAAAACTTTCTTTCTGTAAACGGTCAATTAACGGTTTCAGCACGATATTTTCGGTCTCATAGTGTCCGAGCACGCAGCAATGCAAGCCGAGATACGCCGCTTCCAACGCCTGATGATGCTTCATTTCGCCGGTTACGAATGCGTCGCATCCTGCCATCGCAACATGGGCGACGTCTCCGCCGCCCGCACCGCCGATCACGGCGACCGAACGAATCGGATCATTCGTGTCGCCGACGATGCGCGCCTCGGTGTGCAGCATGGACGCACACATCTCCGTGAATGCCGAAAACGGAACCGGTTCCTTCAGTGCTCCCATTCTGCCGAGATTCTCGGGCGGCAACGGTTGAATATCGATAAGCCCGAGCAGTCCGGCAAGAACGTCGTTGACGCCGCCTTGCGCCGCATCGAGATTGGTATGCGCAGCAAACATGCCAATGCCGTGACGTATCAGCCGATACGCGGCAGCGGTTTCGAAACGATCCGGCGAAATCGCGGTTACCGGCTCCAGAAAGATCGGATGGTGCGTCAAAACGAGATCGTAATCGCCCGCAATAGCTTCCTCGGCAACCGGTACAGTCAGGTCAAGCGCAACAAGCACACGCTTGATCTCTTTACGATCCGTTCCGATCAAAAGACCGACGCGATCCCATTCCATCGCAAGTGCGCGCGGTGCGATCCGCTCCATTATTTCACAAAAATCCCGTATCTTCATATATCTCTCCCCGAAAGGTTTCCTATGATCTGTTCCAAAGCCCGTATCCGAAACATCAGCTTCCGCTCGCCCTCCGTTCCGGTTGCCGAAGCAAGCCGTTGTTTGTGCTGCGCAAGCTGAAATGTGCAAAGCGCTTTCAGGCATGGGTCGCACTGCGCAAACGATTGAAACCCGATATCATAAAATCCTGCGGGAAACCCGTCCGGCAGCGGCTGCGGCATTGTGTGCGGGCTGGCGCAAAATATCTGATAATACCGCCCGTGTTCCACGACGATACGGTCATCCGTGATCCAAAGGTTGTTCCGGTGCAGATATTCCCGTATATCCGCCTGCGCACGCATCGGCTGCAGCACAAGCCGTTTCGCGCCGTTTTGTGCAACGGCACATCTGCGCAATATCCGCACCATCAAAGTCCCGCCCATGCCGAGCATGGTGATGGCGTCGCACTCATTCGGCTGCAATACATCGAGACCGTCGCCGAGACGAAACGAAGCGCGATCGGATACGCCGATATAGGTCAAAAGCCTCTGCGCCTTCTCCAGCGACGGCGCGCTGATATCGGTCGCAACGACGCGCGAACAGACACGCTGCTGCAAAAGCGCCGCCGAAAGCCTTCCGTGATCGCAGCCGATGTCCGCAACGACTTCCGAACCTTCCAGCATCGATAACGCTGCCGATAACCGCGGCGTCAAATGCACATAGCGCCGGTTCATATCCGTATCGCCTTCAAAGGCGCAACCGTGTCGATCGGACCGCCGCCGAGGCAGCACTCGCCTCGGTAAAACACGACCCACTGTCCCGGCGTGACCGCACGCTGCGGACGTTGGAAAGCAACATGCGCACCGTTGCCTTCGATTGTAACGCGCACCTCCTGGTCCGGTTGCCGATAGCGGAACTTTGCCGTACAGTCAAAGGTCTGTTTGTCCGGTGTTCCGTCGATCCAATTGACGGTGTGTGCGTCCAGTGCAGTCGAGAAGAGCTCCTCGTGCTCGCCCTGTTGTACGATCAACAGATTGCGGTTTAGGTCCTTGCCGATCACAAACCAGCTTTCTCCCGTGCCGTCGCTCCTGCCGCCGATACCGAGTCCTCTGCGCTGCCCGAGCGTATAATACATCAGTCCGTCGTGCCGTCCGATCCGCTTTCCGGTCTCGTCGACAATATCGCCCTGCCGTGCAGGCAGATACTGCATCAGAAAGCGTTTGAAATTGCGCTCGCCGATGAAGCAGACACCGGTACTGTCCTTCTTCTGCGCATTCGAAAATTGCTGTTCCGCGGCGATGCGGCGTACATCGGTTTTTTTGAGATTGCCGATCGGAAACATAACGCGCTGCAGCTGTTGTTTGGTCAGTCCCGCAAGAAAATAGCTTTGATCCTTGCCGGGATCGATGCCGCGCAGCAGACGCTTTTCTGCATCAAGCCGACAGTAATGACCGGTCGCCAGCAGTTCTGCGCCGGTTTTCAGCGCAAAATCGAGGAATGCCTTGAACTTTATCTCGCAATTGCACAGTACGTCCGGATTTGGCGTGCGGCCATTGCGATATTCATCCAGAAAATAGGAGAACACACGATCGCGGTATTCCTGCGCGAAATTGACCGTATAGTACGGAATACCGATCGTCTCACAGACGCTTCGCACATCCGCATAGTCCGCAGTCGCGGTGCAGACGCCCTCATCGTCTTCTTCCTCCCAGTTTTTCATAAAAATGCCGACGACATCAAAGCCCTGTTGCTTCAGCAGATACGCTGCCACAGAGCTGTCAACGCCGCCCGACATCCCGACGACTACATGTTTCATTCCGAAATAGATTCAACGCGGAAACCCGCGCCTTCGATCGCACCGCGAATCATCTCCCGATTCGCGAACGATTCAACCTCACAGGTTCCGATTTCACAGGAAACGACGGTTGCGCCGATGTCTTCCATTGCCTTTCTGACCTTTGCAACGCAGTGCATGCATCCCATGCCTTCAATCTTGATAACCATGGAAATACCTCCTTTTTGCCATTATAGCATAAAGGAGGCAATTTTCAAATACTTTTGTTCGATTGCCAATCAGGGGAATACGCCCCGTTCGCAGGTCTCTTACATTGCGCCGCAGCCGCAGGGACGGTTCTGATTGGTGCATCCGCAGCCGTTTTCACCGCCGCAGAAGCGACTGAGCAGCAACAGCCAGATCAGCGTATCGCAGGAGCCGCCGAAACCGTTGTTGTCATCACCGAGGATGAGCAGCAGGACCAGGACCCAAGTCAGATTGCTTCCGCCGAAATTGTTGAACATGATGAAGTTCCTCCGTTCGTTCTGATTCGACAGGTACTGTCGTTACAGTATCGTATGCCCGATGCGCGAAATTGGTTCCTGCGTTTGGAAACACCTTGACAAAATCCGCATTTCGAAAGATAATGAAGTGAATTATTGGAGGTAGAGTATGGAACAAAACACCTATTCGATGGATAAGATCGTCAATCTCTGCAAGAACCGCGGCTTTGTGTTTGCGGGATCCGAGATCTACGGCGGTCTCAGCAACACCTGGGACTACGGTCCTTTGGGCGTGGAACTCAAGAACAACGTCAAAAAAGCATGGTGGAAGAAATTCGTACAGGAGAGTCCCTATAACGTCGGACTCGACGCCGCAATTCTGATGAATTCCGAGACGTGGAAAGCATCCGGCCATCTCGGCGGCTTTGCAGATCCGCTGATGGACTGCCGCGAGTGCAAGGAACGCTTCCGTGCCGACAAACTGATCGAAAACTGGGCTGCCGAAAACAGCGTTTCGCTCGAAAAGCCGATCGACGCATATACGCAGGCAGAGATGAAAGCGTTCATCGACGAGCACGAAATTCCCTGCCCCACCTGCGGCAAGCATAATTTCACCGATATCCGTCAGTTCAATCTGATGTTCAAGACGTTTCAAGGCGTGACCGAGGATGCCAAGAATACGGTCTATCTGCGTCCGGAAACCGCGCAGGGTATCTTCGTGAATTTCGCAAACGTGCAGCGTACGACCCGCAAAAAGCTTCCGTTCGGCATCGGTCAGATCGGCAAGAGCTTCCGCAATGAGATCACGCCCGGCAACTTCATCTTCCGCGTGCGCGAATTCGAGCAGATGGAACTGGAATTCTTCTGCGAACCCGGCACCGATCTCGAATGGTTCGACTATTGGCGCAATTACTGCCATCGGTTCCTGCTTTCGATCGGCATCAAGGACGAAAATCTGCGGCTTCGCGATCATGATCCGGATGAGCTTGTGTTCTATTCGAAAGCGACAACGGATTTTGAATTCCGTTTCCCGTTCGGTTGGGGCGAGCTTTGGGGTGTTGCGGACCGCACGGATTACGACCTGACACAGCATCAGAACGCGTCCGGCAAGGATCTGACCTATTACAATGCCGAAAAGAACGAGCGCTATATTCCCTATGTCATCGAACCTTCGCTCGGCGTGGAGCGCACCTTCCTTGCCGTTCTATGCAACGCATACGAGGAGCAGCCGCTCGAGAACAACGACGTTCGCACAGTGCTTCATCTGCATCCTGCACTGGCGCCGTTCAAAGCTGCCGTTCTGCCGTTGTCCAAGAAGCTGTCGGCACAGGCTTCTGAGGTCTATAACGATCTTCTGAAGCACTTCTCCGTCGATTTCGACGAGACCGGCTCGATCGGAAAACGGTATCGCCGTGAAGATGAAATCGGCACGCCTTTGTGTATTACATACGATTTCGATTCAGAGAACGATCACTGCGTCACAGTGCGCGATCGCGATACCATGCAGCAGGTGCGTATGCCGATTTCCGAGCTGCGCGCTTACATCGAAGAACGACTGGACTTCTGAACCTTCAGCCTCCGCCGGTCGGAGGCTTTTCATTATCGCAAATGGAGTTAAACGGAACGGTAAAGGCAATCATCTTCCGCAATGCGACGAACGGCTACACCGTCCTGTCTCTTTTGTCGAACGATGAAAAAGAGACAACCACCTGTGTCGGCACTCTGCCGTTGCTGAACCCGGGCGATTCCGTTGTTCTGACCGGCGAAACGATCTGTCATCCGCGATTCGGAACGCAATTCAAGGTCTCTTCCTTTGAACGCAAAGCACCGTCGAGTGAAACCGCAATCATCAAGTATCTCGAAAGCGGCGTCGTGCGCGGAGTCGGTCCCGCAATGGCGCGTGCGATCGTTTCGACGTTCGGAATGGACACACTCGATATTCTTGAAAATGAACCGGAACGTCTCACGGAGGTCTCCGGCATCGGCGCAAAAAAGGCGAAGATGATCGCGGACTCTTTCCATGAAAAGAAGCTGCTGCGCGATGTGCTGCTGAGCCTTGAACCGTATGGCGTAACAGTCGGACAGGCATATAAGATGATGCAGACCTACGGTGATCTCTGCCTTGCCAAGGTACAGGAGAATCCGTATCAGCTGATCGACGACATCGAGGGCATCGGCTTTCTGACCGCGGACCGCATTGCAACGCATGTATCCGGATTCGAACCGGATTCGCTGGCACGACTGATGGCCGGGATTCGCTACTGTCTTCAGCAAGCGCGCGACGAACGCGGCGACATGTTCCTGTTTCGTGACGTGCTGATTCACAGATCATCTGCGCTTTTGGGTGCAACCGTCGAGCAGATCACGGAGACCGTCGACTGGATGGAAAGCGGCGAGGATCTTTTGTCATGCGAAATCGACGGACAGGATGCGGTCTATCTCCCCTATCTGCTCAGAATCGAAGATTTCATTGCAAAAAAGCTGTTGCTTCTGAATCAATCTCCTTCAAAAGAGGTTTGGGACCTGCGCTATTGGCAAAGTCTGAGCGGGCTGGAACTCTCTGGCGAACAGCAAAAGGCCGTTTTGCTTGCGCTGAACAGCGGCGTTTCGATCATTACCGGCGGTCCGGGTACCGGCAAAACGACAATCATCCGCTGCATCTCCGATTCCATGCAGGAAAAGGGGCTTTCCGTGGAGCTCGCCGCACCGACCGGACGCGCTGCCAAACGTATGACCGAAGCAACCGGCACCGAAGCGCGGACGATTCACCGGCTTTTGGAATACATTCCCGGAGAGGGCTTTCAGCGCAACCGCGACAACCCGCTGCTCGCAGATGCCGTCATTATCGATGAGATGTCTATGGTCGATGCGCCGTTGATGTATGCGCTCCTGCAGGCAATTACCAAGGGGACGCGTCTCATTCTGGTCGGCGATCGCGATCAGCTGCCGCCCGTCGGCTGCGGCAACGTGTTTTCAGACGCGCTTGCCTCCGAGCAGCTCCCCTATTATCGACTGACGGAGATCTTCCGGCAGGCGCAGCGTTCCGCAATCGTACGCAACGCACACTTGATCAATCGCGGTTCCATGCCGATGCTGTCAAACCGTGATTCGGATTTTTTGTTTGAGGAGATTCCGAATACAGAGCAGATTCGCAGAAGGCTTGTTGAGCTTGTTCTGCACGAAAAAGAAGCGCTTGGTACAAGCGATCCGTTGCTTGACGTGCAGGTATTGGTACCGATGAAAACGACGGCGATCGGCGTTGCGGAGCTGAACAAGCTGCTGCAGAGCGTTCTGAACCCGCCTTCCCATTTGAAGCTCGAACATGTTTCCGGCGCCACGGTCTTCCGGGAAGGCGACAAAATCATGCAGATTCGCAACAATTATAAGATTGAGTGGCGCAAAAACGGCAGTGTCGGACAGTTTGAGGATGGCGTCGGCGTGTTCAACGGCGATTTCGGCACGATTCTGCGGATCATTCCGAACGAAAGAACGGCGGTTATTGCGTTCGACGACGGACGCATTGCAGAGTACGCGTTTGCGCAGTTGGAAGAAATCGACCTTGCTTACTGCATCACGATTCACAAGAGTCAGGGCAGCGAATTTCATACCGTGATCCTGCCGCTTGCGGGCGGTCCCGCCCCTCTTCTGACACGTAATCTTCTGTATACTGCCGTAACACGGGCAAAGAAGCTGGTCTATTGTATCGGCAGAAAGGATACCATCGCAAGGATGGTCCAAAATGCGCAGAAAAACGAACGCAATACGGGACTGAAACAGCGTTTGGAAGAATATGGAACGATCGGATAAGAGAAAGCAAACCCTTGCCCTTTTCGCGGACGCGATTGCGCCCGGTCCTTATGAATGCATGCTCTGTGAAGAGGAGACCGTCATCGGCGAGGATGGGCTTTGCGACGCTTGCCGCGAAAAGCTCCTGTATCTGCCGAATCCGGTCTGTCAACAGCCGCTGGACGGATTGACGGTCGGGCTGCGCTATTCCGATGAACTCGCTTCCGCGGTGATGCGATTCAAGAAAAACGAGCAAACCGAGTATGCGGGATTTTTTACGCAGTTTCTGTCCGTTCCGGACGAATGGCACGCGGATATCCTTGTTCCGATCCCGATGCATCCGGTCAAGAAGCGCCTGCGCGGGTTCAACCACAGTGCACTTTTGTGCGCGTACCTGAGTCACGCGACCGGCATTCCGTATTCGACCGAACTGCTCTATAAAGTCAAACTGACGAACGAGCAGAAAAAGCTGGATGCTGCGGAGCGCCGACGGAATATCAAAAACAGCTTTGCTGCAAGCGACCTTGTGAAGGGCTTACGCATTGTGCTGGTTGACGACGTCTTTACGACCGGCGCAACCGTCTATGAATGCGCAAAAACGCTGAAACGCAGCGGCGCCGAAAAGGTCTATCTCGCCGCCGTCACCGCTCCGGATCGTTGAGACTGCGCAATGCTGCGTATTTATCGTGCGTGGCTTTGCCGCCGCGAATATGCCGTTCCGCCTTGTTGACGTTCAAGATTTCACGCACCTGATGAAACATTGCGGGATGGATCAGCCGCAGCCGTTCCGTCACATCCTTGTGCAGCGTGCTTTTGCCGATGTGCAGCGCATTCGCCGCCTCGCGCACGGTTGCCCTGTGCTCGATGATGTATCCCGCTTCTTCCGTGATTCGATCTTCCAAATACTGCAAAATTCAATCCCCCGTATACTGTTGTTGCAATATACGGGGGATTCCTTTGCTTTATGCTCAGAAACGTTCGATATTCACCACATGGATTTCACCCTTCGGCAGGCTCTTCAAATGCTCCGTATCGAAACGTTTGAAGCTCGTTTCCCGATCGCTGAAGCAATACTCAATGCGGTTCTCCCTGCTTTGTGAGGGCTTTTGAATCAGATGCCTGACCGCTTCGGAAAGCGCGACGCCGATATCGATCAGGTGAATTCCCGGGAGTTCTTCTTTGATCGCATCAATCAAAAACGGATAGTGCGTACATCCCAAGACCAAGGTATCGACGTCCGTTTCGCGGATCGGCGCAAGATAGCGTTCAACCGTAAGCTTGGTGATCGGATCGTCCTCGCGGAATCCGTTTTCGATCAGCGGCACAAACAGCGGACAGGCAATACCGGAGACGCGGCAGTCCGGCGCGATGCGCGCAAGGCACGACGAATAAGCGTTGCTGCTGACGGTCGCGTGTGTACCGATCACGCAGATATGCTTAGTCTTTGTTACGGAAACCGCCGCAGCGCAGGCGGGCTCGATCACACCGATAATCGGCAGATCGAAAGTGTGATGCAGTTCGGAAAGCGCGATTGCGCTGACGGTGCCGCAGGCAACAATGATCGCCTCAACGCCCTTCGATAAAAGAAAGCGAACGTCCTGTTCCGCGTAATGTTTGATCGTGTCGGGGGTACGTGAACCGTAGGGCACGCGTGCAGTGTCGCCGAAATAGACGATCGACAGGCCTTCGTTCTGCGCGCAGATTGCATTCAGAACCGTAAGTCCGCCGAGCCCGCTGTCGAACACGCCGATTTTTTCAAAAGCTGTCATAGTGTTGCTCCGGATTGATTTACTTGCGTATTTTAGCACAATTCTCCGTGTTATGCAATCAGGATATGCAAATTCGATGAAAAAGGACCGTCGAAACGGTCCTTTTGAAGAATCTGCGTTCATTCATGATGCAGCAGCAAGCGATACCCCGTTTCCGAAACTGCATAGACAGATTCGAGATCCGCATCCAAAAGCTCTGCCATCGGTGTGTCCGCAGTGTAATGCACACAGGTGCCGCAGCTGCTGGACAGCTCGCGCGGAACCGGTCCCGCTTTGCTGACGAAGCCTGCCTGTTTCAGCGTGCGATTCGAAAGCAGCGCTGCTGCCTGTGTGTAGAATGTCGCAATGTAATTCATTTGCTGAGTGTAATGACGAATTCGCCGTCATTGTTCTCTTTGTATGTAACCTCGTAGCCCTGCGAATTGCCGAAACGCGTGATGTTCTGCACTGCCGTCATATGATCGGCAAGCACCTCCAGCGTCTTCGGCGTGTTCTTTTTGACCTCTCTCTGCACAGCAAGCACCGGCATCGGACAGTTCAATCCACGTACGTCCAACATGGTTTACGCCCTCCTTTTTGTATTGAAGATCGAAAGCGCAAGCAGGAATACGAATCCAGCGATCAGCACCCACAGCACCGGACCCGCGCCGATGCCCTTTGCGCTCGACGCAAGACCGAAGTTGTGCGACACGGCAGCACCCGCAATGAATCCGAGCACAGTCAAAGCGGAATCGCTGTTGCCTTCACCGGCAAGCACGAGCTGGCGCAGCGGGCAACCGCCGAGCAGGACGCTGCCCCAACCGACAAGCACCATGCCGAGGAAGTTATAGAGTCCGTCGGTATGCGCAATCGGCTGTTCCGCAAAGCCGAGCTTAAAGTTCTTCGTGATGAGATTGCCGATCACAACCGCGAAGATAATTGCGATGAACCCGTAAATCAGATGGAAATCCTTGAACATGACCGCATCGCGTATACCGCCCGCCATGCAAAGACGCGAACGCTGACAGAGCGCGCCGACGACGATCGCAATCAGAATTGCCGCAATCCACGGCGCATGCTGGCTTCCGGGACCCTCTTCGCTTCTTGCAAACAGCGTGGTAACAAGCGACAGCACAAACAGCACGACAAGCACGATCGGCAAAATCAGTCCCTCCGTTCGGTTTTGTTTATAGGCACGATTCAGCGTAAATCCGAAACGCAGCGGGAACGTACCGATCACAATGCCGACGATGAAGCCCAAAAGCCCGATCACCGCGTTCAGATCGCCGCCGCCGATGCGGATGACCATGCGCAGCGGACAGCCCAGAAACACAAGGCCGCCGATCATCACGAACATACCGATCAAAAACCGCGTGATCGGTGAGGAACCGCCTTGCGGGCGCCATTCCTTTTTGATCAGCGCCATGCCCATTGCACCGAGAACGATGCCGACAATTTCCGGACGGAAATATTGTACAACGCCCGCCGTGTGAAACTTCAGCGCACCTGCAATGTCACGTTCGAAGCACGCGATGCAGAAGCCCATGTTTTTCGGATTGCCGAGCGCCGTCAGAATGACTGCGGCAGCGCCGACGACCAGACCGGTCAGAATCACGAGCCAATGCCGTTTGAAAAAGCCCTTGAAGCCCTTCTCCTTGTTTTCCATGAAATCCCTCCTTCTTTCGTTATTCCCTTGCATGAATAACGATCCGGTGATATAATAACATATAAGAGCGTTATTTGCAAGCGAGGATAACGAATATTTTATGAACAGTATTTACCTGGACAACGCGGCAACGTCGTTTCCGAAGGCGATCGGCGTTTCGGATGCGATCAAAGATTTTCTGGACAATGCCTGCTGCAATATCGGCAGAGGCAGTTATGCGCGTGCGCAGGAGGTCGGTCTTTCGGTATTCGAAACACGCGAACAAATCCGTACGCTGTTTGACTGTCCTTCCGCGAAACATGTGATCTTTACCGGTGGCATGACAGCGGCGCTCAATTCAGTCATCAAGGGATTCGTGAATAAGGGCGATCGCGTTTTGATCTCCTCTATGGAACACAATTCCGTCGTACGTCCGCTTGTACAGATCGGTGCCGAAATTGTGCGCATCCCGGCGACTGCCGACGGCTTTTCCGACCTTTCGCAGCTCCCGGACGATCTTTCCGCTTTTCGTCTTTGCATTCATACGCATGCTTCCAACGTCTGCGGTTCGATACAACCGATTAACGCGCTTGCCGCGCAATGCAAAGCGGCAGACGTTCCACTGGTTCTGGATGCCGCGCAAAGCGCGGGACACTTCCCCTTTTCGATGCAAAAGCTCGGGCTGTCCGCGCTCTGTATGCCCGCGCACAAGGGACTTCTCTCCGCGCAGGGGCTTGGCATTCTCTGCCTCGATCCGGACTTTGCGGATCGCCTCACACCGTTGATAGCGGGCGGAACCGGTTCATTCTCGCACAGCGAAACAATCCCGCATCTCTATCCCGATCGTTTGGAAGCCGGTACGCTGAATCTGCCCGGCATCATCGGTCTGCATGCCGCTCTGGAGAAGGCCGACTGTCTGCAGGCGCGCGCGCATGAGATTGCGCTTATGACGGTTTTTCAGCGCATGCTTTCCGACATAGCGGACATCCGTGTCCTCGGTACGACCGACATCACGCAGCGTGTCGGCGTATATGCGATCGACTTTTTGCGGCATGACAACGGTGAAATCGCAGACCGTTTGGAGACGGATTACGGCATTTTGAGCCGCTGCGGTCTGCACTGCGCGCCCGAAGCGCACAAATCGCTCGGAACCTTCCCGCAGGGCTGCGTACGGCTCAGCTTTTCGCCTGCCACAACGCAGGAAGAATTGCAGATTACCGCAGATGCGGTGCGGAGGCTCGCACAATAAAATATATCTTCATCAAAGCGCCGAACAGGGCGCTTTTTTCTTGAAGTCGATCGGAAATCGTTGTATAATTGTACGGAAACCGAAGGAGGTATTAGTATGAAAGAGATTCAAGTTGCTATTTGGGGATTCGGCGCAATGGGCAGCGGCATTGCCAAGGTTCTGCTCGGCAAAAAGGGCGTTGCAATCAGCGGCGTCTGCGACATTCACCCGAACCGTGTCGGCAAGAGCATCTATGAGCTGCTCGGCGTAGATCGCGGAGAGCGCGAGGACGTCAAGGTCATCGGCGATATCGACGCCGCTTTGACGCCGAAACCCGATCTTTGCATCCTTGCCACGGATTCCTTTACAAAGAAAGCATATCCGAAGATCTGTCACCTGATCGAAAAAGGCGTCAACGTCATCGCGACCGCAGAGGAAATGAGCTATCCGCGTGCGCAGAATCCGGAGCTTGCCGATAAGATGGACGCGCTTGCAAAGGGCAGCGGCGTCACGGTGCTCGGGACCGGTATCAACCCGGGTCTCATGATGGACCTTTTGGCGATCTGCCTGTCCGGCTGCATGACCGATGTGGAGCATGTGCTCTGCAAGCGTGTCAACTCCCTCTCCCCCTTCGGTCCCGCCGTCATGGAAGAACAGGGCGTCGGTCTCACCGTCGAACAGTTTGAGGAAGGCTGCAAAAACGGGACTCTTGCAGGTCATGTCGGCTTTGCGGAATCCGTCGGGATGATTGCGGAAGCGCTCGGCTTCCCGATCGATCGCTTTGAACAGCAAATGAAACCGATCGTCACCTCCGTCGATCGCAAATCGCCGTACGGCTTTGCAAAGGCAGGCGACGTCGCTGGCGTCAATATGACCGGTCAGGGTTATATCGGCGATAAGGTCATGATCGATATGATCCATCCGCAACAGATCGAACCGGAGCTCGAAGGCACCTATACGGGCGACTACATCACGCTCACCGGTACGCCGAATGTCAATATGCAGATCAAGCCGGAGGTCAACGGCGGCATCGGCACGATTGCCATGTGCGTCAACATGATCCCGCATGTTCTGAACGCAAGGCCCGGTCTCAAGACGATGATCGATCTGCCTGTTCCGCATGCGATCATGGGCGATATGCGCGACTATCTCGAACAATAAAAGGAGTCTCAGATGGCAAAGAATAACGACTGGGTACAGATTCACATCGATGTTTTGAAGCCCGAGGAACGCGCGACGAACATCCCCGAGGATACACGTCACGTGCCGCTCGAAATGTGGGTCAAGGGTCATCTTATGAATGAAACCGCCGAAATCGGCGAAACCGTCACGGTCCGCACCAAGACCGGACGCGAGGTGCAGGGTACGCTCTGTGCCGTCAATCCGTCCTATCGGCACAACTTCGGCGACTATATTCCGGAGCTTGATACGATCGAGGAAACCGTAAAATCCATTCTGTTCGGAGGTGAAGCCCATGCTTGACAACAGTTACGCAGCCGTCATGGCGCGCAAAAATGAAATCATGAAGCGCGCAGTCGGCATGGACTACGACAAATTCGAAAGCGGCTCGATCGCGTTCGATTATGAAGGCATGATGGCGGCAACCGGTTACGATCTCGACGCGGTCCGCAAGATTCAGATCAACGAATTTCAGATCGGCAACACGCCGCTCATAGAGCTCAAGAACCTCACCGCGCTTGCGCGTTCGTTCGCTCCGCAGGGATTCGGCGCGCGTATCTTCGTCAAGGATGAAGCCGCAAACCTCAGCGGCAGTTTCAAGGTTCGCCGCGCAGCAACCAGCATCCATCAGGCAAAAAAGATGGGCTATAAGGGTGTTATCTCCGCAACCTCCGGCAACTACGGCGCAGCCGTCGCTGCATGCGCGGCAAAAGCCGGCTTAAAGTGTATCGTCGTGCAGGAATGCTTCGACTCCAAGGGCGTCGGTCAGCCCGAGATCATCGAAAAGGCAAGAAAATGCGAAGCACTCGGCGCGGAGGTCGTGCAGCTTACGGTCGGTCCGGAACTCTTCTATATGTTCCTTCGCATGCTGGAGGAGACCGGCTATTTCAATGCGTCACTGTACACGCCGTTCGGCATTGCGGGCGTCGAAACGCTCGGTTATGAGATTGCACAGCAGTGCCGTCTGCTTTTGGGACGTGATCCGGACATGGTCGTCTGCACCAACGCGGGCGGTGGTAATCTGACCGGCACGGCGCGCGGTCTTCTGAAAGCCAACTGCAGCGCCGAGGTCGTCGCGGCAAGCGTCAATCTTTCCGGTCTGCATATGGCAAGCGATCACCAGTTCAATCTCAAGTCCTTCACGACCGGTCACACCGGCTTCGGCATGCCGTTCTCGACATGGCCGGACCGCAGCGACGTTCCGCGCAGCGCGGCAAGACCGCTCCGCTACATGGACCGCTATGTAACGGTCAATCAGGGTGAAGTCTTCTATACGACCGAAATGCTCGCAGCACTGGAAGGCATGGAAAAAGGTCCCGCGGGCAATACGTCGCTCGCGGCTGCGTTCTCGCTTGCGCAGACGCTTCCGAAGGATAAGATTATTGTCGTACAGGAAACCGAGTATACCGGTGCTGGCAAGCATGTCAATGCACAGCTGAGCTTTGCGCGCTCAAACGGCATCGACATTTACTTCGGTGATCCGAAAGATGAGATCCCCGGCAAGAGCATTGTTCTCCCCGCCCATCCCTCCATGCTTCATGCACGGGAGGCGGATATGGAGCATCTCAGAACATCGCTCATTCACAACGCGCAGAAGATGACCGGCAAAACGCCCAATGAGGCGGATATCGCCTTCCTTGCGGAAGAGACCAAGACGAATCCCACATTTGTAAAGGAGCATCTTGCATGAAACGGACCGACGATTTTGAAACACGCAGAGAGCATTTGAAGGATCTCTCAGACGCGGAGCTCGAAGCACGCTTCTGGAACCTGATCGACGAAATGATCGACCCGCTTCTGAAGCTCGGTTATGAGAACACGACGCCCGCAATCGAACGCAGCGTGCTTTTGCGCATGGGCTTTTCCTCAATCGAAGCAAAAGCGCTTGTCGAAGGCTGCATGGAGCACAATCTCATGGAGCACGGCGCGGGCAACGTGGTCTATCGCTTTGCGAAAAAACACGGCACCGATATCCGCACCGCGGGCCTGAAGCTCATCGAATCCGATACATGGGCGGAAGCGGAATCCCTTTTCGGAGGTGAACGGGCATGAGCGAATACAAACTCGAAAAAGACGTCAAGATTGACGTTGCGGAAATTCTGAAGGACCTCGAGCATTACCGCCCCCGCCGCCGCGGCTGGACATGGCGTGAGCCGGTTCCCCACCTTGAAATGGGACCGTTCACCTATTCCGATGCCAGCAAGCCGCTGAAGGACAGCGTCGGTCTGCCGCCCGCGCACTATTTCGGCGACATCGACCCTCAGCCGATCCCCGTTATCACGACCGAGATTGCATCCGGACGCTTTGAGGACGACATCCGCCGCATGCGCATGGCGGCGCACCACGGCGCGGACCACATCATGGTCATCCGTACCGCCGGACAGAGCCATTTCGACGGGCTTATCGAAGGCACCCCGCAGGGCATCGGCGGTGTTCCGGTTACGCGCAAGCAGGTGCGCGCACAGCGCAAGGCGCTCGACATGATCGAGGACGAGGTCGGTCGTCCGATCAACTACCACAGCTACGTTTCCGGCGTTGCCGGTCCCGACATTGCCGTCATGTTCGCCGAGGAAGGCGTCAACGGCGCGCATCAGGACCCGCAGTACAATGTCATTTACCGCAACATCAACATGGTCCGTTCCTTCGTCGACGCGTGCGAATCCAAGCGCGTCATGGCGTGGGCGGATATGGCGCAGATCGACGGCGCACACAACGCGAACGCCACCGCGCGCGACGCTTGGAAGGTCATGCCGGAACTGATGGTGCAGCACGGCATCAACGCACTGATCTCCTATAAGGTCGGCATGAAGAAGGAAAATATCTGCCTTTCCACCGTCCCCCCGACAGCGACACCGGGACCGTGCATCCATATGGACCTGCCCTATGCGGTCGCGTTGCGCGATCTCTTCAAGGGCTACCGGATGCGTGCGCAGATGAACACCAAGTACATCGAAGCCTCCACGCGCGAAGCGACGGTCACACATGTGCTGAACATGGT
>JAEEGL012206624.1_pt1 | contig 16570 bp, 16 predicted proteins | sample 9134231 | NCBI WGS metagenome assembly JAEEGL01 (sample SAMN16246548, study PRJNA631951) | gut metagenome | biome: gut microbiome; feature: rumen; material: fiber-attached | host: Bos | place: Iran: Karaj | collected 2018-10 | reverse complement strand
CGCAAATAAGTAAAGATGAATTTGCAAAATTATTATCAAGAGCTGAGAGTACTCTTAGTATATATGATTATAATGCAGTTCAAATATATGCTGATGGATTAAAAGAATCGGAAATAGAGCCATATAAAGATAGATTACAAAAATTACAGATTTCTGTATACGCTAAGTACGCAACGTGTACAATTTCTTCTAAAAACGATAGATCTGCTTCAATAATTATACAGTCTAAAGTTACTGATGAAGTATTAAAATTAATATATGCGGATGATAATTATTTAACCACTATAAAGGAATCTTCATATACTGTAGAAGGAAACCCACACTCAATAACTGTAAAATTTGAAAATGGTGAGGTTATTACATGTTCTACTCATCCAGTTAATCCAAATGCAAGTGATTACGGAACATTAAGAATATACTTTTTTGGAGTAGGAAGATTTGATTCATTTTTAATAATTGGAAATGATACTACAATATTTATTGATGGTGGATATGAAAGTACTGTTAAAGATGTAATTAAATTTATTAAAAAATTAGGAATTACAAAAATAGATGCATTAATAGGCTCTCATTTACATAATAATCATATTAAAGCACATGTAGCAATGGTTAAGGAATTTGAAATAGGAAGTGCTTATTATGGCGATGTACTTGAAACATGTGTAAAAAGAAGAACTTGTATACAAAGTGCAACTAATACTGATGCATTAGTAAAATTATTAAATGAAAAAGGTATACCAGTTACATATATAGGTCCAGAGTTAGATTATAGAATTGGTAATATTAATTTTGATATAGTAGCCCCTCAAAATTTAGTAACCTCTGGGGGATACCCTGAAAACACTAATTCATTAAATATGATATTGAAGTTTGGAAGTAGAAAAATATATTTTTCTGGAGATAATATTAGATCTTCTGAAGTATATAAGAATTATAGTAGTGACATTTTAGATGTAGATGTGTTAAAATACCCTCATCACGGTTTCGCTACTGTTTCAGATGAAATGATTAAAACATTATCACCCGAATATATTATAGTTCCAAATAAACAAGTTTCTAATGCGGCTAAATCACGAGGTAAATTGGTTGGGGCAAAAGTAATGGCAACTGGATCCAGTGGATATATTCTATTGGAAACTGATGGCACAGATTTGATGGTTAACCAATATTCAAGCAGAGAATAAGGAGAGATATTATGTATGATTGTATTATTATAGGTGCTGGTACAGCAGGTTTAACTTCTGCTATATATTTAAGAAGAGCATCTAAAAAAGTATTATTATTAGAAGCTAAGTCATATGGTGGTCAAATTACAAATACGCTTACAATAGAAAATTATCCTGCTGAACCACATATTTCTGGATATGATTTTGCAACTAAATTATATAATCAAGTTAAAGAACTAGGGGCAGAAATAAAATTTGAAAAAGCAGTTGATATAGAAATAAGTGCTACCGGTAAAATAGTAGTAACTGATAAAAATAAATATGAATGCAAAACAATAATTTTAGCAACCGGTTCAGATAATAGAAGACTTGGTTTAGAAAATGAAGATAAATTAATTGGAAAAGGTGTTTCTTACTGTGCAACTTGTGATGGATCTTTCTATAAAGATAAAGTGGTTGCTGTAGTAGGGGGAGGAAATGCTGCTTTACAAGAAGCATTATATTTATCAGATATTGCTTCTCATGTATATTTAATACACAGAAGAGAAGAGTTTAGAGCAGATAAAGATACGGTTAATCAATTAAAGCAAAAAAATAATGCTGAAATTATTTGTAACAGCATTATTACTAAGTTATTATTTGATTCTAAATTAAATGGCATTGAAATTAAAAATAATGATGGAACTATAAATAAATTAGATGTAGATGGTTTATTTATAGCTGTTGGTAGAATACCAGAAAATCAAAACTTTGCTAAACTAATTAATCTAGACAGTAATGGATATGTAATTGCTAGTGAAGACTGCAATACAAATATTCCTGGTATATATACAGCAGGAGATAATAGAACTAAAACAGTTCGACAATTAGTAACAGCTGCTTCTGATGGAGCAATAGCTGCTACTGAAGTTATTAAATATTTAAACACTAATAATTAGTGTTTTTATATTGCAGAAATAATATATTTAAGTATAAATAATATTGAGAATATATATATCATTGGAGATATTTCTTTTGCTCTGCCTTTATATATATTAACTAATACGTAGAATATAAATCCAAATTCAATACCAGTAGTTATTGAATAAGATAAAGGCATCATTATAATTATAAAGAATGCTGGTATAGCAACCGCTATGTCCTTCCAATTGATTGAACCAATATTTTCTAACATAGATACCCCAATTAATACTAATATTGGAGCAACAGCTGCCATCGGAACGCATTGAATAATTGGATAAAGAAATAATGCTAATCCAAATAATAATGCAATAAATATTGATGTAAGGCCAGTTCTACCGCCAGCTTCAATACCAGCACTACTTTCTAAATATGTTGTTACATTACTTGTTCCAAGTACTGATCCAATAATTGTTCCACAAGAATCAGCAATCATAGATTTCTCTAAATTCTTAGGCATATTACCATCTTTATCTATTTTAAATATTCCAGCTTTCTTGCCAGTTCCAATAAATATTCCAATAGTATCAAATAAATCAGATATACATAAAGTAAATACTGTCATAAAGACAACTAATACTCCAGATTTAACAGAAAATAAACCGTTGAAATCCATTTTTAAGAAAGTGGGTTCAATACTAGGTAGTATATGGTAATTACTAAAATTTGGAAGAGGAGTTACCCCACATACCATACCAACTATAGTAGTAGCAATAATTCCTTTTAAATAAGCACCTTTTACTTTTTTTACTAATAATATAGATGTAAATAATAAACCAAATATTGCTAAAAATATTTCTGGTTTTGTTAAATCTGCTACTTTAGGAACTACTCCTTGAGCTATACCACCAGTAATACTTGTTGCTTCAAATTCTATTATTCCAGCATTAATTAATCCAACATATGTAATGAACAATCCAATTCCTACAGTAATTGCTTCTTGTAAGAAATCCGGTATAGCTTTTATAATCTTTTTTCTTATACTAGTTAGAGTAATAATGATATTAGCTATTCCACATATAAATACTATTGCCAAACCTTGTTGCCATGTATACCCTAAGCTTCCACATAAAGTATAAGTAAATAAACTACCTAGTCCAATACCAGCACTAGATGCATATGGTACATTAGCATATAAAGCAATAATTAATGTTGCAAGTATAGTAGTTAGTATAGTTGCTGTATATACTGCTCCATAATCCATACCTGTTTGGCTTAATACAGAAGGATTTACAAAAATAATATATGACATAGCCATAAAAGTAGTAAGTCCAGCGATTAATTCAGTTTTAACAGTAGTATTATTTTCTTTTAATTTAAATATTTTCTCTATCATATTATATACTCCAATTATTATTATATCATTAATATCTCTTTAGTAATAGTGTAATTATTAATTATATATGTTATACTTATAATAGCGTGTTATAAAAGTGAGGTAAATATGTTGGAAAAAGATAATAAAGCATCTTTAGTAGCAATGGATGCAAGAGATAAACATGGTAATTACATTTATTTTAATGTTTTATTACCTATTAAAGAAGATTTTGAAATACCAAGTGATGTAAGAGAAGTTACTATACTAGAACTTGAAGAAAAAAAGTCATATAAGATATATGTTGGTAAACAATGCAATATGCGTACTTTATTTAATGGTCATGAAGATTATTCTCTTAACTATAGAATCAATCATGATTTATTAGAGGGAGGATTTGAATCATCAACATCACCTCTTTGTTGTACACTTGATGATGATGGGGTATATGTTGTATTTGCTAAAATTGGTCCAAGAGATATAGTAGTACCAAATATAGAAGAATTAAAAACAAAGTTATATGAAATATCTGATGAATATAAAGTATCTAATAAGAATATGCTAGTAAAAAAAGTAGGATAATAGTATGTATACAATATATGATTATTTAAAGTTATATAAAGATAAAAATTTAAATGAAGTTCCTTGGAATATGATGGATTATCTTTTATGTGCTTTAATAGTTTATATTCCAATGGGTAGTTTTATGGGAAGTAAATCATTTGATGAAATGTGTGATATTATTTCTTCCTTTAATATACCTAAACATACAGAATTTATTTCTTCAAAAGTTAAAGATTTAATTAACATAGTTAAGGGTGGATCTAGATATAAAAAATTAAAGTTTAAAAATTTTGAAAATATAGTTAATGAAAACACTCAATTTGGAGCTATGACATGTATTATTGATAATACTAAAATAATAGTATTTAAAGGCACTGATAGATCAATAATTGGTTGGATAGAAAATATAAGATTAATGTATGAATATCCTACATATACTCAAAATTTAGCAATTAAATATTTAAAAAATAATATAGGATTATTTGATAAAGATGTAAGAGTTATAGGTCACTCTAAGGGTGGAAATATGGCTATGAGTTCTGTTATGGAACTAGGAGATTTTAAATTTAATAAAATTAGTAAAGTTATTAATTTTGATGGACCAGGTTTTAAAAAGACTGAATATGATTCACCTAAATATAAGAAAATGAGTAAAAAACTAACAACTATAGTTCCTTCTAATTCATATATCGGAGTATTAATGTTTAATAATGATTATCAATCAATTAAAACAAGTGCTCATGCTATGAATGTTCATTATCCAATTTATTGGAATACAAATGGAACAGAATTTGTTTATGAAGAATTATCGAAATTAAGTGAAGAATTACATATTAGAACAACTAATAATATTAAAGATATAAATGAACAAATTATTAAAGTTTATTTTGAGACAGCATTTAGTAATATTAAAAAGAAAGGATCTCATATTGGATTTAATATTAATGAGTTTATAGATATTATCAAAGGAATTAAAAAATTAGATAAAAGTACTTATGATTATGTAAATTCATTCTTTAAATCATTAATTAAAATATCAAATAAAGAATAACTATCTATTAGATAGTTTTTTTCTATATTTTACCATTATAAATTATAAAAATTAGTTCATCCTATTAGTAGGAGGACAAAATGACACAAAAAGAATTATTATATTTAGAAGATGCTATAGGACATGAAAAAAATACTATAGATATTATTAATGAATCTATAAATATGCTTGAAGATGAAGACTTAATTTCCTTTATGGAAAAAGAAGTTAAAAAACATGAAAAAACTAAAAAAGATTTAATAGATATGATGGAGGTAAAATGTAATGGATGAGTTAATAATGAATAATTATTTAATGATTTTAAAAAGTAATGTTGAGGTATATGTTCATGGCACTATAGAAAGTTCTAATAAGGATATTAGAGAATTATTAAAAGAAGGTCTTAATGAAACATTATCACATCAAGCAAGAGTATATGATGAAATGACTAAATATGATTGGTATACTATTAATAATGTTGATGATAGTGTAGTATGTGAGACTTTAGATAAATTAAATTGTTAAAAGTAACTATTAAGTTACTTTTTTTATGCTATAATATTGTCGAAGTGAGTTTATGGAAAGATATAAAGAGATAGAAAGAAGTATTATAAAGAAGTATAGAAAAGAGATATGGAGTCCTTTTGTACATGCTGTATCTGATTATAAGTTAATAAATGAGAATGATAATATTATGGTATGTATAAGTGGTGGAAAAGATTCTTTTTTACTTGCTAAATGTATACAGGAATTACAAAGACATGGTAATGTTAAGTTTGAGGCTCATTATGTATTAATGAATCCTGGGTATAATACTAAAAATATGAATTTAATTCTAGAGAATGCTAGAACATTAGATGTTCCACTTGAAATATTTGAAAGTGATATTTTTGATGTGGTGGCGGGTACTGATGATAGTCCATGTTATTTATGTGCTAGAATGAGAAGAGGGTATTTATATAATAAAGCTAAAGAGTTAGGATGCAATAAAATAGCACTTGGTCATCATTTTAATGATGTTATAGAAACTACATTGTTATCTATGTTTTATGGTAGTGAATTTAAAACTATGATGCCTAAACTTCACAGTGATCATTTTGAGGGGTTAGAATTAATTAGACCTTTATATCTTGTTAAAGAGCAGTATATTATTTCATGGGCTAAAAGCAATGGCTTAACATTTATAAATTGTGCATGTAAATTTACTGAGAAAGTTAATAATGAAGATCCAACCATAAGTAAGAGAAAAGAAATAAAAGAGTTAATAAAAGAATTAAAGAAAACAAATCCAAATATTGAATTTAATATATATAAAGCTACGGATAATATTAATTTAAATTGTATACTAGGTACTAAAAAAGATGGGGTATATAAAAGCTTTTTAGATGATTATGATAAAAAGGATTAAAAAAGTTGTACTTTTATGATAAAATTTTCTTATGGAAACAAAAGAAATAGAGAAGAAAATTAGTGAATATAAATTAATTCTTGATAGTATTAAAAATAAATTAGATATAGAGAGTAAATCTAAAAGAATTAATGAACTAGAAAGTATATCAAATGATACTTCTTTTTGGAATGATATAAATAATGCTAAAGTTATATTATCTGAATTAAAAGGACTTAAAGATGTTTATAATAAATATTTTAATGTTGAAACTAGAGTAACTGATTTAGATGAAATGTTAAAGATAATTAATGAAGAAGAACTTGAATTAATAAATGAAGAAATAAATTCTTTAGATAAAGAAATAGAATCTCTTAGAATATATGCTCTATTAAATGGAGAATTTGATTCTAATAATGCATATATTGAAATACATTCAGGAGCAGGTGGTACTGAAAGTAATGATTGGGCTAATATGATACTTAGAATGTATGAAAGATATTTTGAAAAGAATAATTATGATTATGAAATTATTAGTAGTCAAGAGGGTGAAGAAGTAGGCATAAAGGGATGCACTTTATTAGTTAAAGGTTTATATGCATTTGGTTATCTAAAAGGAGAAACAGGCGTTCATAGGTTAGTTAGAATTAGCCCTTTTGATAGTAATAAAAGAAGACATACTTCATTTGCATCAGTTCTTGTTACTCCAGAAATTAAAAATAATATTAATGTTGAAATAAAAGATAGTGATTTAAGAATAGATGTATATCGTTCTAGTGGATGTGGTGGTCAAGGTGTAAATACAACTGATTCTGCTGTTAGAATAACACATATTCCAACTGGAATAGTGACATCATCTCAAGTTGAAAGAAGTCAACTTAGAAATAAAGAAATAGCACTGGAAATGTTAAAAAATAAATTGTATATTTTACAAACAAAAGAATTTAATGAAAAAATAAAAGATTTAAAAGGCGATGTTATGGATGTTAACTTTGGTAGTGCGATTAGAAGTTATGTAATGTGTCCATACACTTTAGTTAAAGATACAAGAACTAATTATGAAACTTCAGATGTAGATGGTGTACTAGATGGTGACATTCATGAATTTTTAGAAGCTTATTTGAAAAAATAATGTAAAGATACATATTCAAGTAGAAAAATGTATCTTTTTTTGTTATAATTTATAAAGAGATAGTTTATAGATAAGGAGGTATTATGCAATTAATAGAACTTAAAAATGTTAATAAAAGATACCCAAACGGAGTAACAGCCCTTGCAGATATTGATTTAGAAATATCTAAAGGTGAGTTTGTATTTATAATAGGTGCTTCTGGTAGTGGTAAATCTACATTAATTAAATTATTGTATAGACAAGAAAAACCTACATATGGTGAAGTTTTTGTTGGTGGAATAAATGTTGCTAAGTTAAGGAATGGAAAAATATATAAACTTAGAAGAAAACTAGGAATAGTTTTTCAAGATTATAAATTATTACCTAAATTAACTGTTTATGAGAATGTAGCATTTGCTCTTGAGATGTATGGACTTAAGGGAGATGAAATTAGAAGAAGAACTATTAAGGCTTTAGAACAAGTTGGACTTAAAGATAAATTAAGAAGCTTTCCAGATGAGTTAGCTGGTGGAGAACAACAAAGAGTTTCTATTGCAAGAGCAATAGTTAATGATCCTAAAGTACTTATTTGTGATGAACCTACTGGTAATTTAGACCCTGATACATCAATGGAAGTAATGAAAGTAATAGATGATATAAATAAAAATCTTGGTACTACTATAATAATGGCAACTCATGATAAAGATATAGTAAATAGAATGAAGAAGAGAGTTATTGTTATAGATAAAGGCTTAGTAAAGAGAGATAGCCAGAAAGGAAGATATAGAAGTGAAAGCGTTTAGAATATTAGGTAAAAATATTGGTGAATCTTTCAAAGGCGTATTTAGAAATTTTTCTTTATCTTTAGCTAGTATATCTTGTATAACTATAACGCTTGTCTTAGTAGGATTTAGTATTATATTATCTTCAAATGTTAATCATTTTACTGAGCAAATTGAAAAAGATTTAACAATAGTAGTATTTCTTGATAGAAAAATAGAAGCAACTGAGATAGAGGTATTAGAAACTAGAATTAAAACTATGGATAATGTTTCAGAAGTTGTATTTAATTCAAAGGAACAAGTAAGAAAAGAAATGCAAGCTGAATCAGAAGTATTTGATAGTATTATGTCTAGATATACTGAAGAAACAAACCCATTACAAGATTCATTTATGGTAAAAGTAGATGATATTAATGGAATAGGTAAAGTTGCTGATGAAATTAAAAAGATAGAATATGTTGATTTAGTCAAATATGGTGAAGGTTCTGTTGAAGAACTAGTTAAAATATTTGACATAGTTAAAAAAATAACTTGGATAGTAGTTGCTGCATTAGTACTAGTAACAGTATTCTTAGTAGCAAATACTATTAAAATCACAATTCAATCTAGAAGAAGAGAAATAGAAATAAGAAGATTAGTAGGAGCAAGTAATTCATTTATTAGAAGACCATTCTTCTTTGAAGGAATTATACTTGGATTCTTAGGTTCTATATTGCCAATAGTGGCTTGTTGGTATGGATATACATATATATATAAAAGATTACATGGTCAATTATTTACTGCAATAATACCATTAGTAAAACCATCTGCTATTATGCATTATGTAATATTAATATTACTTGGAATAGGTGTTGTGGTAGGAGCTTTTGGTAGTTATAGAGCTGTTAGAAAGTATTTGAAAATATGATGAAAAAAAGTTTAAAAATATTGTTTATATTTCTATGCTTTTTTTCATTTGCTAGTTTTTCAAACGCAGAAACTCTTAAGCATTTGAAAGAACAACTTGCTAGTGATGAAGCCAATCAAGCTTCAATTGAGCAAAGGAAAAAAGAAGTTCAATCAAAAATAAAAGCTGCAGAAAATGAAATTAGCGCATTAGAAAAGAATATTGAACAATATGAAAATGAAATAGTTGATTTATTAAATGAAATAGATAAATTAGAAAGTGATATTTCTGCTAGAGAGGTAGAAATAGATTCATTATTATCATTTCTACAAGTTGCTAATGGAGATAATGTATATTTAGAATATATATTTGGCGCCAAATCATTAACAGACTTTATTTATAGAGGTACAGTAGTAGAGGAACTTACTGCATACAATGATGAATTAATAGATGAAATGTATGTTATGATTGAAAAAGACAAAAAAATGCAAATAGAGTTGAAAGAAAAGATAAGTATTGAAGAAAAAAGTATTGCCGAATTAGATAATAAATTAAAATCATATGATGTTAGTCTTTCTGATTTAGAAAATGCTCATTCTGATGTTGCTGCGGATATTCAAGCAAGAAAGAAAACTATTGAATATTATGAAAAAATATATAAAGAAAATAATTGTAAAGAGGATATAGACTTAGTAGAGTGTATTACTAGTACACCTAATACAACAGGATTTGTAAGACCTTTGGAAAAAGGAACTATTTCAAGTGAATGGGGATATAGAATATGTCCTGTTCATGGAAGAGAAATACATAGTGGCATAGACATTGCAGTTGCAATGGAAACTCCTGTGTATGCTGCTGCTATGGGAACAGTTAGTGGAATCACGACTAAGAGTAGTTGCGGCGGTAATATTGTTACTATTAATCATATTGTTAATGGGAAAGAATATAGATCTGTTTATATGCACTTATCTTCGATAAGTGTTCGAATGGGTCAAGTCGTTGACATTACCACAGTTATCGGTAAAAGTGGCGGCGGTGGTTATACTTTGAAAAAAAATGGCGGATGGGATACATGCTCAACAGGCGCTCATTTGCATTTCACCATTAAATCAGGATGGAGTGGAAGTACTACTTTAAATCCAAGAAACTTTGTTAATTTCCCTGCTTATGGTAAATCATTTTATACAAGATTCTAAAAGTAAAGAAAAATTCTTTACTTTTTGTATTAATATTAAAAATGTTGTATACTAAACTCAAGTATGGAGGGGATGCTATGTCATTTACAGGAAATATCAAAAATGAAATTAGTAATATAGAATATAGTAATTCTGAGAACATAGCGGAACTATCTGCTATACTTAATATCGGAGTTAAAATATTTGATGATAAATTTGAAATATATACTGAAAATATAAGTGTTGCAAGAAGAATATATAAATTATTAAAAGAAACATATCATATAGAAATAGATATGGATAATACTGGAGTAAATAAACTTAGAAAAAATAAATTAGTATTATTAATAATAAAAGATAAGTTTGATTTTATATTAAATGATTTATGTATTTTGAAAGATAATGAAAGATTATATGTACCAGAACAATATTTAGTAGATGAAGACAAAGATAAACAAGCATATTTACGTGGCGTATTTATGATGTGTGGTAGTATAAATGATCCTAAAACAAGTAGATACCATTTAGAGTTTGTAATATCAAATGAAGAAACTGCTAATTATGTTAATGATTTATTAAATGAAATGTATTTTAAGAGTAAAGTTATTAAAAGAGATAAAAATTATATGGTATATATAAAAGAATCTGAAAAAATAAGTGACTTTATTAAAATGATAAATGCATTTAATTCATTATTCTATTATGAAGATATTAGAATATATAGAGACCATAAAAATATGACTAATAGACTTAATAATTGTGAACAAGCAAATGTTGATAAAATGATTGCATCTTCTAATGAACAATTAGAAATGATTAGTAAATTAAAAGAACAGTATGATTTTGACTTGTTAGATGAAAAGATTAAGACAATATGTATATATAAAGAAAAATATCCTGAAAGTTCTATGGCAGAACTTGCTATGATAATTAGTTCTGAAACTGAAAAACCTATTAGTAAAAGTTGTATAAATCATAGATTTAGAAAAATAAAAGAAATGATTAAAAAATAATTATTTCTTTTTTAAATAGTAAAGTATATTATTATTTGTTCACAAAGAAACATTTTTTTGGTATTATATTAATAGAATAAATAATAAAGAGGTTTTTTGTATGGACATAAAAATTACACTAGAAAATGGAAATGTATTAAAAATGGAAAAAGGTTCTACAGTAAGGGAACTTATTAAGGAACTAAATATAGATAATTTAATAGCTATTAGAATTAATGGAGTAGTAGTAGATGCCGATTATGAAATAGATAAGGATGTTTATGTAAACTTTATTACTACTAATGATAGAATAGGTAGAAAAATATATACTAAAGGTCTTCAATATGTATATATTACTGCTGTTAATGAATTATATGGATCAGATGCAGTTGTTGAAATGAAACACTCATTAGATAAATTTATTTATACTGAAATAACTATGAAAAAGCATATTGATCCTAATGCTGTTAAGAGAATAAAAGCTAAAATGAAGGAAATTATTGATGCAGATGAACCAATAGTAAATGTAAGTGTTTCTAGAAAAGACGCATATGAATATTCAGAAAACAATGATGAATATGAAAAGTGTTTAAATTATACATATTTAACTAATGAATCAGTTACTATGTATGAGTTAATGGATACATATAATTATTTCTATTATATTATGCCAGCATCAACTGGAATATTAAAAACATTTGATTTAATATTTTTACCACCTAAAGGAGTACTTTTATGTTCTCCAATAAGAGGTAGTATTCCTAAATATATAAATAGAAATCAAGTATTACAATCATTCAAAACATATGAAAAACAATTAGCTAGTTTAGGTGTTAGGTATGCGGGAGATTTAAATAAATTAGTTTGTGAGGGTAAAATATTTGATTTTATTAGGACAAATGAAATACTATATGATGATAATATGCATGCTATAGCAGAAATGGTTGTTAAAAATAGAAAAATAAAAGCAATATTTATATCAGGCCCATCTTCTAGTGGAAAAACAACTACATCAAAGAAATTGGCATTATATTTAAGAGCTATGGGTATGGAATCATTAGTTATTTCAACGGATGATTATTTTGTTGAAAGAGTTGATACTCCTAAGAAACCAGATGGTAGTTATGAATATGAATGTTTAGAAGCGTTAGATGTTAAATTATTTAATACACAAGTTAAAAATTTAATAAATAAAAAAGAAGTAATAACTCCAACGTATAATTTTATTACTGGTGAGAAAGAATATAAGAAGAAGCCTATAGTAATGAAAGATAATCAAATATTAATTGTTGAGGGATTACATGCTATAAATGAAAAACTAAATTCATCTATAGATAAGAAGAATAAATTAAAAATATATATAAGTCCATTTACTCCAATTGGATTAGATAGACATAATCATATATCTACTACTGATTTAAGACTTTTAAGAAGAATGGTTAGAGATTATAAAACTCGTGGTTATTCTCCAACTGTTACATTAAATAATTGGATTGGTATGAGAGCTAGTGAAGAACAATTTGTTTATCCATATCAAAGTGAAGCTGATATTATTGTTAATACATCATTAGCTTATGAAATTGGAGTATTAAGAACTTATGCTGAACCTTTATTATATTCAATTAGTAAAGATTCTGAGAATTATGAAGAAGCAATCAGAATATTAAATTTCTTAAAGTGTTTTATTAATATACCTAGTGAAGGAGTACCATCAACTAGTGTACTTAGAGAGTTTATAGGAAATAGTTATTTTGAATAGGAGGAAAGAATATGTTAAAAATAGCAATTAATGGTTTTGGTAGAATAGGCAGAACTGCTCTTAGATTACTTGAAAATGACAAAGATATAGAAGTAGTGGCAATTAATGATTTAACTGATCCACTACAACTAGCTTATCTTTACAAATATGATTCAGTACATAGAACAAATAAAGGTAAAATTAGTTTTGATGATGATGAATTATTTGTAAAAGGAAGAAGAATAAAAGTTTTTGCAGAAGCTGATCCTACTAAATTACCATGGAAGAAATTAGGAGTAGATGTTGTACTTGAATGTACTGGAGTATTTACTTCTGTAGAAAAATGCCAAGCTCATATTGATGCTGGTGCTAAACATGTAATAATAAGTGCTCCTGCTAAGGATGATGCTAAAACTATAGTATATGGTGTTAATCATGAAACATTAGATAAAAAAGATATTGTTATTAGTGCAGCTAGTTGTACTACTAACTGTTTAGCTCCTGTACTAAAATTAATAGATGATAAATATGGAATTGTTAAAGGATTTATGACAACAGTTCATGCTATGACAAATGATCAGGAAACATTAGATATACCTCATAAAAAAGGAATATATGCTCGTCGTGGTAGAGCTGCATCATTAAATATTATTCCTACATCTACAGGAGCAGCATCTCAAATAGGAAAAGTTATTCCACATTTAAATGGTAAATTAGATGGTATAGCATTTAGAGTTCCTGTAGGAGATGGATCTGTTATAGATGTTACAGTTGAATTAAGTAAAAATGTAACAGTAGAAGAAGTTAATAATATGTTTAAATCTAATCAAAGTAAAACATTGAAATGGACTGATGATCCACTAGTAAGTAGTGATATCATTGGAGAAGAATGTGGAGCAGTTGTTGATGGACTTCTAACTAATGTTGTAGAAGAAAATGGAAAACAATTATTAAAAGTAGTTGCATGGTATGACAATGAAGTAGGTTATACTGCTCAAATGATTAGAACAATGAAATTATTTATGTAAACTGAAACTTATGTTTCAGTTTTTAATTTATATGTTATAATTAATAATAGGTGATAATAGATGAAAAAAAGAGGATTTACATTAGTAGAACTTTTAGCAGTAATAGCTATTCTTGCTATATTAGTTATTATGGCATTACCAGCAGTACTAAGAATGTTTAACCAAGCAAGAATTGATACATTTAGTAATGAAGTAAATACAATAATCAGAACAACAAGACAACAATATCTACTAGGTGGAGGAATACCTCAGTCATTTAATAGTAGTTCAAATAAATTACCACTTACAGGGAACTCAAGCTTAGAATATTGTGTAAGTATAGACGGAAATGGAAAGATAACAGAATTAAAAGCAACAAATGGAAACTATAAATATGAAAGTAGTGGAATAGTAGAAGAGGTACATAGTACAGAAGTCTCAACAGCAGAAAGTAATTATGAATTTAGTTGTACAGGAGGAAGCGAAAGTACTGTAGCAGCATATGTGTATTATACTGGAATTAGTTGGAAGGGAGTTGGAGACACAATAACAGTAAATAATACTGATACATTTGATAATTATACTGATGCAGTAAGTACATTTGGACATTCATTTTTTACAGCTCATATAGTAGATAATAATGCAATAACTGAATCATACGTGGGATTTGTGTTAAATGGAACTGTGTATTATTTAAAAGGGGGAGACAGTGGAGCATCATATGAAGCAAACAAAGCAGCACTAACAACTGCATTTGGAAGCAGTAATTGTACAGATTATACAGATTATACGAGTATCTATTCTTGTTCTGCGTCCGGCTTGAATGCTAATGTGTATGCTGATGGCTTTGTATATGTGAATGCTGATGGCCAGCACTGCTATGTGTATGATAATGGCTACTCTAACTGCGACGGCGGTGGGTAGTTAGTCCGCCGGGCGCGTGTCGTGTGGAAGTAATATAAAAAACAATAATTTAATGGTTGTAACATATAATTTAATGTGTTATAATACAGGTGACAACGAAGAGTGAGGCGTGAGCTTCACTCTTTAATTATAAATGGAGGTGTTTATGGAAGAACAAATCGCAAATGCAGTACGTGAACCACTTGCAAAAGAAAATATTGAACTTGTAGGTGTTCATTTTGGCAAAGAAGATGGACAAGATACACTATTTGTAACTATTGATAGTGAAAATGGTGTAGACGTTAACTTATGTGTAAAAGCAACAGGGATTGTAGATCCTATTATTGACAGTTTAAATTTAGAACTTGAAAATTATATTCTTGATGTAGGTAGCAAAGGAGTAAGTGAAGATGAGTAGAAAGAAAACTGAAGAAGTACAAACTGGAGTAAATGCAGCTGAATTTAAAAAAGCATTAGACTTTATAGTTAAAGAAAAAGGTATTGATGAAGATGTTGTTATAGAAGCTATGCAAACAGCATTATCTACTGCTTTTAGAAAAAATGAAAAAGCTGATTATACATCACGTGTATTAATTGATAGAAATACTGGAGAAATTAAAGTATTTAAAGTAACTACTATAGTTGATGATTATAAAGATGATGATGATGAAATTGATCCAGAAACTGGAGAAGTTAAAGTTAAACATGATTATCTAAATGAAATGACTATAAGTGATGCTAAAGAAATAAATAAAGATTATCAAATCGGAGATGAAATACTAGAAGAAGTAACTCCACATGATTTTGGTAGAGTAGCTATTTCAGTAGCAAAACAAGTAGTATTACAAAAGATCAGAGAAGCTGAACGTGAAAAAGTAATGAGTGAATTTGAAGATAAAGAAGACGAATTAATGGTTGGTTTCCTTGCTATGGAAGATGTTAAAAACTATTATGTTGATTTAGGTAAAGCTCGTGGAATTCTTCCTAAGAGTGAACTTATTCCTGGTGAAAAATTAACTATGGGAGATTCTATTAAAGTATATATTACTAAAATAGAAAGTACACCTAAAGGACCACTTATTCTAGTATCTAGAAAGAATTATGGTTTCGTTAAGAGATTATTTGAACATGAAATACCAGAATTTAGTGATGGAACTTTAGAATTACGCGGAGTAGCTCGAGAAGCAGGTGTTCGTAGTAAAGTAGCTGTTTCATCTACTAACTCAAATGTTGATCCAATAGGAAGCTGTATTGGAGAAAAAGGAAGAAGAATAGCTAATATAATAAATGAACTTGGAGGAGAAAAAGTAGATTTAATTGCTTATTCTGATAATATGGAAGAATTTATTGCTAATGCATTAAGTCCTGCTAAAAATTTAAATGTAAGTATTACAGATGAAAAGAAAAAAGAAGCTTTAGTTATAGCAGATGATGAAAACTTAAGTTTAGCAATTGGTAAAAAAGGAATTAACATTAAACTTGCTAGTAAACTTACTAAATTTAGAATAAATGTTAAAACTTTAGAGCAAGTTACTAAAGAGGGCAATGAAAACT
>JAEEGL016802255.1_pt1 | contig 16572 bp, 16 predicted proteins | sample 9134231 | NCBI WGS metagenome assembly JAEEGL01 (sample SAMN16246548, study PRJNA631951) | gut metagenome | biome: gut microbiome; feature: rumen; material: fiber-attached | host: Bos | place: Iran: Karaj | collected 2018-10 | reverse complement strand
ATCCATTAGCATAATATTATATTTTGGTTTAAACTCTTTAATTAAATTAATCTCAATAATAAACGCTTCTAATTCAGATGCTGCTACTACATACTGAAAATCATCAATTAAAGAAACCATCTTAGCTGTCTTACCTGTATGGGTTCTATTAAAATATGAATGTAACCTTTTATTCAAATCTTTAGCTTTACCAACATAAATAATAACCCCATTCTTATCCTTCATTTGATAAGAACCTGGTTTATGAGGAACTAATGATAACTTATCTTTAAACTTCATCTTTATTCCCCATTTCTACTAAATAATCAAATAACCCCTTACATCCTTCATTGATTTCATCAAAAGCAATATCAAAATCATCAGTATACCAAGGATCCGCAATATCTCTTAAATTATCAGCATATTCTAATATTAAATGAATTTTATTATCAACATCTTCGCCAACAATGTTGATTATATCTCTTTTGTTTCTCTCTTCAAAAACAATTATTAAATCGTATTTATTGTAATCATCTTTTCTAAATTGACGAGCAACATGCTTTTCTACATTAATACCCATTTCTTGAAGTTTTTTCTTAGCTTTAGGATAAATATCATTTCCTAATTCTTCCATCGAAGTAGCCATACTTTCACAATTCATAAGATATCTTTTACTATTTGTATAGATTAAATCTTTAAAAATCATTTCCGCCATTGGACTACGACAAATATTTCCATAACAAACAAATAAGATGTTATACATAAGAATCCCTCCAAGCTATAAGAATTATAACATAATTTATGATATAATGATGCTGTGATGAATATGAAATTATTAAATCAGTCAAAAATAGAAATTAAAAAGTCGAAATTTATTGGTCTTGCCTACGAAGTAGAAACAATCGAGGAAGTAAAAAAGATCTTAGAAGACTTAAAAGAAGAACATAAAAAAGCAAGACACGCTCCTTATGCCTATATTTTATCTAATACGGCAGGTAAAAGTGATGATAAAGAACCAACTAACACTGCAGGATTACCTATCTATAACCTCCTTGAAATGCGTAATCTAAAAAACATCTTAGTAGTTGTTGTACGCTACTTTGGCGGTACAAAACTAGGAGCCGGTAATTTATTAAGAGCCTATTTAGAAGCAGCAAAAGAAGCTATAAAAGACCTTTAATGGTCTTTTTTTAGACAAAAATAACTATTTTCCTTCAAAATTATAAGCAAAAATCTATAGCAAAATTAGACAAAAAACCCATTATATTCTATAATTATGCCAGTTTAGAGGGGGTTATGTGTATGACAAAAATAGCAAATATATCCTTCAATCAATCATTTTTTGATAATTATATAACAAACATTTTCGGTGAGTCTTTCGCTCACAGTAGTCTTTCATTTGAAAAATCATTTGAAGAAAGTAAATTCTTTGCTCATAAATTAAGAGAATTCATTTCTAGTAAAAATACAGAGTATGCACATTTATTAGAAACAAGTGACAAAAAAGAAGATCAAGAATTACTAAAACAAAGATTACAAGAAGCAAGAGACGCCTTATTATATTATGGCATTCCAGCAAAATCATTCGTTAACGAATATGATATAACAGTTCCTGGAATTGATTCATATGGTCGATTCTTATATGGATGTGTTCGTCCATATCGTAATACTAGAGAATACCAAGCTGCTTTAAACGCTAATGAATTAAAAGGCTTTGCCTACGAATCAGAAACTTTATTATTAAAAGTTCAAGAATTAAAACAACTTATCATTGGTAAAGTACAAGCTGACTTAAATGCTAAAATCCTAAAGAAAGCCAACAATCAAGCCTTTAAATATGCAATGAGTTTAGGTGAAATTGGTGTACCTGATATTCAAGAAATCAATGCTTTAGTTAATGCTAACCAAGGTATTTATAAAGGATTCAAGAGAATTAATAATCAAATTAACGATTGCCCATTTGAAACATGCCCTAAAGAATATGTTCCAATAAGAATGCAAGAATTATTACATAAATATTATGGTGAATGGGCTGAAGAAATACCTGAATTCATTGATGATATTTCAACTGATGATGAAAAAGAAGATTTCTTAAGTGCTATTTGTGAAAGAGAAGCTAAATTCCATATAGAATTCGAACGTATTCACCCATTTGAAGATGGTAATGGACGTACAGGAAGAATTATCCTAAATCAACATTTAATAAAAAATGGTTTAGCACCTATTCTAATAACTCCAGAAATGCGTTCAGTATATCTAAAATGCATTGATAATAATGATTACAAATCATTAGGAGAATTAATATATATGTTATCTAGTGTAACTTTAAACGATATGATATCTTACTATCGTAATTCTCAAGGAATTAATCCAGACGATTTAAATATCTCTGAAGAAGACGATAGAATGTTAATAAAATAAAAAAGACCTATTGGTCTTTTTGTTTTTCTGTATAAGAAACTTTATTCTTATCCTTATATGTAATCTTACCTTTTTTAATTAAAACATCCAAGTTTTCACGAGTAATTACTTTTCTATTTAATAATACATCAATAGCCATATTATTAAACTCTTCTTTATCATCAGATTTATAACTCTTCTTTAATTCAACAATATCATCAAATGCCGTTAATGACCCACCAAATTTTTCTTTTAAAATTGGTATTTCTAAAATATTGTCTGCCAATGAATCATGCATTGAAAAACCAAATAAATTACTACCAAACTTAAATGCAAAGATTACCAAATATAACACAAGTATTGATTGAACAAATCCGACTATTGCACCTAAACAGCGATCAATAAAGCCTACCAAAGGAATCGCTTTTATTATCTTTTCAATAACATGTGTCATCTTTAAAACTAAGCTAACTACAATCATTATAATAATAAAGATAATAATAAACGCTAACAATTCATATAACAAAATATTTAAAGCTTTAATTCCTTTAAAAGCCCCACCAAATTTAAAGAATGGCAAATAAGTATACATCACAACTGATAGTTTATTTTTAAGTATAAAAGCAAACATACATGCTATAACAAAACCTAAAAATTTAAATAAACTCTCAAAGAAACCTTTTTTATAACCATCGTATACAGCTAATACCAAAAATAAAATAATAACAATATTTACAATAGCTGTTTTAGGATTACTAAAATCAAGATTTAAATCCATTATGTATCACTTCCCTACTTTAATTATAATACATAAATAATGAATTTGTACACAAAATATGATAATATAAATAAGAGGTGTTTATATGAAAAACAATTCTTTTAAACCTGTAACAATCGTCTTTAAAGTATCAGATAACATTAAACAAATGATGATTGAACACTATGAACCAATGAAATGTGAAAAGACTCCTCCTTATGCTATATTCCAAGTAAAAGACTTCGATTGCGTTACTACCCTTTATGAATCAGGTAAAGTAATGTTCCAAGGAATTGGAGCCGATATTGAAGCAAGTTATTGGACTGAACAAGAAAGAGTTTTAAATGGTAAAAAAATAGATATTACAGGTAAAGATAAAAAAGATAAACAAGACAAAAAAGAAAGTATTAAACAATTTATAAATGACTCCACTGTAGGATCAGATGAAGTTGGTACAGGAGATTATTTTGGACCACTTGTAGTTACAGCGACTTTCGTATCAAAAGAAAATATTCCTTTCCTAGAAGAACTAGGAGTTAGAGATTCCAAAAAATTAACTGATGAAAAAATAATCAAAATTGCTCCTGAATTAATAAAGAAAATTCCATATACGACAATTGTTGTATCCAATACTGAATATAATGGCTTTCATAGTCATGACATAAACATGAACAAAATAAAAGCCATTATTCATAATAAATGCTTATTATCAGTTATAAAAACTGATGGCGTTAAATATAATAAAATCGTAATAGATCAATTCGAACCAGAAAAAAGTTACTATGCACACCTAGCTGAAGCAAAAGAAATCGTAAAAAACATTACTTTTATTACTAAAGCCGAAGACCAATGCTTAAGCGTTGCTGCTGCATCAATTATTAGTAGATATATCTTCTTATCAGAGATGAAAAAACTATCTAAACGCTTTGGTATCGAAATGCCACTTGGAGCATCTTCTTTAGTAGATGAAGTTGGCGCTACTTTAGTTAAAAAATATGGAAAAGACATCTTAAATGATATAGCTAAACTAAGTTTCAAAAATACAGAAAAAATCCTAGAATTAGCCAAAAAATAAAAGGTATTATTAATACCTTTTTTTATTTGCATACATAAAGAATAAATTGTTCTAAAGCTCTTTTATTATTAATCTTTCCATTTTTAACTTTGTAATCTAAATCCGCTAAATACTTTAAGTAATCTTCTAATTGCCTAGTATCATAATTATAAGAATTACTTAAAGCTTTATCATACATAAAATCCCAAGTCATTCCTAAAACTTTCATAACTTCTTTTTTAGAAACTGACTTAATCTTTTTTACTAATAACATATTACGGTATTCTTTAGCTAACATAACAAGTAACATATTAGGTTCCACTTTTTGACGCATTAAATCATCATAAATAACAAATGAATCTTTAATATTTTTACCAATAACAGCATCAATAAATTTGAAATTATTGTCTTCAATACTTCTACTGATTATATTTACTACATCTTTTTCTACAACTTCACAACCATTACCATAATAAAGTTTGATCTTTTCAACTTCATTATAAGCTAAATCATAATTATTTAAAGAATTATTAATTATATAGTATTCTAAGTCTTTATTACACTTATAGCCATCTTCTTTAAATAGTTTATCAATCTTTAATTGAATCTCGCTTGGTTTTAAATCTTCAAACCTAATATATTTATATCTATCTTGAATAGTTTTAACTATTTTCTTCTTAGAATCGACATTACTAGTTAAAGTAAAAATAATAATGGTATTAGGGTTAGGTGTTTCTAAATACTTAATTAATTTATCATCTTTTTTACTTGTTTTTTCCTCTTCATCTTCTATTTTTTCTTTCCTTTTAGAAGCTGCAAACATATTTGCATTTCTAACAACTAAATATTTTTTATCATCAAAGAAAGAAAAGTAATTGGCTTCATCTAAAACATCATCTATGGAAACATAGTTTAAATCAAAAGTAGTATACTGATTATCTTTAACTATTTTTTTTATTTCATCCTCCATTAAACGAAAACTAGAAGAACTAATTAAATATATGTTTTCCATAAAACCACCTAAAAGTATTATACCATACTCCTTATATCTATTGAGTAATTAACTAAATAAAAAAGACCTATATGGTCTTAAATAAATCTATGTTTTCTTAATTCATCATAACTACTTATAGAAGTCTTAGATAACTCAATTGCTTTTTTCACCCTATTATACTTTTCTTTATCAATTCCTTGGCTATCTATAAAACTAATATCTATTAAGTCTTTTTCTCTTTTATATTGTTCTTTCAAAGCTTTGATTAACTCAGGACTTTGACAATATGTTTTAAAACCATCAACATTTAATTCAACAATTAAATCACTTAATTCTTGGAAAGGAATTTCTTCTATTCCCGCTAATTCTTTATCGGGACTAAAACTTTTTCTAATTAGCATCCCCTCTTGAATAGACATCGGTTCAAATTCAACATATACTCCATTAATAAATAGCTTAAATCCATAATCGCCACCTAATTCTAAAGATAACGAATCAAATTCTGGCTTATATAAATTATGTTCAATAGCTAATTGTCTAACAAATTCAAGATACTTTTCATCTACTAATATATCAATATCTGAATGTTCTCTATTTGATTCTTTATCAAAATATAAATAAGGAACTGACCCACCAAAGAAGCAAATATTTTTTCCAAGATTATCAATAGAACATATCCTTTTTATGACTTTTTTAACATCGTCTAAACTTGCCATTATTATCACCATAATCATTATATCATAAATTATCATTATCACGGTTTAGAGAAAACAATTTGCAATTTATCATTCTTTATCTTGAACGTAATACTTCCATCCAAATCTGTTCGATATATTTTTGATTCTCTCAAATTATTTAATGTTTCTTTATTAGGATGGCCATAACGATTCTTCCTTCCAACCGAAATAATTGAATATTGAGGATTAATCCGGCCCACAAAATCTTTACTACTACTCGTTTTACTTCCATGATGCCCAACTTTTAAAACATCAACTGTATCTAAAGAATAGTTTTTTAATAAATCTCTTTCCCTTTCTTTGCTAGCATCTCCCATATATAAAAATGAATAACTATCCATTTTAAAATGAACTATATTGGAGTTATCATTCTCATTATCATATAGATTTCCATTTAAGAACTCCAATTTAAGATTATTTAAATTTAAAGCCGAAACATTATTGAAATAGTTTACCTTTTTCTTTTTTAATTCAATAATAATTTGTTCTTCTAACTCATCAATCGAATCACTATTAAAAACAACATTATTTATTTTGATACTATCAAGCAATTTAATTGTTTCTCCACAATGATCAAAATCCCCATGACTAAGTATTAAATAATCCAGTCTTTTAATTCCTAAATATTTTAATAAAGAAACATAATTATCACTAACTTCATAGTTCGCATCCCCACCAGTATCAATCATCAATACATCTTTACGATTAGCACTTATAACTAGCGAAGCATCTCCTTGACCAACATCTAAAAAGTAAACATAATTATTCTTATCAAAATAAGGAATTAACAAGTCAAAAAGTATTACAAGAATTAATAAAATACTACATTTATAATACTTCTTAATAAATACCAAACCTAAAATAATATAAAAAATAATTACTTCAAAGATATTAAAGGACATATAGATAATACCAATATCAATCCTTTTTAATAAAAAGGCAATAAACTCCATAACTTTGATAAAGAAATAGAATAAATTATAAAACCAAGGACATATAAAAGTAATTAAAGATAATGGATAAATTATTAAACTAACTAAGGGAACAAATAACATATTATAAAAAGTACTAAGGATGTTTACCTGATAAAAAGAAAATAAACTAATTGGTAAACTAAATAAAAAAGCGATCAAAGATAGTTTAAACATACTTTTAACCTTATTTTCATCATTTATAAAACTATTACAAAGTATTATTCCACCAACTGTACAAATTGAAAACCAAAACCCTGTATCATAAATAATCTGGTAATCAAATATAATTAATAACCAACAGGTAATAAAAAGAATTCTTTTATTATCTAATTCTAAATTAAAAACCTTATTAATACTATTTAATAAATAAAAAATAATACATCTTTTAATGGAAGCTGGAAAACAAACTAAGAATCCATAACAAACCAATAAACTATCAATTATAAGGTATTTATAAGTCATTTTAAGACGTTTTAATACTCTTATTAGTATTTCACTTAAAAGTCCAATATGCATACCAGAAAGAGCAAATAAATGGGTGATTCCGACCTCTTGGTAATTATTATATACATCTTTAGAAATATAGCTCTTATCGCCTAAAATAAAGGCTTTCAAATATCCACTAGAATCAATCTTATCGATTCTTTCACTCATCTCGTTTTTTAACTTATAAAGGATATTCCCCTTCCCTATACTTTTAATACTTGAAATAGTAACAGTATAATTAATTCCTTTATGTAAGAGATAATTCTTATAATTAAAAGTATGAGGAATAGTATTATTAGAAGGAACTTTTAATTTCCCTCTAATAATAACTTTCTCTCCAAATCTAATAATATCTAGATCTTCTTTATTCTTATAGTAATATGTTCCTACCAAATCTTCTTTACCAAACAAAGTTAAAGAAACTTTGTCTTCTTTTATCTCATAATCCTCAATAATCATTTCAAATTCATTGTCATTAAGATTATAAATACTATCATGTTTAATGTTATTAAAAACAATTACATAAAAAAATGTAAAAAAGATTAAACATATATAAAAAATTCTAGATTGTAATATTATCTTTAATCTTGTTATATAGAGCTTCCCCTATACCAGAAACATTCATAATTTCTTCTGGACATTTAAAACCACCATTTTTAGAACGATAATCAATAATAGCAGTAGCTTTAGATTCACCAATACCAGTTAAAGTCATTAGTTCTTCTTTACTAGCAGTATTAATATTAACCTTAGATGAAACAGTTAAATTATCATTTTCTACCGGTTTAGGTTCTACTTCTACAGTCGTCTTTTCCTTTGGTACTTCAATATCATTAGTAGTATCACAAGTAGTAACTTTAACAGGTTGTTCTTCTTCACAATTACATTCTTGACTATTACTATTTTCTAGTTTTTTTAGTTCACTACTAGTTAAAACATTAATTACCATCTCATCACTAACCTTCTTACTAAGATTAATATTCTTAGTAGTAGCTGTTGACTTAAGACCAGCCATATCAATAGCATCACCAATAATTGTTCCTTCTAAAACTTTATATACTCCTGGTTTCTTAACGGCACCTTTAATATCAATATAGAAATAACTTGGTTCACTAATTTCTTCTTTCACATCTTCTGTTGTTATTTGGGCAACCTGTTGTACAGTTGAAACTTCTTCAACCTGACTATATTGTTTATTCTTTACGAAGCCAAAACCAACAAAAAATACTAAAGCTAAAATACCAATTCCTCCAATGATATAGTATTTAAAGTCCTTTAAAACTTCTAACATAAAAATCCTCCCTTCACCCATATTATTATAGGTCGAAGGCTGATTTCCTTTTTTTTCATAAAAAAAAGCATCATTGATGCTATAATTTTTTAATTTTTTCCAAAATCTTATCCGTTTTGTTCTCAATATTAACTCTTTGAACAATACCCAAAGATGTAAGAACAATAATGTTAAAAGATCCACCATAACTAAGTAATGGTAATGGAACACCAGTTAATGGAATGAGTCCTAAAACACCCATTAAATTAATTAAAATATGCAAAAGTAAATAGGCAAATATTCCATATGCCAAAATACTATTTCTTAGAGTAACCGCATTCTTAGCTATCATTAACATCATAATTAGAATTATAAAATAACCAACAACAACTAAAATTCCAACAACAAGACCTAGTTCTTCACAAATAATTGGAAAAATGAAATCGGTATGTGCTTCTGGTAAATATAAAAACTTTTGTGATGATTTACCTAAACCAACACCTTTTAAGCCACCATTATGAATAGCAATATAACCATTACATACTTGGTATCCAGTACCATCTTCATCAGCATATCTTTCACAAGGATTTTGAAAATATACAAGTCTTTTTACTTGATAAGATTGTAAGATATTCTTCCCTAATACTAAAACGCCAAATAAACCAAGTAAAACTACTCCTACTCCTAATTTATAAATCGTTCTTTTGTGTTTTTTAGCAATTGGTAAAGATATAAATATTAAACCAGTAATACCAAAAATAATAAATGCTCCACCAAAGTCAGGTTGTAACGCTACTAATACAAAAATAACAATTGCAATTAGTAAAGGATATAACATATTCCATAAAGTCGGTTTTTTCTTTAAAGAAATACGATGATAATAAACTGCTAAATAGACAATTAAAACAATTTTAGCAAGTTCTGTTGGTTGGAAATTAGCAAAACCAATATCATACCAAGACTGAGCACCACCGGCTATCTTACCAACAAAGAATAAGAAAAGTAAAAAGCCTAAAACACCAAACATCGCAATTTTACTAAAAAAGCGATAACTCTTAGTCGGAACAAACATCACTGCAATACTAGCAGCTCCACCAAGAATAACCCATAATACTTGTCTTAAAAAGAAATAATTAGTTGGGACTTCATATCTAAGTATTGAGGATACACTAGAAGCCGAAAAGACCATAATGCAGCCAAAAATAGAGTAAACAATAGTTAATAGTAATAAAGGATAATTTAAACTTTTTAAGACTTTTTTCACTCTACTCACTCCTATAATAATAATATCATAAAAAAACAAGAGATGTTTTTATAATATCTTAAATATGTAAATAAGATAGACACCATAAAATAAGACATTTATTTGTCTTTTCTCACTTTTTTTGTTAAAATGATACATGCAGGTGATGAAAATGTCTAAATTACCAAAAGAATTACCAAAAATAACAATTTTAGACGATCAAGATAAGAAAGCCAATAAAATCTTACATTCAAAAAGTAATGAAGTTGTCTTCCCTCTTGATAGCGAAACAAAAAAATTAATTAAAGATTCAATGGATTATCTAGAAATGTCTCAAATAGATGAAATCAACGAAAAATATAATCTTAGAGCTGGAATGGGTTTATCATTCATTCAATTAGGAATCCCTAAAAGAATCTTTGTTATTGTCTATGAAGTTGAAGACGGGAAATTTGATCGTTATGTAGTTATAAACCCTAAAGTTAAATCAGTATCTGAGGAAATGGTTTATATAGAAGAAGGCGAAGGATGTTTAAGTATCAATCGACCTACATGTGGCATTGTTCCAAGACATGCTCGTATGCGTTTAACTGCCTTCGATGAAAATGGCGAACAATACGATTTAAGAGTAAGAGAAGAATTATCCGTTTGTTTCCAACACGAATTAGATCATTTAGATGGAATCTTATTTACTGATAAAATTGATCCTAAAAATCCTGATAAAGGAAAAGATGTTTATCGAGCAATATAAAAAGAACACAATGTGTTCTTTTTTTAATTATCTTGATTTACTTTATCTAATACAGCATTAATAATCTTTCTAACATTGTCATCACTATATTTTTTAGCAAGTTCTACTGCTTCATTAATCGCTACAATATTAGGTGTATCTTCAAACAAGATTTCATATAATCCTATTCTTAAAATAGCAGCCCCTGTTTTATCAATACGATCTATTGTCCAGTTTCTCATATATTGATTAGCTTTTTCATCTAATTCGTCTAAATGAGTAACAACACCATAAACTAAATTTCTAACAAATTCATTATCTACATCTAAATTTTCAGATATTATATTCTCAACATTATATTCAATACTGTTGTTTTTTAGAATATCTAATTGATATAAAATAACCATTGCTTTTTCTCTTAATTCACTTCTAGTCTTACCCATATGCGACACCTCGATAAAAATTATAACATAATTACCATAAAAATTGAAGAACTATATTCTTTTATCGAATTTAGTTCCTTCCCCATACAATTTCTTTATTTCTTCAAGCAATCTTTTCTTTTCCAATAATTGCTTTCTCTTCTCTTCATTTTGTTTTTCTTTATCTTTTTTTAAATCGATATTTGTTTTAATAACTGGTTCAACTCTTCTAACATTCATAATAATCCCTTCTCTTTTTTATCATATCATAAAAAAACTATTTTTCCATTTGGGAAAATAGTTTTTTAACATCATTAGGTTTACTGAATTTTATTAATCCATTAGTTAAGTCATAGAACTTATTTAATTTCTCTAAAGCTTCTGGACTATCACAATACTTAAATAATCGATTACGAGGAACATTTTTTTTAAGAAAGAATGGCTTCATGATTTTATCTTCCGGATTATATCCTTTTACCTTAACTCGGTACCAAGAACCTACTCCTTCAATGTATTCATATATCATATCAGGCATTTCATAATCACTTACATATCTTTCTAAAGTTTTTAAAAATACCAAATCATAAGTCATTAAATCATCGTTCTTATCAATTCTAGTATCTTTTAGAATAATATCTTTTCCTTTGTTATTTTCAATAACAACAACTTGTTTATCCTTTTTAAATACTTTAATTATTACCCTTTCTTCAAGTTTAATATCATCTTTAAGTAAAGTAGCATATACATTAAAATGCATAATATCACTTATACCATAAAAATATTCTTCATTATACATTACTTTCTACTTAACTCCTTTAATTCATACAAGATATTAATGGCATCCATTGGTGTTGTCTTTAATGGATCAATGTCTTCTAAACGTTTTTCAACTTCTGATTCAGGCGTTTCTGAAAAATCAAATGCTAACTGGCTAGAAGTTGTAACATTACTCTTTTTACCATTATCTTCAAAATAACTTAATACTTCTTCTGCTCTTACTAATAAGTCTTTAGGCATTCCAGCCAGTTTGGCAACATGAATACCATAAGATTTATCAACTGCTCCATCTTTAACTTTATGTAAGAATGTAACATTGCCATCTTTTTCATATGCTTCAACATGAACATTTTTAATACCATGTAGTTCATCTAAAGTTGTTAATTCATGATAATGTGTACTAAATAATGTCTTACATTTAATCTTATTATTTACATACTCTAAAATCGATTGAGCAAGACTGATACCATCATAAGTTGCTGTACCTCTACCAAGTTCATCAAATAAAATTAAAGAATTACTAGTTGCATTAACAATCGCATTTCTTGCTTCTTTCATTTCTACCATAAAAGTAGACTCTCCTGACACTAAATCATCAGATGCCCCAATACGCGTAAATATTTTATCAAATATTGGTAATTTAGCACTCTTACAAGGTACAAATGAACCTATTTGAGCCATGATAATAATTATTGCTAACTGACGCATATAAGTCGATTTACCACTCATATTTGGTCCAGTTATTAATAACGTATTAACATCTTCACTCATTAAGCAATCATTAGCTACATACTCTGCTTTAGATACTCTTTCAACAACCGGATGTCTACCATCTATAATTTCAATTCTTCTCTCATCAATTATTTCTGGTCTTACAAGTGAATAATCATCAGCACAAGTAGCTAAACTACATAGAGCATCTAATTCTGCTAAATCTCTAGCGATTGCTTTAAGGTTAAAGATCTCTTTTTTGATTTCTTCTTTAACTTCTAAAAATAAATTATATTCTAAATCAATAATTCTTTCTTCAGCATTTAAGACTAAAGCTTCTTTTTCCTTTAATAAAGGTGAAATAAAACGTTCTGCATTAGATAAAGTTTGTCTTCGCTCATAACCATATTCTTCTTTTACTTGGTCAACTTGACCTTTACTTACTTCAATATAGTAACCAAATACTTTGTTATAACCAACTTTTAAAGTCTTAATTCCCGTTCTTTCTCTTTCACTCTCTTCTAGAGAAGCAATAAACTCTTTACCACCACTACGAATACTTTTTAATTCATCTAGTTCATTATTATAACCATCCTTGATTAAGTATCCTTCTTTTAAACCAATTGGTGGATCTTCATAAATACTTTTATCTAACAAATCTAATAACTTAGATTCATCACTAAGTTTATAATCAAAACCTAATTCCTTAATTTTTTCATCAATCATTGGTAAAACAGCAATACTTCTTTTAATTTGTAAAACATCACGAGCATTCAAATTGCCATTAATGGTTTTACCACATAATCTCTCTAAATCATAAACCTCATCTAAATCATGAATTAACTGTTCTTTTAAGATAAATTCACTTCGTAGTTTATCAATCATATCATATCTTCTTAAGATAGGATCTTTTTCCTTTAAAGGATTTAATAACCAATTATGAAGAGTTCTACTACCCATAGCGGTTTTCGTCTTATCTAAAAGCCAGATTAAACTATATGTTCTTTCTTTTAATCTTAAAGTTTCAAATAGTTCTAAATTTCTAATTGTATGAACATCCATCTCTAAATAATCATCGGGATGAACAATTTCGACATGATTAACATGATCTAACTCTTTTAATTGTTTAACAACTAAATAATACATCAAATGTTTAACACCTAATATGTGTCTCATTTCTTTTAAATCTTTATAAATGTTTTCATATTTATCTTCTAAATAACAAGGACATATACTACATTCAATATCATAATTATTCTTTAAAATGTCTACTAATTCTTTATTATCTTCATAAAGAATTATTTCTTTTAAACCAAGATTAATAATATTATTGATTAGTTTATCTTGATCTTTAGTCAAATCCATAATATAAAAAGAACCCGTCGAAATATCAGCATATGTAATCGTATATAAATTATTAAAATCTAAAATACTAGCAATGTAATTATTGTCATAAGCTTTTAGCATTTCATAATCAACAACAGTACCCTTACTAATTACTTGAATAACGCCTCTTTTAACCATTCCCTTAGCGTTTTTAGGGTCTTCTAATTGCTCACAAATCGCAATTTTATAACCTTTACTAACTAGTTTTTCAATATAAGGGCGAACACTATGAAAAGGAACCCCACACATCGGTACTCTTTCATCTAAACCAGCATTTTTACTAGTTAAAGTAAGTTCTAATTCTCTACTACATAGTAAAGCATCCTCAAAAAACAATTCATAAAAATCTCCTAAACGAAAGAATAATAATTCGTCTGAATATTGATCTTTAATTTCCATGTATTGTTTCATACCAGGACTTAATTTACTTCTATCGACTTCATTTCTCTTCATATTTCATCACAAGGCTTATTATAACATAAAAAAAGAAGATTTAATCTTCTTTTATTACATAAGGATCATCGATAGTTCCAATTCCAACATAATCTTCAGCAATTATATTAATAACAGGTTTAACAGTATATGCATCCTTAGTTGAAACTCCTACCACTTTATTATTAATAATTCCATATGCCATTGTAGGTCCATTAGCATTAGCAAGCAATACATTAGAACCAATAAAATTATCTTTACTATCACTTAATATTAATGCTGCTTCTCTAGCACTTATTGTACCAACATTGCTCTCTAAACTCTCTTCGTCATTGATCAAATTATCTGTTTCTAATTCTACATAATTAGAAACATCATAAATACCACTTACAATATGAGAGACATCATTAAAGTTTTCTTTATACCATTCATTTAAAACTCTTTTAATATTACCTTTATTATAAACTGTAGCTCCATAGCTATATTGTAAATCACTTTCATCAAGCATAATTCTTAAAGAGCCATCACCATTAATTCTAATGATTCTAAACATCATATCATTAAATTTAACATAATTATTTTTAGCATCTCCTGTATAGTAAAAAGAAGTACCTAAATCATCATTAACTGATTTTAAACCATCAACAGTTAAATACATTGCACCCTCGCCTTTAAAAGCAATTACACAATTAACATCAGAATTAATATAAGGGAGCTCGATTCTTTGCGTAAGCATATTATATTTAAGAGATCCTGAAGAACAAGTTATACTATCTAAATCACCATATCCAACTAAAGTATCTGAATAACTATTACCATGTATTTCTTTATAGTATCTTTCCTCTTTACCATTAATAATTTCCACATTTATTTTATACATTGGTATATCTTCAGTTACTAATTTATAAGAAAAAGTAACACCAACCATTGCCAGAATTGAGCAACCGATAACCAATAACAAAATAATATAGTTATCAAATTTGCTATTACTAAACAAAGATTTACTAGAATCAAACATCATATTTATTTCTTTTTCAGGATTAAATCTCTTCATAACTTATACTCCTAATTCTATCTATATTATAAATCTTATACAAGTAAAAAGCAACGAATTACCAACAAAAAAACTGATATCAAATATCAGTTTCAAGCAGTAAAAGCTACCAATACAATAATAGCTAGTAAAAATAGTACTATAAATAATCTGTGTTTCAACTCTGCTTCCATTATACTATTTCCTCCATACATTTACTATTTTAGTAAAATATCCCTTAATAATCAATAAATTGAACTAAATTTCCTAGAAATTTACTCGATTTTTACATTTACTTTTCTAGATATTCTATAGCTTCTTTTAAAGTAGCAACCTTAACTATTTCTATATCATATTTTTTCTTTTCTTTAACTTCTATAGCTTCTTCATAATTTTCAACAGGAACTAAGAAAACATCAGCTTTACTTCTAACAGCTCCCATCAATTTATACTTAACGCCACCTATTTCTCCAACATTACCATCTAAATCAATTGTTCCCGTACCAGCAATCTTACGTCCTTTAGTAATATCTTGTTTAGTAATTGCATTATAAACCATCAAAGACATAATCATTCCACCACTAGGTCCTGATTCTGAAGATTTACTATCTATCTCAACTTTTAAATCACTCTTGATATCAAATGTTGTCATAACTGACAAGCCAACATACAACTCGCCATCCTCTTCATAAACAATCGCTGTTGTATTAACTTCCTTATCATCTCTTTTAACAACAAAATCTAATTTATCCCCCACTTTATGACTAGTAACAATCTCTTTAAAGTAGTTTAAATCTTTAACACTTTCTCCATTGCAAGAAATAATATTATCGCCAACTTTAATATCGGTATTAGCTTTATCACTAATATAAGCTACATAGTTAACCTTATTTTCAATCTCATATGGAACTTCAGCAGCTTGCATTGCATTAACAATCGCATAATCCTTACTTTGTTCTAATAATAAACGATCTCTTTTATTAGCATCTTCAATAGTCTCGTTTTCATACATTACTTCACTTTCAGGAACTACTTCCCAATCAGGTATTATTAAACCTAATAAAACATGAGGGATACTTCCTTGAATTACACTGACATAAGCCATATTAAAAGATCCTTTAATCTGTACTTCTTCACCATCTACTTTTACTCTATTGCCTAAATCTATAATGCCTCCTGGCATCTCT
>JAEEGL016295475.1_pt1 | contig 16572 bp, 15 predicted proteins | sample 9134231 | NCBI WGS metagenome assembly JAEEGL01 (sample SAMN16246548, study PRJNA631951) | gut metagenome | biome: gut microbiome; feature: rumen; material: fiber-attached | host: Bos | place: Iran: Karaj | collected 2018-10 | reverse complement strand
ATTATCCTTCGTTTCCAAAGGTTATCCTCGTCCTTAAGGTAGGTTATCTACGTGTTACTCACCCGTTCTCCATGTAAAAGCAAGCTTTCCCATTCGACTTGCATGTATTAGGCATGCCGCCAGCGTTAATCCTGAGCCAGGATCAAACTCTCCAAAAAAAAATTTATTTTTGTTTGTTTTAAACCTTTTGCTCAATTCTTAAATCGAATTGTTGTTTTGTAAATTTAACAATACGTTTATTTCGTCATATACAGTTTTCAAAGACTCAAATTTTACACATTCGGTTGAGTGTGCTTGTTTAGTATAACACTACAAAAATATATTGTCAATATAAATTTTATCTTTTTTACAAAAAAAATCTCAAAATTCATTTTTGGCTTCGCATAGCCATTTTTATATATTTTTAAAAATAAAAAATCGGTTCAAAAAACCGATTAATTAATTGTTCTTTAAAGACTCAATTTCTTCCTTTGTTAAAAGTCTATATTCACCTCTTTTTAAGGAATTATCAAGTACTATATTTCCAAATTGAATTCTTTCTAAATATGTAACCTTACAGCCTACATGCTCCATCATTCTTTTTACCTGATGGAATTTACCTTCACAGATTGTAATATATGCTTCATTATTACCTAAATCCTCAAATATTGCTGGCTTTGTAAAATAATCATCTATTTGGAATCCTTTTTTAAATATATCTACAAAGTCATCTCTATATTTACCATCATATTTTAAATAATATTTCTTTCCAACATGATTTTTAGGTGATAAAAGCTTATGAGCTAGTTGTCCATCATTAGTTAATATTAATAAACCTAATGTATCAATATCTAATCTACCAATAGGAAATAAATTTCTTGATTCATATCCTGAAATTAAATCTAATACAGTAGTTAAATTTCCATCATATGTTGCACTTATAACATCAGCTGGCTTATTTAACATAATATAGACAAATTCTTCATAATTAATTTTTTCATCAAAAATAATTATTTCACTAGATTCATCAACCTTAATATCATCAGATTTAACAATTTCACCATCTACAGAAACAAATCCTTTACGAATTAATTCTTTTACTTCTTTTCTTGAGCCATAACCCATATGGGCTAGCATTTTATCTAATCTAATCATATTAATTATTTTTCATATCCATTAGGATTATTTTTTTGCCAATTCCAGGCGTCTCTTGCCATATCTTCAATATTATATTTAGCCTTGAATCCAATTTCTTTAGCTGCCTTATCTACCTTAGTATAATTTGCAGTAACATCTCCTTCTCTTCTAGGAGCGATGCAATAAGGAATATTTTTACCATATGCCTTTTCAAATGCATGTAGTACATCAAATACACTTGAACCCTTACCAGTACCTAAATTATAAATAACTACCCCTGGATTTTCTTCAAGCTTCTTAATTGCACATACATGTCCATAAGCTAAATCACAAACATGAATATAATCTCTAATACATGTTCCATCTGGTGTATCATAATCATTACCAAAAATATTTAGCCTTTCTCTCTTACCAACCATTACTTGAGTAATGTATGGTGCAAGATTATTTGGAATACCATTTGGATCTTCGCCCATTAATCCTGATGGATGAGCACCAATTGGGTTGAAATATCTTAATATAGCAATATTGAATTTAGGCTCTGCAACAGCTAAATCCATTAATATTCTTTCAATAAATAATTTTGTTGTTCCATAAGGATTAGTAGTTCCTCCTGTAGGTGAATTCTCATCTACTGGAACAGATTCTGGATCACCATAAACAGTTGCTGAAGATGAGAAAATAAAATTATAAATACCATTCTTCTTCATTTCTTCTAATAATACAACTGCACCATAAATATTATTTTCATAATATTCTAATGGAATTCTTACTGATTCTCCAACAGCCTTTAAACCAGCAAAATTAATTACACAATCTATTTTATTTTCTTTAAAAATTTTATCTAATATATTTCTATCTCTAATATCTCCTAAATAGAATTTAGGTCTCTTATTAGTTATCTTTTCAATTCTATCTAAAACAATATCTTTTGAATTGCTTAAATTATCAATAATTATTACATTATAATCTAAATTTAGTAATTCAACTACTGTATGTGAGCCGATATATCCAGTACCACCAGTTACTAAAATATTCTTCATATTCACTACCTCATTTCCATTAGTTATTTTATCATAATAAGAAATAAAAAACAATCTACGGGATAACTCGTAGATTGTCTATTAATTATTCTGTTCTTAATGCAACAACAGGGTCCTTCTTTGCTGCACTTCTTGCAGGAATTAATCCTGAAATTGAAGTTAATAATACTGATACAGCAACCATTATTACTGCAATAAGTGGAGTTAAGTGTGCAATAGATAATACAACACCACCAGATACCGCAGCTATTATTATGTTAGCTATAATACAAAGTATACCAGTAACTATTATACCTATTACACCTGATGCAAATCCTATGATGAATGTTTCAGCATTGAATAAATGAGAAACGTCTTTCTTTCTACCACCAAGAGATCTGATAACACCAATTTCTTTTATTCTTTCCATTACGGATACATAAGTTATAATCGCAATCATAACTGTTGAAACAACAAGTGATAATGCTGTAAATGCAACTAATGCATATGTAACGATATTAATTAATTGATTAATTATATCAACAATTAGACCAACTGGATCTGAATATTTTATTTCGGCTCTATCAGATGCCTTTAATTGATATGTTTTAGCTACACCATAGCTATTATAAGTTTTATTAAAATCTTCATCAAATTGATATATAGTTAATGAATCTTTAGATGACCATTTATCTAAATAATTAGTAACTAAATCTTTATCTTTAAAATTATTTGGATAAATATAAATTCCAGATGGAATAGTTTGACCACCAAGAGCTGATAAAGATAATGTTTGAGCACTACCTAAAATCTTTTCTAGGCCAGGAATAATTCTTAATATCTGAGATAATGCATTATTTTCAGTAACATATAATAAATCTACTGCAGTTCCTTTATCTTTAACATCAGGAAGACCTTGTGCAATTTTTTCATCATTTAATTTTTCCCAATAATAATCAAGATTGTATGTAATCTTGAAGTCCATTGTTCCAGCAAAGAAATAATAATTCTTTGTTTCATCATATGATGTATCAGTTGTTTGTATATATTCTCCATCTTCAGATAATTCATAAACTGTATATTCTCCAGATAATGCAGATGGATTTCCACCAGCTGCCTCTATTTGTTCTTTTGTAGCTTCAAGATAAACATCTTTATTTAATGGGTTAGTTATTGTTCCACCAACACCATCAACAACTCTTGCAACTTGAGAATCTCTATTTTGTTTAATTATATATCTAGCAAAATCTTCTTGATATAAAAGACCTGTCTCTAACGAACCATAAGAAATACCTTTCTTTGGTTTTACGATACCAGCAACTCTTAATGTTTGTTTACCTTCAGTATCGCCAGGTTTTTTATATCTATAATTGAAATTATTAACTAATGGATTTGAACCATCATCTTTTCTTTCAAATACTTCATCATTTGGATACCAATAATATTTTCTATTTAAGATTTCTTCATAAGAGAATCTTTCTTTATATAAAGCTGAATCTGTATGATTTTTCATAGCCTTATATACTAATGCATAGAATTCTTCTTGTGAATAATATCCTAATTGAGCTAATACTAAATCTGATAACGCGCTCTTTTCATCTAATACTAATACTAGATCATTTTTATTAGATGGCCATTCACCTGCCAACATATCATATTGAGTCTTAATATAATCAACATTTGGAATACATTGACTTAAGGGTGTAGATAAGCTTGTTATAGTAGATGAATATCTTGAGAAATCATCACTTAAATGAGTAATAGCTTGAGCGTAAATTGAGTTAATTGCAGTTAATGAATAAACTCCATTTCTTGCAAGTTCTTCTGGCTCATTTGTTCCAATAATATAATCTGTATATAAATTATTTCTAATTTCAATACCATAATCTAAAGATATTGATTGATAATATTCTTCAGGCATACTCTTTACGAAATTAACATAATCTTGAGTAATTTCATTTTTAGTTGTAATTGATGTTAATTGATCTTTATTTTCAACTAAGTAATCAATTACTTTATTAACATTAACCCAATCACCTTGTTCTAATGCTTTTGCCTTAGCTCTTAATGAAGATGATCCCATTAATTGTTGTAAATCAACAGATGATTCAGTAATTCTAATTGGATTTCCTGAAAGTAAGTCATCTTGAACATCTCTAATATAATCCTTAACACCAGTTGAAACTGATAATACAGATGCAACACCTATAATACCAATAGAACCAGCGATACCAACCATGATTGTTCTTGCACGCTTGCTCCATAAATTTCTAGCTGATAATTTGAATGCAGTCCAGAATGACATTTTTGCTTTTTCCTTTGCATTCTTTTGCTTTTCAAATTTTTCTAATGCTTTTTTATCGTTTTTATCAATTAAAGCTAATTCAGCTTCCTCTTTTGCCTTTGCTTCTGCAACAGCATTTTCTATTTCAGCTGCTTCTTCCTCTTCTGAGAATGGATTAGAGTCATCAATTAATTTACCATCCAAGAATTTAACAATTCTTGTAGAATATTTATAAGCTAATTCAGGGTTATGTGTAACCATGATTACTAATTTTTCATTTGCTATTTCTTTAATCAAGTCCATTATTTGAACACTTGTTTCAGTATCAAGTGCTCCTGTAGGTTCATCAGCCAATAAGATTTCTGGTTCATTAACTAATGCACGTGCAATAGCAACTCTTTGACATTGACCACCAGATAATTGGTTAGGATGCTTATAATATTGATTTGCAAGGCCTACTCTATCTAGAGCCTTCTTAGCTTTTTCAATTCTTTCAGCCTTTGAGATACCAGAAATAGTTAAAGCTAATTCAACATTTCCTAAAACAGTTTGGTGTGGAATTAAATTATAGCTTTGGAAAATGAATCCAATTCTATGATTTCTATATACATCCCAGTCTCTATCTGTATATTCTTTTGTAGACTTTCCATTAATGAATACATCACCTGATGTATATTTATCAAGTCCACCTATAATGTTTAATAATGTAGTTTTTCCGCATCCTGAAGGTCCTAAAATAGAAACGAACTCGTTCTTTCTAAAACATAGGTTTACTCCCTTTAATGCTTCAACTGTTAAGTCACCGACATAATAGTTCTTAACTAGGTCTTTTAATTTAAGCATAAAACCAACTCTTTTCTCTTTTAAAATAGCACATATTGACATTATATAATAATTATTTTGAAAAATAAATATTTTTAATATGTGAAAATGTAAAAAAAGATTGCATAATTTTGGTATGCAATCTTATTTCTTTTAGATGTCCATATCGTCTTCATCTTTTGCTTGAGCACGCTCTGAATTTTGATTAATGATTTTTTCAGTGTCCTCATCAAAGAAATGAATGTGATTTAAGTCGAAAACTAACTTTAATGGTTGACCAGGAGCTAAGTCTGCTCTTGAAGGAACAGCAGCGATAACTGGGTCTCCATCAATATTAGTATAGATGTTTGTTTCAGCACCTAATAATTCTGATAATTCAACTGTAATGTCTACTACGCCTTGAGGCCATACTTCGAACATTTCAGGATTTTGGTTATCATAAATATCTTCTGGTCTAATACCTAAGATAACGTCTCTATTTTCATAACCTAATTCTCTAGGATATTTTAATTTTCCTTCAGGGATACGAATTGTGTAGTTACCCTTTTGAGAAACGAATGTACCATTGTCTTTTAAATGACCATGGATGAAGTTCATTGGAGGTGTACCGATGAATCCACCAACGAATACGTTAGCTGGTGTAGAATAAATATCTCTTGGAGCACCAACTTGTTGGATTCTACCATCTCTCATAACTACGATTCTTGTTGCCATTGTCATGGCTTCGATTTGGTCATGTGTTACATAAATTGTAGTACAACCTAATCTCTTATGTAATTTAATTAACTCACCACGCATTGTTACACGTAGCTTAGCATCTAGGTTAGATAGTGGTTCGTCTAGTAAGAATACGCCTGCATGTTGAACGATAGCACGTCCTAATGCAACTCTCTGACATTGACCTCCTGATAATTGACGAGGATAACGAGATAGGAATGGTTCTAGACCTAAGATCTTAGCTGCTTCTGCAACACGCTTAGAAATTTCCTCTCTTGACATACGTCTAATTTGTAATGCGAATGCCATATTATCAAATACTGTCATATGTGGATATAATGCGTATGATTGGAATACCATTGAAATACCACGATCTTTAGGGCTTATGTTATTCATTCTTACATCATCAATATAGAAATCTCCAGATGTAATATCTTCTAGACCTGCGATCATACGAAGTGTAGTTGATTTACCACATCCTGAAGGTCCAACGAAAATAATGAATTCTTGATCATCAATGTGTAAGTTGAAATCAAATACTGCTTGAACTCCATTAGGATAAATCTTATTAATGTTTTTTAAATCAAGTGTAGCCATAATATACCTCCTAGCTTACATTTCAAAGTTATTATACTTGTTTTACAATAGAAATTCTATGTGCACTTTGCACAAAAATCATTACCGAACAATTGTTTCATTGAATTAACATATATAAAATATATGCATCTATAAATACTCTTAAATCAAACCCTGATAATTCTTTTAACTTATCAAGCTTGTATATCATTGTATTTCTATGAATAAACATAGCTTTAGAGGCCTTACTAACATTTAAATCATTCTCGGCAAATCCTCTAATAAAATCTTCTCCTACTCCTGAAGAATCTAATATATAATTTAGAACTTCTCTTCTATTATGGATGATAGGTTTTTGTAATAATAATGATTTGAAATTATATACTCCTACTGGAAAATCATTATTCATAAAAATTGGTAAAACAATTTCTAATTCATTTGCCAATTTGTTTTCATCAAAATCACTAGATATATATGTAATAAAAGAAGCCATTAAATCATCGCTTAATGAATTTATTATTTTAATAATATCATCATCATTTTTATAATCATGATAAACAATAATATAATTATCTTCTTCTTTTATTTTGATATTTACACCTAATAAATTCTTTATGATATTTATTAACATTTTAGAATCATTAAAATTTCTAATTATTATAAATCTCATCGAATCATACCTCAAAACTATTTATATTATACACTGAAATTATCATAGATAAAAGAAAAAAGAGACCAGCGTCTCTTTAATTTATTTATTTTCTTTAAGGATTTCAGGAATAACTTCTCTAACCTCAAGGCCATACATTGTTAAATCAATGTTTGAATCAGCAGAAATAGTTATACTATTTACATTATTTACTGCTTCTTCAATCATAGTTTCATAATCAAATGATTTTTCATAAGCAATTGCCTTTTCTATCTTAGGCTGAGTTGCGGGAGCCTTTGGTACATATACTGTACAGCAATCCTCAAATGGCTTAATTGAAAGCTCATAACAACCAATCTTCATTGATCTATCAATAATGTCACATTTATCAAATGTAACAAGTGGTCTTAGAATTGGGAAATTAGTTACTGAATTAATTGTGTTCATTGAATTTAATGTTTGGCTTGCAACCTGACCAACTGATTCACCATTTATAATACAAAGACAATCTCTTCTCTTTGCTAATCTTTCAGCAATTCTATACATCATTCTTCTCATTATAGTGATATTATAACTTTCAGGTATATTATCTAATAATGCCATATGGATTTCTTTAAATGGAATCATATGTAGCTTAATTCTATTTTTAGGTGCATATTTGGCAATAACCTTAACTAAATCAACTACCTTTTGAGCTGATTCAATTGAAGTTAATGGTGTTGATTCAAAATGAATACATTCAATTTCAATACCCTGCTTCATAGCATAATAGCCTGCCACTGGAGAATCAATTCCTCCTGATAACATTAATAAGCCCTTTCCTGCAACACCTACAGGGAAGCCACCCATCGCTCTAATTTGAGTATTATAGATATAGCATTGACCTCTTCTTAACTCTAAATGTAGTGTTATTTCAGGATTATGTACATCTACATGTAATAAATGATTGTTAGCTAAAACGTAGCCTGATACTGCTTTTGTAAGCTCTAATGAATGTAGTGGGAATGATTTATCTGCTCTTTTTGTTTCGCATTTAAATTTAATATCTTTTGTTACTACTTCATTCATTAAGCTTAAGGCAGTCTTTTTAATATCATCTAAATCTGTTGAGCATTTAACTACTAATGAATAAGATGAAATACCTGATATTAAATTAATTCTTTCTATTACCTTATTTACATCTTCATCATTTAATTGTACATAAATACGATCATGTTGTATTTCAATATCAACAGCTAATCCTTCAAGCTTTTCATAAACTAAATTAAATAATCTTCTTAAAAATACATTTTGGTTTTTACCCTTTAAGGTTAAATCTCCAAGTCTAATTAAAATCTGGTTGTATATCATAATATTACCTCCTAGGCTGTATACGAAATGAATTATATCATAATTATTAATAAATGGAATAAAAAAAAGGCAAATGCTTGCCTCTTTCTTATATTAAACACGGATGGTGTTATTTTTATATAGCTCCAGGATGCAAAAAAGTAAAAAAATAAGGGGGAAAGAATCCTGGAGATAGTTTGTGGTTAGTTGTGGCTAACCATTTATATTTTATACTAAAAAAATAATAAGTCAACACTTTTTTTAAAAAATGTAATAAAATTACAAAATAGATTTGACAGTAAATATGGTTTTTGTTATAATGTCATAGCGTGGGTAAAAAGCAGCAGCTTAAATATCTTAGTAAATATCTTAAAGCATTATAGTTTAAATAGTAACCTTCGCTGCTTGATGGTGAACATTTAGTTTAAGATATCCTAATTGATTATGTGAGCATCGATTTTTACTCCGAAAATAAATATTATTAGAGGAGGACATTCAAATGTCAAGATTTACAGGTTCAAGTTGGAAGGTATCTCGTCGTTTAGGCTATTCAATTAGCGAAACTGGTCAAGAGATTATCAAAAGAAAATACGCTCCAGGCCAACATGGTGCAAAAAAAGGTAAATTAAAAGAATACGCAGTACAATTACAAGAAAAGCAAAAAGTAAGATTTACTTATGGTATGTCTGAAAAGCAATTCAGAAGAATTTTCGATCAAGCAGCAAAGATGGAAGGTAAGACTGGTGAAAACTTCCTTAAGTTATTAGAGTGCCGTTTAGATAACATCGTTTATCGTTTAGGCTTCGCTACTACTAGACCACAAGCTAGACAATTAGTTAACCATGGTCATGTATTAGTAGATGGCAAGAAGGTTGACATTGCTTCTTATAAGCTAGTTCCAGGTCAAACTATTTCATTAAAAGATAAAGCTAAAGATTTCAAGATTGTTAAGGAAGCTTTAGCAGCTAAGGTTTCTAGACCTGAATATGTATCATTCGATGCAGACAAGGTTGTTGGTACTTTAGTAAGAATCCCTGAAAGAAATGAATTCTTACCAGAAATCAACGAACAACAAATTGTCGAATTCTACAACAGAGCATAATAATAAAATCCCGAATAAAATCGGGATTTTTTTTATGCCACTAATTCTTTTTGGCTGTTATACCATTCAATTAATATATTTAATGAATCTAGGTTAATATTTTCATAACCTAAATTTAATCTATTTATTAATTCAATATCATCTGGAGTTGCCTTATTCTTCTTCTTTTTACTTTTTAGCATAGCTAATATCATTTTCATCATTAATCTTTGGAATGGTCCTAGCATTCTCCATCTAATACCGCCTTCTAAATAATATACATTATTAACTTTAGAATTCTTCTTTATTAATTCAACAAGTTCTTCATTATATAATCTTAGTCCTACAGCGGCTGCGTAAGCTATATTATATCTTTTAGCTTTTTTTATATTATGGATTTTATCAGCCTGTATCCAAGAAAAGAATATTATATTATCATTTTTATTCAATGTCTTCTTTGCTTCCTTTAGGGTATAAATTGGAAGACCTGTAGAGGCTGCAAATGAATATGCAAATTGTTTTGTAAAGCCTGTATTTGAATCATAAATTATAGCTTTAATCATATATATCACCAACTATATCTTAATACAAAAATAATATTTTGTAAATTAAATAGCCTAGTTAAATAATAGATTTTAATATATAATATTAATGAGGTATAAAAGTATGTATGAATTTTATAATTTATATCTTCCTCAAAGTAAAAGGGAAGTCAAAATAGAAATATCAATACCAGATAATAATGAAAATATATTATTTGATTCTCTATATTTATTAGATGGACAAAATGCATTTATAGATTCGCATGCTGCCTTTGGTAGATCTATTAGGGCAACATCTCATTTAGAATTTGCCAAAAGCCAATTAAATAAAAATATAATTGGTATTGGAATTCATAATAGTGGATCTGATAGGGGAAGAGTAAATGAATATTCACCTTTTTCAATTCAAAATGCTAAACTAGATAATTGGAAAAATAATGATATATCTATATGTATGGCATTTTGTGAAGATTTAATTAATACAATTATTCCATTTGTTGAAAATAGATATAATATCAATAAAAATCCTAATAATAGATTTATATATGGTTCTTCACTTGCCGCTACTACTGCCATATATTTAGCATTTAAATATCCTAATTCATTTAATTATGTAGGTGCATTTTCAACTGCAACTTTCTTATTCGAAGATGAATTCTTTAAATTCTTAAATAAAAATAAAAACATCAATAAAAATATATTCTTATATTATGGTAAAAAAGAAACATCAGATTCATTTATGAAAGATGGATTATATGAAGAACAAGGAAATAAATTATATAAATTCTTCAAAGATAATAATATAAGGACAAGGCTTGTAGTTTCTGCCGAAGGAATTCATAATGAAGAAAATTGGGATTTACACTTCTTCGATTTTATTAATTTCATATATAATGATGATATTATGATAAAAAAATAGGTCAACGACCTATTTTTATTTTTGTGTTTTATACATTTCATTTAATAATAATGCATCAGCTAAAGCGATAGCTACAGCATCTTCACATACAACCATACCTCTTAAGATAATTGCAGCATCATGTCTTCCTGAAATTTCAAGTGAAGCTACTTTATTTTCTCTATAGCTATATGTTTCTTGTGTTAAACCAATTGAAGCTGTAGGCTTCATAAATACCTTTAATGAAATTGGATTTCCATTAGAAATACCACCATTGATACCACCATTATTATTAGTCTTTGTTGTTCCCTTTTCATCAATGATTGGATCATTAAATTGTGAACCCTTTAATGCTACACCATCAAATCCAATACCAAATTCAACACCCTTTACTCCACCAATTGAGAATAATAAATGTGAAATAGTTGATTCTAGTGAATCAAAATAAGGTTCACCAAGTCCAATAGGAACACCCTTAACATTAATTTCAATGATACCACCAACAGAATCTCTATTCTTTACTGCATCAACAATAATATCATTAAATTTATTAGGATTTGTTTCACCACATAGATTAACAATCTTTGTGTCAAAGCTGATTCCTCTTAGCATCTTCTTTGCGATAACTGCGGCACTTACTATACCTAATGTTAATCTACCAGAGAAATGTCCTCCACCACGATAATCATTGTAGCCATTATATTTATTCTTTGCAGTAAAATCTGAATGACCTGGTCTTGGTTGGAATACTAAATTTGAATAATCTTTACTCTTAGTATTTTGATTTAAAAATCTTAAAAGTACAGGAGCACCTGTAGTGTATCCTTCGAATACACCAGATTCAATGATTACATCATCGGCTTCTATTCTAGGTGTAGTTCCTAAGCCTCCTGATTTTCTTCTTGATAAATCAGATTGGAAATCTTCCTTATCTAGTTTAATTCCTGGCTTAACTCCATCAACGATTACGCCAACAGATTGACCATGTGATTCTCCATATATGCTAACTCTAAATAATCTACCGAAAGTATTCATTAAATCATCTCCTTTACATTCTTAATAATTACTTCAATATCTGCAATACATTTTTTATCTTGCCAGATTTCTTCTGATTTAATTGCCTGACCTACTAGCATATAAAAGCCATTCATTTTAGAATTTGCATAGCTTAAAAATTTAGTAATTTCAGGATTAAATATTAAATCTAAGCAATATTTAGCATTTTTAACTATATTTTCATCAACTGGTGATGAATCCACATCAGGATACATACCAACTGGAGTTGCGTTAACTAAAACATCTATTTCTCTTTTTGCTAATTCATCATAAGTTATTGTATTAGAATTCTTAGGATTTCTAGAAACAAATGTCACATTAGCACCTAAATCAATTAATGATTTAGATACTGCAAGTGATGCCCCACCTGTGCCTAAAATATAGGCATTTTTATTTTTACAAGGAACATTAAAATATTCTAATTCTTCTTTAAATCCATAATAATCTGTATTATATCCAATAACTTTTCCATTCTTTATAGCAACTGTATTAACAGCTCCTATTTCTTTAGCCTTTGGATCTATTTCATCCAAATATTTCATAATTTCTAGCTTATAAGGAATAGTTACATTGAATCCATAATATTTACCATTTCTTAAATCATCAATTAAGCCTTTAAGATCTTCCTTGCTGCATTCAATTTTTGTATAATTTCCTTCAACATTCATTGCTTTAAATATTTCAGAATGAACTTGAGGTGAGTGACTATGTCCTAGATGTTCACCAATTAACGCATAATTTTTCATTATTTATTACCTTTGTATTTATTTATTATATCATTTTGATAATCCTTTGATGCATTTAACACGCCATCAAAGAATGTTTTATAATATGATTCTAATTTTTTATTTGCTAATATTTCAGCATTTTTAGATTTAATAATTTCTTCTCTACCATTATCAAAAATAGGCATACCATTTTCAGCCTTATATTCAGCTACCATTGAAACTGCAGCCATTCTTTTAATGAATAAATCAACCATTTGTTCATCTATTTCATTTATAACTTCTCTGGCTTCATCTAATTTAGTTTTCATAAATTACTTTACCTCCAAGTGATTCAAATACTTCCCAATAATTTGGATAAGATTTAGAAACACATTCTGCACCTAATATCTTTATATCATTTTTAGCCTTTAAACACAATAAGCTTAAAGACATTGCTACTCTATGATCATTATGAGCATCTAATACATTAGCATTAATTTCATTAACTCCATCAATTTCCATACCATCAGGTAATTCATTGATTTTACAGCCAACCTTTTCTAGCTCTTCTCTCATACAAGTAATTCTATCACATTCTTTAATTCTTAATCTCTTAGCATTAATAAATGATGAATGACCTTCTGATAATGCAGCTAAAACTGTAAGTGCTGGTCCCAAATCAGGAGATTGACTAAAATCAATTACTGCCCCCTTTGGATTACCACTTGCTTTTAATATTCTATCATTAAAGCTAACATTTCCTCCAAAGGCTTTGATATCATCAATTATCTTTTTATCTCCTTGATATGAATCATGTCTCATTGCTAATAAATTAATATCAGCGCCTAACATATCAGCAACTAAAAAGAACGCAGATTGTGAATAATCTCCTTCTATTTCATAATCATGAGCTTTGAAATATTGATTTCCTTTAATAATAAATGATTTGTAATCATTATTTATTATTTCAATACCATAAATTTTTAGGATATCTAATGTTAAATCAATATAAGCTTTTGATTCTAAATTTGTAGTAATAATAATTTCACTATCTCCATCTAGCATTGGAAGTGAATATAATAAGCCAGTAATAAATTGACTAGATACATCACCCTTTACATAATACTTAGATGGCTTTAGCATACCATTTACATATAGTGGTAATGATGTATTTTCTTCTTTCTTATATTCAATTTTTTGTTCATCAAATATATCAAGGAAAATATCTAGTGGTCTATTAACTAAATTATTATGACCAACAAATGTAATTGGTTCTGGATTTGTAAGTGCAATAGGAATCATAAATCTAATTGTAGATCCAGATTCATTTGCATCTATTATATTGTCTTTTCTAATTATTCTTTTAACACCATAAATTTCTAATGAAGATTCATGCTTAATAATTTTAGCACCACAGGCTTCCATTGCGCTTATAGTTGCATTTATATCTTTTGAAAATAATACATTAGTTATAACGCTCTTTCCTTCAGCTAATGCAGCTGCAATAATTGCTCTATGAGATAAGCTCTTTGATGGTGGAATAATTACATCACCAGCTAGCTTTGCTGGTTTAATAATTACATTCATATCAATTTTTCCTCAATTTCTTTTTCAGTCAATTTATAAATGACACATTCTCCTAACTTTGTTAAGAAGATAAATCTTACAGTACCTGCAATGTTTTTCTTATCATATAAAACATCTTTTAGGTAATCCTTGTAATTATATTCTGTTGTTGGAAGATTATATAGCTTTAATATGTCTAATATAGGCTGATAACAGCTTGGGTCTGTTACTTTTAAATCAATACCCATTTTAATTGCCATAAGCATTCCTATAGCAACTGCTTCTCCATGCTTATATCCATATTTCAATTCAATAGCGTGACCAAATGTATGACCAAAATTTAAAGTCATTCTTTCATTTAAATCAAATTCATCTATTTCAACAACATGTCTTTTAACTTTAAGTGATTCATATATAATATCTTCGTTAATTTCAGGCTTACTATATAATGAATCTAATAACTTTTTATTACCAATAGCGCCATGCTTAATTAATTCACCCATACCATTATTAAATTCTCTTTCATCTAGAGTTTTAATTGTTTCTGGATCAATTAATACCATTGAAGGTTGCTTAAAGGCACCTAATATATTCTTTCTTCCATAAAAATCTATACCAGTCTTACCACCGATAGATGAATCCATTTGGGCAAGTAATGATGTAGGTATACCAATATATGGAATTCCTCTAAATAAGCTTGAAGCAACGAAGCCAGATAAATCACCTATAACTCCACCACCTAAAGCGATAATTAGATTATTTCTTCTAATTTCTTTTTTTAATAATTCCTCACAAATATATGCATATTTCTCTAATGTTTTTGATTCTTCTCCATGAGGGATTACTACATAATCTACTTTATAATCATTTTTTAAAGAATTAATAACCTTGTTCAAATATAATTTCTCAACAACATCATCAGTGATGATAAAAATATTATCGTTATTATAAACTTCTTTTACATATTTAGATAAATTATTTAAAATACCATTTTCAATTACGATTTTATATGAATGGTCTTTTAAATTAACATCTAATTGTCTCATTCTACCATCTCTTTCCTATGCTTAGTTGATTTAATAAATAATTTCTTTAATTCTTCTGAATCACTATCTTCTATTGCATCCTTAATCTTTTCTAGTTGCTCAATAAAATTAGAAATATTTTCAGTTAAGAATTCTTTATTCTCTATAAATAATTCTGACCATAAATTTTCATTTATCATAGCGATTCTAGTTAAATCTCTATATGAATCACCGATATATAGCTTTGTATCTTGTTTTGCATCACTATTAACTAAAGCTACTGCGATAGCATGAGCTAGCTGTGATGTGTATCCTATCATAAAATCATGTGATTTAGTATCTAAAACAGATATATGATTAAATTCTAAAGATTTACCAAGATTCTTTAGCATATCAAAATATTTTTCATCATATTTATATCCCTTGATTGGTGTGATAATGAAATTAGCTTTTGAGAAAGAAACCTCATGAGCATATTCAATACCAATTTTTTCTCTACCAGCCATTGGGTGATGTGCTAAATATGTGGCAGGTTTAGATATTTTAGTTGCTTCTTCAATATAATTAGATTTAATACCACATACATCAGTTATTAAAAGTCCTTCTCTAAAGAATTTATTATATTTCTTTAAGAAGCTAATAATATGGCTAGGATATGTACCTAAAATAACCATATCTACAATGTCAAAATATTTAATTGGATCTATATTACCTTCTCTAATATAGCATCTTGATACTGCGAAATCTATTGCTGGCTGTCTATGATTTGAGCCATATACCTCATGGCCAAGCTCAGTAAGTTTTTTAGCATAAGCGCCACCAATTAATCCTAATCCTACAATTAATATCTTCATAATTACATCTCTTTTTCAACGATCGGTGCAATTTGACGAAGCTTTTGCATCATACGATCGAATTTCTTTGGCTTTAAACTTTGCGCACCATCACATAGGGCATGTTCTGGATCATTGTGAACCTCAACAATAATACCATCAGCGCCTGCAGCTAGGGCAGCCATTGATAAGCCTTCAACCATTGTCCATCTTCCACCTGAATGAGAAGGATCGATAAATACAGGTAGATGAGATAATTCTTTTACTGCTAATATTGCAGAAATATCTAATGTATTTCTTGTATATTTTTCAAATGTTCTAATTCCTCTTTCACAAAGAATTACTTTTT
>JAEEGL012600773.1_pt1 | contig 16572 bp, 9 predicted proteins | sample 9134231 | NCBI WGS metagenome assembly JAEEGL01 (sample SAMN16246548, study PRJNA631951) | gut metagenome | biome: gut microbiome; feature: rumen; material: fiber-attached | host: Bos | place: Iran: Karaj | collected 2018-10 | reverse complement strand
CACATATTTCACGCCGGCGAAGGTCTTGGTGTCACGATAGTGGAAATGCCCCATGATGACCATATCGACCGCGTTTCGGCTCATCAGGTCCATGAAGGCATATTGCTCGTCTTCAGGCAGGTTCGCCGCCGGAGTGGTGGTATAGTTGTAGGTGGTTCGGAAGAGCCAATTATGGCTGATGACGAAGCAGTAGCGGTAGTCCGTGCGGTGACAGAGCTGCTCCTCAAGCCAGTCGAGTTGGCGACGGCCATGGGTGCCATTGCCTGAATCGAGGAAAATGAACAGATCCTTAAATCCCGAAACCGTGTTCACTGTCACCGTATAGGTGGAAGTATGGAAATACTGCTTGAAAAACTCGGCGCAGTCGAAGTACACATCATGATTGCCGATGATCGGAAAACAGGGATCGGCTTCAGCGTGGATGGCAGGATTGAACCGCATGACGAAGTCCGTGAGGATGTAGGGCCGTTCACCGCTTTCGTTGGCCAGGTCGCCGGCGAGGATGGAGAACACTGCCTCAGCGTCGTTGCGCTCGGTGGTGATGTATTTGGCGAGACGTGAAGGGTCGTCGTTGACGTGTGAGTCGGAGCATGAATAGAAGGTGTAATGGTCGGGGACGCTATCGAAAACAAATGGAGGATTTTGGCTGTTCCAGTCCAGCCAGTCGGCGACACGTTCCTCAGTGTCACTGCGGTTGATGACCATACCAAGGATATCCAGACGGTTGCAGGAGGATACGAACAGAAGGCCGAGGACAACGAACAAAGGATAGGTGAGTCTTTTCATGATGCTTAATGATTATAGGTGACACCGAGGTTGATAAAGAAACCGTTATACTGTGAAGAGAGGTTAAGTACACCTGCGGGATGCAGCCCGACCTCGCCGACCAGACGCCATTGCGTGGTGAGGTCGTAATAGCCGTGGATGTTGTAGTAGAACAAGGTGAAACGTTCGATGATGAACTCGCGGTAGTTGGAGACGCCAGCGCCGATGTTCCACGGATGGTTCTGGTCGAAAAGATTACCTTCAACCTTGAAAACCACATTCATCGGCTCGAAGATGACCCCTTCTCCCCCGTTTTTTCTCAAAGGGATTTCCGCGATATAACGGTTGCAAAGTCCAAGTTGGAAGTTCCAATGGGCGTTGCGGTACCCCAAGGTGAGCATGGCGTTGAACTCCTGAAGATGGTAATCCGTGAAGATGCGATAGAGATAACGATTTTCAATATAGCAGAAGTCATCGTGTGTAAAACCTTTAGTCCCAATCTGGTAGGCCAGGTTGAAACTATGTTGGCTTGGGCCAGCCTGATAGCCAATGTTACAACCGTTGCCACTTTCAAAACGGCAGTCAAAGGCAAGGGCCGCATAGGGGTTGAACCGCTCGGTACGTGTGTAATTGCCTTCAAGGTTGAATCTGGACCGCATGAACCCTTGTGCATAGGCTCCCGTAGCGATGAGAGCGATAAGGGAGAACAGTAATAGTCGTTTCATTACAAAATATTTTGTCCGCAAAAATAGTGTTTTTATCTTTGCAGAAAATAACGGCCATGAAAATACTAAGCATAGATAAGATCCGTGAGGCGGATCGATATACCATCGAGCATGAGCCCATCGACTCTGTCGACTTGATGGAGAGGGCAGCCAAGAAGCTCTTTGACTGGCTCTATCCCCGAGTGAACAAGGAGAGCAAGATCAAGATCTTCTGCGGCATGGGCAACAATGGAGGCGACGGCCTGGCACTGGCCAGGCTTCTCAACGAGCAAGACATTGTCCCGGAGGTCTTTATCGTCTGTTATTCCGACAAGATGAGTCCCGACTGTGAAGTCAACTACCATCGGTTGAAAGACAACACGAAAGTGCCAATGTATGCCGTATACGCCGCTGAGGGGCTGCCCAAGATCGATCCGGGCAGCGTTGTCATCGATGCCCTCTTCGGTTCTGGCCTGAACCGGCCTCTGACTGGTTTGGCGGCGGATATCATCCAATACCTGAACCAACAGCCGGTGATCCGCATCGCCATTGACATCGCCTCTGGGTTATATGCCGACATGCCGACTCCTGAAGGAGCCGTTTTCCGTGCCGATTACACCCTCACCTTCCAGACGCCGAAACTCGCTTTCCTGTTGGCGGATAACGATCCTTTTGTCGGGCAGTGTGTCGTTTTGGACATTCATCTCCATCCTCAATTTTTGGATGAAGTAACGACAAGTAACATAATGGTTACCAAAGAGATGATGAAAGGGTTGTTGCATCCTAGAACCCAGTATTCGCACAAAGGGACCTATGGGCATGCCTTGTTGATTGCCGGGTCGGAAGGAAAGATCGGGGCAGGACTGTTGGGGGTAAAGGCTTGTCTGCGGACGGGTGTCGGTCTGGTTTCGGCGCGGATCCCGATGACCTCTGTCGAATTGGCGATGGCGATTCCGGAAGCGATGTATTCGTCGGAGACGGAACCCTTGGACGCCTTTACCGCCATCGGCATCGGACCCGGACTGGGACAAGCGGATGACACTTCCAATGCCTTGAAGCGGCTGATTGTGGAGGCTCCCGTGCCGATGGTGATGGACGCCGACGCCTTGAACATCATGGCGGAGAACAAGACCTGGATGAGTTTCCTTCATCCGAAGACCATCCTGACGCCTCACCCCAAGGAGTTTGAGCGGCTGTTTGGTCCGACCTCCAACGCTTTCGCACGGTTGGAGTTGCAACGGGAGATGGCCATGAAATTTGGGATCATCATCGTGCTGAAAGGCGCCCATACCACGGTCGCCATGCCCAACGGTGTCATCTTCTTCAACACCACGGGCAACCCGGGCATGGCTACCGCAGGCAGCGGCGATGCGTTGACGGGCATCATCCTCTCCCTGCTGGCGCAGCGCTACCAACCGGAGGAAGCGGCCTGTCTGGGAGTCTACCTGCATGGCTTGGCCGGAGACCTGGCGGCGGAAACGATGGGACAAGAGGCGGTGATCGCCTCCGACATCATCGGTCATATCGGCAAGGCCTACCAACGATTGCGTGAATAAGGGATTTTTTCGTATTTTTGCGGCATGAGAAACAAACAGAAGAAAGCGCCGGAGTACCTGGAGGACGTGTTGATCGTCGACGCCGGCAGTGAAGGCATGTCTGTCGCCAAACCCGAAGGACGGGTGATCTTCATCCCTTTCGGGGTGCCAGGCGATATCGTTGACATCGAAGTCTACAAGAAAAAGAAGAACTACTTCGAGGGTCGCATCCTTCGTTTCAAGAAAAAGTCGGACAAGCGTGTCGAGCCGGTGTGCGAGCATTTCGGACTCTGCGGAGGTTGCAAGTGGCAGCATCTCGACTATGACTGGCAGCTGTTCTACAAGCAGAAACAGGTGAAGGACAACTTCGACCGCATCGGCAAGATCGACTATCCCGAGATACGGCCTATCCTCGGCTGCGAGCGACAGTATTTCTACCGCAACAAGCTGGAGTATGCCTTCTCCAACCGCAAATGGCTCACCGACGGAGCGCCTGCCGGGACCTACGGGGAGAACGAGGTCAAAGGGTTGGGCTTCCATCTTCCCTCCTTGTTTGACCGTGTCGTCGACGTGGAGCATTGCCATCTTCAAGCCGACCCCTCCAATGATATCCGTCTGTTTGTCAGGAAGTTCACCATGGATCATGAGCTATCCTACTACAGCGTGCGCCGTCACGAGGGCTTGATGCGTAACCTTGTGATCCGCTGCAACTCCAAGGGCGAGTTCCTGGTGATCCTGGTCATCAGCGAGGAAAACGGCATCGTTCGCAACGAGTTGATTCCCGCCTTGACGAAACAGTTCCCGGAGATCGTGTCGATGCTGCTGATCATCAACGACAAGCTCAACGACGTCATCAACGACCTTCCTTTCGAGTGCATCAAAGGTGATCCCTATCTGATGGAGACGATGGCCTCGCCACGTCCGGGCTTCCCCGATCTGAAGTTCCGTATCGGTCCCGTGTCGTTCTTCCAGACCAACGTGTATCAGGCGGAGCGCTTGTACCGTGCCGCCTTCGACTTGGCTGCGGTGAAGGGTGACGAACTGATGTATGACCTCTATACTGGCACCGGCACCATCGCCCAGTATTTCTCCCGTTTCGTAAAGCGTGTGGTCGGCATCGAATATGTCGAGGAAGCCATCGCCGACGCCAGGGTGAACACCGCCATCAACGGCATCGAGAATTGCGTTTTCTATGCCGGTGACATGGCCAAGATCTTCACCGATGAGTTTATCCAGGCCAACGGACGTCCCGACTTCATCGTCACCGACCCGCCGAGAGCCGGCATGGCTGAGAAGGTGGTGGAGCAGTTGCTCAAGATCAAGGCGCCGAAGATCGTCTATGTCAGTTGCAATCCGGCCACGCAGGCGCGTGACCTGCAGCTGTTATGCCCCACCTATGAGGTGAAGGCCGTCCAGCCCGTGGACATGTTCCCCCACACCCAGCATGTGGAGAACATCACTCTTTTGGAGTTGAAGAGGGAATATTGAAGTTGCGGATCGTGTCGGCGAGGGCATCCAGATCCAGGTCCTCCCCTTTCACGGTGAGCATCGCCTGTTCATAGTAAACCATTCTATCCTGGTAGTTCTTTTGGATGAATTCCAGCAACTCCTCTGGCGTCTTGTTGATGGCGAGAGGGCGTTTCACCTTGGAGTTAAGCAGTCGGTGATAGGAGGTCAAGGGGCTGACCTTCAGGAACAAGGTCATCCCATGTTCGTTCATCCATTGGATGTTGTCGTTGAAGCAAGCGGTACCGCCCCCTGTGGCGATGACGGCGTTGTCGTATTGGAGGGTGTTCTGGAGGATCTGCGTCTCCAGTTTGCGATACAGCGCCTCGTCGTATTTGCTGAAGAAGTCGCTGACGGAGATCCGATACCGTTCCTCGAACAGGCGGTCGGTATCGTAATAATCCACGTCAAGCTTTCGAGCCAGGCGTCTTGCCATGCTCGTCTTCCCGGCGCCCATATAGCCTATGATGTAAATCCTCATGGTCAAGAGGATCTTTTATTTCTTACCGTAGTTGTCCAACAGGTTCTGGAGCGAATCCGCCTCATGACGGAGCCTCCGGGTCTCTTGTCCCCAGCGTTCGAGGACCTCCGGCGAGCCATAGACGCAGGCGCCTTCCCTTCTCTTGAGTTCCTCGCGGATGGCGGCGATACGCTGTCTCAGCTCTTTCTTGGTCATCTGATGATCCTGGGATTCGGTGTTGGAAGGATCCGTGTTGGATTCTTGGGGAGAATTCTTATGCGTACAACAAGCGGCAACGACGACAGCGAAGATCGCCACCAGGCCAATCCAGGTTTTTTTCAACATTTTTTTCATTTCATCCTGTTTTTTTCTTGCTGCAAAGATAAGCCAATTCTTTGTTTATGAAGATTCAAACGACAAAAAAAGATGGGTGAAAAAAATATCAACAGTCTTATCAACAATTCGTGTTGATAATTCGTGCGCGCGCGAACCTTGATATAAAAAGGCATTTACCTATTTTTGTTATGGTTTATCATTCGGAAGGTAATAAATAATTAAAATATTAAGTATCAATTAATTAGGTTTTATTATGAAGAAATTTACCATCTTGTTGGCGGCCATCGTGTCGCTGATGTTGAATGCAGGTACGGTAAAAGCGCAAAGCACCTTTGAGAAGGTGAATGCGTCTTTGGCTGACTGGTCAGGAGAGTATCTGCTTGTGTTTGAGGATGCTACAGCGGTGTCCTGTGCTTTTTCCGGTGTCGATGCCGTCAATGGCTATACCGAGGTAAGCCCCACGGATGGCGTGATCACCGCGAGCGGTCTGGTCACCCTCACGGTTGCCCCTATGGAGGGAGGCTATTCCATCCAGGTGAACGGAGGGGACAATGACGGAAAGTACATCTACGGACAATCGGGAAGCAACACCCTGAAGTTCGCTGACGAGCCTTCGTTGAACACCATCAGCCATGACGGAGAGAGCGTCATGATCGTCTCTTACACCTCAGTGATGCGTTTCAACTCGGCCTCAAACCAGATGCGTTTCCGTTATTACAAGGAGACCACCTATGCCAGCCAGCAGCCTGTCCAGCTCTACAAGAAGAACGATGGTGCTCCGGTGACCCCGACGGTCTCGACGCCCACCTTCTCTCCTGCGGCAGGCACCTATCTCGAGCCACAGCAAGTGAGTATCCAATGTGCCACCGTTGGGGCCACGATTCGTTATACCTTGGATGGCACTAACCCGACTGTCAACAGCTCGCTCTATTCGGCTCCCCTCACCATCAGCGAGACCACGACGGTGAAGGCCATCGCCATGAAGGCTGGGATGCAGAACAGCGGTGTGGCCACGGCGACCTACACAATCCAGGAAGGCAATCCCATCCTCAGCATCGCTGAAGCCAAGGCACTGTCACTCAACGAGTATGCCACGGTTCAGGGTGTGGTGACCTTCATCGACGGAAAGAATGTCTACGTCCAAGACGCCACGGCGGGCATCGACCTGTATCTCACCGCCAATGCCCCTGCTACTTTGGCCTTAGGCGACCTGGTCCAGGCATATGGCAAGAGAGCTGCCTTTAACGGTCTGATCGAGCTGTCGGGCATCAACCCCAGCGACGAGAACCAGTTTGCGGTGCTCTCCAGCGGCAACGAACTGCCTCTCGCGGTGAAGACCATCGCCGAGGTCTTGGTCGATCACGCCAATGGGACCTTTGCCCTGCAATCCACCCGTATCCAGATCGTCGGCGCTGAGGTGGGTACCATCAACAACAATAACAACACCCCCATCAGCCAGAACGACCAGATCCTCAACATCTACAAGATGCCTGTCGTTGAAGGACTTACCGAGGGAGATGTCATTACCGTGATCGGCATCGTCGGCTGTTACAACAACCCGCAACTGCGTGTCAACAGCGCTGAGGATGTGCTGATCCATGGCGATGCCGTCACCTACAACAAGGTCATGCATCCCAATGACATCTTCGCCAACGGTTCCTATCTGCTGGTTTGCGAGGCAGGATCCACCGCCGCTTCGGGATTGGTGCAGAACAACGCCCTGCAGACCGTAGGCGTCACCATCAACGCCAACACCATCTCCACCACGACAGGCGAAGCCGGCATGCCTTGCCTCGTCGTGCTTGAGGCTGCCGAGGGTGGCTATTATGTGAAAATCAACGGCAGTTATCTCAACAACAGCTCTGGCACGGGCGTCAGCCTTGGCGCCGAACCTCTCAGCGTGTGGGTGGCCAATGCCTACGAAGAAGGCGGCTATATCCTTCAGAACACGAGCAACAACAACCGTTTCATCGGCGGTGCCACGGCTGAGGGACTTACCTATAAAGCCTATGCGACCAGCAACCTGGGCGCCGAGCAATATCCCGTCGTCGTCCTCTACAAGGAAGGCGGCAGCGCCCCGATGCCACAAGTCGAGACTCCCGTCATCACCCCTGCGGGTGGACTCGTGATGACCCCGCAACAGGTCAGCATCAGTTGTGCCACCGAGGGTGCCACGATCCATTACACCCTTGACGGCAGCAATCCTACGGAAGAAAGCCTCGTCTACGGCGGCCCCATCACCGTGAGCACCACCACGACGATCAAGGCCATGGCAGTGAAAGAGGGCCTGCTTAACAGCGCCATCGCCTCGGCTACCTTCACCTTCCCCACCCCGATCAGCATCGCCGAGGCTCATGCCTTGGACAATGGCGAGTTCGGCCTAGTCCAAGGTGTGGTCACCTTCATCGACGGCCGTAACATCTACGTCCAAGACGCCACGGCAGGCATTGTGCTTTATCTCAACCTCAACACCGTGCCGGAGACCCTCGCCGTCGGCGACCTGGTGCAAGGTTATGGCAAGAAGTCCGTGTACAAGGGCCTGATCGAGCTATCCGATATCGACGGCCTCAACGAATCCAACTTCAAGGTGATCAGCACGGGCAATGCCCTTCCGCTGGCCGTCAAGACCATCGAGCAATGCCTTGCCGGCGCTGCGGATGCGTTGCAAAGCACCCGCGTCCAGATCCAGGATGCCGTCATCGGTGCCATCAACACGGGCGGCAACACCACCTTGACCCAAGGCACGCAGACCATGAACATCTACAGGATCCCTGCCTTGAACGGCATCGAGGAGAACGACCATGTCAACGTCATCGGCGTGATCGGCTTCTATAACAACGCACAACTCCGTGTAGCCTCTGCCAACGATGTGGTAGCCTTGAACGCCAACCTGACCGTCAACCCGATGACGCTGGAAGGCTTCAGCTATGAACAAGGCGAGGGACCATCCGCCACGCAGACCTTCACCATCAACGGACAATATCTTGAGGAGACCGTCAACCTGAGCATCCCCGAGTATTACGAGATGAGCCTTGCCCCCAACACCAGCTTCAGCACCACGCTGAGTCTGCCGACCACCGACGGCGTGCTGGATGAGACCACGGTCTATGTACGTCTGATGGCCAACCTGCTGATGGACAATTACGAATCCGTCATCCAGGTGGTCAGCGGTGAAGACGAGACCACGGTCGCACTGAGCGGTAGCGTCATCATGAGCAATGCCGTCGCTACGCCTTCATTCACTCCCGCTGGAGGACAATATATGACGCCACAGACAGTCAGCATCGCTTGCACGACCAACGGCGCCTTGATCCACTATACCATCGACGGCTCCGATCCTACCGAAAACAGTCCCGTCTATACCGAACCCATCGAGGTGACCGGCAACATGGTGATCAAGGCCATGGGAACCAAACAGAACTGGATGAGCAGTCTGGTCGCCACCGCCTCTTACGAGATTCTCACCCCGATGTTGATCCGCGACGCCCGTCAGCTGGAGAACAACGAATATGCCACCGTCGAAGGTGTAGTCACCTTGATCGACAACCGCAACATCTATGTCCAGGACAACACCGGCGGCATCGTGCTTTACTTGAACAACAACACCGTCCCGGAGACCCTTGCCTTGGGTGACCGTGTGAGGGCCTATGGCAAGAAATCCGTGTATTCAGGCTTGGTGGAACTCTCCGGCATCAACGGAGGTAACGAGAACGCCTTCATGACCATCTCGACAGGCAACCCGCTGCCGATGAGAAACAAGAACATCGCCACCTTGCTTGAGGACTATGCTGGAGCGAACACCCTTCAAGCCACCCGTGTCCACCTCGTGAGCGCCATTGTCAGAAGCATCAACTACAACGGCAACACCGTGATCGAGCAAGGCGACAACCAGTTGAGTATCTACAAGATGCCCGAGATGCCTGATATGAGAGAAGGCGATTTCATCGATGTGACTGGCGTCGTAGGTTGCCATAATGGTGTCCAGCTGTTGGTGGCTGAAGCCTCTGATGTGGTATACCAACACCGTCCGCTGATCCAAGTCACCACGACCAGCCTGTCAGGCATCGACTATGAATTGGGTCACGGTCCGTCCACCATCGTCGCCCTAAGCGTGAACGGTGACTGTCTGAACAGCTATATCCGCGTCCAGGCTCCAGAGCATTATGAGCTTTCGGTGCAAGGCGGCAATGACTTCCAGGCGACACCGGCCATCCTCTTCTTCCCACAGGAAGGTGTTGTGGAAGGCGCTATGGTGTATGTCCGCCTGAAGGCCGATCTGCCTGTTGGATCCTATAACGAAGCCCTCACGATCACTTCCCAAGGTGCAGACGAGGTCCATGTGGATTGCTCGGGCAACGTCTTTGAGCAGGGAGGTTCGGTCACCACTGACTGGAGAAAGATCTACAACCTGAGTGAGCTTGTCGAAGGCAGCCGCGTCATCGTCGCCGCCCGCTACGACAACGAGAACACCGACAGCTATTATGCCATGACGGCCGTCACCAGCGGCAAGCCTGAGGGCGTGCTCTTCACCTCTGCCATGTCGGGATCCGACGAGGTCCTTCCCGCCTCCATCACCGGCCAGGCCGACACCTACTGCTGGACCCTTGGCAAGATCGGCGATCTCTTCACCTTCACCAATAACAGCGGCTCGACCCTGGGCTACTCCTCCAGCACCAACTTCGCCACTGGCGGTGACAACATCGGATGGAGCATCACCGAAGGCACCTCCATTGATACCGGCGTGATGGTCTCCAACTATGCGGGATACAACATCATCAACGGCAACGTCACCAACCGTGCCTTTGCCTTGAACAACAACCATAACTACGGGCCATATTCCACTTCGAACATGACCAATGGCAACGGCGCCAACTACAACTTCTATCTCGACATCTTCATCAGCAGCACTGGCGGTACGCCGACGGTGAGCGCTCCAATGTTCGATCCTGAAGCCGGCACCTACTATGAGACCTTAGCGGTGACCATTGCAAGCGCTACGGATGACGCCATTGTCTACTACAGCACGGAATCCGCCGAAGGTCCCTGGACCGTGTATGAGGCACCGGTGACCGTTGATCAGAGCATGACCCTCTGGGCATACGCCGAGAAGGAAGGCTTCAACAGCAGTGCCGTGGTGAGTGCGGAATATGTCATCCATGCCGGCATGAACGTCCTCTTCAATCAAGACTGGGAAGGCGACTGGAACGGCTGGACGCAAGTCAACGTGATCGGTGAGGCTCATTGGTCCATCAACTCCTACAGCGGAAACCATTACGCCTACGCCAACGCCTATAACCAAGGTGCGACGGAAGCATGGCTGATCTCGCCTGCCTTCGACCTTGACGCCAACCCGGGAGCCATCCTGAACTTCCGTACCGCCCGTAACTACAACGGACCGGACATTGACGTCTTCTTCTCCAACGACTACGATGGCGCCGATCCTTCCACGGCTACCTGGCAAGCGATCCAATGCGAACTCTCGACTGGCAGTTGGGAATGGGTGTTGAGTGGAGATCTCTCCTTGAGCGGGTTCAGCGGCAACAACTGCCATATCGCCTATCGTTATACCGCGACGGATGACCTCGCCGCAGGATGGGAAGTCGACGACATCATGTTGTATAGTGGTGGCGGCAGCAGTGACGAGCCTTACATCAACGTCACGCCTAACGAACTGACTGGCTTCGTCCAATACCTTGGAGAAGGCCCGACGGACGCCCAGACCTTTGAGGTGAGCGGTGGCAACTTGCTTCCCGCACCTGGTGGCGGTTACGGACCGGTTTGGCTCACGGTGAGCGGCAATGAGTTCCAGATCTCCCTTGACAATATGGACTTCACCTCTCAACTCAGCATTGATGCTGAAGAGACCCTCGATCCGACAACGATCTATGTCCGTCTGTCCGCCATGGAGTTAGGACATTATGAAGCGACCGTCACCATTGAAGCTTCAAGTGTTGTCGAACCAGTTACGGTCAGCCTCTCCGGTGATGTGATCGATGGCAGCGACTTGCCTTATCTCGATGTCTTCATGCCGTACTATATCCAAGGTATGAACGGCTCGAACAACAACCGTGTCCCCGTGGCCATTGCCACCTATGTGGGCAACCTGGAACCCAACACCACCTACCGTTATGTCAACCAGTTCGTCGATGACAATGACGGTCCCGAGACTGCAGGCGCCGGTAACGTGATCTACGCCGATCCTGATGGCTTCTACCGCACCACCAGCCCAAGTCTCTCGACGGAAGGTGGCTATGGTGAGTTCACCACGGATGGCAACGGCGAGGCCTTCGTGTGGTTCATGAATGAGCCTACGGCCAACACCCGTTTCACTCCCGGCAACCATGTCTATCTCCGTATACGCATCAACGACGGTCATGACGGCACGACGGTGTCGCAGATCCTCACCACGGAAGACTATGCCACGGTACTCAGTTTCGGCAACGAGGCTGGCGCCAACCAAGGTACGGCCTTCTATGCCGCTTCCGAGGAGGATCCCAAGACCTTTGTCATGATGTTCTCCAACGATATGGATATGCGTCCGACCTATTCCACCTCTATCGAGACCACGGGTGTCGACTATGGCAGCATCAACCAATATGCTGACTTCTACAAGGAGGAAGTCGCCGGTAAGAACGGATACTTCGGAGGCATCCTCCCCAACGACAATGCGGATGGCATCAACATCATCTGGATCCTGGATATGGAGAGTTATGTCATCAACGATTATTATACGGAAGATGGTCAAGGCCATTGGGGCACCACGGCCACGGCCAACCCGACAGCCGGTCTGGACGAGCCGTTGTTCATCGACCTCATCAGCTTGAATGTCGAGGAAGGCGTCGCCATGGATGTCAAGGTCTGGAACTACGGCCACGAGATCATGGTTGAGAACGCAGAAGACAGCCGTCTGGAGATGGTCGTCTACAACCTGCTCGGCCAGCCTGTATTGACGAAGACCATCGCCGCACAAAGCAGTGAAAGAATATCCCACAACTTAGCCGATGGAATGTATGTCATCACCTTGAGCCATGCCCAAGACAAGATGTCGGCAAAGGTTGTGGTTAGATAATCATAGTTGTTATTTTGATTGAGAACCAGGAGGCGTGAGCCTCCTGGTTTCTGATTTTTATCCTATGTTTCAGAAAATCATCCGCGCTTGCGTAAAGATGGTTCAGCGGTACCTTCCTGAGCCATTCATTTTTGCGATCATCCTGACCTTGGTGGCCATCGTGATCGCGATGCCTGTCTGTCATCAATCCATCCTTGAGGTCGTCACCAACTGGGGCAATGGCGTTTGGTCGCTATTGGCTTTCGCCATGCAGATGGCCTTAGTGCTTGTCTGCGGCTCTGCCCTGGCTGCCGCTCCCATCATCAAGAAAGGCATCGGCAAATTAGCCGCCATGCCCAAGTCGCCGGCGGGTTCCATCGCCCTGGTGACCTTGATCTCGGCCATCGCCTGCTGGCTGAACTGGGGCTTCGGCTTGATCGTCGGCGTGATCTTCGCCAAGGAGATTGCCCGTAAGCTGAGAGGTGTCGACTACCGTTTGCTGATCGCCTCCGCCTATAGCGGTTTCGTGGTGTGGCATGCTGGATTGTCCGGTTCCATCCCCTTGACCATGGCGACGCCTGGAGCAGGATTGAAGGAGATCACCAAAGGAGCGTTGCAGAACCCTGTGCCGGTCACCGAGACCGTGCTGAACCCCTATAACCTCATCATGGTGGCAGTCACCATCATGGCGCTGGTCCTGGTGAATGCCTTGATGCATCCCAAAGGCGAGTTCGTGGTCTGTGTGGACTCCTCCCTGCTCGTCGAGGATCCCGAGCCCGCCAAGGTGGTCAGCACCACTCCGGCAGAGAAGATGGAGAACAGCCCGATATTGTCATGGATTGTGGCTTTGCTCGGCCTCTCCTATCTGGTGATCAAGTTGTTTTTCAAGGGAGGCAGTTTCGACCTCGGGGCTGTCATCATGCTGTTCCTATTTGTGGGTTTGCTATTGCACAAGACCCCGTTGGCGTATGTGCGTGCCTTTGGGAAGGCCGCCACGGGCGCTTCCGGCATCCTGTTGCAGTTCCCCTTCTACGCAGGTATCATGGGCATCATCACGGGCGTCGGTGAGAGCGGATTATGTCTTGGCACCATCATCAGTGACGCCTGCATCAGCATCTCCACGCCGAAGACCTATCCCCTGCTGACCTTCTTCTGCGCGGCCATCCTGAATATGTTCGTCCCTTCCGGCGGCGGTCACTGGGCCATCCAGGCTCCCATCATGTTCACTGCGGGTGCTGCCATGAATGTCGACCCTGGCTTGACCGGCATGGCCATCTCCTGGGGTGACGCCTGGACCAACCTGATCCAGCCCTTCTGGGCCTTACCCGCCTTGGCCATCGCCAAGTTGAACGCCAAGGACATCATGGGGTTCTGCCTCATCGACCTACTGGTGTCGGGCGTGATCATCTGTTGTGGGTTGCTGATCTGGGCATAGCATTGGATATCCCGAAGGGATGATTTGCGGAACCACTTATTTCCCGACGCAAAAACGGCTGAAGATGGATCCAAGGACCTCATCGGTGGTGATCTCACCGGTGATGGTGCCGAGGTAATAGAGCGCTTCGCGGAGGTCTTGTGCCACAAGGTCGGAAGGGATGCCCTCGTCAAGGCCACGACTGACAGCCGACAGGCCTTCCGAGGCCTTCTTCAAAGCCTCATAATGGCGTATGTTGCTGACCAGGATGGCGTTTTGGTTGGAGACCATCCCTTGCTGGATCTCTTCGAGGGTGCTCCTTAGTTGATCCATCCCTTTGCCCGTCTTCGCGGAGAGCGTCTGGAGATAGATGTGTTTCGAAGAACGCTCCGTGGCGGTCTCTGCGCATACGGTGTTTTTCAGCGTGTCGATGTATTCCGCTCCTTGTACAGGTTTGAGGTCGGACTTATTCAGCAGCAAGACCAAGGTCTGGTGGTTCATGTCTGTCTTTTCAAGAATGAACCTGGCGTTGTCGATCATGCGGTCCAAGTCCTGCGTCATGTCGATGAGACCCAGGACGATGTCTGCCTCGTTGATCTTACGGAAGGTGCGTTCGATGCCGATCTTCTCGATGGTCTCCTCCGTCTCCCGTATGCCGGCGGTGTCGATGAAACGGAACAGCGTGCCGTTGAGGTTCATCACCTCCTCGATGCTGTCACGGGTGGTGCCAGCGATGTCGGAGACGATGGCGCGGTCCTCCTGGAGCAAGGCGTTGAGCAAGGTGGATTTGCCCGTGTTGGTCGCGCCGACGATGGCTACCGGGATGCCGTTCTTGATGGCGTTGCCTAATCGGAAGGATTCCGTCAGGCGATGGATATGCTCTTGCGTAGTGGCAAGCAACTCCCTCAGACGAGTGCGGTCCGCAAACTCCACATCCTCTTCCGAGAAGTCAAGTTCAAGTTCAATCAACGATGTGATCTCCAAGAGTTTAGACCGAAGTATTTGAAGTTCTTTGGAAAATCCTCCACGCAACTGGTTTATGGCCAGTCGATGGTCTGCCTCGCTCTGTGAGGCGATGATGTCCGCAACGGCCTCAGCCTGGGCGAGGTCGAACTTACGGTTGACAAAAGCGCGACGGGTATATTCTCCGGGGAGCGCCAGACGGGCACCTTGTTCCACCAAGAGTTCGAGCAGTCGCTGCTGGACGTAGACCGAGCCGTGGACGCTGATCTCGGCGGAGTCCTCTCCTGTGAAGGAATGAGGGGCGGTGAAGAAAGTGACCAGCACTTCGTCGAGGATTTCGGACTCCGTAGGGACAGTCACCGTCGTCGTCTTTTTAGGCGCGATGATCTGTCCATAGTAACAGCGGTAGCCTTGAATCTGCTCCTTGGCGAAGGACTTCCCATGCTGGTGAAAGAGCTGGCATACGATCTCGTGTGACTGGGGACCTGACACCCTCACGACGGCGATAGCGCCCATCCCGGGAGGCGTGGCTACGGCACAGATGGTGTCATCAGAAAAAAAACTCGTTCTCATGCTTCAATCTTTTGTGCAAAGATAGTCTATTTTGTATTTTTGTGGCGTGAAAAGATATTTTATCCATCTTGCTTATAACGGAGCGCGCTACAACGGATGGCAGGTGCAGCCCGACACCCCGACGGTACAGTCGGAACTGGAACGCTGTCTCAGCCTGAAGTTGCGCCAGGATATCCATGTCACGGGCTGTGGCCGGACCGACACGGGAGTCCATGCACGAAGCTTCTATGCCCATTTCGATGTGGAGGAAGGGATCGCGGATTGCCCTGAACTCGCCTACCGCCTGAACATGTTCCTCCCTCGCGACATCGTCGTCTATCGGATCTGGGAGGTCGATGCCAATGCCCACGCCCGTTTTGACGCCCTCTCTCGCACGTATCATTATTACATCACCCAGCGGAAGAACCCTTTCCATCTGGATGACGCCTATCTCCTCACCGCGAAACTGGATGTCGCCAAGATGCAGACGGCTGCGGACATGTTGTTCGAATACCATGACTTCACCAGCTTCAGCAAGCTGCACACCCAGGTCAAGACCAACGACTGCAAGATCATGGAGTCGCGATGGTTTGAACAAGATGGCCTGCTGGTGTTCCATGTCAAGGCCGACCGCTTCCTCCGTAACATGGTCAGGGCGCTGGTCGGGACCATGCTCGAAGTCGGGACCGGGAGGATGTCGCTGGACGAGTTCCGGAAGGTCGTCGAGCAGAAAGACCGTTGCTCCGCAGGCGAGTCCGTGCCTGCCCATGCACTTTTTCTGGAGGAGGTTGAGTATCCTCTTTAGGATTGGCGCTTCAGATAGGCTTTCAGGTCATGGTACAAGGCGGAGGCATCAATGGGTAGCGACGCTTCTCCAGTGAATCCATAGTTCGGCGTTTCCTCGTGCATCATCGCATCCCTGCCTTGACTGTATTCCATTCTGAGTCTGGTCACCTCGTCCGCCTTGGGCAGATCCATGAGCGTGCGACCGTAGTATTCCCGCAAGGTCATGTACAGTTGGTTGAACCGTGACAGGATATCGTCGCGCATCGCTTCATGCTGTGGGTTGAGGAGCAAGGTCCCTCCTGCCTCTTGGAGTTTGATCCATTCCAGGAAGCGGTCCTTCTGCCTCTTCGTATAAACCCGATAGGTCACGGCATTCATGTTTAGGGCCTTGGCCATCTCCTCTTGGGGAATGGCCATGCGGTGGTTGAGAAACGAGAGCAGCAGCCGATAGAAGACAAAGCGTTTCAGGGTGACGAACTGTTGGTCGGCGAAGGCGATGGCGT
>JAEEGL011304835.1_pt1 | contig 16572 bp, 8 predicted proteins | sample 9134231 | NCBI WGS metagenome assembly JAEEGL01 (sample SAMN16246548, study PRJNA631951) | gut metagenome | biome: gut microbiome; feature: rumen; material: fiber-attached | host: Bos | place: Iran: Karaj | collected 2018-10 | reverse complement strand
CACGATGTCACCGGCACGAGAACCACCGATAGTGCGCAGACCGGCATAACCAACTTCGCCACCATCCCATGCTTTTTCAGAATTGAACTTCAGACCAGACTCATCAATCCAAACGATGTGCCAGAACTTATTCGTTGCATCGTAGGTAGGAGCCATTGTCACAGAAGTATCCCAGCTCCAGCCGTTGAAGTTACCAACCACATAGAGGTTAGCTGGCGGATTTACAGGAGGCAGAGAGTACTGGAGGTAAACGTCCTTCAGCGCCACAATGTTCGAAACGGTCTCTGTGCCATCGATGGCGCTACCAGCATACTTCGTAGCTGCTGCACGAACCTGGAAATACACAGGGATATTCAGAGGGAAGTCCTCTACATCATAACCTTTGTTGGTGGCCATCGTGGTCAGCTCAGCAGCCAGTGTGGCAGCGTCAACAGATAACTTAGTGTATGGAGCCGTCAGGACGTCCACAGCACCGCTCATGCTAGGATCCATCGAAGCGGATATTGTGTAGGTCGTATAGGCGGGGAATCCATAGTTGGGCAGATTGCTGAGGGTGAAGTTCACCGTCTCAGAGTTTGCCAGGTCATAGGTGGCGTTCTCAGACATACCTGGTATGTTGAGCACCAACGAACCGTCAGTGGGCTTCTGCAGGGTCGGATTTGAGTCGCGGTCATCCGCACAAGCCGAAAGGATGCAAATGCTGCAGAGCAGCAGTAATGCGGACTTTATAGTTTTTTTCATAACTCTTTATATTTTAATAAATTATTTGTATCCCGGGTTCTGTTTCAGGTTACTGTTTGTTGCAATCTCGTTAGAGGGGATAGCGTAGATGTTGAGGTCTGCGCTGAAGGTTGTACCATCCTTAGCACCACCCTTCCATTGCCACTTGTAGGCGTTGTTGCCACCATAGAGTCCGAAGCGGATCAGATCCACACGACGACGACCCTCATAGTAGAACTCACGTGCCCACTCGTCGATGATATTATCGAGGGTGTAAGAGCTCTTAGTGCTAGCATTTGCACGCATGCGCAAACGGTTGATGAGCTCAGTACCTGTAGCAGAGGTTGTACCACCGTTCTGACGGGCGTCGACCTCAGCTGCAGTCAGATAAGCTTCTGCCAGACGGAACAGGAAGAAGTCGGTATCGGGGAACTGAGCGTTCTTGGTAGCACCATTGTCGCTGCGGAAGTTAGTCCATTTTGCAACAGCAAATCCGTTCTTGAACTCAGTGGTTTTGTCAACGCTGAGTGTACGCTCCTCTGTGCAGAACAGAGCGCGGTCGTCACCAGCTTGTTGAGCTACGTAGTAAGACTGACCCTCGGGAGCGTCACCATTCGGGAAGAACTTCTTCACCAGCTCTGGACGTGAGCGGTTACCGCCCCATGCCTCAGTGGTGTTGTTGGTTGCAGTAGGATCGAGTGGGTTAGCATGCATATTACCGTCGAAGGTAGAAGCAAGTACGAACAGAGAACCACCCCAGCTGGTCGTTGTTGAACCATCCTGCAGGATGGGGAACACAGCCTCGTAGGCAGCGCTGCTCTCACCGTTGTCGGCCATGAACAGCATCTGGTATGCAGTCCACTGGTTGGCACCTACGGTGTTCAGCTGATAGTTGGCGCTCATCACCTTGTTAGCATATTCAGCAGCCTTAGCCCACTGTGCAGTACCTGTATAAACTTCTGCATTCAGATACAGACGGGCCAGCAGCATCCAGCAAGCACCCTTGGTAACACATCCATAATCCTTGTCGCTCGACTTCATGGCTTTGGCTTCCATCAGATCAGGCTCTGCGAGGAGCAACTCCTGCTCAATCCATTCGTAAGCCTCCAAACGGCTGATCTGGATTGGCTTGGTCAGCTCCAGAGCGAAAGGAATATTGCCAAAGGCATCCATCAGCATGTAGTATTGCAGGGCACGCAGGAAACGCACCTCAGCCTTCTTCTGGGCATCACCGCCGTCACCCATCTCGTTCAGATAGCTGTTGCAGTAGTTGATACCTGTGGTCAGGCGATAGTAGTACATGTGCATCATCGGGTGTGCAGCGTCATACTGGTTGAAGTTGAAACCAGAGATACCGGGGTCACCCCAGCAACAGATGGCTTCATCGGTAGGCAACTCATTAGAGTTCCAAAGCTGGCGGATGAATCCTGCCGTACCACCATCGTATCCGTCGATATCGGAATCACCGTTAGCACCGCCGTTACCGGGCAGAGCAAGGTTTGCATAGCACTTCAGATAAAGTCCGTCAGGGTCCAGTTCTGTGGAGAGGTTGGGATCGATGGGATCCACATCCAAGTCCTTTGTACAGGATGTTACTCCTAAGGCAAGGGCAAGTGCTGCTGCGGGAATAATATTCTTAATGATATATTTCATAACTTTTTCTCCTTATTATATTTAGAAATTCAGGTTCAGACCGAAGATAAACGAAATAGGACGTGGGTACATGTTCTGATCGACACCGTTGCCGATTTCAGGATCGATACCCTTGTACTTCGTAATACAGAACACATTTGAACAAGTTGCATATACACGTCCACCGATGCCCTTATAGCTGTTGCCCTTGAAGAGGCTGTCGAAGGAGTAACCCAGAGTGATGTTGTCGCACTTCAGGAATGAAGCGTTCTGTACATAGTAGTCTGACTGGTTGGCTGTCAGCTCCCAAGTCTGCCAGTTGCGATCCATCGCATCTACCAGGTGGTTAGACATATATGCCTGCTGTACCCATGCACCAGTCTCACCAACGTTACTTGAACCACGCAGCACATCATTGAATACATAGTTACCGAGGTTAACACGGAATGACATACCGAAGTCGAAGCTCTTATACTCTACGCGAGAAGAGAGACCCATGGTTACAGGAGGTGTCGGGTTCTTATAGAGGTAACGGTCCTCAGGAGTGATCACGCCGTCACCGTTACGGTCAACAACGCAGTTCTCAATCGGCATACCGTTCTCATCATAAACCTGCTGATATACATAGAACGAGTTGGCGGCATAACCTACCTGGTGAGCCTGTACATAGTTACCTGTACCACCACCGGCGTTAGGACCGGTCTCTACAGGCAGACCGTTGCTTGATACACCCTCCAGGTCAGTGATCTCGTTCTTGTTGTAAGTGAAGTTATAGTCCAACTGCCAGAACCAGTCCTTAGTCTGGATAGCCTTCCAGCTGATGGTTGCTTCGAAACCGGTGTTCTTCAGAGAACCGATATTCTGCCACATCATGTTCTTGTAACCTGACATTGCAGGAGCCTTGGCATAGTTCAGCAGATCGGTGGTCTTACGATAGTAGAAGTCGAAGCTGGTTGTCAGGCGCTGATCCAGGAAACCAAGATCCAAACCAACGTTATAGGTTGTAGTGGTCTCCCACTTCAGGTCCTCAGTATAGTTATCAGGACGATAGAGTACACCGTCGAGTCCGGCAATAGGATACAGACCGTTGGTACCTACACTCTTTGAGTAGGTGTGAATCCAACCGTAGTCTGATACACCGTCCTGCTGACCGGTCTTACCCCAGCTGAGGCGGAGCTTCATGTCGCTTATTTCCTTCACATCCTTCAGGAATGTCTCTTGCTTAACCTTCCATGCCAGAGCTACAGATGGGAAGAGTGCCCAGTGCTTCTTGAAACGTGAAGAACCGTCATCACGAAGGGTAGCTGTCAGCATATAGCGATCCATGAGTGTGTAGTTCAAACGACCGAAGAATGAAACCAGATAGTGCTCGGTCTTGAACTCCTTATTGTCATCAGCATACTCATAGTCGATCTGCGTGCCACGCAATGCCACATCATTATTGGTCATTGGCATATAGCGGGGCTTGTCAGTCTTCTCGCTCTGCCAGAAGCGCTGCCACTCGTAACCGGCCATGATGTCGAAGTGGTGATCCTCATTGAAGTCCTTGTAGTACTGTGCATAGGCACTCAGTGTGGTGTTACGCTTCACTTTCTGCCAGTAACCCTGCTTGCCGTAGTACATGCTACCAGGTGTTGCGGGAGAGCTGGAGAAGTTGTTGGTATTCTGACGACCCTTAGAGATGTCGATACCTAATGTGGCGTGCAAGCGCAGATCCTCAAAACCGTGGATCTTATAGTCGAAATCGGCACTACCGATAAATGAACGGCTGTGAGCCACGTCGGTCTGATTGTTCAGCAGAGCCAGCGGGTTGCTGGTAGCATCCTTAAACTTGGTGAATGGCCAAGTGCTGTCGTTCAATGAAGAACCAGAGCCGAGCCACTCATAATAACCACCGAAGTTATCCAGTATCTGTCCCTCGTAAGCACCCAGCATATCCTTGCTGTACTGAGAAGTGAATGAATAAGGGTCCTGAGAAGGATCCATGCTGATGGCAGCACCTACAGCACCGCCGTTGGCATAAGAAGAACGGCTATACATACCTTTGGCATTCAAGTCGATTCTCAGGTGATCGTCAAGCAGACTGGGGTTGAGGTTGAATGAACCTGTTACACGCTCGTAATCAGAGTTCTTCAAAGTACCCTGCTGATTTGTGTAGCCCAGAGAGAAACGATAAGGCAACTTCTTCAACGCGCCCGTCAGAGTCACGTTGTGGTCGTGAGAAACAGCGGTTCTGTAGATCAGATCCTGCCAGTCGGTATTGGCGGTACCCAGTGCGCGGTATGCGTCGTGGTCTGTGCCATACAGATTGGTAATGTAAGAACGGAACTCGTCGCCATCAAGCACCTTCAGGGTCTTGTTGTTCTTACTGATGGTCAGGCTTCCTGCGTAAGAAATCTGAGGAGCCATACCCGAACGTCCCTTCTTGGTGGTGATGATGATAACACCATTAGAACCACGGCTACCGTAGATGGCTGTGGCTGATGCATCCTTTAACACGTTGAAGGATTCGATATCCTGCGGGTTGATGGTTGACAGAATGTTTGGAGCACCTGCTACACCACTGTTGTCGATGGGGATACCGTCAACAACGATCAACGGGTCGTTGGAGGCCGACAGTGACGAACCACCACGGATGCGGATCTTGGCACCTGCGCCAGGCTCACCGCTGTTGGTCGTGATGTTCACACCAGCAACCTTACCTTGCAACATGTCCTGAGCATTGACTACCACACCCTTGTTCTTTGAATCCGGCTTCAAGGCCGTTACCGAACCGGTCAGGTCGCTCTTTCTTGCAACACCGTAACCGATGACCACCACTTCATTCAGAACAGCAGCGTCATCCTGAAGTATTACTTCTACAGTCGGTGCGGCCTTTACTGTGGCGGTCTGATAGCCAACATAAGATACAGTAATGGTTGCACCCTCATTTGCCTTCAGCACGAAATTACCGTCAAAATCAGATACGGTAGCGGTCTGTGTGCCCTCTACTCGTACTGTTGCGCCGATAATGTCTTCGCCTGTAGCATCTTTCACATGGCCCTTAACCTCAATCTGAGCAAAGGCGCCTACCGATAGGAACAGCCCTAAGATAAGGCCGAGCATCCTAAGCGGAACTTGAATGTTTACCTGCTTCATCATTACATTTAATTAGAGTTAAAATTGTTATTTTAAAAATTGTCTTTTTACGCTTTAGCCTGTTATTCACGGTGCAAATTTAGTTTACTTTTCAATACATTGTTCTTTTTTTGCAAAAAAACATGCATTTCTACGGTGCAAACGTTTGCATTGACATATATCAACATTATTATTATACATTATTATAATATTTAAATAGTTTTGCTTACCTTTGCATCAGCAATAGTTAAAAACCCTATGGAAGAGAAGGCACCAATGACAATGAAAGATATAGCCAGGGAGTTCGGAATCTCCGTGGCTACGGTGTCGCGTGCCCTGAAAGACTCCCCCAGAATCAGCGAGGAGCGCCGCAAGGCCATCCAGCAATATGCCCGTGAGCATAACTTCTATCCGAATGCCATCGGTGAGGCCTTACGCCACAGTAGGGTGATGCCTCAGCGGCTGATCGGTGTCATCGTGCCAGAGTTTACCCACTATTATTTCTCATCTATCCTGACAGGTATTGAGGAGGCAGCTGCCGCCCGAGGCTATCGCATTATGGTGGCGCTGAGTGGTGAGCAGTATGAGCGCGAGGCGCGAATCTGTGAGAATTTCCTCCGCTATAAGGTGTGTGGTGTCATTGTGTCGCAAGCCAAGGATACCCAGAACTATGATCACTACCAGAAACTCATCGATGCCGGTATCCCCCTGGTGTTCTATGATCGCATCTGTACGGGCGTGAATGCCAGTCGTGTGGTGGTGGATGATTATATGGGTGCCTATAATGCCGTATCCTATCTGATAGAAACGGGCTGTAAGCGTGTAGCCTTCTATGGCAGTCCCATGCAGCTTGAGATCTCCAAGAACCGTTATAACGGTTATAAGGATGCTTTGCTGAAACATGGCATGAAGGTTGATGAGAGCATTGTCAAAGTGTGCGACAACCGGGCTGATGCAGAATTGATAACGCCTTCGATTATGGCGCTCGACAATCCGCCTGACGGCTATTTCGCTGTGAACGACGATACAGCCATCGGTATTCTCTATACCGTAAAGCATGCGGGCTTCAGGGTGCCAGAGGATATCTCCATCTGTGGCTTTACAAACGGACAGCGTGCCATTGCCTGTGATCCCATGCTGACCACCGTTGAGCAACGTGGGCATCGAGTGGGGGAGGAGGCTGCTGTGATCCTGATGGATAAGGTGGAGGGCATCTCGCCGCTTGAGAAGATCGAGAAGCGTATTATCCGCACCCGTCTGGTAATAAGAGGAACAACTAGATAATAAACGATATGAAGCAAAAACCTAATCTCTCCTTTTGGAAGTTATGGAACCTGAGTTTTGGTTTCTTTGGTGTGCAGATAGCCTATGCCCTGCAGAGTGCAAACATCTCACGAATCTTCGCCACGCTGGGTGCTGATCCGCATAACCTGAGCTATTTCTGGATTCTCCCGCCGTTGATGGGAATCCTGGTGCAACCGATTGTGGGCACCCTCTCCGACAAGACGTGGACCCGTTTCGGCCGTCGCATACCTTATTTATTTATAGGTGCCGCAGTGGCTGTGCTCGTGATGTGCCTGCTGCCCAACTCGGGATCGCTGGGACTGACCGTAAGTGCCGCCATGATCTTCGGCCTGATAGCCCTCATGTTCCTCGACACCAGCATCAACATGGCGATGCAGCCGTTTAAGATGCTCGTGGGCGATATGGTCAACGAGGCGCAGAAGGCCAAGGCCTATTCCATCCAGTCGTTCCTGTGCAATGCGGGATCGGTGATGGGTTATGTGTTCCCCTTCTTCTTCACCTTCCTTGGTATCAGCAATGTGGCAGATAAGGGTGTGGTGCCCGACTCCGTCATCTGGTCGTTCTATATCGGTGCCGCCATCCTCATCCTCTGTGTTATCTACACCACCTCGAAGGTTAAGGAGTGGAATCCTCAGGACTATGCCGAATATAATCCCGTATCAGAAGAGAAGGAAGAGTCGGCCAACTGGATCCTGCTGCTGAAGAATGCGCCCTCCACGTTTTGGAAGGTCGGACTCGTGCAGTTCTTCTCCTGGGTGGCGATGCTTTATATGTGGAACTATACCACTGGTGCGATTGCAGAGGTAGTGTGGAATACCACCGATCCTTCCAGTGAGGCCTTCCAGGAGGCAGGCAACTGGGTGGGCATCCTCTTTGCCGTACAGGCTGTGGGTAGTGTGGTCTGGGCTGCTCTGCTGCCGCAGTTCAAGAGCACCAAGCTGGCTTACTCGCTCAGTCTGATGATCGGTGCCGTAGGTTTCGTGCTTGTGCCTTATATCCACGACCAGTATCTGCAGTTCATCCCGTTCCTGCTGATCGGTTGTGCCTGGGCTGCCATGCTGGCCATGCCGTTTACCTTTGTCACCAATGCCCTGCAGGGATATGGTCACATGGGCGCTTATCTCGGTCTGTTCAATGGCACCATCTGTGTGCCTCAGATCATCGCAGCCCTCCTGGGTGGCATCATCCTCTCCATGATCGGAAGCCATCAGTCGTCGATGATGATCGTCGCAGGTGTCAGCTTCCTGATCGCTGCCCTCTGCGTCTTTGTCATCAAAGATAATAAATAATTAAGGGTGCTGATGTTGGGCCGTTTGGTTATAGTCATCGTCTCACTCATGTTCTCGCTACCAAGTTTCAGTAGCGGGAACTTGTTGACGGAACGGTATAACCAGACTTATTTGGACTTGACCAACGGCCTGCCTCATAATAACGTCAGTGCTCTCTATACTGACTCCAATGGTTTCTTATGGATTGGTACCTACGGAGGCGGGGTTGTGCGCTATGACGGCTATGGAATGATGCAGCCTGTGCTTGGGCTAAAAAGTCTTTCCTGTAAAAGTATTGCTGAAGACCGATTCCAACGGCTCTGGATCTCTTTCGATGAAGGTACCAGTGTGTTGGATCTGAAGACCATGCTCCCGGTAGTACCCCAGACAGCTAATGGCGGTGATCTCAGCGAGTTGCTCTCTCAACCAGGCGTGAAGGTTTACGCTGATGCGTTAGGCAGAATATGGCTGGTAACAACCAGTGAGGTTACCTTATTGTCTTTCAGTGAAGATGGCCAGATCAGTCATGTTTGTTCTTGTCATTATATTGGTAATACTCCTGATGTCTGTTTGGTTGATGTTGATGGTAATGGCAAACCATGGATCGGTATCGATCATGGTTTATACCGATTAGTGGAGAAAAACGGCCAACTTGTCAAGGAGGAGATCTCACCACAATTACACCCACTGTTTGGTTATTATATTACGGATATCATTAAACGTGGTAATGTTGTGTGGTTGACAACCAATCGTGGGTTATTCCGATATGATCCCTTTCAGAATCAATTAGATGCTTATCGGTATGGTGAAGGCGAAGGTATGCCTTCTCACGAGTTCCTTTCCAGTCTAGCGTTGATGCCAGATAACACGCTTCTTGTTGGTTCTCTTTATGGTGTGAATATCTATGATGACAAGACAGATAGGTTTTCTGTATGGAATAGTTCAAGTGATCCTCCATTGAAGAACGATTTCATTCATTGCCTACTAATCAACAAAGGGCTTATCTATATAGGTACGGAATCGGGTGGCGTAGTGCGACTTTCACCCCGTCAGCTTCTGTTGAAGAGTTATGTTCATACTTCCAATCCTACTTCACTTTCACCCAACCCCGTTAATGCCATGTATGCCGAACCCGATGGAACTCTTTGGGTGGGAACAGTTGAGGGGGGATTAAATCGCAGGGCAAGAAATGAAAGTGCCTTTACTCATTATACCGAGTACAATTCGGGCTTGTCTCACAATAGTGTGTCCGCATTGACTGCTGATGCTCATGGGCGTTTATGGGTTGGTACGTGGGGTGGTGGCATCTGTCTGCTCGATATGAAATCACCTCAGAAGATAACTCTTCTAAATTTGCCAGAGGAATATGTCCGACTGACCAAATTCATAGGAGCGCTTGCCTATGACTCGATCAATGATGGGTTATGGATAGGCAGTAATGATGGTGTATTCTTTTATCGTTTTAAGACACGTCAGATGGAGGAGCCTTTTGATGGCTGTCGGAATGTTCGTGGCTGTATAGGTTCGATTGTCACACGTGATGGCCATTTGTGGATGGGCTGTATTTTGGGCGTCCGTATTATTGACCTTAAGACACATAAGGATGGAAAATTCCAGTATCGTGCCATCATTCATCTGCTTAATGATCCCCATTCCAAAATTGTGGATAAGATATCTTCTTTTTGTGAGGCCGGCGATGGAACACTTTGGTTAGGCAGCAATGGCTACGGCCTATACCATCGAGTCGTTGATGAAAAAGGAGAAGAACATTTTGAGGTGTTGACACAGGAGGATGGTCTGGTATATAATGGTGTGAAGGGAATAGCAGAAGACCGTAACGGTCGTTTGTGGGTAACCACTCAGAATGGTCTGTCTGTCTATGATCCAAAATTACATGTATTTACCAACTATTCGCAATACGATGGTTTGATTAATCCGCATTTCTATTGGAACTCTGCCATTAGGGATGCGGAAGGTATCATCTATCTGGGTACAGAGGGTGGACTGATAGAGGTGACAGGCGAGAATACTGAGAGCAATTATCAGGGTCATATGGTGTTTACACATCTCATGGTTGACAATCAGGATGTTCTGGCAGGCAGTGATTATTTAGACGTTGACATCTCTATTGCCAAAACTATAACCCTGAAGGAGAGCAACCGTTCCTTCTCGATAGATTTCTCTGCCCTCGACTATGGACATGAACGTCAGGGACTCTATAGTTATCGGATGAAAGGCTTCGAAAACGACTGGATCATGCTAAAGCCTGGTATGCATTCCGTTCGTTACAGTGCACTGCCTGCTGGGCATTACACGTTTGAAGTCAAATATCAGTCGTTGCAGACGCTTGGTGATGATGAGATCATATCGGTCGACGTGGTTGTTGTGCCATCGTTCTGGAATAGTTGGTGGTTCCGTCTTATATTGAGTATTCTTTTTGTGCTATTGATCATATATATATATAATAGGTGGGCAAGTCATTTGAAACAGAAAGAGGCAGAACAGTTGCTCAACCCTATTCGGAAAGTGCTTGAAGAGTCAGATGATCCGCGTCAACTTCAAACTCGCATCCAGAATATCCTTGATAATCAGCAGCGCTATAAGGCAAGTGTGTCGAAGAGCGTAGAGGCTGATAAGGAGGAAGTGCTTAAGAGCTCAAAGCCGTTTATGGAACGGGTCATGTCGGTAATGGAGGCTAATTACATGAACTCGGACTTCGGTGTTCAGGAGTTTTGTGATGCCCTTGGTATGAGTCGTACGGTAGTCAGCAAACGCTTGAATACTGAAGTGGGTATCCCAGCTGGACAATTTATACGTAATTATCGGCTTAATATGGCTAAGGAGTTGCTTTCTTCCAAGACGGGTAACCGTAATATTACAGAAATAGCTTACGCTGTAGGTTTCAATGATCCGAAGTATTTTACACGTTGTTTTACTAAAATGTTCGGAACAAGTCCAAGCTCATGGTCTTGATATAGCTCAAGGATAGGTCTTGATTTATCTCAAGAGGTGGATAAAATACTGCAAAGTGGATATTTTTATTTTTGTCCACCTATAAAATCGTTTTGTCCACCTTCTTTTTATTATTATGTGCGTATCTTTGCAGCAAAGTTTTATAAACTAACTTCAAATTTTAAACTTAAAACAATTAGCAATGAGAAAACAAGTAGTATTATCTGCGCTACTGACATTAAGTGTCATCGGAGGTCTCGCCATCAGCCCGGTCCCCGCCATGGCAGAAGTGGCACAGACCAAGACTATCAAGGTTAGCGGCCAAGTCGTTGACCAGAGTGGTGAACCGCTCATTGGTGCTACAGTTAAACTGAAGGGCGCTAATAGTGGTAGTGTGACTGATTTTGACGGTAACTTCCAGATGGATGTACCATCTGATGCTGTCTTGCAGATTAGTTATGTGGGTTACAAGGATCGCGAGTTTGCTGTACGTGGGCGCGCTGATCTTGGTCAGATTCAACTTGAGAGTGATGCCTTGATGCTTGAGCAGGTGGTTGTTGTGGGTTATGGTACTCAGAAGAAGGCTGACCTGACAGGTTCTGTATCTGTTGTGGATGCTGAAGAGCTGAAACGTACCTCTAACGCCAACATCTCAACGATGCTGGAAGGTAAGGTTGCCGGTGTTCAGATTACTTCCGACGGTCAGCCCGGTGCTGATCCTGCAGTTAGAATTCGTGGTATCGGCTCTTTCGGTAGTACAGCTCCGTTGTATGTGATTGATGGCGTGCCTATGGGTACAACCATTCGCGACTTCTCACCTAATGACATTGAGACCATCCAGGTGCTGAAGGATGCTTCTGCAGGTGCCATCTACGGTTCTCGTGCTGCTAACGGTGTGGTGATCATCACAACTAAGAATGGTAAGAAGGATCAGCCTCTGAAACTTGATTATAAGGGCTATTTCGGTGTTGATATCATCAGCAAGAGCGAATATGATGTGATGAATGCCGACCAGTATAGTAATTATCTTGGTAATGCAGCCAAGAACTCAGGAACCCCATTACCTGGTGGATATATGGATCTTGGCAATGGTAATTACAGATTCCAGGACGATACCAACACAGATTGGTTTAAGGAGGTCTTCAAGACAGGTATCCGTCAGAACCATAATATCAACCTGAGTGGTGGTGGTGCTAATAATACTTATAATGTAGCTCTTGATTACTATAATCAGAAAGGTACGTTGGAAGGTGCTGGTCCTAACTATGAGCGTTTCACTGCCCGTGTGAACAACACCATGGAGACGAAGTTCATTAAATTCCATACGAGTGTTGTTTATTCTCACTCAAATCAGGATGGTATGGGTCTTTCTAACGCTTCTGAGTATGTACAGGGTCTGTATGGTGACGTGACTAATGTACTGCGTGGAACTCTGTTGATGCAGCCAACTATCAAGGCATACGATTCATCTACCTGGGTGCTCGACGATAAGGTGGGTTCAGCTAGCAGCTATAACTACGATGCTTATGGCTATGGTGTCTATTACGATACCGTACATGGTGATATCTCAGCTTCTAACCCCTTGCTGATTAATAACCTGTTGACCCGTAACACTATCGTTGACCGTGTTGTTGCTACTGGTTCAGCTGATGTTGATCTGATGAAGATGATCGGATTTGAGAACAAGAATCATAAGCTGAACTATAAGTTGAATCTTTCTTATAGCAAGACTCATGCTCAGGATAAGACTTGGGTATCAGCTTGGATTCAGAGTAACCGTGTATATCTTGATAAGAGTAATGAGAAGCTGACCAAGAGCACACGTTCTTATGGTGACTTCCTTGTTGAGAATACACTTAACTATGATGGAACAATCGGTCTGCATCATATTAATCTGTTGGGTGGTATTACCTATGAAGAGGAGAATACCCACGAATTAAATGCATGGGGTGTGAATTTCTCAGAGCCCTACTTCCTTCAGATTCAGAACGCTGTTGGTAGCCGTGATGGAAGCTCTTTCGAGTACAAGCACGCCCTGACTTCTCTTATCGGTCGTTTGATTTATGACTACGATGGCAAATATTTGCTTTCAGCTGTGATCCGTCGTGATGGTAGCTCTCGCCTGACAAAGGATATCCGTTGGGGCACCTTCCCCTCTGTCTCTATCGGTTGGCGTTTCGACAAGGAGAAGTTCTTCCCCATCGACCGCGACATCATTAATATGTTTAAGGTACGCGCCAGCTATGGTGAGCTTGGTAATGAGAACATCGGTGAGTACATGTATCAGGCAACGATGATGCGTAACAACATGACCTATAGCTTTGGTAATTCCGCCGTAACAGGTTCTGCTGTTTCTACTTTCGTCAATGAGTATATCTCTTGGGAGAAGAAAAAGACAATGAACGTAGGTATCGACTTGGCTTTGTTCAACAACCGTATTGAGTTCACTGCTGAGTGGTACAAGAACAAGTCTCAGGATCTGCTCTACAACGTGCCCGTGCCTTCTAACGCTGGTGTATCTAACGCAACAGTAACGATGAATGCTGCTTCGATGGAGAACAGTGGTTTTGAGTTCTCTTTGACCTATCGCAACAACGACCATCCTTTGAAGCATCAGATCAGTGCCAACTTGAGCACACTGAATAATAAGGTGACTTCGCTTGGCTTCGGAACCGATTCTTATATTACCGGCTCTTATATTACTAAGGTAGGTGAGGAAGTAGGTCAGTTCTATGGTTGGGTATATGAAGGTATTGCCCGCACACAGGCTGATCTTGACAGCCACGCAGTCCAGCAGGGCGCCAACGTAGGTGACTGCCTCTATAAGGATATTAATGGTGATGGCCAGATTACTGGTGAAGACCAGACAGTTCTTGGCAGCGGTCTGCCGAAGATCAACTTCGGTATCAGTGCACATTTAGAGTACAAGGACTTCGATATGTCTATCTCTACCTTCGGTGCCTTGAATTATCATGTTTCTGATGACATCTACAACAGCCTGAACTCATGCTATGGTTGGGGTAACAAGGAAGTGGGTATGCTTGGTGCCAACCAGTGGGATGGTTCTACCTATATCTCTGATGTTCCTCGTACCTATGTAGTCAGCAATGCAACATTAGGCTGGAACGACCTCTTCAGTGAGCGTAAGATCCAGAATGCCGCATATTGGAAGATTGCCAACATTGAGATTGGTTACAACATCCCTGACAAGGTGTTCAAGGGCGTTGTGTCTGGCGCACGTGTCTATGTTTCTGCCCAGAACCTCTATACCTTCACAAAGTATCATGGCTATAATGTTGACTTCGCAGGTGGTACATTCACACCGGGTTACAACTTCTGTTCATTCCCGACACCGCGTACCTTCATGGCCGGTCTTCTCTTCTCATTCTAAGGGATGAAGCATGTATTATATAATAAAGTAATAACGAAGAATATGAAACTATATAAAATTTCACTTGCCCTGTGTCTGGGGCTTAGCACGCTGACATCGTGCAGTGACAAGCTGGAATTGACGAACCCCAACCAGCAGACAACGGGTACTTTCGGCAATAGTGCTGAAGATCTGGAGGAGGCTGTGATTGCCGCCTACAACCACATCCGTATGGAGGGTTCTTATGCCCGTGTAGGCTATACGATTGATCTTTGTCGCGGTGACGAGGTCTGGAACTCATCTCAACAGTGGTATCTGCCCTTCGATGATCTGAACGTGGCTTATACGGTGGATATTACCGAGTGGACATGGCGTGAGTGGTACTATACGATCAACGTTTGTAACTATATCCAGGATCGCCTGGGTCAGGATCCATCAGCTTTCAGTCAGAAAGAGCGTTACATTTTAGGACAGGCACTCTTCATCCGTGGTCTGGCTTATTATAACCTAGCTGGTTATTATCAGAACCCACCGCTGATTACTGACTATGATTCATACAACTCACTTGAAGGTTTGTATGCAGAAAGCAGTTCCTATGACGAAGTGCTGGATCAGGTAGAGTTTGATTTCCATGAGGCTATGGAGCTGCTTCCCTCACGTGATGAAGGAGGTGAGTGGGAAAAAGGCCGTGCAACCAAAGGTGCTGCTGCCGGTTACTATGCCCGTGCACTGATGCAGCGTCATAAGTACAGTGAGGCACTTGTCGTACTGAAGGACATTATTGCTCAGAAGTATGGTAAGTATCAGCTGATGAAGAACTATGGTGATAACTTCCGTGAGGGACCTCAGTATGAGAACAATGCCGAGAGCCTGTTTGAAGTTCAGTATCTTGACTATGGTTCACAAGGAACCGATGACGAGTGGACACCGGTGAACACCAGTGCCAATGCCACACAGGGTTCTGCTATTGAGAGTAACTTCGGTCCTGGCGACTTCGGTGGTTGGGCTGACCTCTCGGCTGCCCCTTGGCTCTATGAGCTTTTCAAGGCTGAAAAGACGACTAGCGGAAAATTGGATCCGCGCCTCTATTGGACTATTGCTACATACGAGGCTGACTGGGAAGGATTTGAATATGGTAACGTATGCTATACGAAGTCTTTCACCGATAAGGATCCTGTAGTGACGAATAATGGTAATGGTGGTCTGCCTATCGCTAAGTTCACGAATTTGCGTACAGGTCTCTATGATAAGGTGGTTACTGGTCTGCACGATGGTATTAACCTCCGCCTGATGCGCTATTCTGACGTGCTGCTGCGTGCTGCTGAGTGTGAGAACGAGGTGAATGGTCCAACACAGCAGGCTATCGATTGGATCAATCAGGTTCGTAACCGTGCTGAACTGCCAAGTCTGAACCTCTCTGATTTTGGTGGTAATAAGGATAAGCTGTTCGAGCAGATTGCCAACGTTGAGCGTCCAAAGGAGTTCGGTTGTGAGTTTGGTCGTGGCTTTGACCTGATTCGTTGGGGATTCTTCTATAATGAAGGTCGTCTGAAACAGTTGAAGGATCATGGTACCTTCTTGCTGACTTCAAAGAGATCCTTGCTGAAGACCCCTCTCAAGGATTATATTGGCTTGGTTGTTTATGAGGATTCTGATCATGATAAATGGACGGTAAAGAGTTCTTATACCTCTTTCAATCCTGGTCATGAGTTCATTCCCATTCCTCAGACTCACATGAATGCCAACCCCAACCTTGTGGGTAACTCTGCCAACGACAATATAGACAATACCAGCTACTTCACTGGTAATGGCTGGACTGTACACCCCGTAGTTGACTTGAGCAAGTAATAATAAACCAAATAATAAAAGTATAAAGATTATGAAACATCTAAATAAAATAGCATCCGCTTTCTGTGCAGCAGCACTTGGCATGCTGGCTCTGACGAGTTGTGAGGGCGGTGAGCTGTATAATGTGGATGCACCAGATTGGATCTCCGCAAAGGTGGATTCTATCAAGAAGGCCAATACCCCAGAAGAACTGGTTGGTATGATGGATGATTACTATCCTATTGGTGAAACTGATTTCTCTGCACCATTCTGGACGCTGGGTAAGACCTATGTCGTTCCTGCAGGTACAAAGTGGAATGCAGAATTCACACTGACTGTGAACCCAGATAATAAGTACTATAAGAACTTCTATATCGTACT
>JAEEGL017258395.1_pt1 | contig 16573 bp, 16 predicted proteins | sample 9134231 | NCBI WGS metagenome assembly JAEEGL01 (sample SAMN16246548, study PRJNA631951) | gut metagenome | biome: gut microbiome; feature: rumen; material: fiber-attached | host: Bos | place: Iran: Karaj | collected 2018-10 | reverse complement strand
CTACAAAAGAGGGAGAAGTAACAGCTGCAGATATTGAACATGATGCAGATATCGAAGTAATCAACCAAGATAAAGTAATTTGTACATTATCAAAAGGAGCTTCTTTAAATATGGAAATGACTGTTACAAACGGTCGTGGTTATGTTAGAAGTGAAGATAATAAGAAAATTCATGATATCAAGAAAGTTGGAGAAATTGCTATCGACTCTTTATATTCTCCTATTGAAAGAGTTTCATATGAAGTTGGCAATGCTCGTGTTGGACAAGATGAAAGCTATGATAAGTTAATTATGGATGTATGGACCAATGGTTCTATTAAACCAGAAGAAGCTATCGCTTTAGCTTCACGTATCCTAATTGAGCATTTAGAAATCGTAACAGATTTATCATCTATTGCAGATGTAAGTGGTATGATGATTGAAAAAACAGAAGATCCAAAAGTAAAAGCTTTAGAGACTTCTATTGAAGATTTAGATTTCTCAGTAAGAGCTTATAACTGCTTAAAGAGAGCAGGTATTCATACTTTACAAGATCTTGTTAATAAGAGCGAATCTGATATGATGAAGATCCGTAATTTAGGTAAAAAATCTCTAAAAGAAGTATTAGATAAGATTAGAGATATGGGCTTAGTTTTACGTGATGATGATTAATATAAGGAGGAATAACTATGGCATATAGAAAATTAGGTGTAGATAATAAACATAGAAGAAGTATGTTAGCTACAATGACAAAACAAGTCATTAATTATGAAAAAATTACTACGACCGATACTAGAGCAAAAGAAGTTCGTAAATTCGTCGAAAAGATGATTACTTATGGTAAAAAGGGAGATTTAACTTCTCGTCGTAAAGCTTTAGCATTCTTACATAACGATACTGCTGCTGTTGAAAAAGTATTCAACGATTTAGCTAAACGTTATGAAAACCGTAATGGTGGTTATACTCAAATCTTAAAATTAGATGAACGTCGTGGCGATAACGCTTTAACAGTAATTTTAAGATTAGTAGAAACTGAGAAAAAAGAAGAAGAGCCAAAAGCTAAAAAAGAAAAAGCTGAAAAACCAGCTAAAAAAGAAAAAAAGGAAAAAGAATCAAAATAAAAGCAGTGTAGCAATACACTCTTTTTTTGTTTTTAATAGCGTATGATATAATTAGTACAAGAGGTGATAAATATGAAAGCAATGATTGGAACAATGAATGCAGGAAAAATACAAGGAGCTAAAGAAGCTTTAGAAAAGTATTATGATTCAGTAGAAATAGAAGGCTATAAAGCAGAATCAGGCGTAAGTGATCAACCAGTTTCAGAAGAAACATTACAAGGAGCAAGACAAAGAGCCCTAAATACCATGAAATATGCTGAAAAGAATGGACTAGATATCGATCTATTTATGGGAGTTGAATCAGGTCTAATAGAATTATATGATTCTTGGTATATAGCTAATTTTGCCGTTGTAATAGATAAAGATGGCTATGAGAGTGTTGGCATAGGACCAGTATTTCCAGTACCTAAACAATATGTAGAAGAAATTATTCAAACTAGTTTTGGTCAAGTAATGGAAAAAATATTTCAAGAAAATAACCTAGGAACAGGTAAAGGTGGTATAGATAATATTACGAACCATTCTGTTAGTAGAATAGATATTACCAGAGATGCTTTTATCATGGCTTTAACCAAACATGTAAATGACTACTGGAAAGATAAAGAAAATATAAAACAAATGAAAAATACTAAGAAGTGATACTAACTCACATTGAGATAAATATTATAGAATAGACAAATTAGGATCTAAAAAGCCTAATTATTTCAACTTGAAATTAAAAATACTTCCAATGCTTATAGAAAACAGTTACTTTTGGAAAAATACTTCCAAAACTTGATTAATACATTTTTTAATACATAGTTGCTACTGGAATAAGAAGATGTAGTAAATATACACTATTTGAATTATTTACAGATTATTTAAAAGAAACAGGAATAGATGATAATCAAATAATAATGATTAATCATGAAATAGAAAGTCCCCAGAATTCTGATTTCAGAATTATGGGGATTTACTTTGTTAATAATTATGACATGATGTTCTTCATAGAAATACACACTGTATTTCTTTTTTGCCAAAAAATAGGTGATTGACATTCGAACAAATGTATTATATATTAGATTTATGGGGGTGATTCAGCGTGAATCGAGATATTGTGAAAACAGATGTTTTAATTGAAAGTTTAATCTACGAAATAAGAGGAAAACAAGTTATGTTAGACTCTAATCTAGCAAACCTTTATCATGTAGAAACCAAAAGAATCAATGAGGCAGTAAAGAATAATTCGGAAAAATTTCCAGAAAGGTTTAGTTGGATTTTGCTAAAAAACGAAGAGGAAAACTTGAGGTCGAAAATTTCGACCTCAAGTTTAAAAAATAATTATGGTGGTAGAAGATATAGTAGTAGAGTATTTACGGAACAAGGAGTAGCTATGTTGAGTACTATTCTAAAAACAAAAGTTGCTGTTCAAATGAGTATTAGGATAATGGATGCTTTTGTAACTATGAGACATTATATTGGTAATAATGATTTTCGACTATCTAATATGGAGTCTAAAGTATTAGAACATGATAAAGATATAAGACTATTACAAGAATCTTTTCAAAAACTAGAAGAAAAAAGAAAAATAACAGAAATCTATTATAATGGTCAGATTTATGATGCATATTCTAAGATTTATGAAATATTTAAAAGTGTTAAAGAAGAGCTAATCATTATAGATGCTTATGCAGATAAAACGATATTAGACATTATTAGGAGACTAGATACCAAAGTGATTATTATCACCAAAGAGAATAATTTTCTTACGAGACAAGATATAGAAAAATATAATGAGCAATATCATAATCTAACGGTTTATTATGATAATACTTATCATGATAGGTACTTCATATTAGATAGAAAAGAAGTTTATCATTGTGGAACAAGTATCAATAGAATTGGATATAAAACATTTTCTATTACCATAATGGAAGATGAAGAAGTCTATCAATCATTAATAAAGAAAGTAACAAATTTCATTTGCAACTTCCCTTAAAATACTATATATGATATGTTATCATTTGAAGATTCTAAGAAAAATTCTCATTAAGTTGATAGAAAAAGTAGATAATAAAACATTTTTTTGATATAATACTGGTAGAAGTAGGTGGTTCTATGAAAGCTTTAATTACAGGAGCATCTTCAGGAATTGGACTAGATATGGCAAGATATCTTGCTATGCAAAAATGTGAATTGATACTAGTTGCGAGAAATAAAGAAAAACTAGAAAAGATTCAAGAATTATTACCAACCAAAGTAACCATCATCGTTGCTGATTTATCAAATGAGCAAAAAGTAAAAGAACTATATGTAGTAGCTAGAAAAGAAAATGTTGATATTCTTATCAATAATGCTGGTTTTGGCGACTTTGGCTACTTAACAGATACTGATATCAATAGAGATTTAGAAATGATTAATACTAATATCAAAGCTCTTCATATCTTAACAAAGTATATTGCGAAAGATATGGAAAAGAAAGAGACTGATACTTATATCTTAAATGTAGCATCATCTGCTGCTTTTCAACCAGGTCCTTTAATGAGTACTTATTATGCTACTAAAGGTTATGTTTATCAATTAACAGAAGCACTTTATTATGAAGAGAAAAAGAAAAAGACTAATGTACATGTATCTGTATTGTGTCCTGGACCAGTAGATACCAACTTTAATAATGTTGCAGGAGTACATTTCTCTGTAAAACCATTAAAGAGTACTTATGTTGCGAAATATGCTATTGATAATATGTTTAAAGGAAAGATGTTAATCATTCCTGGATTTAAAATGAAACTAGCCAAATTCTTTAGTAGATTTGTATCAGACAAAATGCTATTAAGAATTACTTATAATATTCAAAAGAAAAAAGCCAGCTAGTAGTTGGCTTTTAAAATCACAATTATTTGGGGGAGGTTGTATTATGGAAAATGCTATCGTAATAGCAAATTTTAATTATCATAATTTATTTGCTAATCTTTCATTGTGCATAAAAAAGAATTCCTTCTCTGTAATTGCTGGTCCCAATAGTTGTGGCAAAACTACTTTAATAAGAATATTAAATAGAGAATTAATAACTGAAGAAGATATAGAAATCATGGATAGAGAGATTAATATCTATCCAATAGACTTTTATTCTAAATTAGTAAGTTGCATTATACCACTTGAAAAAATACCACAAGAGATGAATATTGAAGAAGAACTACATCTATATAGTCAGAATAATCAAGAAATAGAAATGATTTTAAAAGGACTTAAAATAAAAAAGATTATTCGTAAAAAAATAAAAGATTTACCACCTAAAGAATTTGTTCTATATCAAATTGCTACTACTTTAATACAAAAACCATCTATCATACTAATAGATAGTATTAGTTCTTACTTTACTAGAAAAGAAATAAAAGAGATTCTATCTTTCTTAAAAGAGTATCAAGAAGCTAGAAAAATAACCATTCTATATGTCGCAAGAGACTTAGAAGAAAGTTTAATTGCTGATTACTTATATATTATTAGTGAAGGGAAAATTGCTCTTGCAGGAAAACCATTAGAAGTATTAGTAAAAGATAATGTTATTAATAAGATTGGACTAAGCATTCCTTTTATGGTCGATTTATCTGTCAAACTAAAAGACTATGATCTAATTGAAAAAATAGAATTAGATAAAGATAGGCTGGTGGATAAATTATGGAAATAAGATTTGATAATGCTAAGAAAGATTTATCCTTCACTATTCAAGATAGAACTATCAATGGTATTATTGATAATAATAAAGAAGATATTGCCAATATGATATTTTTAAATAATAAAAGAAGTGAAAAAATAATAATTAATAATGAAGTAGTTAAAAAAGATGAAATTAATTCTTATAAAGAAAAAATGAGAATTGTACCAGAAGAGATGGATCCTTTTCAATTTCGCTTTAAAGTATATGAATGTATGTATTTAGAAATACAAAGAAATCAATTATCTCTAAAAGATCCAAAAAGAAAGATATTAGATTCATTAAAAATAGTTGGATTAAATATTACCTACTTAAATCGTAATATACAAGATTTGTCTACTTCAGAAAGAAAAAAATTACAAATAGGTTTAGCTTTAATGGCTAATCCAGAAGTAATTATCTTAGTAGAACCATTTAAAAACTTTGATATGAAAACAGAGAGAAGATTACTTTCTTTCTTACAAGTAATTAAAGAACAATATGGTAAAACGATTGTTATTATAAGTGATGATACTGATATGTTATATAAATATGCCGAACATTTAATTATTATCAAGAATGATAAAGTTTTAATTGAAGGTTCTGCGAAAGAAATATTAGAAAAAGTAGTCTTCTTAGACCAACATAATATTACAATTCCTGAGATTGTAGAATTTACTTATTTAGCTAATAATAAACAGGCTAAGATTGATTATCATAAAGATATAAGAGATTTAATCAAAGATATCTATAAACACGTATAGGAGGGGTTTTATGCGTTTCTTAATAAAGTTTTCTTATGATGGTAGTGCTTATTCTGGCTTTCAAACCCAAAAAGGTAAAAATACCATTCAAGAAAGAATAGAAGAAGCCTTAATGATTGTGAATAATCATCAAAAGACTAATATTGTCGCAACAGGTAGAACTGATAAAGGAGTTCATGCTCTAGCTCAATATGGTCATGCTGATATAAATGTTAATATTACTGAAAAGAAACTAAAAAGAGCATTAAATAGTAATTTACCAGCTGATATTCATGTAATAGAAACAAAGATAGTAGATGATAATTTTCATGCTAGATATGATGTCAAAGAAAAGACATATGAATATTGGATTAATCTAGGAGAATACAATCCTTTAGAAAGAAACTATGTTTTTCAATATAATTACCAATTAGATGTAGCTAAGATGAAAGAAGCCTTACCTTACTTTTTAGGTACTCATGATTTTAGATCTTTTGTAACCGATAATAAAGAAAAAGAAAACTGTGTTAGAACTATTACTCGTGCCTCTATTGAAGAAATAGGCGAAAAAATAAAAATAACATTTACAGGAGATGGTTTCTTACGTTATCAAGTAAGAAATATGGTAGGACTATTAATAAAGATTGGTGAAAATAAAATATCCACCGATTCTGTGGAAAAAATAATTGAAAGTAAAGATAGAACTAAAGCCAGTAAAACAGCTCCACCTGAAGGATTATATTTAGTAGCTGTAAATTATATGTTAAATATTTAATAGAATTCTATAATAGAAACATTTAATGTTTTTTTTGCTAACAATTTGATAACAAAATGATATAATGAAAAAGAATAGAGGTGATTTTGTGAAATTAGTAGCAGCAAAGTGCCCTAGTTGTGGTGCTCAGATTGACGTAGATGAAGATAGTGATTCTACCAAATGCGAGTATTGTAAAAGTAAAATAATAGTAGATGATGCTATTGAAAAATACAAGGTAGAAATCTCAGGAAAAGTGGAAGTAGACAATCTTCCTAATTTAGAAAATTATCTAAAATTAGGAGAAAGATATTACAAAGATAGAGAGTATACTGAAGCATATAAGCAATATGAGAAAGCATGCGAATTAGACCCAGATAATTATATATCAGTATTAAGAAATGGATTAGCTAAGGCTTATAGCTATGATTATGATACTTTTGATTTAAAACCAGCTATAAATGCAATGAAAAATGCATATGGTATCTTAAAAGAAAAAAATGAGGATGCAATTACGATTAATGAATCCATAAATGAATGCTATATGCTGATTTCTACAAAAGAAAAACAAATAATTAATTACTATAAGAATAATAAATTAGATTTAGATGATACTAATTTATCAGTATCAAGAATGAGAATGTGTATAGGAGAATTGCAATATCTAAAAGAAATTATAGAAAATGACACAGCATTAACTATTAGAATTTTGAATACTATCATAGAATGTTTAGATTTTCTACTAGAAAAGAAATATTATGTATCAGGAATAAATAAAGAAGGAAATATAAATCGAATAGAGTATAAATTAAGTGACTATTCATCTATTAAATCATTACGTCAAGAAATGATTGAAGAAAGAAATTCACTAGATCCAGAGGAAGCAAAAAAATATATAGAAGAAAAGAAAAAAGAAGAACAGCAAAAAAATAGAAACAACATAATTGCTATTTCAATAATTGGATTTCTAATATTTTTAATGTTAATTAGTTTTTTAAATAGTACTCCATCATATTATGGAGAATGGCACTCAGATGAAATGACTATAATATTTGAAGAAGGCGACAAAGCAACTATAAAAATAGCCAATGAAGAGATGAAAGAATACTCATATCTTCATAAATGTAATTCAGATGCAAATAGTTGTAATATTGATATTTACGATGGAGAAACTATTATATACAAGTTTAAAGTCACTGAAGAAGAAACCGAAACATCTAATTCAACAAGACTATGTTTATTAGATGGAGAACAATGCAAACTATATTTTACAAAATAGTGTTTGTACATATAAAAAACCTTATAAAATATAAGAAAAGTATTGATTTTTAATACTTTTTTTAGTATAATTCTAATCGGTACATTCAAATATCCCACCTTAACTAGCTCCCGGGAAAAGCTAGTGAAAGTAGAAGGAGAAAAAAATATGACAAGTTATATGCAAAAAAAAGAAACAGTTGAACGTAAATGGTACGTTATTGATGCTGAAGACAAACCTCTAGGTAGAGTAGCTTCTTTAGCAGCAGCTTACTTACGTGGTAAGCATAAACCAACTTATACACCAAATATTGATTGTGGAGATTTTATCATTATTGTTAATGCTTCAAAAGTAGCTTTAACTGGTAATAAGTTAAATGACAAAATGTATTATAATCACTCAATGTATCAAGGTGGTTTAAGAGAAAGAAATGCTAAAACAATGAGAGAATTATATCCTGAAGAAATGATTGAAAGAGCAGTTAAAGGTATGCTTCCACACAATCGTTTAGGAAGACAAATGTATAAGAAATTATTTGTTTATGCAGGAAGCGAGCACAAGCAAGAGGCTCAAAAGCCAGAAATGCTTGAGTTAAAGTAGGAGGGTTAAAGTATGGCAAAAGAAAAGAAAAATGTATATACTGGAACTGGTCACAGAAAGACTAGTATCGCAAAAGTTACATTAACATCAGGAACTGGTAAAATTACAGTAAATGGAAGAGACGTAAGTGAATACTTCCCATCAGAAATTTGTGTAATGGATTTAACTCAACCACTTGAATTAACAAATACAAAAGATATGTTTGATGTTAACGCTGAAGTAAAAGGTGGAGGATTCCAAGGACAAACAGGAGCAATCCGTTTAGGAATCACAAGAGCTCTACTTGATTATGATAAGACTACTCCAGCAGATTCAGAAAATAGTTTTAGAAAAACTCTTAAAGTTGCTGGTTTTATTACTAGAGATTCTCGTAAGAAAGAACGTAAGAAACCAGGTTTAAAGAAAGCACGTCGTGCACCACAATTCTCAAAACGTTAATTATATTTCAATGTTTCCAAAAGTCCATATATGTGGACTTTTTTCTATAATAGAATCAAGTGTTTGCAATGCTTGATAAATAATTAGAATTATGATATATTATATACAGATGAAGGGAACTTCATACAAAAAAGGAACATTCAATATCGCAAGTTGAGTGGATCCTGTTAATTTTCGTTTCCACCTAAATCATTGCTGAGTTAGGTGGATTTCTTTTATATTAATACTACAAAAAGCAATAATATTAAAAGAATGATAGTAGTGATTAATGAAAAGATTAAAAAATCTTTTTTAGTCATATTATCGCCTCCCTTCATTAGAAGATTGGCTCCACCCAACTAATTAAATGTTCCAAGACATATTATAACAAACGCATGTTCTACAATCAATGATATTTAAAAATATCAAAAAATATTATATTGATTTATGATACAATATACTTGAGGAGGATAAACATGTATAAAGATTTAATAGGAGAAAGAGTTACAGTAGTTGTTTCATCTAGAGGAGATAATCTACTAGAATATATTGGTACTTTATCAGTAGAAAATGAAGAAGCAATTAAGTTAGAGAATGCAACTATTTCATACTTGATGTTAAGTTTTCAAAAAGGATTTTTTGGAGGAAATATTAATAGATATAAAGAAAATGTAGAAACAGTTATTATCAATAAAAGATATATTATTTCATGTGATAAATAGAAAGCCTAATAATGGGCTTTTTTCTTTGAAATAAAAAATATGATATAATGAAAAAGGTGATGGTATGAAATACTTGAAATGGGTTTTTAAAGATAATCCTTTATATGAAGAAGGAAAAGAGATTATCTGTGATACATGGGATCCCACTAATGAAGATTGGGATAAACGAGGAGGCTTTAATTTTACTAATGAAGAATGTGCTATTAGATGGATGTCTAGAGGAGATACTTTATATGAAGTAGAAATTCCTGAAGATGGAGAAGTATTAAATGTTAGAAATGATAAAACACCAGGAGGCATCATAGTAGCGAATAAAATCATCTTAAGAAAGCCTATTCCTATCTCAAATGAATTATTATTAGAACTATATAATAAATCAAAACTCCCTTTATCTACTTATTTTGAAACAGTAGGAAAACTTGCTTCTCGTGGTTATGATGAAATAGCTCTAAAAATCATAAAAGATAAAGTCAATATGGATAATATTGATTTAGCCTTAGAAGAATATAATACTACAATAAAGCCATGGAACGAAATAGATTATGACCATTACAATAAGATAAAAGAAGTATTAGAAGAAATAAAAAGTCCTACTGACATCAATCTATTTATAGATAAAGAGCCACTCATAAAAGAATTAACCAAAGATAGAATCATTAATGTTACTGGTCAAACTGGTTCAGGAAAAACAACTTATATTAAAGAACACTTTCAAACAGATGAATTTTTAATTGTTGATACAGATGAAATATTCTCTGATAATAGATTTGAAAATAGTACAGGTATCAATAAAGAATTAGGAGAGTATTTTAGAAATAAATATAATACTTTACCTAATTGTGGAGAAGACTTCGATTTGATATATAAAGAAATATTAGACTATTGTAAAAGATATGATAAGAATATAGTAATTGATTGTGCTCAATTTCACTGTATCAAAGACATAAATCTATTAAAAGGGCAAATCATCATCCTTAGGACTTGTATTGATACATGCTATAACAGAGCCGTAGAAAGATTTAAAAATACTAAAAAAGATTATAGTCAAACAGAATTAGAAAACTATAAAAAGAAAAAACTAGCAATCTATCAATGGTATAAATATACTAATAAGTTTATTGAGATAATTGCTAAAATATAATAGTACCCTATAAAGTTCATTCGTGAACTTTTTTTCTTAACAGTCAAATAATTGTAAATAGTTAAATTTATATAGAAAAAATAAAAAATATGTTATAATCGAAATAAGATATCATAAAAGATAGGAGGAACAATATGAAAAAAATGATGAAAAGACTATTTGTAGCTTTTCTAATACTATCTTTCTTCTTACCTGTAACAAAAGTATTTGCTGTTTTTGATGAAGGAGATAGTACCATCTTTGTAAGAGTACCAGAAGGACATGGTTGTTACTATGTCGAAACGATAGAACATTCAGAAAGATATTGTGGAACAGGAAGATACTTCTTCCCAGCTGGAACAGAAGTAGTTCTAAGAGCAGATCCTGAAGAAGGTTATCATTTAGTTGGATGGTATGGATTCCATGAAGAAGATTCTGATGGACAAGGAACAATGGTTTATCCATTAAATGATGAACCAGATGAGATTAGTGAAAGATTCGCTATCAGAACAGAAGCAAATGGTGTTTATAATTATGCACCAGTATTTGCTGAAGGAACTGCCATTGATGAAATTGTTATTACTGGAGAAATAGCACTAGAAAGTCTAACAGTGGGAGAATTAGATCCATTTACAGTAGAAACAACTACAGAACATATTACTATTGAAGAATATGGTAGTAATACAAATTGGGCAAAACTACCAAGAGGATATGAAAACTGGAGTGGTTTCGGATTAGATACTCCAACAGCTGAAGATGATGGAACATTCTATGCTATGAGACTTGCTGTACATACAGACGATGGTTATGTAATTAAACCAACAACCAGAATTGTTTATAATGAAAGAGACATGGAAGATACATACTCTACTATCATGCCATATGAATGGGGCGCTTATGTATTTGTTGACTTTGGACAAGTATTTTCTGAAGAACAACCACCAGAGTGGATAGATCCTGAAGTAGATGGAGAAGTCATCACAAGAATATCAGTTAATGTAGATTTTCCAAAAGTAGGAGAAGAAATTGAACTAAATGAAGCAGAAGGTTATCAAGGACCTCAAGCCGTAGTTCATATTAATGAAGAAGATCCTTATCAATTAAAAGAAGGAAATAATTATATGTATTATTTCTCACCAGAAGGAGCTTTAATGGATGGTGTCTTTGAAGCAGGAAGACCTTATAGAATGCATATTTGGCTTACTGCTAAAGAAGGACTTACTTTTGCTGATAATGTAGAAGTATTCATAAATGGTAGAGGTGCAGAATTAGTAGAAAACGAGAATGGAACTACTGTTATTATAGAATGCTCTTTTGAACCAGAACCAGAAGATAGAGAATATACAGTAGAAACAGAAGATAATTCAGCTATTGTAATCTTTAATGCTCCTGATGGACATCATTTTGATTTATTATTTGATGATATATTATCTCATACACCAGAAGAAATTGAAGAATTATATGATATTCCAGCAGACTATGTAGCACAAGTAATTGATGCCATAAAAGAAGTTACTAAAGAATATGGAAGTCTATTAGGTGTTTATGCCATTGAAATTGGTGATAGAGGCTTTAATTATTCAGATGCCTTAACATTAAGAATTAAAATGACTGAAGATATGGAAAAATATGATGGATTCAAGTTTATTTTCTTAGATGAAACTCATGATTTTGAAGTACAAGAAACATTTAATGTTACAGTAGAAACAATAGAAGGAGTAAAATACTTAGTAGTAGAATTACCACACTTAAGTGCTTATGCTTTAGTAGGTTATAATAATACTCCAAATAACCCGGCAACAGGCGATAAAATTGTATTCTATACGACTATGTTAGGTTTATGTACCATAGGTTTAGTTGGAACAGCTTTCTATACTAAGAAGAAATACTTTAATTAAAAAAATGAAACAGGATTAGAAATCCTGTTTTTTGTTGTATAATAAATGTAGAAGGTGATAGGATGCCTAAGAAAAAACTAAAATTATGGGTATTATTATTTCTATGTTTAATCTTTACCATAGGAATCTTTTATTATTCTTATGAAATTCTTATATGGTTTTTACATACGAATCAGAATCATACTCTTCAAAAAGAAATCCAAGAGAAAGTAATAATTAGTTCTAATTCAAAAGGAACCAAAGAATATGAAATAGATTTTAAAACATTAAAAGAAATGAATCCAGATACAATAGCTTATATAGAAGTTAATAATACTAGTATTAATTATTTAGTAGTAAAAGGTAAAGATAATGATTATTATCTAAAACATAATTTTGAAAAGAAATGGAATGTCGCAGGTTGGATCTTTGGTGATTACCGCAATACTTTTGATGAGAAAGATAAGAATAGAATTATCTATGGTCATAGTATTAAAGATGGAAGTATGTTTGAAACTCTAAAGAATGTCTTAAAAAAAGAATGGCAAGAAAATACTGCCAATCATATCATTACTTTAGTAACAGAACAAGGACCTCTTCATTATCAAGTCTTCTCAACTTATTCTATTGACCCAGAAGAGTATTATATAAAAACATCTTTCCAAAATGATAAAGAATATAGACAATTCTTAAATAAATTACAATCTAGATCCGAGTATAATTATCAAGTAGATATATCCGATACTGAACAAATATTAACTCTATCTAGCTGTATGAAAGAAGGTAAAAAAAGAGTAGTCTTACATGCTTCTCTAATAAAGGAAGAGGTGATGGAGAATGGCTAGTACGAAAGAATATAGAGACTACATCCTAGAACAATTATCAATACTCGATAATATTACTTATAAACCTATGATGGGTGAATATCTACTATATTATAATGGCTTATTATTTGGAGGAATCTATGATGATAGATTTCTAATAAAAGAAACAAAAAGTAATAAAGAATACTCCATGACAGAATCAATTCCTTATAAAGGAGCAAAACCAATGTATTTAGTAGATACAGAAGACCAAGAATTAATAAAAGAAATAGTCTTAAATACTTGTAACGATTTAAGAAAAAATATAATCTGAAGTCATTCAATTGATTTCAGATTTTTCGTTTACATAAAACACAAAATGAGATATAATGAACATATAATAGAGAAGGTGTAAGATATGGCAAAACGTTTTATTAATCGAACAAGTCATTTTAAAAAATATTTTTTCTTATACATATTTATTTTCTTAGCACTTATAGGTGTAGCCTATTCAAGTTTAAGTACTAACTTCCATATAGGAGGAACTATTTCACTAGCAAAATATCAAGTAAAAGCAACCATTACTCTAGATAGTACAGGGGCAACTACTCCAGGTACTACAGCAATATATGAAGTTGAGTCTCTAGGTTTTTTCTTAGATAATACTTATCATAATGAGATGACAACTTCTACCAATTCAATTACATTACCTACTAAAACTAATTATCAATTTATGGGTTACTACACAGAACCAAATGGAGAAGGTATACAGTATATCAATCCAGCAGGGTTTATAACAAATAATGCAGATAATACTCATTTTAGTAGTGATGGAACACTATATGCTTATTTTTCAAAAGAATTATATGGAATACTAAAAAGAGAATCTGATGTTGGAACTTATGCTGCTAAATACACAGGAGCTCATCAGGATTCTTATGCCGGAACAGGTACCAAAGATATCTATCATTGGTATGCAACAAGTGACGCCAATGGAACAGCAATCTTAGATAAAAACAATGTCATTTTCGCAGGACAATGCTGGCAAATGATTCGTACAACCGATACAGGTGGAGTTAAACTCATTTATAACGGAGAACCCGAGAACAACCAATGTCTTAATACTAGAGGTAATCATATTGGCTATGCTAAAAGAACTTCTCAAAATCTAGCAAGTAACTATTATTATGGAACTGATTATATTTATAATTCAACTAACAATACATTTAAATTAGAGGGAACTGTAACAAATGGAACATGGAGTGAAACAAACTATGAACCTTTCATTGGAAAATATACTTGTAAGCAGACAACTGAGTCAGGAACTTGTGCTACTCTGTATTTAGTAGAGTCATACTGTAATACAAGTAGTGGCTATGTCATTCCACTAAACTCTACTTCTCATTACTCACAATTTGGAACAACACGATTTAATGCTACTTCTGTTAGTCCATCTTATGTAGGATATATGTATAATGCAACCCCCGCATATAAAAATATGGCAATGACAACTACTGAAGCAATGCTATCAAACAGTTTGTTATCAACAAGTTATTGGTATGCCAATAATGTAGTGTGGGGTAGTCCTACAGCAAATACTTATAATCTATCGAATCCTTATCAAGTAAGTTCAACTGCTGATTATCCTAGTTTAGCAGGAAAATATACCTTTAGAAATTCAAATCAGACTTATACAGATACATTTGTATATTATATTGCAACAGTAAATAGTTCTAATATGTATTATATTCAATTAACTGATACAGGAAATCATACTCTAGCAGATTTCAACGATACCTATACTTATGGAAGTAGTTATACAGATAATGGCAATGGAACTTATACGATTAATAATCCAACAACAATTCAAAGAAAAGATTGGTATACAGGATATTCTAATGTAGGAGCAGGTAAATATGTATGTAAGAATGCCACTAATAATACATGCAGTGAATTATGGTATACGACAGAAACTTCTTATACTGATATGGAATATATATCATCTGCGAATATTTATAAATATTCAAAAGGTTTTACTTGGGATGGAAGTAAGTATATACTAGATAATAATACATCTATAAGTTTTTGGAATATCGCAGATAGTACTAATCAAACAAGTTTAAATAATGCTCATTATACTTGCTGGAATACAACAGGTGAGTGTACTAGTGTTTCTTATATATACTATTTAAATGGTAATAGACCATATTATTTTGATCTAACAAATGGAGAGAGTATTGAAAATGCAAAGAACAAAATGTTTTATGTGAATGATGTAAATACTAAAAAATCTATAATCAAAACAGGAGTAGATGCCTGGTATGCAAAATACTTAAGTTCTTATGATGATTATATAGAGAATACGATTTTCTGCAATGATAGAAGTCAAAGAAATGCTGATATAAATGGATGGAATCCAAATGGGGGAGTATTAACTGGAAATGATAGTTTTCTTAACTTTAAAGAGTATGACGCAACTAGTGATTTAAGTTGTATCAATGAAACAGATCAATTTAGCACACTAAATCCTAAAGCACAATTAACTTATAAAGTTGGATTAATGAGCAGCCCGGAAATGAACTTACTAAATAATAACAATGCACGTGTTACAGGGAAGGATTACTGGCTCGCATCGCCTAGCTGCTTCGGGCTCAGTGGTGCTCTTAACCTTTATGTGCGTAATACGGGCATTATGAGAAACTACTTCGTCTATGGAGATTATGGCGTTCGTCCGGCAATATCTCTAAAACCAGGCACAATATATACTTCAGGAGATGGTTCTATGTCAAATCCATATAAGGTAAATTAGGATAGAAGATTAATACGCAAACTGCACTTTTTTAATTGAATCAAGTAGAATAATTCTCTTTGGAATTATTCTTTTTTCTTTTTATAGGACAATAAAAACTACAGATGTTGTGATAAAGATGATTACTAAAAAAATAGATATATATAAAAAATAAAAAAAGAAGAAAAGATTATTGTAAAAGTTACATAAAGAAGATATAATAAGATATATAATTAGAATAATACGGGGTGATTTCTAGTGATTGTTAGATTAATCAAAAAGAAAAAGATATATAGCTTTTCTTTACCAACCAAAGTAGCTGGAAATTATTGGATTACTGATAATGACTACTATGGAAATACTAGAAACTTGATCAACGTAGAAGAGTCAAACGGCGAATGGAAAATTAAAAGTGACTTTGAAACGAAAATCATGTTAGGAGATAGAGAAGTAGAATCAGCCATCTTAAAAGACTATGGCTTATATTTTTTAAAGATCAATACCGATAATGAATATGTAATGTTACATTGCTCTCCATCTTCTGAAAAGAATATTTTAAAATTAAAAGTAAGAGACCAAAAAGAAATATTAATTGGAGCCGATAATAGATCAACTATTTTCTATAACTATCCAATGGTATCAAAACAGCATGCAAGATTAGTTTATGCCAATGGAGTATGGATTATCCAAGACTTAAATAGTAAATATGGAACTTATGT
>JAEEGL016733686.1_pt1 | contig 16573 bp, 11 predicted proteins | sample 9134231 | NCBI WGS metagenome assembly JAEEGL01 (sample SAMN16246548, study PRJNA631951) | gut metagenome | biome: gut microbiome; feature: rumen; material: fiber-attached | host: Bos | place: Iran: Karaj | collected 2018-10 | reverse complement strand
TCAGGCTACGAGAAAATTGTGTTTGAGTACGCTGAGCCTACTACGGTCAACACACAAATCCTGGTGCAATTGGCCGATGATTCCAATGTTTCTGCATGGGGAAATGCGGGCATCACGGAATTGGTGTGTTCTTTTGAGGGCAGCGATATGAGTGCTGTGAATCAGGTGGCTCTGCAAACGAGCGACGCTACTACCATCACAATCAAACGTGTCTATCTGGTTGTAAACGCAGGTGGCGAACAGGATCCGATCGACCCGACCCTTGACCAGATCAAGGACATGCTATCCCGTTTCACCGGCACATGGAATGAGGCAGAGAGCATCACTGACAACGCTGACGGCAGTAAAGAGTACACGTCGGTCGCCTGGGGCGGTATGGCAGCGTGGCTCGGCGGTGTTGACTGGTCAGAGTGGGATGCGCTCGTGATGGAATTTGGCGAGGCTACGACCGTGGCCACCCAAATCAAGATTGACGATTATGAATGGTCGGCTCAAGCCGGAGTGACTTCCATCACTGCCGATTTCGGTGAGAACGATATGTCGAACGTGATGCAGGTGGCACTGCAGACTGCTGAGCCAAGTAAACTCACCATTACGAAAGCCTACCTCATTAAATATGGCGTACATGTGAGTCTTTCATTCGTCCCGTCAAACACGCAACTCAAATTTTATACTTCAGTAGGCGAGGCAGAGGAGGAAGTGACTAAAGATTACACAATTACTTTTACTGAGTCGGGGGTAATAGAGGAACCTGTTGTCATTGAACAACCTGTCAATCACATGATTCTGATCTCATTCAATACAGAGGTTACTGGCGGAACTCCCTCTATGGTGGAACTCCAGGGATGGTGCTATCCGGCTGACAGCGAGAAGGGCGACGATAACATGATGCGTTTCCCGCTCACGGAAGGGGAGAACGGTATTTGGACTTACGACTTCAACGGCATGGATGTCGTCTCTACGCTTAACAGCGAGAAACATCACGACTGGATTCTGGAGTGCTGCGTGGTTGGAACCGATGAAAACGGCAACGAATTCACGCTCAACAACACCGGTCAGAACTACAAAATCCGTTTCTCTGATAACAATGCGCATGCCACTCTGAAAGGTGACGTGAATGAGGACAAATATGTTGATATCAGCGACATTGTTGCCATCATCAACCAGATTGCTGGAACGACAAAGTATGCCCATGCCGACGTGAACGAGGACAACAAAGTGGATATCAGCGACATCGTGGCGGTTATCAACATCATCGCCGGTGGAGAACAATGATAAGTGTTTGTAAAAAAAAGAGGTTGCCGAAGGGCAGCCTCTTTTTTGCTCTTTAGAATGTCACCATCTTCGCTTACTGATTGGAAACTAATCAGTAGGTAATTGATTGTGAAAACCTTATTTTATCTCTTTTTCGTGTAACCTTTTCCTTTGCATTTCGGACAGTTGTCCAGATAGTCACCTATCTGTACTTCTCCCCATCCTTTACACCTTGGGCAGATAGTGACAGGACGGAGATACTGCGCTGATACCCATCCGTCAAACTCTCCGACAGTGTTGCAGATAACGCGTACATAATTGAATCCATTGCGTTTCTTCCCTAAGTAGACACCTATGGATCCTTTCTGCATCTGCACTTTGGTCTGGAGGTCATGGGGTACTTCGCAGACCATACCATAGTTCTTGCCTGGACCTTTACGCACGTTCACATGGTTGCCTGTGCATACAAAACCTCTCTGCTGGGCGTTTGCTGTCACAACTGCTAACAGCAACATCAATAGGATAGTGATTCTTTTCATAATGTGGTGTTTTTAGGTTTGATATTCTGTTATTAATCGGAAAATTCATGAAATCAGTTCATGGGGTCATCGCCTTCTTCTTTTTCAAATATCTCGGACACCTGTTGGCGGGCAGTGTCACGGATGGCGGATTCGTAGCCGGTCAATGCGGCGAAAGGGGCGAATTGGGCAGCTCTTGCCTCCATGCTCATCCGTGGATGTCGCTTGGGCTCGGGATGTGGCAAGTTGATGATGTCGTCGTAGTTGTCTGTCATGCCTTGTGTCCTCCGATTTGTGCGTTCCGGTCTTTGGCGGTGGCGCCTTCCTCATAGTTGATGCCTTTGAGAATAGCGTTGTTGCCGAATCGCTCTTTAATGGCAATCTGGGCTTCCTGAATCCGGCGCTCCTTCGCCCGTTCTTCTGCAGACTTCGCTTGCTCTGCTTCGATGGCTTCGATATCGTCGAACAGACTCAGCTGACGGGGTGGCTCTTTGGCTGCGGCCGAATGCTCATCAACTACGTTGTTCACATTCAAATAAATCCGGCGGATAAGCAGGTTGGGATTGACAATGCAGTCGTACAGTTCGGTCACTGCCTCGGTCATCTCTCGTGAAGAAGAAGTGTAGCCGTGCAGGTTGGCGGTGCCGTGTGCATGCTTGGGTACCTGTCGGCCGTAACGGTCAGTTGTTACGGGACCTTTGTAGCGTGCTCTCACTTCCTCCCGTGTCAGTGACTCCACGTCATAGCCTACAGTCAACACCAACTGGTTGGTCACCAGCCGCCGCTCCACCAGTTTCAGCGCCATCGCGTCGGTCATCTCACGGACCACCACGCGGGCCTGGTTCGCAGGGTAGGGCCCGGTGAGTACCTGACCATTGCTGAACGAGCTGCTCTCGGGACGGTAGGACTTCACCAGGTCCATCGTGCAGGGTTCCCAACCCCATGCGTGGTCTATCAGCAGCTCGGCATTCACACCAAAGAGCTTGTAAAGCAAGTCTTCATTTTTCAAAGACAAGCGGGCCAGCTTCCCCATCGTGTCGATACCATATTGGGCGAGCTTGGTGGCTGTGCCGCGCCCCACACGCCAGAAACTGGTAAGCGGTTTGTGGTTCCACAGTTTCTGACGGTATGTCCTCTCGTTCAGTTCTCCGATACGTACGCCGTCCCTGTCGGCTGGAGCGTGCTTCGCCACGATGTCCATCGCCACTTTTGCCAGATACAGGTTCGTTCCGATACCTGCGGTGGCAGTGATGCCGGTGAGACGCAGCACGTCACGGATAATGGTCATCGCCAGCTCGTGGGCGGTCATCTTGTATGTCTTTAGGTAAGGGGTCACGTCCATCAACACCTCGTCGATGCTGTAGACGTGGATGTCCTCTGCTGCGATGAATTTCAGGTAGGTCTTATACACTTCCGTGCTCACTTTCATGTAATAGGCCATGCGGGGTGGGGCGATGATATAATCAACTGCCCAGTCGGGATGGACCTGCAACTCACGGTCGTCCCATGATTTACCGCTCAGGCGGCCGTCGGCCAGGCAACGCCGTTCGTTGTTTACCTCACGAACGCGCTGTACCACCTCGAACAGACGGGCACGGCCGCTGATGCCATAGGCTTTCAGCGACGGGGTCACAGCCAGACAGATGGTCTTCTCCGTACGGCTGGCGTCGGCCACGACCAAATTCGTGGTGAGCGGATCCAAACCTCTCTCCACGCATTCCACCGACGCATAGAAACTTTTAAGGTCAATGGCGATATAGGTCCTGCCTTCATTGTCCGACATGACGGGATTACTGTTTTTGGGGGTGAAAAGTATGGCTTTCCTTGTCTTATTCTTTTTTCTGGTATTTTGTGAACTGGTATTTTTTTCTCAGCTCTTCCTGGCGTTCTGGAGTTTGCGACTTGAAATAGGAACGCCAACCCGGGCAGAAGTTGATATGCCAGCGCCAGAAACGGCCCAGAAATGAGCCGGGCTTCTTGTCGTAATGGGCGCGGAACTTACAGTTTTCACAGATATGTGCCATGATAATATCTTGGTTGATAGTTTTATGCAATCAATGACATCATTAAATTAAAATTAAATGGGCCTGTTGAGGTTCAGTTCCAGCCCTTCCTCTAAGCGGATACGCAGGCTGCTCTCGGTCTGTTCCAGGATGTCATAGCTCTTAAAAAACTTGCAGGCCTTGTACAGTTTGTCGGTATATGGCTCCACCACCTCCTGAAGCTTCTCCTCAGCCACTCCGTAAACCATGTCCTCGTCGCTCTTGAGCATCTCGCTGATGTCGGGGTCGAACGATGTGATCTTCATCACGGCCACGTTCATCCTGTCTTTGTCGTAGGTGCATGATATATGGTTGCCGTCACGTTTGTAGGTGCCGGGGAAGGTGACTCTGGCCTCAACGTTCACTTTCTCCACCTGTGCGTTGACTTCGATAATCAGGTCTGTGAGGCTGTCGCCCATGAAGAACAGGCTCATGCCAACGTTGTAGTCCGCGTCGAAGTCAAGCTGTTTCCCTTCAAGTATTTTCTCTACATAGCTGTTGGCCATTTCCTCGAACTCTTTGTCTGCTTTGTACATGCCCTCTAATGTCTGAGCGTTGGCTGTCACGCTCAGCAGCGTCAACAGCAGGGTAAAAATCATTTTCATTGTCTTTTTGTTTTGTCTGTTTTGTATTGTTTATTGTTGGATGATAGCGGTTTTACTGTCGCTCTCGCAGCTGACTGCAGTCACAAGTGACAGTGAGAAGTCTGGGGGAAAACGTCTTTTTCGAATGCTAACGTCGCCAGTCTGGACTTTGGATGATTCTTTCTGCAAAATTCTGCATTTTTTCCGAGATATGCAAATAATTACAGAGTTTTCTTTTTACTGTTTCTGGTTTCTAAAACCAATAATAACCAAACGTGGCCGGAATGATATACTTGCGCATTCCGGCCACGGTCCTATTCTTAAGAATCGAAAAATGAAATCTGAAAACTAAAAGCTGGTCTTCTCCCATGCCGCTACCAGGTCGCCGATGCCGAGGCCCATCAGCCGCATCTGGCGGAACAGCTCAGGGGCGGTCTCTTTCAGGAACTTGAGCCGGCGGGAGCGCTGAATCTGCCCTTTGGCGCCGGGAGAGACGAAATATCCGAGTCCCCGCTTATTGTAAATCACACCCATGCGCGACAGCTCTTCATATGCTTTCACTGCCGTGTTCGTGTTCACACCCAACGCCACGGCATACTCTCTCACCGACGGAATCCGGCTGTCGTCATGGTATATGTCGGAGAGAATCTCGTCACACAGTCTCTCTGCCATCTGCAGATATATCGGACGGTCGCTGTTGAACATCATAGGTTGAGGAATTTGTGGGTGACTACTTGCCAGCGGCAGAACAGCAGGTAGGCGAGGGTGGTGAACAGGATGATGCACACAAACATCAATACCAGCAGCACGGGCTCCTTAATCTCTTGAGAGAGCACCAGTCTTAATGATTGGTTGAGCAACTCCCAGAGCGTCAGTCCTACGGCAAAAGTTGCCACCAGATGGTATTTCTTGAACAGCACGCTGCACATGAGGCAGAACGAGTGCAGAGACAGGAATAAGGCGTAGAAACTGACGATGTCGTATGTGCGGGCGGTGGCCTCATGGGGAATCCTATCGAAGAAATAACCGGTTGCCAGAACCATCGGGTTGCCGCTTATTCCTTGCCAGGCGGTATGGAGCAGGTCCGCCACGACGAACGAACCGATGCCTCCGATGAGAGAGAACACAAGCAGGTAGATCCAACGTGACACGAATTTCTCGGCATTGGTGGCGGGCAGCATCAAGAAAATGGTGCGCGGTGCCTTCTTCTGTACATCCCTGAACAGCGTGCAGGCAGCACCGAGCATGAACAGGTAGGCTGCAAAGAAGGATGCGGAGGCCACTTCATGGATGGTGGTCTTCATCAGGAAATCGTTCATCTCAGGAGGGATGTTTGACGCTTTCATATTGTAATTCAAATTAAAGAAAAGCCCGAATATCAGCAAGTATAAAATCACCATGCCCAGCGAGAACCACATCATTGGAGAGAGGCCGGTGGCGAAATCGTAGTTTAGCACGTTCTTAAAACGCTTTAAATCAAATCCTTTCATTGCACAAGTCCTTTCGTTACAGCGTTAAACAATAGTTCCAGGTTTACCTGAGTCTCTGTGTCGCCCGGGCGTCTCAAGGATATCGACGCGTTGCCTGACAGGGAGGGTTCTGCATACAGTACCCCGTCCATGTCGCCCGGCATGCGGAGGTCGAACCGGTAACGTTCCGTCAGCTCACTGATGGATGCGTTCAAGAGCAGTTCCCGCTGGTTGAGGATGAGCACGTGGTCAATCAGTGTCTCCACGTCGTGTACCTGATGAGTGGAGATGATGAGCGTTCTGTCCTCCCGCATCTGCTCAGCCACCACCTTTCTGAACTGACTTTTCGACGGAATGTCCAGACCGTTTGTCGGTTCGTCCATAAGCAGCAGTTTCGTCCCTGCTGCCAATGCCACGGACATATACACTTTTTTCTTCTGCCCCATGGACAAAGCTCCTAACTTTGGATCTCCCTCCAGCTCGAACTCCTGCAGGCAGGTGCTCAGCACCTCATTGCTGAAGCGTGGGTAGAGAGGAGAAATGAGCTTCACATATTTGCTTAATGGTGTATGAGGCAGGTCATACTCTTCAGGCACAAGGAACACCTCCCTCAGCATCTCTGCCACGCGCATGTGCGGGGTGAATCCCAATGCCTGGACTGTTCCGCTTTTCGGCCTCAACAAGCCCGACAGCAGATACAGGAGTGTGGATTTGCCTGTGCCGTTCTTGCCGAGCAGACCGTAAATCTTGTTTTCTCCTAACTCCAGGTTGAATCGGTCGAACAATAGTTCGTGCTGCCCTGGATAGCTGAAAACCAAATTTTTAACTTGAATCATGATAATTGTTTTAGTGTATTAGTGTTGTATTACACTGCAAAGTTAGACGATTCTATTGATATTACAATGCAAGATGTGAAATTTAACATTTATTTAACAAAAAGGTTCATCCTCCTCTTCCTTCCCTCCCTCCGTCTTCAATCGGTACTGATTTTTTGAAGGTGTGTTCTAAAAATTATGTCGGATTGATTTTCTCTTTATGAAGGAGCATCCCATAATCAGAATTCTTAGAACACTCCTATAAATGTTTCAAATATAAAAGAATCTGATACAAACAATATTGGATGATGCGATTATCTTTTGTACCTTTGCAAAAACATTTTAATATATGAATATGATTATGAAAAGAAGTTTTGTGTTTTTGACCTTGGCAGTTTTGACGTTGACTCTTTCGGCACAGTCACCTTGGACAAAAGGGGCGTTTGAGACGCGTCAGTACCGTAACCTCTTCGTGGAGATGGGCTATCAGCCTGACTCGGTGGAGGCACGACTCCACAAGGTGTTCGACGAGGTGTTCTTCGGACCTAACCGCGTCTATTTCGAAGTGGGCGACTCCATGGGCTATGTCTCTGACATCAAGAACCACGATGCCCGGACGGAGGGTATGTCCTACGGCATGATGATTGCCGTGCAGATGGACCGTAAGGACATCTTCGACCGGCTCTGGCGATGGAGCAAACGCTATATGCAGCATCAGGACGGTGCACTGAAAGGCTATTTCGCCTGGAGCTGCAAGACGGACGGCACACGCAATTCTCAAGGGGCGGCGAGCGATGGCGAGCTTTATTTCGTCACGTCTCTGATTTTCGCCAGCAACCGGTGGGGGGATGACACCGGCATCAACTACAAGGCGGAGGCAAAGCATATTCTCGACTGCACGATGCCCCGGGGCGAGGGACGTGACGCGTCTTTCCTCATCGACCCTCAGACTCACCTCATCACCTTCACGCCATCGGGATTCGGTATGCGGTTCACCGACCCCTCTTACCATATTCCGGCGTTCTATGAGGTGTGGGCTCGTTGGGCTGACGACGGAAGGGCGGAACTTTGGCAGGACTGTGCTGTCAAATCGCGTGAGTTCCTGCATAAGGCCATAAATCCTCAGACGGGACTCAATCCGGACCTCTGCGGCTATGACGGCCAACCTATGCAGGGGTTCGGTGGAAGACGCAACGGGGGCAGCAATTTCCGATATGACTCCTGGCGTGTGCCGATGAACATCACGCTGGACTATGAGTGGAGCTGTGCCGACCAGCAATGGCAGCGCCAGTATGGCGAGACCATCCAGAATTTCTTCTATGGACAGGGTGTCAACGACTTCGTCGACCAGTACCGAACTGACGGTTCACTGCCTGCCGACGATGAGATTCTGCAAGCCGGTGGATTCAAGAAACTGCGCCACAGCATCGGATTGGTATCCACAATCGCTGCCGCTTCGGCACTCTGCGGTCACGACAAGAAACGCGAGTTTATCGACGCGCTGTGGAACGCACGCCATGTTCCCTTCGACGACGGCTATTTCGACGCCTACTACGACGGTCTTCTCCGCCTCTTTGCCTTCATGCACCTAAGTGGCCACTACCGCATCATCTTCCCGCAGTAAATATGTGTCAGGACTTTCTCCTGCATGAATGTTTGCGATTCGTATAGAGCTTCTTATTTTTACATATCAAAAGCTGAACAGATCTCCTTTGTTCAGCTTTTTTTGTTCATCTGTGTGACTGATTGAAAAAAAATAACTAAATTTGCAAAACTAACAGCACTTTTTATTTTGTGGAATCTTGTTGTTCGGCTGATTGTAAGCATGCCGTTTCTGCAACCGCTGCTTCAGGTTTTTACTTTTTAATTACTAAAATACAATGCGTCTCAGACTTTTCATCTTATCTTTGTCCTGTGCGTTGGGACTCGCTTCTGCATCCGCTCAGCAAGTGAACGACAACAACACGCCGCTACACCTTATGAAACCGGCTTACCGTATCTCATACGGCATTCCTGCCGTGAACGACGTGAAACAGACAATCGACCGTATCCTCCGCTATATCGACAGCGAGACACCGACGGAGCTGGTAGACAAACGGACCGGTCTGCCGGTTGCTGGCGCCTCTCTCTCCGAGCATGCTCAACTGCGGCAGGGGGGATTCCGCCTCACCAGCTACGAGTGGGGGGTCACCTACTCGGCTGTACTCGCTGCTTATCAAGCCACAGGAGACACTGCTTACCGCGAATATGCGTTCAAACGGCAACGCCTGCTGGCCGACATCGCACCGGCGTTCAGACAACTGCATCAGTCGGGCAAGAAGATTGACACGAACATACGCAGGGTGGTGGATCCGCATGCGCTTGACGACGCAGGTGCTGTTTGCTGCTCCATGCTCAAGGCGCTGTTGATGGAACCGTCTCTCCCGTTGAGGCCTCTCATCGATAATTACTCTGATTATATCCTCAATAAGGAGTGCCGTCTGTCCGATGGCACGTTCGCACGGCTGCGGCCGCAAAAGAACACGGTATGGCTCGATGATATGTTTATGGGGGTGCCTGCCATCGCTTATATGGGCAAGTTGACAGGAGACAATAAATACTACGACGAGGCGGCTCGACAGATTATTCAGTTTGCCAACCGTATGTTCATTCCGGAGAAAGGGCTTTTCCGACACGGATGGGTGGAGGACATGCAGCCGCATCCGGCTTTCCACTGGGGACGGGCCAACGGATGGGCCATCCTGACGATGTGCGAGGTGCTCGACGTGCTGCCGCAGGACCACCCGCAACGACCTGCCATCCTTGACCTGCTCCGCCAGCATGTGGCGGGACTGGCGGCCCTTCAGCATCATGACGGGGCATGGCATCAGTTGCTCGACAGGTCCGACACCTACCTCGAGACGTCAGCCACAGCTATCTATGCCTATTGTTTCGCTCATGCCATCAACCAGCAGTGGATTGACGCGAAGGCTTACGGACCAGTGGCACTACTCGCCTGGCAGGCGGTCAACGCTTCGGTCAACGAAAAGGGACAGGTGGAGAATGTGTGTGTCGGCACGGGCATGGGGTTCGACCCGGCTTTCTATGCCTACCGTCCTGTCCACGTCATGGCGGCGCATGGTTATGGACCGGCCATCTGGGCGGGGGCGGAAATCATACGGCTTCTGCAACTCCAGCATCCGAAACTCAACGACTCGGCCGTGCAGTTCTATGACCAGCCGGTTCCGACCGACCAGCCAATATTCAACTACGACGGCAAAATCAGATACTGACCATTCTCTTATCCAAAGCAATGGTCCCAGGTTCAATAAAGACTTGTTCTGAGAATTATGTAATTTAATCACGTAATATTTAAAAATCAAAGATGAGAAAAATTCATTTTATTTTATTTGCCCTCCTCTTCTTCGGTGCTGTCAGCCTGCAGGCCCAGGATGAGTTCAAACATGAGGTGTCTTTTGGAGGCGGTTATTTTGCCAGCTCTGAGGTGCTTGACTTCTGCACAGAGGCTTCTTCCGTGGCGGGGACGTTCGGCTCGGTAGAGTATGACAACAAGTCATTCACTCCTCCTATCTCCCTTGAGTACTTCTACCACCTCAGCCCGCTTGTTGGTGTCGGTGGCATCGCAGTTTATACTCATGGCAAGCGCGACATCGTGGACCGTGTTGACGCATACGTGGGAAAACTTACCACGGATTACATCACCGTCATGCCGGCGGCGAAATTCAACTGGTTGCGCAAGATGAACTGGGGACTTTACTCTAAAGTGGGAGCGGGTGTCAGCTTTCGAAAGGAGAAGTCCAGGGTCATGGGTGAAGGCTCACATACGGAGAATGACGTCATCTTCAATTTCCAGGCTACCCTCATCGGTGTGGAGGCTGGTTCCTCCGACTATCGCGGATTCATCGAGCTCGGCCTCGGTGAGCAGGGTATCATCAACGCGGGTGTACGCCTACGCTTCTGATTCATGGATATAAACAAAAAAATCAGGAAGAGCGGTAACCATTCCTCTCTTCCTGATTTTTTTTCACTTTATACTTTATACTTTAAACTTTAAACTTTAAACTAATCACACTCTAACTCTCAACTCTCAACTCTCAACTAATAATACTACTACTCGTCGCGATGATATTAATCACAGCCACAATATCGGATATGTCGGTTTTATTGTCAGAATTGACATCGGCAGTGTCGAGATAAGTGCTGTCACCGGCTATGGTGTTGATGATGGCGACGATATCGCTGATGTCCACCTTGCCGTCACGGTTCACGTCGCCGGGCAAGGCCTCTTCTTGTGCGTATTCCACTTCGATATCGGTCTCCTCAATCACCCACCGCAGCCTTGTCCTGTCGGCATGGATGGAGAAGAAGGCGAGCGGACCGCCTTTGCCGTCGGAGTCGGGAGTGCCTACGTTAAACAACCGGTTGGCGTTGGCGTCGGCATCCATGTAATAGGCGGCCTTGCCGTTGTCTTGCTTGGCGTAGTAAGGACGGATGGTAACAGGCTCAGCCGATAAGGTGTTCTCTATCCGCAGGTAACTGCCGGTGGCGGCGTTCCTGACGTATACGGTGCCGTCCTCTCCTGCCTCGAAGGTCCATAGGGCGGCTGGGTCGGACGACAGCGGGTCTGTCTTGCCTCCGTTGATATCTTTGTCCGAAAGTCCGATGCGGTAGACAAGCTGGTCGTCTGCTCCGTCTGTGCCTTCGATAGCATAGAGGTAACGACGCTGGGTGTCAGCGGTGGCGGTGGTCGTGTTTGCGTTCGAGGTGGTTCCGTAGCTGTAGATATTATAGCCCAGGTCGGTGGAGAATCCCTCGAATGTCATAATCTGTTGGGATTTGAAGGTCTCGATGGCTTTTGTCAGTGCTTCTGTCTCTGCGTTGATGGCCTCTTGGGTGGTGTTCTCGTCTACGTTTTTGACGAATGTCTGTGCATCGGCGATGGCGGTCATGAACGTGTCGAGCGCTGAGCTGGGATAGCCTAACGTCACGTCGGTCTTCGCGCTTTTGGCGAGTGTTTCGGCGGTCTCCAGGGTGTTGGTGAGCTTGGTCAGAAACACCTTCACGAGCGATGCGTCAATTTCCACAAACGTGAAAACCATGTCGGCACGGTCGAACGTGCCGCTGCCCCAAAACCAGTCATCGGCGAATCCTCGTGCTCTTATCTGCTGGTCTTTGTTCGACGGACTGTTGATTCTGAACATCGAAACCTTTCCGTATAATCCCGACTGGCTGGGCTGCTGGTCACCGGTGTAGTTGATGGTCAGGGTAGAGGGTGTTGAGGCAGCACCGATACGGTCACTGTTCCCGGCGTTGTTCATGCCGGAGATATACTGTTTCGTGCTGTAGTTCATGATGGTGAAACCACCGTCCACCGGGGCAATCACCCAAAGCAGTGAAGGGTCATCCCATAGAAAGGTGTCGGTGGTGCCGAGGGTGCCGTTGTCATTAAACGTGAGGTATTTGGGGAGTCCGGCCAGTGTGGTTCCGGAGTTGAAAGGAATTGTGGCGTAGTTGATGATGCGGTAGAGTTTCCCTTCCTTGGGAACGAAGGGGTTGGTGCCGGCGGGGGTGCCTCCTCCTCCTTTCGTATATTCATCGTTCACGCTCACGGTGGCACTGTACAGCGATTCGGTCTCTTTGCCTATGGTTTTCATCCGGAAATAATAGACCTTGTCGGGAGTCAGTCCCTCCACCTTGGTGCTGGTCGCATTGGTGGCGAGACGTTGTATCTCGGTGAACTGTTTCCCGTCCTCGGACTGCTCCACCACGATGGCGGTGGCTTCTTCCCTATCGCCGTTCACCCAGGTCAGCGTCACGACCGTGGGACTGCTGAGTTCGGCGGTCAGCTGCTGGGGATACATCAGATAGGTGGTCTTCTGTGCCAGGCTGTTCACGTAGTTCTCAATATTTGTGTAACCGTTGCCGAAAGCATAACCGTTGGCGTCATCCTTCGTCGGGTCCAGGCTGTTGGCTGTCTCCCAAGTGTCGTCCATGCCGTCGCGGTCTGCGTCAGTTATTTTCGGGCCGTCGGCTACGGTTCCGATACCGCCGAGGTCATCCTCGTTGGCGATGAAACGTCCTTTCTTGCCGAGCGATGTCAGTTCCTCAATGAGTCGTTTGTCGTGGCTGTCACGCACGCGTGAGGCGCCTACGTGGTCAGCCACGCTCTGGTAGGCCTGGGCGGCACTCTCCAGATTCATCGGGGCCGAAGGTTTGAACGTGGGGTTGGCCATCACCGTCGCACTGTGATGGTCGGTGATGAGACTGCCGTTCAGCTTGCCGTCACAGTTGCCGTCGAAGTAATTGCCGCTGCTGTACATGTGGTCGGTCTCTGTCCATTGGTCGAAATATTTGGCGGAACCTTCCGGACCGGCGATGAAGTAGTTGTTCATCAAGTCTTGGTAGTTGTCTGCGGCGGAGTGACCGCCCACCACTCCGTTGCTGTAGTTATACACCACGTTGTTGTAATACTGGATATAACATTTCATCTTCGGGTTGCGGCTCTTGTTGTTCGACCACAGACAATGGTGGACTGTCCAGTTGCGTGTCCCGTCGGTGATGGCTCCGAACCGCTGGGGTTCGATACCTTCGGAGATGATGCAGTTCGACCACGTGATGTTGTTCGCGTCCTTGATATGCACGTTGTCCCATGGTCCCCAGGTCACGCTGCAGTGGTCCATAATCAGGTTCTCGCAGTTGTCAAGCGTCAGCGTACACTTGCTGCTGTTCACGTTCTTGCCGCCACGCATGCGCAAGTAACGAAGCACCACGTTCTTGCTGCCGGAGGCGATGACCCGGCCGCCATAGATGGTGATACCTTCTCCCGGAGCCGTCTGACCGGCGATGGTCACATTACTGGCGATGGTGATGCTCTTGCCTGTGATGTCAATCACACCGCCTACGTCAAAGACGATGAAACTGCCTGCCTGACTGGCTGCGGCGGCCAGGGAACCGGTGCCGGCGGCGTTCAGGTTCGTCACGTGAATCACCTTGCCGCCACGGCCGCCTGTGGCATAGGCTCCGAATCCTTCGGCACCGGGGAATGCCAGCTGTTGGGAATGTATGCTCAGACCGGTCAGCAGTGTGGCTGCGAATAAGATGAGTTTTCTTTTCATAGCTATTTCTTTTTTAGAGTTTTACGTATTGACAGCAATATGGTTTTTTGCTAATTAATGAAAACCTATTTATCCGCAAATTTACATAAAAAAACTGATTTTTAGGTACAAGAGACAAAGAAATTCTACAAAATACTCCTGTTATCTATTTTTTCTTTATTTCCCTCCAGGTGGAAGGTTTTTCAACCAGAAATCTACCATCGACTTGCGTAGATGGCGGGTGGTGTTTTCCCTTTCACTGATGCTGTGGGTTCGCATGGGATATGATAACTGATAGAATATCTTGTCTTCTTCGATAAGTTTGTTGACCAGCATCTCACAGTTCTGATAATGTACGTTGTCATCTCCAGTGCCGTGAATCAGGAGCAGGTTTCCTTCCAGTCCGTCTGCCCAGTTGATGGGCGAACCGTTCTCATATCCTTTGGGATTGTTCTGCGGTGTGTCCATATAGCGTTCCTGGTAGATGGTGTCGTAGAGGCGCTGGTCGGCTACAAACGCAACGGCTATACCGGTCTTGAACACCTCCGGATAGCGGAACATACAATTGAGTGTCTGACTGCCTCCGCCGCTCCATCCTGTGATGCCGATTCGCTCACTGTCGATGAACGGAAACTGGCGTGCCATGTCGAGAATACCCCGGGCCTGGTCCTCGCTGGCGAATGTGCCGACTTCACCATAGATACATTTTCTCCATTCGCGTCCCCGGGGGGCTGCGGCGCCTCGGTTGTCGATGCTCACCACAATATAGCCGAGGCTGGCAAGATACTGATGCCATGTGCTGTTCGACCATACGTCTTGTACAGTGGAACTGGCTGGCTCACCATATACGTCGATGATTACGGGATATTTCTTGCTGGCATCGAAATTGTAGGGCTTAATCATCCATGCGTCGAGCATCAGGTCGCCTGATTTCACTTTCACAAACTCTTTGGCATGTACTCCCAGTTCGTCGAACTCCTTCTGAGCATTGCTGTTGTCGGTAAGCCGCTTGACGGTTTTGCCGGAAGGTATGGACTGAAGGTCGGAATTGGGTACGGTGTGCGCGTTGCTGAACGTGTGGACTGCCCATGTGCAGGTGGGCGACATGTTGTAACTGTGCTGGCCCTTTTGGCTGGCATCGCTCACCAACTCACATTCTCCGTTGCCAAACAGTTTTGCACGGTAGAGATAGCGCTGGGTGGCGTTGCCGGGTGAGGCGATGAAATAAACATAGCCGGCTTTCTCACTCAGCCCCACTTGCTCTATCACGTCGAATTCGCCTTTCGTGATAAGTTCTGTCTGCTTGCCGTCGGCACTCACACGGTAGAGATGTCTCCATCCGTCACGCTCGCTCATCCAGGTGAAATACTTGTTTCCTTTCAGCCATCTCACGTGGTCGTTCGTCTCTACCCAAGCTTTGTCACTGTCTTCGAAAATGTTTGTCAAGTCATCTTGGCCTATTGTTGCAGTCCACACTTTATTGGTGTGCTGCGGACGGTCCATCTGTTGGATGAAAAGCTGATTGGTGCCTGGCACAAACTCCATACGGGGGAGATAGTGATTGCGGGGGTCACCGGGAATGGGAATCCAGGTGGTTGAACCTCCTTCTGCATCTACATAGCCGATTCTCACACTGCTGTTGGTCGTGCCGGCCTTGGGGTAGGGGAAATGTTGCACTGTGGGGTAGATGCTGTCCACGTTGTTGATGATATCGAACCAGCCGGTTCCGCTGGTGTTGCTCTGCCAATAGGCGATGTGCTTGCCGTCGCCGCTCCAGCGAAAACCGTCCCGACAGTCGAATTCTTCCTCATAGACCCAGTCGAACGTGCCGTTCACGATGGTGTCGTTACCGTCAGTGGTGATGGCCCTGTAGGTCTTTGTCGCCAGGTCCTCCACGTAGATGTTGTTCCGGCTTACGTAGGCCACTTTGCTTGCGTCGGGCGAGAATTTGGCAAACATCAGACTGCTTTCGGGAAGACCTTTGCCCAGTTGGTGCAATTCGCCGTTCTTACGGTTCACCACCCAGTAGTCACCGCGTGTGTGGTAACGCCATACTTTCTTCGTGTTGGTGAAAAGCAATGCTTTCTCCTGGTCTTCACTGAATGTAACTCCCCTCAATCCGCTGTCAAACAAGGTCTTGCCACTGGCTTTGTCCACAGTCAAGTACTCGGAGGGGATAATCACTGTCTTCTTGCCGTCTTTGCATGAGTAAGCCACAATCTCGTCCTTGCCGTTATCTTCGCTCGTTTCCACTTTCATGTAATGCTCTCCGTCGGGCATCCAATTTGTCGACCCTGCGTACTGTGGATAAACAATACTGCCGAATGACCGGAGTTGCAATATCTTTGCTGTGTTTACCTGTTTCTGCCCAAAAACAGTTCCTGTGCATAGGAGCATCAGGATACCGATAACTTGTGACTTGAAAATGATTTTCATTTGATACATTGATTTAAAGAGTTTCTTTTCCTTTATAAACGCAATCCTCTTGTAAATCTTATATCGCAGAACATATTTTTGTTAACAAGTTTTCCCTTTATTTATGTTCTAACTGATTTTGTTGTATCACAACAACAATTTTAGCTTGTTTTTATTGTTTTGTCACAACAATTCAATAAAATTAATTACCTTATATCATATATCATAATATATTTTATATAGTTTTCCGTCTACGACCGATTTGGGTTTATTCCAGCTCCAACGGCTGGTATTTATGAGCCTTGTCCGGTATGTATAATCCACTTACGAACTGATACTCTCCGCTTTTTGGTCCATAAGTATGGAAGATTGTTTTCGGACC
>JAEEGL016608921.1_pt1 | contig 16573 bp, 10 predicted proteins | sample 9134231 | NCBI WGS metagenome assembly JAEEGL01 (sample SAMN16246548, study PRJNA631951) | gut metagenome | biome: gut microbiome; feature: rumen; material: fiber-attached | host: Bos | place: Iran: Karaj | collected 2018-10 | reverse complement strand
GTTATCTCAGACTTATGAACGAGGAGCTTACGGACGCGGAGCGGATCGACGTTGAAGATATTTCCTTTTTCATAAGGGGAAATATTCATTCCCATGATCCAGAGTTCTCCGTTCTCGATACGTACCCAGGATTCCTTAATGGAACACTTTCCCATTCTGAGGGATTTAACCTCTGTTCCCACAAGAACTATTCCGCATTCGTACTGCTCTTCTATAAAATAGTCGTGAAAAGCTTTTTTGTTGTTGGCAATGAGCTTGGTATGCTCTTTTTCGTTACTCATAACATTATTATTTTATCACATATACAGACATAATGAATTACTCTGCAGGTATAAAATCTATGATCCTCTGGTTGATATCACATGCACTTACGCGAATGCTCATTCTTTTTCCTATACCGTAATATCTCTTCGAACGCCTTCCGGTGAGCCTGAGCAGGGATTCTTCATAGATATAATCATCGGCCGGAAGGTCATAGACGCTGATCATTCCTTCTATTGAATTATCGAGCTTAACAAATACGCCGTATCTTGTCACTCCCGAAACGGTTCCCTCAAACTCTTCGCCCATATGATCTTCCATATATCTGATCATTTTGAGGCGGTCGACCTGTGACTCGGCTTCGGCTGCTTTTCTTTCCATGACCGATGACCTGTGACAGACATCGGGAAGAATGTCCTCATAGTGAACCTTGAGCGTAGAATTCATTTCACCGCGGAGAGTCTGCTTAATGATCCTGTGTATCTGAAGATCAGGATATCTGCGGATCGGCGAAGTGAAATGACAGTAATACTTGAAAGCCAGTCCGTAGTGACCGAGACACTCCGGCTTATACTCAGCTCTCTGCATACTCCTTAAAGTAAGTGTCTTAATAAGCATTTCAAAAGGAGTACCCTCGGCATTTTTCATCAGAGATGCGATATCCGAAGAGGAAACAGTATCATCATCCGATCCATTTACCTTCTTCAGGATCTTCCTGTCAACGGAAAGACCCAGCTTTTGGAATGTTTCGACCAGCTCCCTGATCTTGACCATATCAGGATCTTCGTGAACACGGTATACAAACGGAATCTTCTTTTTGCAAAAATGCTTCGCGACGGTCTTATTCGCAAGGAGCATGAATTCCTCGATCAGTGACCTGGATGCACTGCGCTCTCTTGCTTTGATCTCTGTAACATTTCCCTTATCATCAACGCTTATCTCGCACTCTTCAACGTCAAAATCAACAGATCCCTTGGAAAATCTGCGCTCTTTCAGCATCTGAGACACATCTCGCATTTTATTCAGGATATCGGCATAAGGCCTGTATCCGGACACCTTATCTCCGTCAAGAACCTTGTCCACCTTGGAATAAGTCATTCTTTTGGAGGATCTGATGACGGATTCGGTGATCAGGTGATCCAGCGTCTTGCCGCCTGGTCCCAGGAGAACTATAGCTGACAGTGACAGCCTGTCTTCACCCGGATTGAGAGAACAAAGGCCGTTTGAAAGCTTCTCCGGAAGCATGGGGATCACCTTGCCGGGAAAATAAATACTGCATCCGCGCTCAAGACTCTCCAAATCGAGCGGAGAATCCTCACGGACATACTCGGATACATCGGCGATATGAACCCCGACTATATATGTTCCTTCGGAATCATTCATGCATTCAAGGCTTACCGCATCATCAAAATCACCGGAATCATCTCCGTCTATAGTGAAGGTAATTATATCCCTGAGATCAAGACGCTTGCCTTTTCCCGCAAAGGAGTCATCAAATACATCGGAAAGCCTGTCTATATGATACAGTTCATCAAGCTCCGAAGCAGAGGCACTTCCTTCTATGCTTCCGTCACCGCATACATCGTCGCAGTTTCTGATAACTGCATCAGGGAACTCACTCTTAAGTCCGAGTGCGCATACAACACTGACATCATCGGTCAGGGGATCATCAATATCCCCTATTATCTGAATTATCCTGCCTTCGGGAGACCTCTTGAATTCACCGTAATCCGATATCTCGGCAAGGACTTTTTGTCCGGTAAGAGCTTCCATTGTATTTCCCTTAGGAATATACAGGTCGGAAGCGAGCGTACCTTTATCGGGAATGACAAAGCCGTAGCCGTTCCTGATCTCTTCAAAGGTTCCGACTATTTGGGTAACCGAGTGCTCGATTATCCTGATGACCTTACCCTCGCGGCTCTTCTGCCCCCTGTCAGAGGATGACCTTCCGTCCTCATCATATAATGGACCGGGTGAAAGGAGTTCGATCAGGACCTTGTCTCCCGGAAATGCATAACCCGTGAATCTTTCCGAAATGAAGATATCCCTCGTAAATCCCTCGACCTTAACAAAGCCGTAGCCTTTATCGGTTGCACTGAAAACTCCTTCATAACGGTAGAACTTCCCCTTGGATCTTCCGCCCTTTCCCGGTTTGACCTTGGTCTGCTTCTTGCGCCTTACAGGGGTAATTGATCCTGCGGAAGCATTTGACGAAGATTTATTCAATTTTCCGTAGTTTCCTTTTTTCTTCATAAGTAAAATAAAAAAAGGGCGTCCGCGTTAACGGACGCCCGTAATCCGAATTTTAAATAACCCTAAGGTTAAGCACGATCGCAAGTGCGATAAAAAGAACTGCGAGTACTCTGGTTATCCTGACCAGTGTACCTTCCATTCCGCGTGCTTTATTCTTGCCGAGATAGCTCTCTGCAGCTCCGGCAATCGCGCCGAGACCCTGGGATTTACCCTCCTGCATAAGTACCACTACGGTAAGAAACAGGCAATCAAGTATAAAAAGAACAGTAAGTATTATACGAAGTGCGCTCATATAAACCTCTTTCAAAATAATTTCTGTATCACACAGACTTCCTTAAAATATCACAATCGAACCGAATATGCAAGTTTTTCGGTGAAAATGTGCAAAATCATCTTATAGCACATCAAAACCCTTATTTTTCGGGTTTAAAAGGTTATTTAAGTCCGTCAAGGTAGTCCTGAACCACTACCTGAATGTGTGATGCGGTCTCTTCGGGAGTTTTGCCTTCCTGAGCTGCATTGTTAAGCTCTTCCATCAGAATCTCCCTGATCTCCTGCTCGTTGAAATAAAGTCTGTCAACAGAAAGAATGAAATCCTCGTACTCCTTCACCTGAGTCTGATCCATTACGGGTACCTGACAGGGCTCGCCATCAACATAATAGCTGTATGTATATTCATAAGTCTTACCGTCACTGCCGGTTTCGGTATAGGGCTTGGCAGCCATGGATAAATCTGTCTCAAGTGCACTCTTAAGGACGGGGAATCCGTAATATACGTCGGTATTATGGTAATCGGTAATAAAACACTTAACAAACTCCCATGACTCGTCCAGAAGAAGCGAATCCCTGTTCAACATGAAGTAGTTACTGTATCCGATGCTCGATCCGTTCGATGAATTCGAAGGAAGGCCTATGAATACGGGAGCAGCATCAAGAGATGCGTATGAACTGAAATAGTCGCTCTTGAATTCCGTAATTGACAGACTCTTCAGTCTTACAAATCCATCCATCATTAATGTATCATAATTGTTCCAGTAAAAGTCTGCATACTCGCCGTTATAATCCACATACTCAGGCAAGGTAAGAGAATAACCGATAAGTCTGTAAAAGCCGGGATCGTTAAAATCACAGGTGAGAGTGTCCATATCGACCCACTCATAACCGCACTGATCGATAAGACCGGAAAGGAATTCCTGGCGGGTTGTATATATACCGAAGATCTTGTCACCGTTTGCCTCAGCGCTTTCAGCATACTCAAGGAAGGTATCAACATTCCAGGATGTCATTCCGTCCAGATATTCGGGTGAACCGAATAAAGTATTAACGGTATATGTTGGTATGACCTGATACAGTTTACCGTTTATTGATGCAGCATCAAATACATTGGTACAGAAATCGTCGATGGACAAGGAAGGATCTTTATCTATAAGCTCACCGATATCCGCAATAAGCTCTTTCTTTACCAGGCTCCTAATGTCTATCTCGCTCATATAATCGACAGATACGATGTCAGCCATACGGCCATTCATCATATCTTCATACATCTTGTCGATGCCGGCGTTATAGTCATCATAGGTGGCATAAAACGAATAATCCTTAAAAACTATCCTGAAGCCGTTGTCCGAAGTGTTGAAATCAACGATGCGGTCCATAAGATCACCGTATAATCTGTTACCCGCAAGAGTGATGACCTTACTCTTGGTGACAGATTCGGGATCTACGGCTTTGCAGAGTGCAATGCCCTGTGAATTATCGGAAAAATAGAACGCTGCGAAGAACTCATCAAGTCCGTTCACGGATACAAAATTCGAACAGCCTTGCGAAGCAATATCGGAATTAATATAATCCATAAAAAGTGCACCCTTTTCACCGGATTTCCAGGACTGGAGACCTGAATCAAGGCCGAATATTATATCTCCGTCATCAGTGGCGCCGGCCGCATAATTGGATGCGCCGCCGAGAAGCTTCACCTCTGACTCATCAATAATACTGAGAGTTTCGGTATCTATCTCGGAAGCATATACCTTCCCGTCATTCTCATAATCCCAATAGATCGCAACGGGCTTGTCATCGATCAGGACCACTGAACCCAGATATGAGGCCCAGCTGCCGAGATCATCATTCTTGGCAATTACGGACTTTCCGATATCGTCAAATCTGTCCGAACCGTAAAGAACAGCTCTCTGCTCGTAATTGTCATCATTGTAATAGCCATAATAGATCAGCATCGAGTCATCGGGAAGATATGTGACATAACTCACATATCCGCCGTGTACATCAATGGGCAGATGGATAACATCTGTGCACTCACCGCTCTGATCCCATCTGACATTGAAATACTCGGTAAGATAGTCTCCCCTGCTGTCAAATCCCCAGATCGTAAGCAGCGCAACATAGCCTCCGTCTGAGGTGCGGTAAAAGCTGCCATAGGAATAGTCATCAACTGCATCACATTTGATGTTATTTTCCTCCATAAGTTCAATCGGGAAATCATATCTGATTCCTGAAATCACTTCATTGGCTTCGACAACATCTGTCTTCTCATTCTCATAATAGTCATTTCCGACAGGCTCACTTAAATGAAAGGAATCCTTAAGAGCTCCGGTATTATCGTAAAGCTCGACAAAATAAGCATAATTATTATATTCATCATTCATTGAATAGATGAAATATACACCCTTGCCGGCATTTCCGCCCTTGACATAGTATCCGTTGCCGGTGTGAGGAGAAGCAATCCTTGTAACTTCATATACATTCCTGGCTGCAAGAGCAGAATTGGCATAAAGCGGATCATTCTCATCCACAGGTTCGGGTACATCCGTCTCAATATCAGATTCATTTCCGCTGACATCGGTATCCCTGTCAACGACATCCCCGGCTCCGGTACACGAAGCGAGTGAGATAAGCATAATAAAGCTAAGCGACAAAGCTAAGTATTTCCTGAGATTCTTAAGCATATACACCTCTTATTACAAAAATTTTCAACTGCGTATATTATACCAATATATATGCTGTGAAACATTTAAGATATTATTAATGTGAAAATGATTTACAAAAGAAACACCCTCCTTTCCGGGGATGAACAAGACCAAAATGCATCAGAACAAATTTAGATCGGTTCAAATCCGAAAAAGAGGGTATTTAATTTTGTGATCGCCGTAAGAACAGCCTTTAACGAATCGGTATGCGGATACGTCAGGTTTCGGTATAGATGTCGCTGATATCATGTCTGATGATACGGTAGATCTCGGAAGCTCTCTCGCTTCTGTAGATCTTCTCAATCTCATCATGGATATCTGCAAGTCCCTTCTTGCCGCCGGCTTTACGGATTATATCCGCAATCTGAGCGATCTTGTCAGAAGGCTCGTCCGGAAAAAGGGCCGAAAGCTTGGATTCCATCCGGGATGAACTACTGCCTGAAACCTGCTGAGGCGTCAGAACAGGTTCCTGAATGGGCTGCTTGCCACTGTTTTGCTGTGTTTTAGCCTTAGCGGATTCATGAACAGGCTGCTTGGCATTGTTCTGTTCCGTTTTAGCCTGAGACCGAGCCGGCTGTTTAGCCGCTGTCGATTGAGTTTGTGGCTGAGGCTTCTTCGGAGCCTGGGCTTTAGTCTTGGGTTTTACACCGAAAATAGATTTTTTGACCTGTTTTGCAGGTTTACCCGAGATCTGAGAAGCTGTTTTCCTTGTCACATCCACATCTCTGCCTTCCCAGAACTTAAGAACCGCATCGTATCCACTGTCGTCAGAGATTATGCAATAATCGGCGTTTTCATTATTCCGGATCAGGTATCCGAGATATGACACAAGCTGGAAATCAAGACCGTTTTTGCCCGTGTGACACTGGATCAGCTCTACATTCTTCCCTGACGAGATGACTCCGTTGAGATCTTCATACGAAACATGACCGGAATTCATGGTATAAAATACATAAATCTTGTCATTTTCGGTCATCCTGTCAAGAAGCAGTGTCCATACAGTCCTGACATTCTCAGTATCGATCAGATAGATCGTGTGATCCAGGAGCGGTTCCTGTACTTCGGTTTTCCTTGAAAATATAGACATTTTCTCTCCTCCTTTCTTCAAGATTTTCACAGAAAAAGGAGCCTGCCTCCGCAAGCTCCCTTATGTCCTGCACATCTATAATGCCCTAATAAAGGGCAAAATGCAAGTAAATACAGCAGGTTTACATAAAATTCGACAAAAAACCACTATAAATCGGGGTTTTAAGAAGCAAGATATGTCTCAACATCCCTGTCTATGGCAGCTGCAGCCTCTTCTGCGGTTATCTTACCGTCGAAATACTGCTGTGCATAGTCGTGAACAATAGATTCTACCTTATAATCCGAGAAAATTAAGTTATTACATGAATTAATGCTGTTTTCAATATAATTTATTGTTTCTTCATCAGGGACATCAATCGGATACTGCTGTCCATCCTTGTAATAATATAAGGCACTATCATCCATTACATAGAATCCAATGATCTCACGCCAGATATTATATCCCTCGTCGGTAACAGGTATCTCATTTGTAAGAGAATTCTGATACTCATCGGACATATATTTCTTGATGAAATCCCAGCACTCATTAGTATAGGCATTGGTGGAAAGGATCATATAACTTCTGCATGCAGAGATAACGCCGGATCCATCGGTTGATGAAACAGGGAAACCATAATCTTTATACTCTCCCTGGCAGTTTCTTGTCGATACGAGCTGAGCATCACCGATATTGTTCCATTCCATGTCATAAAGAATAGGGTCACCCCAGAAATATCCCGGAACATCCGTGTATCTCATTCTGAAATCACTCAGCTCGACAGGAAGATTACCGGCATACTGAAGATACGTTATAAATTCATCAGAATTAAATTCAGCAGATTTATTTAAATAATTTACGTATCCGTATCCTTTATAAGCAAGTAATCTGTCAATAAATGCTTCTCTGGAATCATCTGTGAAAGCTTCGTGGTTATCTGCAAGCGGATATATTGTACTCATAAAATCATCATATCCGAATTCTTCATCAGAACCGAATAAACCGGATCTTCCGACAATTGTTCTGTAGTAATATGACGGAATCATGACATATGTGTTATTACCGGAATAAAAGAGCTGCTCCGCTTTATCGCTAAACTTCTTCTCCTTTTTATCAAAGCATCCGGAAATAACGCCGTTAAGGTCAGATGCCAAAGAATTATCTGACAGATAAGAAACAAATCTGCTGTCATATCCTGTAGAATCAATGATCATATCCGGCCTGAAACCGGAATAAATATCATCCTTAAGCAGTGCCCATCCTTCAGACGTATTTCCTGTTGAAGACCTGTCTGAATAGTCAATTACGGAGATCCTGATATTCTTATTGTCATTGTTATATTCAATAACATCTCTTTTCAGATCAAAATCAATGTCATTGCATGCAAAAACAAGAACCTTACCGGAAATTTTTTTATCTGCGGAACGTTCAAAACATGATAAAACATATTTCCCGTCAAGATCACGGTATATGCCGGAAAAATGATCATTATCCATTACAGAAATATCATTAAAATACAATCCCGGCACATCGGAATTAATAAAATCAAAGTAATTGCTTACATATGAACCATCAGAATCAATCAAAACAATACCGGAGTCGGTAGTTTTATATATTCTGCCATCATTACCTGTGAAAACCTTATCATCGGATGATGATGAATAAGCCGAGTCATCTCCGGTAAATGAAGAAACCGAAATACAATTTCCATTTTCATCCCATTTAAATAAAATATCGTTGGAATAATATCCGGGATCGATCGAATACGAATCTGAATTTGATGATAAATACGATTTACACGAAAAAGAACCATCTGATTCAAAAAAGAAATCAAAATAATTAACCGTCATGATATCATCCAGCATGATATCATGCTTACCTGTAAGATCTCCGCCAAATACTGATAAAGGGATTTCTGCTTTCTTAAACTCCAAAACTTTACCGGAAACATCAAATTTTACAAAATATATTTCTGAATTAAAGGATACCGAATCATAACAATTTAATACATAGCTGTAATAATCTATTCCTGCGAATGAAACAACTTGGGATAAACTATCGGGAAGTAACGAAGTATCAATAACCACCTCAGAAAAATAACCTTCACCGGCTAAATAGGTGTCGGAAATATTATCTCCGGTCTTAAGCTCATTTTTCCCACATCCTGCTAACAGGATACATCCACATAAAAATATAATTGTCTTATATATCTTTCTGAACATTTTAACACTTTCTTCAAAAAAAGGGTTCGGATTAACCGAACCCTTTTTTAAAATTAATATTGATTAAGGTTGGATATTGAAATAGATAAATCCATATTCAGCACCGTTTAAAGATACGCCTGTAAGGTCACAATCAACACGTCTACTTCCACTTACGGATCCGTTACTGCCATCCTTAGTAATCTGACCCGGGTTAACTCCGGTAGCTAAATTATAACTGCCTGAACCGCCAAAGGACAGTCTGTAGTTGCCATAATATGTAGTTCTTCCATTATCTTCTCCGACTATATACTTCTTATCAAGTTCAATCCAAGCTACACTCACATTAGGATCAGGATAAGAATTTTCATTATATGGTGCAATCTGATACGTATTACCTGTTGTATTATCAACACCGCCCAAAACTATACGGTTAATACTATTTGAATCACGGGTATGATAAGTACTTCTATCACCGGAACCACCGATGCCCCATCCCTTATTTTGATTTGTTAATTGATTAACCTCGTTAATTCCCTGTTTCCAAATAATAATCTGATTATCAGGAACCCAGGTAGATCCATTCCATTTTTCTATCTGCCAGCCTATATGAAGAGATTCATTATTTGATGAAGTCATGTTACTGGTATAGATGTAGAAACAATAATTTTTTGAATTATTACCATAATCACTAGCATCAAAAATCATAGGATGGTTGCTGTCATAAGTTTCCAACTTAAACTTCTGATCGGAAGGATCATAGACATACGGTAAGGTGGCGGGAATATCGTTTTTATCACTTCTTATTTCCTTAACAATTTCTCCAGTAGGAGCAAATGCGTATACTGATAGATAATACTCATAAGACTTATCAGCAGCAAATATAAACGATTCATTTGCGTTCTGAATCTGGAATACTTCATGATCTCCTTTATTTTCTTCGTGTTTATTAGGATCGTATATATTTGAAAGTTGAACGGGAGAACTTATTACATAATAACTCCAGTCAGAATCACCTTTCTCTCTGTAATACATAACGGACTTGAATCTAAATCCCGCATTTGTAGGAGAAGTTTCTCCATGTCTAGAACACCAAGCGTTACAAGCACTTGAAAGGGCATTATAACCGGCAGAATTAACACGACCAAGTTCAAATGAAGGAAGACCTCTTAAGAATGAAGAGTCAGTAGGTAACGTAAATCCATCGTAATGAATGGTCGGAGCAGTTATCTTAAGTATTCCGAAATATGCTCTGTTACCTGTACCATAAGAGAATGCTGAATATGTTCCACCTGCAGATTTAACACTTGTAACCCTGTTTGTATAACTGGTTATAGGATTATTCTTGAATACAACATCCGCATTTGCAGCTCCGAGAGCGGAGAGATCGCCTGAATGAACAGCTACAGCAACTATATAAATATCTTTATCAATATCATCTTTAAGTTTGAAACTGATACCGGGAGTTCCACTAATTCCTTCATCTACTACAAGATTTTCAAAATATGTAGCAGGATTAATGGTGTTAAAACTCGAACCATCTTTCTCTTTGTAGAAATATACTACCTTATAAGGATTCCTGTATCCGCCGTTCTTATCAAATGCGGCATTTACCTGTGAACCGTTAGTTACACCAAGATCAAAGGTAGCTGCGTATGTAGATCCATCTTTACCTTCTTCTCCGCCGGTCCTAAATGTACCACCTGTATAAGCTATATTGAATCGGGTGACTTTTCTGATATCAACATAAACCTTGATACTGTGATTTATGGAAGCATCCGTGGTGTTATACGCTTTAAATGTAAATTCCTGACGACCGGAAGCATTATCTGCAGACTGGCAGTTAACAGTAAACTGATTGGTGCCGGTAATCTGAGAATATGTAACCGTCGCTCCGCCCTTTGTTACCGAAGGGTTCTCCGCTCCCTCAAGAAGCACCTTGGTATTTGAATCAAATCCAAATACCTGGAAGGTGAAGTTATAAGAAGCATCATAAGCAGCTCCGGCATTCTTTTGTCCGGGCTCAAGAATAACCTGATATTCATCGGAACCTACATTATAAACTCCGTTATCGGGAAGAATATAAAGAGTCTGCGCAACAGTATTTCCACCGGTAGATACAAATGAGTGGTTTCTTGATGTGGAATCGGTTACGGCATTAAAATTCCTGTCATTAACTTTGAAATCCATAGAAAACTTAACGTTTCTATCGGTATCAAATGTAGAATTAAATATTACACCGTATACGTTATTGGCAAGAGTACCTGTTGAAGTCTCAGTGTCAACTGTGCCATCATCATGTACTACTTTCTTCTCGGCTTCGTATTTCAAAATGTTGTCATCAAGATATACTCTGATCTCAACGGTTCCGTCTCCATCAGGATGAGTAATCTTGAAATCATTGCTGCCATCATCAGCCAAAGTTACAGATCCACCGGCAGGAGTTACCTCGGTAGCATCAACAAGCCAATCACAGATGAGATTGGCAGTGACCTGAGCTTCTTCCTGTACGCTGACTTCGGTAGAAGCACGAGAATAGCTTCTGGAGCTGACATACATAGCACCACCGATAGCAATTCCTACAACAGCAAGAATAGCCATGGAAATGATCAGCTCTATAAGGCTGAGACCCGCATCACCTTTTGCTCTAAAGTATTTGATTAGTTTTTTCATCATTAGCTCCTTTTCGCAAAAAGCAAAAATTTATATCTAACCATCTATATAATATCATCAAATATTATATAAGTAAAAGACTAAATTTAGTTAAATCAAGACCTAACACTGGAGACACGGCCCGTAAACTTGTCAATTGTTACTGTTACAGTCTTTCTTCCGTTTGTTATCTTGATCTCCTGCACGACAGGAGTATTGCAGACACTTCCGTTACTTCTCGAAAACTCAATCTTCACATCACCGTGAGTATCAAGATTATACGACGAACCACCGGCTTCGGTAACGGTTACGGTAAGACCGGAATGACCTATCGAGACACGGTCTCCGTAAGGCTGTCCGTCAACATACATCTGGCAGTACATATAATCGCCGGGATCCTTGGAAATGATTATCCAGCCGCTCTGCTTACCCATAGCCAGATTTCTTGTCTGTTCAAGAGATGAAACAACCTTCTCTCCCGAGGATGTAACATGCTTGTCAGTAGCAACAGCAGTTGTCAGAAGCATTGCTCCGCCTATTATTGACATAATGGCAATAACAATGATTATCTCAACAAGTGACAAGCCTTTGTTATTCTCTTTTAAGCTATTATCTCTCTTCATATTTGATCAATACCTCTGCCAATTAGTGTAATAGATCAATTGATACGTATTCCACTGTCTGTAACCGCTGGTTGCGCTTCCGCCGCTCCAGTCAAAAGGAGGGAACTGGAAGGAAATGTCTGTACAAACGATAGATCTGTATCCGTTATGAACAGCTACTACAGCAATATTTCTCATAACAAGACAGGGTTTATCGTTTCTGGCGGGATCGTCAACAGGCTTTAATGTTCTCGTAGGATAAACGGCATTGTCAAATGCGCCGCCATCAATCTCGGGATCGGTAACATTAAGCATTATGAACTTGTCATAGCCGTCCTGAGCAGTTAACGTTTCAGGAATAAAGTCAGACACAACAATATATACCTTAAGATCCTCAGAGCCGTTAACATCAATATAAGGTTTAAAATCGGGTGCAGTTTCAGGATCATTATGAGTGCAGAGCCAGTCAACAAACCCATAAGGATCGTTTGTATATCCCGCACCGCCGATAGCGGGATCTCCGGTGCGTAAAACAGCACCGTTTACAAAAATATTATCAATCTTAATATCACTTACCGAAGAACCGTCATTAGTCAGATAATGAGTATCATTATACTCACCCCATGAATTATCGCCGGCAGCAAGATTATAAACGATATTCCTGACAACAGTGGGGCCGGTCAGTGTCGATCCATCGGAACCGATTGATGCTCCGCCGTAATTTTCGATCATAAGATCCTTATAGGATTTGGCAAACTGGATATAGAACTCTCTTCTCTTCGCATCAAATGTACTGTCTGCTGCATAAACAGAATTGGTGGTAACAAAAGCATTATTAAGAGCTTCAGATATGGGAAGGATCATATTGGACTGAATTCTCTCGAGAGGCTCCTCTGCGGCATAGAATGAATACTTGGTATTGTATTCAGCTTTCTTCATTCTGTAGTTGATGCCGGATATATACAATATTACAGTTGCCAGAATACTGACAAACAAAAGAACAATAATGCAGACGATCAACGCCGAGCCTTTGTTGTTTTTTATAATATTGTGTTTTGTGCTTCTGTTTCTCATAATCTTTACCAAATGTTGTTTACCAGTTCATAACTTCAGCATACATACGTTCAACTTCATTTCCGTTAGAAGCGGAATAAACAATAACTTCAATTCTGTATCTTGAATAGAATGAATCCCTAGTTGTCTCGGAACCGCTTCTTGTATCCTCAAAATGTCCGGGAAGGCTTTCGTAATCCCTGAGCATATGAGAATTCATCTTGGGCTTTCCCGAAGCATCATTGGTAGTATCACGATAATATGTAGCATATGTGTTAGCAGCAACAACGGTATCGGGAGCAGTGCAATTGTCAAAATCCGTTGCAGTAATATTGGGAGTATATCCCGAGTTCAGAACAAGCTTATAATCATGCTCACCGGGATTTACCGATGTATTGGTTACATGCCACCACAGATTGTGATAAAAATATGATTCAGTCGAACCTGAGTTATTCAGTTCGATTACAGGATCGTATGCCGCATCCTTAGTGTTATATGTAGTTTCTGTCCAGCTTGCGTCAAAAGGCTTGAACTGCTTATACAGGTAAACATCCAAACGCTTAGGAGCCGTTTCTGTTATAGTCGGTTCGGCAGGATCGGGGACATAGGTAACAGGATTGTTCATTGAACTGTTTATCTCAAAACGATCCTGAATGGTCGATTCGTTCATATAGCCGGGATAGTAATAGAAAAATACCGAAGTAACCGGATGGCTGCAAGCCATATATGAATCGAAATCTACCTGATAAACATTTGAGCTTCCGCCATATGCTATATCCTCGCCGCTAACACTGGCACTAAAATGTGAACTGCACTTTACTGTTTTACCGTGAACTCCGGACTTGGTAAAAGAAATAGTATCGTAAGCTCCGCCTGTGTCATAGCCGGCAAAATAATAAGTGACAACAACCTTAACTTCAGAATCGGAGATATCAATATTAATAACCCTGTCAAGCTTGATCTTGGAGATATCGATATCGCCGATACTAAAATATGAAGAAACACCTGAATCAATGGCAGAACCATCGGTATATACACAGTTTGAATCAACAAACCACTTATCCTTGATCAGATTGACGATCTTGTCTTCCGCGAGTGCATCTTCATGAGAAAGAGCTTCCGTAAGGAAATCGGTGAAGTTATATGTAGTATCATTAGTCATGGACTGAATGGATGAAAAATCAGTCTTGGCATCCTTACCGATCTCGGTAAATTTCACCTTAACATCATATGCTCTTCTGGAAGTGCCGCCATCAGTCGAAGCAACAGGCTGAATTCCGTCTATGCAATAGTAATTTGAACCATCCAGACCGGATGCCGTACCGTTGATAAACTGCGTACCGTCGAAGATAGTACCATTGGTAAGCATTGTCACGATCTGGTCCTGGTCAACATTGGCTCCCTTGCATTTCTCTATGATCGCCTGCGCAATTCCGGTAGACTGCATAGTCTGCTGAGACTTAAAATTAAAAGCAGTAGAATAAACAAATGCATAGAGCATAGGAATTATAGCTGCGGCAAAGATTGCAATCGCAACAAGTAATTCAACAAGAGTCATTCCTTTGTTATTGTTCTTAAATCTCAGCAGTTTCATAAGCGCCCCACTAATCAGTTTTCTTCGGTTTCTTCAGGCTCTGCAGGAGTGCTGACTCCGAACAGATTATCAAGTCCGGTATCATAATTGCTTACAGGAGGCTCCTGGTAAGGACATCCTGCGCCTTCTACATAATAGAATGAAAGCAAAGCATTTCCATCGATCAGGCCGGTTTCAAGAATCTGATAATTCATCTGTCCGATCGCGAGATTGTAATCTCCGGACGCGATCTCTCTTACCATGCTCTTGAGACCTTCATAAGAGATTTGGCCTTTATAAGATACATCAAACTTATCAAATGCTATTTCGGAATCATATCCTTCGATCTGAGCAGCAGCTACAGTCTCTACAGGAATGCGTCTGATAGCACCGGGAGTATTAAATCCGATCGATTCAAGTTCAAAAGTATTATTAGATCCTGCTCTGAGATTAAATGCTTCGTAAATACCGTCCTCAAATCTGGCATCGCCATCATAATGTGAGAAAATCTCAGAAATCTCAGCGGTCATTTTTTCGGTATCGGCTTTATTCTGTTCCTCGGTGTCATAATATGCCTTGAGAGAACTGATCCTGTCACGAAGTGCATTGTTCTCAGCCTGAATCCTTGCAGCATTGTCTTCAAACTTTCTGTATCCAAGGAAGAACGCAACACCAATTAATACAATAGAAAGAAGTACTGCAGATAAAAACTTGGACTTATCGTCAACTTTAACGTTTTTCATTATGACTCACCTCCCGCAACATCAACATTGTTTACAACAACAACCTCATCAGCGGGTGAGTATACGCAGCTGACGCTAAACGATACATATCTTCTGAGGTAAGTGATCTCACCTTCTTCGTCAATCTTCTCGATATAAGTACCGATATTCTTGAATGAAAGAGCGGTATTTCCTTCTTCCTCAACATCTCCAAGGACACCAAGTTCGATAAGAGTATCGGTATCTTTGATCTCTACCTCTTCATCCTTATCTTTATCCTTGTCCTTGTCCTTTTCTTCCTCTTCTTTTTCCTTCTCTTCGACTACAAACTGAAGCCTTTCAGAGATGACCTCAAGCTCTTCATCGGAAACTTCAACTGTAGTTTCATTGATTCCTTCAACAATGATGGTGTCTACGGATTCAAAAGAACGTAATGTTTCAAGCATACCGATGGCGGTGTTCCTGTCAACAACTTCAACGCTCATTGAGAAGTGAAGATCATCGGTGGTGAACTCGGAAATCTTCATATTGGAAGGCATCTTTACTTCGAGCTCTTCAAGGAAATCTGCGATATTATCGGATGCTCTCTGAGTCTGAGCTTCACCGGCAACAACTTCACGATAGAAATCAAGAACCGCAGCATACTTATTGTATATAGCTTCGGATTCAAGATATCTCGCCTCGGTAGCTTTCAGATCGGCATTGTCAGTCTTGGCAGCGTTATAATCAAAGAAGCCCTTAGCAAGAAGTGCCAGGATAACAACTGCGGCAAGAAGTGCTACAAGAGGGATCAGCTTTCCGTAATTGGTAGCATTCTTGGCTCTGTTAGCCTTAGCTCTTGAGAAGAATCCTACAGGAGCATAGATAGCACCGATAGATGCTACATAGTTATAAAGGTCGGCATTGTCACCGAGAACGGAGTAGGATACGTTCTCAAGCTTTCTGAGAACGCTGACCTTAAGTCCGAGTTCATTGGAAAGCAGATGTGAAATACCGTTTATTGATCCGCCGGCACCGCATACATAGCAAAGATCGAGAGGATTAGAGGAGTTGGTTGAATTGTAGTAATTCAAGACTCTCTGAATACCCTTTACGAGATCTTCGAGGCTGTCGGTAACTGCCTGACGGGCATTAGTCATAGCCTGGCCTTCTGAAGGCTCGGGCATATCTTCATTGTCAGTGATCGCGGTTCCTTCATTAAGAGTCTTGCGGATG
>JAEEGL012205893.1_pt1 | contig 16573 bp, 8 predicted proteins | sample 9134231 | NCBI WGS metagenome assembly JAEEGL01 (sample SAMN16246548, study PRJNA631951) | gut metagenome | biome: gut microbiome; feature: rumen; material: fiber-attached | host: Bos | place: Iran: Karaj | collected 2018-10 | reverse complement strand
GTGTTCAGGATGGTATGCTCCTGATTGGTGGCGGCCAGCGAGTAAGCGGCACCGGTCACCTCTTGATCTTCGACATCAACTACTCTAACAACGGCAATGTTCCTTCCCTTACCAAGAAGTGGGAACTCAACCTCATCGGTATCAGCCGTAACTTGAATGACTTTGCGATTGACCATGGTCACAACCTCTACATTGTTGGTAACTCCAACGAGAAGATTATTCCAGTTGTTCTGCCGTACAGCGGCATGGTTGAGACTCCGGTTGAAGCAGTGGTTATCAGAACTTCTCTTGACAACGTCAACGGCGAGATGAAGGCTACCAAGATGATTGAGAACGGCAAGGTTATCATCATCAAGAATGGTGTGAAGTACGACATGCTCGGCACTGTAATTGAATAATTCAACTACAATGCATAATTAAAGGGCCCGGCACTCGCCGAGCCCTTTTTTTATGTCTTAGCCTCTCGACTCTTGTCTCTTGACCCTAGACCTTTGACTTTTGACCTTTGACGATTTCCCTTTAGGAAATCACTTCTGCTGCTTTGCAGCACGCACATTCATCACCACCAGCAGTACCAGAATAACCAGGAAAATCAGCGAAAACAACGGCCTCAACTCCGGCGTCAGGCCACCCTTGCGGGCGTCTGCGTAGATAAACGTACTAAGCGTCTCCAGTCCCCCGGAACCCTTGGTGAAGAACGTCACGCCGAAGTCGTCAATACTCAGCGTCAGCGCCAGAATAAAACCGCTGATCATACCCGGCCTCAGTTCCGGAATAAGCACTTTGCGCAAAGCCTGGAAAGGCGTAGCACCCAAGTCGAGCGCTGCCTCGTAGATGTTCGGATTCATCTTGGTCAGCCTGGGAAGCACACTCAAAACTACATACGGAGTACAGAACACCACATGCGCGATACATACCGTCACCAGGCCACGACTGATACCCAGAAACACGAACAGCAGGAACAACGAGATACCTGTCAGGATGTCGGGATTGATCATCGGCACGGAGTTAAGCAACTGAATCGCACGACGCTGCTTGGCGCGCATATTGAAGATACCTATCGCCGCCAGCGTACCCAAGATAGTGGACACTGTGGCAGCTATCAGCGCAATCAGGCCCGTATATGCCACGGCACGGTACAGGTTAGGATCCACACGCACCTGCGCAGTCGAGTCATATCCGGTGAACAGGTTCTCATACAATTGCACGGTGAATCCGGTCCAGTTGCCAAACACCTTGCTCTTGGTGAACGAGAAGACAATAATCAGCACAATAGGCGCATACAACAGCACCAGTAGTAACCAGAGGTAGGTGTTGCCGATGACAGCCTTCATACGCAGGCTTCTGGCCCTGCGACGCGCCTCTATTTGGGCACTTGTCAGCTCTTTCATATCAGGCCTCCTTTCTGCGAGTCATCTTTCTCGCCTTGGTCGAAGAACGATGTCAGTGCAATGATAATCAGCATAATCAGCGACAATGCCGCACCATAGTTCCACATGGCTATACCGCCCTCTCCGAAACTGCGCTGAATAAGCGAGCCAAAAAGCGTGATCTTGTTGTGCGTCAGCAGCTCTGCGATAGCAAACGTGCTGACCGTAGGCATGAACACCATCACTATTCCGGAGTAGATACCCGACACCGACAAAGGCAGAATCACTTTGGTAAACACCTCCCGTTTGTTGGCTCCCAGGTCCTCCGCCGCCTCGATAAGCGACTTGTCCATCTTCTGCAGCGTGTTGTAGATAGGATAAATCATGAACGGCAAGTAGTCATAGCACATGCCGAACAAGAGCGCACCTTCACCTAATGGCAGACCGAACATATTGAACAGTTCCACCGTGGCCACGGTACGCAACAGAAAATTGATCCACATAGGCAAGATGAACAACAGCGCCATCTCTTGCGGCGTCTTGAAGTCCGCATTAGCCATGATAAACGCAGCCGGATAACCCAACAGCAGACAGATAATAGTGGTGATTAGTGCTATTGCCAACGAGTAAATCAGCGTGTTCACAGCCTCCGAGGTGTGGAAGAAGCGCACGAAGTTATACAACGTAAACTGCCCTTGCCCATCGGTAAAAGCATAGATGAGTATCAGCACCAGCGGTAGCACCACAAACAAAATCAGGAACAACACGTACGGCCAAGCCCATGTCCGCCGCGACGCCGCCAAATCAGATATTCGTTTCATCCTAATTGTCCATTTTCAATTTTCAATTGTCAATTTTCAATCAATATGTCTTCCGGCCTAATCACTATGCCCACTCTGTCGCCGTCGTCCCACACGTCATTGGTGTTCACGTACAGGTCATGACCCTCGTCGGTACGAATAGTCAGGTGGTAGTGGTTGCCTTTGAACAGAATGAAATGTACTTCGCCTGACAGCGTTCCCTCTTCTTCGTGGTCCTGCAGGTCGATGGCACGGAACGCCACTTTCACCTTCACCTTGTCGCCGGGGTTCTTGCCCTCGATACGCTCAGGCACCACATCCCAGTCAGCGTCGATGAAACGCACCTTCCCGTTCTTCTGCACTTCGCCTTCGAAATAGTTGTACAGGTAATGCTCCTTGTGCATGATCTGGATATCCTCGGGTTTGACCAGCATCCCCACTTCCGTTCCGGGAAGAAACTCGTGATAGTCCTGCACCATAAACTCAAAACCGTTCTCGGTCTTGACAATCATCTCGTAGTGCACGCCCTTGAAGATACTGCTCTCCACCACACCGTACCATTTCGTGAACTTGCCCTTGGGCACGCGGTCGTCGGGGTCGTACTCGGCCTGACTGGGCTGAACGGATTTGTCTGTCGCCCAGATATAGATGTCCTCCGGACGAATCACTACATCCACCGGCACGTTCTCGCCAAAGCCCGAGTCCACGCAGTCGAACTCCTGATCGCAGAACTGCACCCGCTTGTCGCGTATCATCGTTCCGCTCAATATATTGCTCTCGCCGATAAAATCTGCCACGAAACAGTTCTGCGGCTCGTTGTACACGTCTGTAGGCGTGCCTATCTGTTGAATCTTGCCCTCCGACATGATGACCACGCGGTCGGACAGCGTCAGCGCTTCCTCCTGGTCGTGGGTCACGTAGATAAATGTGATGCCCAACTGTTTGTGCATCTCCTTCAGCTCGAGCTGCATGTCTTTGCGCATCTTCAAGTCCAATGCCGCCAAAGGTTCGTCCAACAGCAGCACTTCGGGTTTGTTGACGATAGCGCGAGCAATAGCCACACGCTGCTGCTGGCCGCCGGAGAGCGAGTCCACGTCACGCTCCTCATAATCGGTCAGACCCACGGTCTTCAGCGCCGCCTTGACTTTCAGGTTGATAGTGGCTTTGTCGAAACCCTTCAGGTTCAGGCCAAAAGCGATGTTGTCGAACACATTCAGGTGCGGAAACAACGCATACTTCTGGAACACCGTGTTCACCGGACGTTTGTGTGGAGGCATCTGCGACACATCCTGACCGTTAAGCAGAATCTCACCTTCCGACACCACCTGAAAACCCGCTATACATCGCAGCAACGTCGTCTTGCCGCAGCCCGAGGGGCCAAGAATCGTTACAAACTCGCCTTTCTCCACCGAGAGGCTCACGTCGCGGAGGGCGTACTTACCGTCCTCAAACTGTTTGGATACGTGCTTTACTTCAATTATCATTTCTTATCTTGTTAACAGGCGTCCTGACTAAATACCACGCCTGCATTTGTTACTTCCAACCTACACTTGGCGTTCATCACCATCGGCATGTTGTACGGCACATGTCCTGCAGGAAAACGGAACATCACCGGATAGTCGTACGGCTCTACCATCATGCGGATACGCTCGTACAGCGTTCCTCCCATCTGCGGGTCCTCCTCGAAATCGGAGAACTGCCCCACTATCAGGCCCTTGATCTGGCGCAGCACACCGCTCAGGCGGAGGTTGTTCAGCATACGGTCTATCGCGTACGCGCGCTCGCCCACGTCTTCTATAAAGAGGACACAAGGCTCGTCGGTGCGCAAAGCAAAAGGCGTTCCCTGCAAACCGCACATCACGGCCAGGTTACCGCCACGAAGCAACGCCTCCACATTACCCGTGCGGTTCAGGGGATGAGGCGGTATCTCGTAGTGAATCGGCTCGCCTGACAAAAGAGCATGCAAACCTTCGCAAGAAACATGATTCTTGTTGTACTCAGCTATATGCTTGCCCATCGCACCGTGTATCGACGGGATGTCGTACTTACCCAACAACAGATGCAAAGCGGTGATGTCAGAAAAACCAATCACCCGCGCCTGATTCGTCGGCTCTACTATCTGGTCCAGAATCTGAACCATCCCGTATCCGCCACGGGCGCACAGAATGTAACGGATATCCGGGTCCCTGAAGGCTTGGTTCAGGTCATCGGCACGACCCCTCTTCGTTCCGCCAAATCTTCCCAACGGCTTACGGGCATGCTCACCCTCCGTAACACGAAAACCCCATGACTCCAGACGCACTCGCGCCTGATCCAAAAACCGCGACTCCAAACGACCCGCAGGCACCACAATGTGTACTCTCTCTTCCATACTCAACTCCATTTTTCAAATTGCGGTGCAAAGGTAGTATTTTTTTTTGATATGACCAAATAATGGGGCAAAAAAGTGCATTTTGGGGGCGAAATTCCTGTTTTAGGGGCGAAATATGCCAAAAACCACCTGTTTTCAACGAAAAAAGCGCCCAATCATTCCGCAGAAATATCCATATGTTTTAGCAACCGCCTTGCTACCATCATGCATACTTCTCCCTACCTCCCATCTCACTTGCCCTCATTCACTTCCATTTTCCATTTTCCATTTTCCATTTTCAATTTTCCATTTTCAAATTCCCTCCTCCGTACACTTTCATTCGAGAAGTGCGCACAAAAAATCAAAACATGCAATCGTTTTCGGTAATAAAATACAACTTATGTTGTAAAACATATAAAAAAATTTGGTCAATCCAAAATAATTTACTAACTTTGCAGCCCGAAATGAAACGAAACCCAACGAAACAATAAAGACAGAAGGCACATAAACATATGAAAACCAAACAGATAGTTAGTTTGTTACTGCTGTCGGTAGTGCTGTTGCTACCTGCAGCGGAAACGCGTGCGGAAAGTCCAAAGCGCGAGATGAGAGCGACCTGGTTGACGACTGTGGCCAACATCGACTGGCCATCGTACAGCACCGCTTCGTACCAACAGAAAGAGATGATCAAGATGCTCGATTCTATTGCAGCACTGAACCTGAACACGGTTTGTTTCCATGTTCGTCCGTGCTGCGACGCGCTCTATAACAGCGCATATGAGCCGTGGTCCAGTTACCTGAAAGTGAACCGAGGCACCAATCCCGGTTACGACCCGCTGGCGTTTGTACTGGAAGAATGTCACAAACGCGGTCTGGCGTGTCATGCATGGATGAACCCCTACCGCTACAGCAGTCGCTCCGGCACCGGTTGGACGGGCGCTAACGACAACCCCCTGAACTATGAACATACGCACCCCGAGTGGCTGATCTACTACACGGGCAATAACCCGCAGATTATCCTGGACCCGGGCATCCCGGCCGTACGTCACCGCATCTGCGAAGTGGTGGGAGACCTGCTGAGCAAATACGACGTGGACGGCATCATCTTCGACGACTATTTCTACGCCTATGGCGGCACGACCTATCAAGACACAGCGTCCCAGCGGTTGTACAAACCCGCGGGGATGAACGTGGACGACTGGCGTCGCGACAACGTCAACCGCATGGTGCAGGACGTATATGACACAATCCAGGCCGTAGCACCGTGGGTGACCTTCGGTATCTCGCCGTTCGGCATCTGGACCACCAGCTACTCCGTCGCACAGAAAGAAGGCATCACGCTGCCCTCGGGCATTACCGGCGGCAATATGTACCAGGAGATCTACTGCGACCCGGTGGCCTGGCTCAAAGACGGCTCGGTGGACTATATCAGTCCGCAGTTGTACTGGCGTACCGGCGGCAGCCAAGACTACGGGACCCTGTGCCCGTGGTGGGCAAACCTCTGCAGCCAGTTCGGCAAACACATGTACTCCTCAATGGCTAACTACAAATACTCGGAGAAGAGCGACAAATACTACACCGTAGGCGAGTTGCAGAAACAGGTGAACATCAACCGCAGTTCAGCCAAGGACAACGCCCCCGGCTCGATCTTCTACAACACGAAGGCGTGGGTGTTTGACAAGGATTTCCGCAACGCGTTCCGCGCCAACCAGTTCCACTACCCTGCCCTGCAGCCGGCCATCAACTGGAAACCGACGGAGCCACGCGAGATGGTGACGTTTAACCCGATTCAGGACGACACATTATTAAGTTGGACTCACCCCGACTCGGACGTACATTTCGCCGTCTATGCCGTACCAAACGCATTCCGGAACCGTATAGGCATCTTCTCAACAGGCGATGTGCTGCTGGGTATCGTCTATGGCAACTCGTTTGTACTACCGCCAACGATTAATCCCGGCGCGTACAAGATAGGCGTGAGCGTACTGGACGGATACAACAACGAGTACTCGTTGCGCATCTACGGAGAACAGGAGGACACACCGTCACCTGTAGTACGCACCGTGCCCGAGCAGAACCAGATCTACCAGAAATGGCCCGTCACATTCCGCTGGGAGGCTGTTAGCAAGGCCGACAGTTACGTACTGCAAATAGCCCGCGACGAGGAGTTTCAGGACATCGTGATGACACACGAGCAGACGGGCACGTCGTTTAACTCCGCCGTACGGAAGAACCTGAAAGACAACGGCATGTACTACTGGCGCGTCATGGCACGCAAGCCCAACGCCAACGACACATGGTACGAACACGGCCGCTTCTTCGTAGGCGACTACTCAGGACTCGAAGACACCCAAGCCACACGCGTAATAAAAAAAGGTGTATATAACCTGCAGGGCGTGTACCTGGGTGAGAATACGGACAACCTCCCGAAAGGGTTTTACATAGTCAACGGTATAAAAACAATATTATGAGAAAAAGTATCCTTTTCCTTGCGCTGGTCGTTTCGATGGCCGTAAGCGCTGCGACAACCGTAGGTGTGGATAATCAGAAGATTGTCCTCAACCGCGACGGTCAAATCACAGTCCTTGCTCCTAACGGACAAGACGAAAGTTACTACTGGGTCAGTCTGTCTCCCGATGGCAGTCAGATCCTCTACTCCACTGCCCATCACGGCACGTGTGTATGCGACCTGCAGGGACGCGTACTGCGCAACCTGGGACGTCTGAATGCCCCGAAATGGATGGACAACCAGAACGTAAGCGGCATGGTGGAGCATTACTCCGAGTTCGAGCACGACGTAGTGGACCATATCGACTACTACGGCCAGAACCTGCAAACGCTGAAGAAACGCGCGCTGACCAAGGCTGAGACGAAACAGTTCATTCGCAAAGAGGAGGAGCACAAAGAGCAACTCCGCATTGAGAATGAAGCCCATGCAGCAGGTTTTCGCGGCGTGATGACGGCAGGCCTGTCGGGTCTAAAGATCTATGTGAACGCCGGTCACGGTGGTCATGACCCCAACGACCGTAGCTGCTGGACCATCCCCGTGCCTGAGACATGGACCAACCCCAACGGTTACTGGGAGAGCAACTCCAATCTGGTGAAGGCCTTGGCTCTTCGCGACATGCTGGAGGCAGCCGGCGCTACGGTGATCATGAGCCGTACCACCAACAAGTCCGGTATCCGCGACCAGCAATACTACAGCCCGAGTTCGCCCGAGTATGCCGAGCTGGTTAACGGTGACGACCGCGACCTGAGCGCCATTGCCGAGGAGGCCAACGCCAACCACGTGGACCATTTCCTCTCCATCCACTCGAACGCATTGAACCAGCAGACCAACTACCTGTTGCTGCTCTATAGCGAGAGCCCCAACAGCGCTTCCGTACAGCAGACGGACATCGCTATGGCCCGCAACTCGGGTAACATCCAGATTCAGAACCTGCTGACCTGCTGGACATCACCGAGCCCCCTGCTGCGAGGCGACAACACGTTCCTGGGCTATCACCTGGGCGTACTCTATCCGCTGACCGTGCCGGGCTTCCTGTCCGAGGGTTCGTTCCACGACTACGCTCCCGAGACACACCGTCTGTGCAACGCCGACTACTGCAAACTGGAGGCACTGCGTTTCTTCCAGCATTTCCATACGTACTTCGGCCGCGAGTTGCCGCAGACCGCTACCATCAGCGGGTATGTGAAATCTGCCAACGAGAAAGTGGACGTGCTGAATCAGCCGAATTTCTACTATACGCCGGGCACGGACGACCAGTGGTTGCCACTGAATGGTGCCAAGGTGGTGCTGATGGACGAGAACTTTAATCGTCTGGACTCGGTGATCACCGACAACTGGTACAACGGCGTATTTGCTTTCTATGACCTGCAGCCGGGCACCTATCACGTAGAGGCTACGCTGGAGAACTACAAGAAAGTGGTGGAGACGGCTATCGTATCTGCCACCGACATCGTGGGTCTGAGGATGTTCCTCAAGAACACTCACATGGATGTGCCTGACTACGAAGATCCCGAGCAAGACGCTGGCACGCTGCCTCTGGAAGAGTACAGCTTCGAGACGAAGGGCAACCCCGTCAGCGGCGGCACTGCTACCTACAAGCGCATCGCTTACAAGGCCGGCAAAGTGGCAACCCTGCAGTCCGACGGTATTATCCTCCGAGACTGGAACTTCACGGTTCTTGACACACTGCCTCTGCCCGCAGGCAAGACGCTCGCCGACATCTGCGACATAGCCTTCTCTGCCGACGGTTATCTGGTAGCAGGTGTTCATGAGGATAACACCACGAAATTCTACGCATACGACGATGATTTCGCCAATCCTACGCAGTACTTCGCCGATGGCGAGACTCAGACCGATTGTCCGTCTATCGTGGTGAAAGGCTCGCTGTGGAAAAACCAGGTTGCGTGGGACTTCACGTCCAAGCTTGTGGTTACTCCGCTGACTGGTTCCGAAGCTTTGTTCTACGATCAGCTGGACCTGACGCCCGCGTTCTTCCGCTACGCACATCATTCGTATATGGTTCGTCCGGTGCCTGCTGCACAAGGCCTCGGCTTCTGCGTATATGACATCACCAACGGCTTTGCCACCATGCTGGCTGTATCTGACACGGTAAGCGTGAGCACGGTTGCCACCAACGGCGCTGCCATCGCTTATGTGGACGGCTATACTATCCATATCGGTATCCTTGCCACCAACGCACAGGGCGCAAGCGCCGAGTACACCACCTTCAACTCGATTGTTACTCCGGTGGCTAACATCTACGCCGGCGAGGTAAGCTACGACGAGACCGCCAACGTGTTCCGTTTCCGTCTGAATGAGGAGGCCACCTCCGTATCCATCTCGATTGAGAAGGACGGTGAGACCAAGGCCAACGAGAACCTGGGCGCTATGTCGAAGGGCTTCCATGAAGTGGCTAACCCGTTCGGTAACCAGGGCTTCGACGGCTTCAGCATCACCGCTTCCGCACGCAGCGTGGGCTATCCGGTGAAGGTGTCAAACGACGACCCGATCTTCCAGTTCTACGTACCGCGCGGCATGACTGTTGACCGCACGCCGTCATCGCCTTACTTCGGCCGTATCTACGTGTCCGAGGCACAGGGCGGACAGATCTCTGAGGGTTCGCCTGCTGTCGCTCGTAAGACCACGCAAGGTATCTATACATTGACCTCTGACTTCGTGGACATCACCAACCAGGGCGCAACCGCTTGGAACGGCAACGTAGCTTGGGGTGAGACCACGAACACCAACTACCAGTTTGGTCCCGCCAACCTCGGCGTGGCTCCTTCGGGTATGGTATATGTACCGTCGTCTGTCATCAGCTCGTCGGGCATCTACATCATGGATCCGGCTCATCCGGATAGCACGTTCCAGCCTGTCTTCACCGGCAAGCGCAACAAAGAAAACGGTACTATCAAGAACAGCGGCGTGCTGGTTACTGACCCTGTGATGAGCTGTATCGTGCTGGGCGAAGGTCCGGACGAGACACTCTACACCATGAGCCGTAACTGCTCGGGTACCGTATATTGCAACATCTATCAGTACAACATCGGCCAGGCCGACAGCCTGCCTTGGGGTGTTGCTCCGTCGGCTACTATCTTCGACGACGGCACGACCAACTACTACGAGAACGGTTGCGGTGAAATCGCTTACGACGGTCACGGCGGCTTCTTCATGAGCCAGTACCGTTACAGTTCTGCTACTGCCAAGCCGGCTCTTGCTCACTTCACCAACGGCGTGATGGACTACAACTGCGGCGGCGAGATTTCAACCTGCAACCGTGGCGGTATGGCAGTCAGCGTGGACGGCAGTCTGCTAGCCATTGCCCGCGAGACCGGTGTTGTAGCCGTATATGACGTAGAGTATGACGCCAACAATGTGCCGACCCTCACCGAGAAATACGTGATCGAATGGGGTAATTCCGGTTATGCCATCGCTTGCGAATTCGATGCTGCCGGCAACCTGTACGTGATCAGTAGTTCCATCGAGCGACTGATGGTATTCTCCCTGCCGAAACTCGTCAACTCGTACACCACGCGCGTTCCTTACAAGAAACAGGATGTGGGCTTCAAGAACATTGGCGGTCAGGACGACACCGTTCGCAAAGTCGTTCGCGACGGTCAGGTACTGATTATCAAGGGCGACAAGACGTACAACGTACTTGGAGCGGAGCTTTAAAAGTAAAGAATGAAAAACAGATAATTATAGCACACACATGAAGACTAAGAAATTAGGAGGCTTTTGCCGCATGTTGCTGTCCCTTCTCCTGTTGGCGCTGCCCGTATGGGCAAGCGCTCAGCAGGTGAGCGGTATAGTGCAGGACGTGAACGGCGAGCCGATGATCGGAGTATCCGTGGTTGTCTATGGTACAGACCAGGGAACTATCACCGACCTTGACGGTCATTTCTCAGTGAACGCCAAGTCCACTGACCAGTTGACTTTCAGTTATGTGGGTTACAAGACCCAATACGTGAAAGTAATGAACCGCACCGCTATCAACGTAACTCTCCAGGAAGACAACGAGTTGCTCGAAGAAGTGGTTGTAGTAGGTTATGACACCCAGAAGAAAGCCAACCTGACGGGCGCAGTTGCTACCGTTAGCGTGGATGATCAATTGGACGGACGTCCTATTCCTAACGTAGGTACAGGCTTGCAGGGTGCCACTCCGGGTTTGACAGTCACCAACACCTCCGGACGTCTGGGCTCATCGCCTACGTTCCGTATTCGTGGTCAAGTGTCTTCGCTCATCAACGAGAGCGGATGCGAACCCCTTATCCTCGTGGACGGAGTGGAGATCTCGGACATCTCGATGCTGAACGCTGACGACATCGCCGACATCTCAGTCCTGAAAGATGCTGCTTCGTCGTCCATCTACGGTACACGAGGCGCCTTCGGTGTAATCCTTATCACCACAAAGAGCGGCGCCAAGGCTGCAGGTAATTTCCAGATCAACTACTCGAACAACTTCAACTGGGCTACGCCGACCGTATTGCCGGAGATGGCCAAGTCGTATGTAGGTGCTGAGATGGCCCTTGAGGCTCGCCAGCGCCGCAGCCCGGGTACGACCATCTTCAAGAACGCTTGCGGTCTGGTTTGGGACGCTAACTCCATCGACCGTATGAAGGAATGGGACCGCATGTTCAGCGGACAGGATTTGAGCGACGAGATGATGCTGGGCCGTGACTTCGAGATCATCTCAGGCGACACCTATTTCTATCGCTCTTGGGACGCTGCCAAGATGTACATGAAGGACTTTGCCTTCTCGCAGCAGCACAACCTGAGCGTTAGCGGTCAGCAGGGTAAGACCAACTACTACATCGGCCTGGGTTATATGGGCCAGGGCGGTGTGATCAAGGTCAACCCCGACGAGTACAAACGCTTCTCCGTCAACGCCAACATCGAGAGCGAAGTGACCAAGTGGTTCAAGGTTCGCTCGAAGATGCTCTATACCCGCACCAACCTGTCCGAGCCGTTCAACTTCGGTTCGGCCAGCTACGACGCACTGTATTACCTCTATCGCTGGCCGTCCATCATGCCTTATGGCACGTATGAGGGCCATCCGTTCCGTAACTCCATTACCGAGACGGCCGCAGCCAGCATGAACAGCAACGAGAAAGACTACATGCGCGCTACCGTCGGCGGTACGTTCACTATCATCCCCGACCTGACGTTCGACGTGGACTATACGTTCAATCTGGACAACCAGGATATCATCCAGCGCGGTGGTAAAGTCGGCGGTTGGGACTTCTGGAACGGCGGTTTGAACCTGGTGGACAACTGGGCCGCTACAAGCCGTGACAAGATAGACACGTACTACTACAAGCGTCAATACCACGTAGGTAATGCTGTGCTCAAATACAAGCACACCTGGAACGAAGCACACCGCTTCCAGGCTTTTGCCGGTTTCAACATCGAGTACAAAGACATCCGTTATCTCAACGCAGAGAAGCGCGGTTTGCTCGACCAGAACAAGCCTGAAATCAGCCTGGCTACGGGCGACGACTTCGTATATGGCTCGCACAGCGCATGGTCCACAATGGGCTTCTTCGCACGTGTCAACTACTCGTACAAGGACCGTTACCTCATTGAGTTGAACGGCCGTTACGACGGTTCGAGCAGCTTCCCGACCAACAAACTGTGGGGCTTCTTCCCCTCAGGCTCTCTGGGCTGGGTGGCCTCTGAAGAAAGCTGGTGGGAAGTGATGCAGCCGTGGTGGAGTTTCGCCAAACTGCGTGCTTCGTATGGTTCCATCGGTAACCAGAGCGTGGGCAGCAATATGTTCCGCGCCATCATCAGTTCCAGCAAATCGAGCTGGATCATCGACGATCAGGACAAAATCACCTTCTCCATACCGAGAGCTATCGCTGAGGGCTTCACATGGGAGACCATCAAGACCATGGACTTCGGTGCTGACTTCCGTTTCTTCAACGACGACCTGGGTGCCAGCTTTGACATCTATCGCCGCATCAACGACGGTATGATCGTAGGCGGCGCAGAAGTGCCCTCTACATACGGCGCTTCCGCTCCTTACCAGAACGCAGCACAACTCACCACCAACGGTTGGGAGTTGACACTCGATTATCACCACCGCTTCACCAACGGTCTGCAGATCACCGCTTCTGCCGGCGTAGCCGACGCTGTCGGCATCGTGACCAAACACCCGCGCAAAGAGACATCGGTGCTGGACGGCAGCAACTATGAAGGCAAAATCGTGGGCGAAATCTGGGGCTTCACAACCGACCGTCTGTTCCAGGAGAACGACTTCGATGCCAACGGCAACCTCAATCCCGGTATTCCTTCGCAGGCTTATTTCGAAGGCACCAACGGCTACGGCTACAAGTACGGCCCGGGCGATGTGAAGTATGTGGACCTGAACGGTGACGGCGAGATCACCTGGGGCAACAAGACCGTGGCTGACCACGGTGACTGGAGCCGCATCGGTAACTCGACCCCCCGTTTCGAGTACAACTTCCGCGTAGGTTTGGAATGGAAAGGTATCGACTTTGCGTTGTTCTGCCAGGGTGTAGGCAAACGCGACTACTGGGCAACCGGTACGATGATGATTCCGGGTTGGAACTTCTCTGAAGGTACCTACTACGCTCACCAAACCGACTACTGGACGCCGGAGAACACACAAGCATGGTATCCGCGTCTGACCGAGATGAACCAGCCGGGACAATACTCTGCCGCTTCGTTCAACTTCCTCTGCCAGACACGTTATATGCTGGATCTCAGCTACCTGCGTCTGAAGAACATCACTATCGGCTACTCGCTGCCGAAGAAAGCACTGAAAGCCATGCGCTTCCAGAAGTTCCGTATCTACGGCAGCTTCGAGAACGTGGCAGAGTTGACTCACCTGGGTAAACTGCCTATCGATCCTGAAACCCAAACCTCTGCCGGTGACGGCGGCGCAATGGGTTACGGACGTATCTATCCGTTCACTCGCCAGCTCTCCTTCGGCTTGCAAATCACACTCTAAACACATACGACTATGACAAAGATTTATAAATATCTTCTTATCTCGCTGCTGTTTCTTCCTGCAGCCGGATGTTCTTTCCTCAACGTAGAGCCGTTTGACGACTTCACTGACGAGGAATTCTGGACTTCAGAGGATCAAGCCCGCAGTTATATGTACGGCTTCTATCCTACTGTTTTCTCGGGGTACGGCACATCGTATGCCTCCGCCCTGTCTGTTATCAAGCCGGGCACCAATGATGACGTGTGCGAGCAAGACCAGCAGGACCTGCAACCAACAGTAGTGCCTGTTACCAGCGGCAGCTGGAGTTTCTCCAACATCCGCAAGGCCAACTATGTGATTCATAATGTAGGCCGTCTGCCTATCGACAGCACCGGCATCAACCACTGGCGCGGTGTAGGCCGTTTCTTCCGTGCATGCTACTACAGCGGCCTCGTCTTCACTTTCGGCGATGTACCCTGGTTCGACACGCTGTGCGTAGTATCGGACAAGAAAGCCGACATGGACTACATGTACAAAGACCGCGACCCGCGTTCTTACGTGGACGAGCGTATCATCGAGGACTTCGAGTATGCAATGAAAAACGTGCGTGCCAACGACGGTAACCTGCAGGTGAACAAATACGTCGTTGCCGGTATGGCCAGCCGTTATCTGCTTCGCGAGGGTACGTATCTGAAGTACGTGAAGGGCGATGAGACCATGGCTGCACTCTGCCTCCAGAAGGCCAAAGAGGCTGCAGAACTCGTGATGAATAGCGGTCGTTACAGCATCGCTCCTTCGTACACCGCGCTGTTTACGTCGGAGGACCTGGCTGGTAACCCCGAGATGCTGATGTACCGCCATTATGTGGACGGCGTACTGTCGCACCAGATGCTCAGTATCAACTTCACCGAGAGCCAGGAAGGCTGCAGCAAATCGCTGGCCGAGGCTTTCGTGTGCAGTGACGGTCAGCCCGTGTACGTGAAGAACCCGATGTGGCTACCCCGTACCTACGACGAGTTCTTCCAGAACCGCGACCCGCGTCTGAGCATGAGCATCCGTCCCAAGTACTACATCAAGGGTATGGACTGCAAGCCTTTTGCTTACACATACACCGGCTACAGCTGGAGGAAATACATGGACGACAGTCGTGCTGACAAACCCGAACCCACCTGGACCGGCGCCAAGAACACAACGGACGCTCCGTGCCTTCGTTATGCCGAGGTGTTGCTCAACTATGCCGAGGCAACGTACGAGTTGGCACTCATGGGTAAAGGTGCGTTTGCACAGGCCGACCTCGACAAGTCTATCAACCTCATTCGTGCCCGTCAGGACGTCAACCTGCCTGCACTCAAGATGTCAGGCGACCAGCCGATGGTCAACAACGTGGCCTTCGACGATCCTATGCGCTTGAGCATCGAGAGTTATACGGGCGAGACACCTGTTGACCCGCTGCTGTGGGAGATTCGCCGCGAACGTCGTTGCGAACTTTGTCTGGAAGGTTTCCGTGTGAACGACCTCAAACGCTGGAAGCGTCTCGACTACGTATGGAACGGTTGCAACCCGGACATCCGCTACGGCGCTTATATTCAGTTGGCTAACTACCCTGACCGCGACGCTGAGATCGTGCTCGAAGACCCGACTGCTACCGAAGGGTATATCCTGCGCAACACGGCCGGTCAGCGCCAGCGTCCGATCGCCCGCGACTACATCGCTCCTATTCCTTCGGGACAGATCACACTCTACGAGTCCAAAGGCTACCACCTGAGCCAGAACCCCGAGTGGGAATAATGTAAATTGAAAATGGACAATTAAAAGCAATAAGTATGAAAAAGACAATGAAAATTGCGGCTTTGTTTGCTGCTATGCTGACAGTTGTTCTTGCCGGTTGTAAACCTGACCCCAAACCGGAAGAGTCGCTGGAAGCCCTGATTAAGACCATCAAGATCGTCAACGGAGGTATCTCCGGCGGCGATATGATTACTGGTGAAGTGGACAACACCACCAACACCATTACCTTCAACGACGTGGCTGCAGAGACCAATATCGCAGCCGTGAAGTTCCAGGCTACCGTTTCTTTGGGCGCCGCTCTGGAGAGCGATGTTATCGACTTTACGCAAGGCAACGACCCCGGCGCAACGACGCTTGAGGGTCAGTTGAAATGCGTGAACAAAACCGAAAAGGCAACCAAGGAAGAGGTGTACAAGGTTATTCTCAAACTCAAGGCCCCGGCTTCGGCTCCCGTTATCGAGAAGATCGTTATCATGGACGACAAGGGCGTCGAGAGCACACTGACCTCTACGAACATCATGGACGGTCTGCTTTGCCTCGGTATCCCCGAGTCGAGCAAGGCTACCATCGTGAGCGTTCTGTTGTCACCGGCTCGTGCTACGTACACGTTCACGACTGCTGACGCCAACGGCGTTATTCAGGCTTCGAACCCGGGTTACTTCAAGATGGAGTTCATGGGCTTGGAGTCGGACGAGTATGAAGTAACTTTCGCTTCGTCTCCTACGCCCGGTGCCGATTGGTCACAGGCTGTGGTTCACGACTTCTCGATTGCTACGAACAACGTGTATGCTGACCTCGCTG
>JAEEGL017024982.1_pt1 | contig 16574 bp, 20 predicted proteins | sample 9134231 | NCBI WGS metagenome assembly JAEEGL01 (sample SAMN16246548, study PRJNA631951) | gut metagenome | biome: gut microbiome; feature: rumen; material: fiber-attached | host: Bos | place: Iran: Karaj | collected 2018-10 | reverse complement strand
GGACATGGAAGGTCTGCCTTTGATCCTGCCGCGCCGTCTGAACGTGCAGAGCGAGCTGGCCAACTGGCTGGGTGAGAGCCTGCACACGATGAACGTCGCTTTTACGGGGGATCTGACGTGGAACAAGCTGCCCATCGTCCATCAGGGACATGGGTACGCCATCGTTGTGGAAGGAGTTTCCGGCAGCTGGAATCCGGAGTACGTCGTGGCAAAGCCCCTGTATCCGGAACTGACGGCGGGGATGGTCCTGGCCTGGAAGCGGGACCAACTTTTCGGCAACGCAACGGAACAATTCATCGAACATATTCGATGCTTTTTGGGCATGGGAAAAGCATAAATACTAAGTATTTGATATACCTCGGCGCTTATGGTAGAATGCAAGTGTAAAAAGAAGACCATAGGAGGTCGAGATATGAATTTGATCAATCGTCTGATCGAACCCAGACAACCACTGGATGATCAGCGTCAGATATTCACCAACAGCATGCTGAAAGCCATGATCATACCCTTGGTCGTGGAGCAGCTGCTGCAGATGGTAGTGGGCCTGGCGGACACCATGATGGTCAGCTACGCGGGCGAAGCCGTCGTGGCCGGCGTTGGTCTGGACACCATGATCTACACCATCTTCATCTACTTGTTCACAGCCATTTCCGCCGGTGGTTCGGTGGTCGTGGCCCAGTACATCGGCAGTAAAGACCGGAATAACGGGAATCTGGCGGCTTCGCAGATCTTCCATCTGGCTGGCGTGGTCTCCCTGGTCTGCATGGTGCTGATGCTTTTCTTCGGCTCCGCCTTGCTGCAGGTCATGTACCCGGCCACGGAGCCTGAGACCATGGAGGCCTGCAAGACATACATGTGGATCGTGGCCCTGTCCTTCCCGGCCAACGCGATCTACAACGCCGGAGCAGCTTTGTACCGCACCATGGGCAAGACTTCGGTCACCATGAAAGTGTCGATGCTGGCCAATATCGTGAACGTCGTGGGCAACGCCATCGGCATCTTCGTGCTGCACGCCGGTGCGGCCGGTGTCGCCTGGCCCACCACCTTGTCCTGGTACGTGGCAGCCATCGTGATGACGGTGCTGTGCTTCCGCAGGAACCAGCAAGTGCAGGTGGAACTCAAGCACATGCTGCGCCTGGACGTACGCATGAGCAAAAGGATCCTGGGCGTGGCGATCCCCAATTCTGTGGAGAGCACGCTGTTCCAGGCGGCGAAGGTGGTGCTGGGCATCCTGGTGGCGACCTTCGGTACCTCCCAGATCGCGGCGAATTCCACCGGCCAGACCTTCTGGTCCTTGGCGGCCTGCATGGGGACGTCCATGAGCACCGTGTTCATCACGGTCATCGGACAGTGTGTCGGCGCAAGGGATGAGGCGGCCGCGGAGTGGTACATGCGCAAGCTGACCCGGATGTCCGTGGTGCTGGCGGTGATCTGGAATGCGGCGGTCATGGGGCTGACGCCGTTGCTCCTGCCGCTATATGACCTCAGCAGTTACACCAAATACCTGATCCTGGTCATCGTGGCCATCCATAATCTGTTCTCGGCGACGGTGCAGCCCTTCGCGATGCCGCTGTCCTCAGGACTGCGCGCCGCGGGCGACGTCAAGTTCACCATGTGGTCGTCGATCTTCTGCACGGTGGTCTGCCGTACGTTCCTTTCCTTCCTGCTGGCCAAGTGGCTGGGCATGGGCGTCATCGGCATCGCGCTGGCGATGGCACTGGATTGGTGCATCAAGGCCGGCCTAGATATCTGGCGGTTCAGAAGCGGCAAGTGGAAAAACAGACAAGTCATTTGATATAAAAGGAGGCGCAGTACATGGAAAAGTTCATTTACAATGAAAAAGGCCAGGCGATGCCGGCGCAGGTGGTCCCGGTAACGAAAGAGGCATTCGGCCCCCGCGAAAGCACGGAGATCCGCTGGCTGGGCGGCGCAGGCCTGCTGCTGAACGTGCGCGGTACGACGATCCTGATCGATCCGCTGCTCACAGGCTTCGATATGCCGGTACTCTTCGATTGTCCCCTCAAGCCGGAGGACGTGCCGAGCCTGGACGCGTACCTGGTGACTCACATCGACAACGATCATTTCAGTAAGGAGACCTGCCTGGCGCTGAAGGACGTGTGCAAGAGCTATCACAGCACCGGCTACGTCGCGGAGGAGATGCGGGCGGCCGGCGTGCCCGGTCAAGGCCACGCCATCGGCGAGACCTTTGCAGTAGGTGAAAACGTGCATGTCACACCGACACCCGCGAAGCATAACTGGCAGGCATACGTGCCGGACATGGCCTTCCGCACCTGGGAGGAAGAGGACTACTGCGGGTTCTGGTTCGATACACCGGATGGAAAGATCTGGCTGCCGGGCGATTCCCAGCTGCTGGAAAGCCATCTGCACATGGACGCACCGGACGTCATTCTGTTCGATTTCTCAGACAATGACTGGCACATCGGCTTAGAAGGCGCTGTCAAACTGGCGAACGCGTATCCGGAGGCCCGCCTGGTGTTGATCCATTGGGGCACCGTGGACGCGCCGGAATTCACACCGTTCAACGCTGACCCGCGGGCCTTGTACGACCGGGTCGTAGATCCTTCACGTATCTGCCCGCTTTGGCCGGGCGAGGCGCTCACACTGTAAAAGATCTGATAAGGAGATAAAAAATGAAATACGTTCAACTGGGCAATTCCGATCTGATAGTTTCCCGCATCTGCCTGGGATGCATGGGCTTTGGTGCACCGATGGCCGGCGGCCACACCTGGACCCTGCCGGAGGATGAGTCCCGCGAGATCATCCGCTATGCGCTGGACCAGGGCATCAACTTCTTCGACACCGCCATGGCCTACGCCGGCGGCACCAGCGAAGAATTCGTCGGCCGTGCACTGCGTGATTTCGCGCCGCGTGACAAGTATGTCATCGCGACCAAGTACACCCCTGTCAGCCCCGCGCAGATCGCCGAAGGCATCACCGGGGCAGAGCACATCCGGAACTGCCTGGATGCTTCCCTGAAGCGCCTGGGCACGGATCACATCGACCTGTATATCATGCATATGTGGGATTATCTGACACCTGTCTATGAGACCATGCGCACCCTGAACGACGCCGTCAAGGCCGGCAAGATCCGTGCGATCGGTGTGTCCAACTGCTACGCCTGGCAGATCGCCAAGGCCAACGCTTTGGCCGAGAAGGAAGGCTTCGCGAAGATCGTATCCATCCAGGGTCATTACAATCTGATCCATCGGGAAGAGGAGCGTGACATGCGGCCGTTCTGCCTGGAGGACAATATTGCCATGACGCCCTACAGTGCGCTGGCCGCGGGCCGTCTGTCCCGCCTGCCCGGCACCGAGACCACCAAGCGTCTGGAACAGGATGCGTACGCACGCTTCAAATATGACGCCACCGCGGAGCAAGACAATATCATCATCGGCCGCGTGGCGGAGCTGGCAGAGAAGCGCGGCGTGACCATGACGGAGATCTCGCTGGCGTGGCTGCTGACGAAGGTCACCTCGCCGGTCTGCGGCGCGACGAAAGTACGCCACATCGACGGCCCGGTGCACGCTGTGGACCTGGAGCTCACCGCCGAAGAGATCGCCTGGCTGGAGGAGCCGTACGTGCCGCATGCCCTGGCCGGTGTGATGGCGCAGCGCCCCTGGCAGAAGCAGGCGGAATAAAGTTCTTTGAACTATCGAGTGCGAAGACGATCTTCGCACTCTTTTTTACCTGATAAACTTCCCCGATACCGGCTAATACTGTAGTTTTTATTTCTGTACCTGATCCTTGAGAAAAAACTCGTTGGATCAGGTATTTTTTTGACCAAAGAAACTGTTTTTCAAGACTTGTTACCGTATGGAAGAGAGACTATAATGGATATCAGGTAAAGGTTTCGCAAAACGAGCAAATTCTACCTGATCCAGCGAGATCGATCTCAAAAATCAGGTATAGAAAAAAAGATTACCTGATCCAGGAATGAAAGCAGCAAAAATCAGGTAACCACCAAGCGCAGTGAAGAGTAACCACCAAGCGCAGTGAAAGGAGCAAACGAAATGAAGATCATCGGCGTCGCCTGCAGCGGTCTGGACCGCAGCGTTTCCAGAAAAATGATCGAGGCGTTTTTGAAAGGGGCTGCGGAAGCAGGGCACGAGACGGAGCTGATCCTGATCCATCAGGATCTTCTGGGCTGCACCGGCTGCAAAGGCTGCAAAAACAAGGACTCTTTCTGTGTCCGACAGGACGTGCTGACACACTATTTTGAAGCGCTGCCAGAAGCCGATGCCGTGGTCTTAGGCTTCGGCATCTACATGGGCTATCCGCAAGGCGAGGCCTGGACGTTCATGAACCGCCATTACTGCCTGCACAAGAGTTTCGTGGGCGGCGAGTGCAAGATCCGGCCGGGCAAGAAACTGTTCTGTATGGTAGCGCAAGGCGCGCCGGACAACCCACAGTATCGAGAAAACTGTGATGCAGTGCTCAGGCCTTTCGATGGCTGGGGCTTCGATCGTCAGCCGATCCTGGTCGCCAGCGGCCGTGAGGCGGAGGCGAAGATCCGGGAAGCCTATGAGCTGGGAAAAAGAATTTGAGCGCATGATGGGAGGGATCTGCCAATGAGTATACCTGCCTTCATCTGGGATCTGGACGGGACGCTGTTGGATTCCTATGAAGCCATCGTGGCCAGCGCGTGTAAGACGTTCCGGGAGTTCGGCATCGAAATGGACCCGAAAGAAGTGTATCAAGAGGCCATCAGGACCTCGGTCAACCATCTGATCGATGAAGTGGTGCCGCGGATCGGACTTTCTTTTGAGGTCGTAAAGAAAAGGTACTCGGAGATCAATAACGAGGAGCGGCTGAATATCACGCTGATCCACAACGCGAAGGAGATCCTGTCCTGGCTGAAAGAGAACGGGGCACGCAACTATGTCTTTACGCACAGAGGGACGTCCACGCAGGAAGTGCTGAAGAATCTGGATATCTTCGACTATTTCGAGGACATCATCACCGGAAGAGATGGTTTTGCAAGAAAACCGGACCCGGAGGCGATCGATCATCTGGTGGAAAAACACGGCCTGGACCGGGTTCACACATATTATGTGGGCGACAGGACGATCGATATCGACTGCGCAGCCAATGCCGGCATCCGCAGCATCATGTATCTGCCGGAAGGCAGTTTCGCGAAGCCGAACGGCAAAGAGACGTTCATTGTGAAAGACTTGCTGGAGATCCGCGAAATATGGGGATCGTTGATCGGATCTATGGACCAAAGATCTTTTGCTTATGGCATGATCACGGCATTCTGCGAGTGCGTGGCCGGTGGATGCAAACGGCTGGCCCTCTCGCCGCCGCTGACGCATGAATTGTTTTTAGAAATCCGTGATCAGGCGTGTGAGATCATTGAAAAGCACGGGCTGATATGGTTCCATGAGGAGAACCTGGATCTGCCGGAGCCGGAACGGTTCGAGTGGATCCTGATCGCCTTGCGGCCGGAGACGTTTGAGCGCTATCAGGCGCTGCGTGCGCAAGGCCTGAACCCGGCGCGGTCACTGGAGCCGTTCGCGGAACTGCTGAGCTACAATGCGGCAGAGAGCGTGCATACCGGCTATGACGCGTGGCGCGAGATCTTCGGTGAGGCCAGGTCATGACGCGCGACACTTTATTCCAATATGCGTTCGACACCTATAGCGTCGAGCCGGACTACCCGTGGATGGAGACGCCGGAAGCGGGTGTCCTGCGGCACCCGGATACGCGCAAGTGGTTCGGCCTGGTGATGCGGGTGCCGGCGCGGTGCATCGGTCACCCGAGCGAGGACTTGATCGACATTTTGAACGTGAAGGCCGATCCGATGTTCATCAGCGTGGTGGTCGGACACGACGGGTTCTACCGGGCGTATCACATGAACAAGGAACATTGGATGACCATCGCCTTGGCGGAAGCATCGGATGAGGCCGTCCTGATGGCGCTGGACCAGAGTTATGAGATGACAGAGAGGAAGAGAAAATGATCAGACCGATCGTCCGGGATATCATGTTTTTGAGCCTGCGGTCAGAGGAAGCAACGCAGGCGGACCTTCCTATCGGCCAGGATCTGATGGATACGCTGGCCGCCCATCGGGAAGCCTGCGTGGGTATGGCCGCCAACATGATCGGCGTGCGCAAGCGTGTCATCATCGTGCAGGTCGGATTCCTGCCGCTGGTGATGTTCAACCCGGTGATCGTGCAGAGATCTTCGCCGTTTGAAACCGAGGAGGGCTGCCTTTCGCTGGATGGCGTGCGCAAAACGACGCGCTATCAGCAGATCGAGGTGGAGTACCGGGACATGCGATGGAAAAAGCACCGCGACAAGTATGCCGGCTGGACCGCACAGATCATCCAGCATGAAGTCGACCACTGTGAAGGGATCATTATTTAAGACAAAACATAGAAGGGGCTGCGATTGGCAGTCCCTTTTTTGTGTGGAGTTTGCGAAATCGGCGGTATTACGTTCTGGATCAGGATCTTTATTTTTTGGGACGTAGAGGTTGACCAATGATTACGTCCTGGATCAGGAGTTCTGTGTTTCAAGACGTAATGGCTGTCGCCGTTTACGTTCTGGATCAGGGTCTTTGTGTTTCAAGACGTAGTGATTGGCCGCTGATTACGTCCCAGATCGAGGGTTCTGCGTTTCAGAACGTAGTAGTTGGTCATGGATTACGTCTTGGATCGGGCCTCCAATGCTCCAAGACGTAATCGAGCCATACGGGTTACGTTCTGGAGTTGACTATCTTCATTTCAAGACGTAACAGCGGGATATCACACGAACACCATGCCATTTTCAGTCCTTCGAGCCCGTTTTTTTGGACATCGCCTGTGCAAAAATGTAGAAAAAACAAGGAGGAACCATCATGGCTAAATATTTTATCATGGATGCGAAAGCCGGCATCGGTGAAGGCGGGATCGCCTGCGGACCGGTCAGCGGGCCGGTGGTGGCCGAGGTGCAAGTGCGGGACGAAGCCGGGCAGGAATGTTTCATTTCCCTGGCTGAGGTGGATGGCATCCCCAACGTTTTCAGGACGGACCGCAGCACGTTCCGGGAGCAGCTCACCTTCGACATGGACGATGCGATGATCGAGTGGCTCAACGATTGTTATGTGGATACCGGCGAATATGAGGAGATCCTTACGGATCCGGATCCTAAGTGGTACGACGTGTATCGCTATCTGATCTATCTGGTGCGGTGCGATGCAGGGGCAGAGCGCTCCTTCATCGATGCCACCAAGGGCTGCTGGACCGATGAGATCCGCATACCGGTCTCCGACATCGAAGAAGAAATGGACCTGGAGGCATAAAACGCAAGATCCCATGCCACACGCGCAAAAAAAGGGCTCCGCGCCGGGAGCCCATTTCAGGATCATTTCGTTAAGGTGAAATCTTTGATGGCGAGGGTGCCGAATCCGTGGAAGGTCAGGCACAGCATCTGTACACCGTCCGGGATCGGTACGCAGCCCTCGCGGCGGATCCAGATATTGCTGAATTCGCCCACTTCGATGCGGCCCAGAGGCGCGCCGTCCAGGGCGGTCTTCACCTCGACATAGCCGCGGGCATAGTTGCGGGTGGTGATAGCCGTGAGCTTCGTGCCCTTGCAGTCAAAGTACTTGAAGACGGCCGTCGCGCCGTCCATCATGTTGTTGATGTAGGCGTCCGGCGTGGGCAGGCCCGTCCCTTCCATGATTTCCGGATTATAATCGCCGCCTTCCTGGGTGATCCTGGGGAAGCGGGGGTCCAGACCGGGTCCGCGCTTGAGCACGTTGGGTTCTGTGGAGAAGCCGGTGGCGATGTAGGCAGGATAGGTACCTTCCCCTTGCAGCGGACCGCCGTTCAGACCGCAGGAGGTCACTTCGACCTGGGGGATCAGGCCGTCTTCCGTGAAGCGGATCTCTTCGGCGCAGTCCTGGCGGCTGTACTGGTGGCCGTTGGTGTGGCGATGGTAGAAAATGTACCATTTTTCACCGATCTGGACGATGCTGCCGTGGTTGTTGGCTTCCATGTTCATGGGCTTGTCCGCAGGCTTGTAGGTATCGATGCCCCGGTCGCTGTTGCTGATGAGTACGCCGCCGTAAGTGAACGGCCCCTTCGGGGAAGTGCTCGTCGCGTAGCAGAGCTCGTGCATCACCACGGAGGAGTAGATGAAGTAATAGATGCCGTTCCGTTCACGGATGGAAGGGGCCTCAAAGAATTCGTGCCCTTCGAAACCGGTGCCGGCGGAGAGGCGTACCGGCGGCGCCACGAAGATCGGCTCTTCCTCGATGGTCAGCATGTCCGGTCCCAGCACGGTGCACATCGCGCCGCCGCGAGTCTTGTCATGCGGGAAGCAGAAGCCGGTGTACAGGTAGGTGCGGTCGCCCTCGGTCAGCAGACCCGGATCGAACTGAGGATCATCACCCTCTCGCTCACCGAGCAAGGTGCCGTCCTTATAGTGGACGAAACCGTAAAATTCATACTGGCCGGCGGGTGTATCGCAGACCGCGACGGAGACGATCTGTTCATGGTCCAGTACGTAGTACAGATAGTAACGGCCGTCCGGACCGATCGTCACGTCCGGGGCATAGAGGCAGGAATGACCGTCCGCGTTGCGGGGGTCCTGGGTCTTTTTGTAGATCACGCCCTCGTACCGCCAGTCGGCCAGATCATCCACCGGGGCGGACCAGCAGATATAGTCACCAATGCAGAATACATGGCCGTTGAAACGGTCATGGGAGCCATATACATAAACTCTTCCGTCAAAAACATAGGGTTCCCCGTCGGGGATGTATTCCCAGGACGGCAGATAGGGATTGAAAGCCTGCATGCTGAAATACCTCCTTCATTTTTACTTATTATAGGCATTAAAAAAGTAAAAGTAAATAGGGTAGAAATGTGCAAAAGAACGTGGTATGATATCGTAGAATCATATCATCAACAGGAGAGCAGTACCATGGATCAGCATGTGAATCCGCCGATTCTGATGCGGGAGCATATCTGGCGCTTTAATGAAGCAGCCAGTTTCGGCCCCTATGTCGATTCGTATCTTATCGTAGGCAGTGAAAAGGCGCTGTTGGTCGACACGCTGCAGACCGATACCAGCCTGTATGAGGAAGTCCGCAAGATCACGGACAAACCACTGGAGGTCTTCATCACCCATGGCCATGGGGACCATGCAGGTGTCGCCACGAGGGAATTCCATGAAGCGGGCGTGCCCATCTATATGAGTCATCTGGACGTGGACCAACTGGTCAGCCGCAGCCGTTACGGAGCACAAAAGGATTGGTTCCTGGACCTGGTGCCGGGGCAGATCTTCGACCTGGGCGGCTTCGTATTCCACACGATCTCCATCGACGGTCACTCCAAGGGTTCGATGGTCGCGCTGGACTATGAAAACCAGCTGCTGTTCTCCGGCGACGGCATCGGTTCCGGACATTTCTGGATGCAGCTGCCGAACTGCAGCCCGCTGCACGTGTTCTGTGAGAACCTGCGGGCGTTGGTGAAAGAATGTGAAAAATGCCCGGATCTTCTGATATTCCCCGGACATTACGATCAATCACCGGTGCAGCTGACCGGTCAGTTCATCAGGGACGTGCTGGAAACCACGGAAGGTCTGCTGGATGGGTCTCTGAAGGGCGAGCCATTCCATCAGGTGCTGGGCCAGCGCACGATCGATTGCTGCCAGATCTCGAGAGGCGTCATGGTCAGCTACCTGTATGATCCCAACAATTTCTGAGGACATGCTTTGATGAAGAAATATATCCCCTTGCAGAAGCGCAGTAAGAAACTGCAGAAAGAGCATCATAAGGCCGCACGCGCCGGCTGGGGCGAGATCTCTCCGGTCACCCGGGTGTCCAAAAAGAAGAACAAGTATGACCGCAAGGTCCGCAAGGCGATGGACCGGCGGGAAATGAACGAGTAGACTGATCATACACAGGAGGAGAACGTCATGACACAGGAAGAATGGGAAGTACTTTCACCGGAGCAGAAGCGCAGGGAACTCTATCTCCAGCAGAAAGAGATCCTCTGTCTTTTCAGAGAACGCAATGCCATTTCACAGGAACAGTACGATCAGAGCCTGACCGACTTAACGAAAAAGATGCACATGGAAGGGGTCGTGTGATCCATACATGAACATTGAGCAGTACTTTGCCCCCTTCATCCAATCGATGCGGTATGACAGGGAACTGAAAAAGGCCGCCAGACGATTGCTGACCGGTACAGGCCGGGAATCGCTCGTGCAGCAGCCGGGCTATGAGGAGTCGGAATACCTTAAGGAGAACATGCGGAATTCCGTCAGAAGCTGTGTGCGGGGAAAGGATACCGCGGTGCGGGTGTATCGGAGGTTCGCCCAATACCTGCAGGATCAGGGGGTGTACGTAGACGTTCACTTCCCACCCGTCCCCATCGACAACAGTTTCGAACGGCTGATGTTCATCGCGAAGTATCTGCAGGATCCTGAGGCACGCATCGCCGATCTGCCGGACGTGCTTTGGGTCAGCGACCGCACCATCGAGGCGGATCTGGCACGGCTGCGGGGCCTGGAGGATCCGATCCAGGTGTGCGGACGGCCGTTCATCGTCGAGGATACCGAGCGTTCCGGCGGTCAGCTGCGGTTCGCTTCCACGGCGCACCCGTTGTTTTTGACCGAAAACCTGACCCAGGTGCTCATCATGCTGAAGGGTTTGAAGGAAATGGCCAAGGATCCGCTGTATCGGAAGTACGCGGAGGCCACCGCCTTCGACATCTGGGAACAATTGTCCGACTACGCCAAGGATCGTATCCACTATGTGCTGACGGACATCCTCCCGGAGGACTTAAACTGGTACGAAGGCCTGGAGAAAGAGGACGAGGACACGTTCTACACGGAGCGCAGGTGCAGTGTGGATGGAAACGTCTGGATGGATTGTTTCAAGAACGATAAACCGTTTTGCGTGGAGTATCAAAGTGATGACGGGCCGGTCATCTACACAAATTGCCGCTTCATCCACCGGAGCTATCGACATGAGGATGGCTCAATGGTCATCGACGTGCAGTGTGACCAAGGCCGGAAAACTTTGAAGGGGTCCCGCGTTCTGCGCAGCTGCTATACCCTGGAAGAATTGACCGATTACTAAAAAAGTTGAAGCTGAGCTTCAAGGAAAGTGCGTTTCATAAAAGGTATAATACGCTTATCAAAAAGCAAAGGAGATACCTACTATGAAACGCACTTTTTATCGTACTGAAACCATCGACACCGAGAAATGGGATGTCATCAAGAAGCAGATGAAGCAGGACCTGCGGGCGTTGGAAGCCGGCAAGGTGACAAGAGAAGAGACTTGCCAGTATCTTCAGGAACTGCTGCCGCAGGCAGAACCGCTGGAACACGATCCGTCGATGTATTTCTTCGGTTTCGACAAGCCCGGCCATATGCCCAGCGATACCCGGGTCTTGTACTTCTTCGAGCCCACGTATCTTGCAGCGGCGATCCTGATGCAGGCCTGCGTAAGATGGCCGGAGATCCTGACGGACGGGTCACTGGTCACGGAGCAAATGCCGACGGAGGAGCTGCGCCGCGTGGTGGCAGGCATCCTGAAAGGCTGCACCGGCCGTGAATTCTCCGGATCTGGAGTCGAAGCCTTCAAAGGTTTGCTGGATACGCTGACACTCTTCATGGATGCCGGACTGACGATCTTCCAGGAGCAGTTCCAAGATCTGTGCCCGGAGTTCACCACGATGGTGCGTGAGACCTTGAATGAGCTGCTGCTTGCGTTCCTCCACGGACCGATTATCCGCGACTGGGAGACCGATTTTACTCTGCAGGTGGACGATCTGCTGGTCAAGGCCGGCCTTATTCCGGAAGCGGATCCCACGGACGAGCGTTACTATCTGGCCTATGGAAGCAATCTGAACATCGCGCGGATGAAGGATCGTTGCCCGGACGCGGAGCTCATCGGGACCACTTGGCTGTCGGACCATCGGCTGGTAAGCCGGCGCAGCGGCTCGGGCTTTTACCTTTCCATCGATGAGGAACCATTTCATCATGTGCCGGCAGCCCTCTGGAAGATCCGTGCCGAGGATGAGGCACGGCTGGACCGCTACGAAGGCTTCCCACGGCATTATCAAAAGAAAAACGTCTATGTGCAGATCCGGAAAGAAACCTTCCGAGCGTTGGTATATTATCTGCCGGAAGAACGTCCGGCAGGACTGCCTACGGAAGCATACATGGAGATCTGCAGGCAGGGCTATCGAGATATGCATCTGGACAAGTATTATCTTGATGAAGCCATCAAATATACGATGCGCCTCTCTTGACTTTCTGTGCCGGAGTCACGATAATGGAGGCAGAAGGAGGGTCAGGTCATGAGCGAGTATCAGGAAAAAGACTATAAGATCTTCGAAATGTTCAGCAAACACTGGGCGCTGGTGAACGCCGGCACTTTGGAGGATTTCAACGGCTGTACCGTCGGCTGGGGCAGCCTGGGCAACCTGTGGGGACGTCCCGGGCATGACGGCTCCAGCGTGACGGTCTATATCCATCCCGGCCGCTACACCTGCGCGTATATGAAGAAGTGTGACACGTTCACGGTCAGCTTCTTCCCGGAGGAGTATAAAAAAGCCTTAGGGGTCATGGGCTCGAAGTCCGGGCGGGACGGAAATAAGGTGGAAGCTGCCGGACTGACGCTGGTCGCCATCGGGAACAGTGTGACCTACAAAGAAGCCAATCTGACCTTCCTCTGCCGCAAGGTCTACCAGGGACTTTTCGACAAGGAGGGCATCATTCCCGAGGTGCAGGAATACTATGAGGTGAACCCGCGGGTCTACCCGGTGGACGCGGAGGGCAAATGGCAGCCCCACTGGATGTTCATCGGCGAGATCCTGGAAGTGAAGGAGGACTGAACCATGTATTACGTACCGGATGGTACGAAACGATGCGGATACTATGAATGCGCCGACTGCGGCACCCGTTTCCTGGACGTGCGCATCGTCCCGACGCTGGTCTGCCCATATTGCGGCGAAGCGCCGGATCTGGAGATCGGTCCGGACGACGAAATGCCGGAGATGCGGGAGTCCGCCAAGCTGCAGAAGATGCTGGAGGGTGAGGAAGAAGTGGAGCAGTACGACACGCTGCTCAGCCTTGCCGTGACCGGCGGAGATTATAACTGGATCTGAATTCTTATCAGGAGGTTTGACACTATGCTGGAGATCGGAACGAAAGCCCCGGCCTTTACGCTGCCGGATCAGAATGGAGACATGAGGAGCCTTGCGGACTACCTGGGGCAGAAAGTGATCCTGTACTTCTACCCGAAGGACATGACGGCCGGCTGCACGAAACAGGCCTGCTCTTTTGGCGAACTGTACCCGCAGTTCCGCGAAAAAGGCGCGGTCGTCATCGGCATCAGCAAGGACAGCGTTGCTTCGCACAAGCGGTTCGAGGAGAAATACGGCCTGCCCTTCACCCTGCTGTCCGATGTGGAGAAGGCCGTGATCCAGGCCTATGACGTCTGGAAAGAAAAGAAAAACTACGGCAAAGTGTCCATGGGGGTAGTGCGGACCACATATCTCATCGACGAGAACGGTATCATCGTGAAAGGGTTCGATAAGGTCAAAGCCGCGGAGAATCCGGCGCAGATGCTGGAGGTGCTGGACGCATGAGGACGACAAATAAAAAACCTCACGAAGCGTGAGGTTATCGATATTCCTGGTTCCGTTCCAGTATATTGAAGATCCCGTCCTCGGACAGTACGCCGCAAGGCAGGTCTTCCGGCAGTTTTCCGGCTTCGGAAGCTTCAAAGTCCTTGCGCCAGGTGGGGCTGGTGTAATACTTTTCCAGCTCGGCGATCTTGCTCTGCAAAGCTTCATAACGCTCGTAGGCGGCGTCCAGATCCTCCAGCACACGTGTCGCTTCGTTCAGGATGTTTTCATAATAGGTGATGCGTTCGATGCGGTTCATGAGTCATGTCCTTTCGTGAAAAGATCTGCGTCTATTATACACAAAAAATGGAACGTTGTGAAGAAGATCCGTAACCTTCCGTGGGGCAGACGGGTATTGCTGGTATAACAACGAACCGAGAGGAGAAATCAGATCATGAGGACCATACAGATCAATCGTCTGAAAAAATATGTAGGCAGCATGGCCCTGTACGGCGTGGCCATCGACGGACAGAAAGTAGGAGACATCGGCAATGGCAAAAGCCTGGCCTTCCTGGTGGATGAAAACGAGCATGTGCTGACGATGCTGGACCCGATCTTCAACTTTAAAAACCTGTCCGCCAGCGTCAGGATCCCGGCCGGCCGTGAGGACTACATGTTCAATGTGTATCAGAAGATGTCCGGCAGGTACGTGTTCGAGCAGGTGCTCGTGCCGGGGATCGGTCCGCGGTGATAAAGGAGGAGCCAGCATGAACCAATATCGTCTGCTCAGTTTCAATATCCGCACACAGACGACCTATGACAAGGAACAGCAGTTCATTTTCCGGGCCGACTTCTTGTGCGATACGCTTAGGGCTCTGAAGCCCGACGTGATCGGCCTGCAGGAGATGACCCCGTTGATGCGCGGTATGATGGTGGAGCGCCTGCCGGAGTTCGTATTCCTGGGCGGTGGACGGGAAAAGGACCACCTGGGGGAATCCGCCGGGATCGCCGTCAGACAAAGCCGGTTCCTGATCGAACGGGTGTATTCGGAGATGCTCTCGCCCACGCCTGAAGTGCCCGGCAGCACCTATGGCGGGGATCAGAGCGGGTGTCCGCGGGTCTTCACATCCTGCGACCTGATGCCGGTGGAGGGCGGCCAGGCCTTTCGTTTCATGAACATACATACGGATCACGAGGGGAAAACGGCGCGCCGCCTGGAGATGGAGCAGCTGATGCGATCCTATGAGACGCAGCAGAAACTGCGTCCCCTGCCCACCGTCATTACGGGCGATCTGAACGCGACGCCTGAGGCTTTGGAACTTCAGCCTTTGCTGGCCGATCCACGCTTCCGCGACGTATCGGCGGACCTTGCGGGCACGTTCCATGATTATGATCGCCTCGCAGAGCCGGAGAAGATCGACTATATCTGCCTGACGAAAGAATGGCAGGTGCTTAAAGTCCGGTTGCTGCATGAAAAAAGAGGACCCTTGTTCCTTTCGGACCATGACCCGGTGATCGCGGATGTGATACTATAAAACAGCAGTATTTATGCGAGTTACAAAGCATCAAAGTAAGGAGCATGACTTATGAATCATCCTATGGACCCAACCGCTATCTTACCGAGCGGACAGAGTTTCGATTTCTGGGAAAAAGAACAGATATATGACCGTGAGCTGCATGTTTCGGCGCAATGCGGAAACGATGAGACCGGGGATGGTTCTCTTCGCGCGCCATATCGGAGCATCAACAGGGCATCGGCCGACGCGGTCGCCGGCACGCGCGTCCTGATCCACGCCGGGGAATATCGTGAATGTGTCCGTGTGCAGCACGGCGGCGAGAGCCCGGAACGCATGGTCAGTTTTGAAGCCGCTGGAGACGGTGCAGTTGTGATCAAAGCGACGGAGATCGCGGTCGGGTTTTCCCCCAGCACCGAGTTCCGGCTGGATTTCAGAAGAAACGAAGATGAAGCGGACGGCAGGGAAGAACCGGTCGTCTGGGAACACACTTTTGATACCGAAATTTTCCACGGTTATAATCCCTTTGGCCTGATCAATGCGCTTCATGATAAATCATGGCTGCATTACAGCAGGACCGAAAGGGAATCCAATTTAGCGCCGTTCTTCCTGCGCCGCGGTATGGTATATGTGGATGGAAAACCGCTGCGTCAGGTCGAGCTGTATTCCCATCTCGCCCGTGAGACCGGGACGTACTGGGTCGAGGAAAATGGACTGAAGGTCCATTTTCGCATGCCGGACAACGGTTCTCCGGAGGGACATCTGATCGAGATCTCCTGCCGCGAGCAGTGCTTCACGACGGCCAAGCCGTTTCTTTCCTATGTGAAGGTCAAGGGCTTGACGATGGTCCAGGCAGCGAACGGAGCTCCGGATCCGCAGGTCGGCGCCCTCTCCTGCAACCGCGGACATCACTGGATCATCGAAGACAATATCATTCGGAACGCGAATACGGTCGCAATCGATATCGGCATGGGCTGCTGGGGCTATAAAAGGCTGCCCGATCAGAAGATCGGCTATGCGGTCATCCGCCGCAATCAGATCTATGACAGCGGCGTCGGGGGGATCCTTGGCTTATACGCTTGCTATACGCTTGTGGAGGACAACGTGATTGCGCGGACCGGCTGGCAGCGTATGGAGTATGGCTGGGAATCCGGCGCGCTGAAATTCCATGACTGTGTGGATTCCCTGTTCCGGCGCAATATTTTCCGCGAGACCTACGGATGTGAAGGACTGTGGCTGGACTGCAACAATGTCAACGACCGCGTCACACAGAATCTGTTCCTGAACATGCACTGTCCCCACGGGATGATCCTGATGGAGTGCAATCGCCTCGGTGAAGTGCTGATCGACAACAATATTTTCTGGAACGCAAAGCTGTATTACGATTACAATGCGCCAGGGAAAGGCAACGGGACCATCAACATCGACAGCAGCGAGTGGAATGAGCCGTTTGCCATGCATGTGCCGGTCG
>JAEEGL016065039.1_pt1 | contig 16574 bp, 14 predicted proteins | sample 9134231 | NCBI WGS metagenome assembly JAEEGL01 (sample SAMN16246548, study PRJNA631951) | gut metagenome | biome: gut microbiome; feature: rumen; material: fiber-attached | host: Bos | place: Iran: Karaj | collected 2018-10 | reverse complement strand
CAGTACCAAACAGAGAATTCTAATATTACGAACCGATTACGATATATGACTCGTTTTATGTGGGCTACACACAAAACACAAACCCATGGCCAGATCCAGAGGTGACTGAGATTCCAGGAGATCCTACTTTCCGCTGGTGCGTTGGCAGCTGGGCCATTGTATATTTGGGACCATACTATTCTGTTTGCCCGCCTAATGACACCTGCGAATCCACACCATTTCATCAGTATCGTTTAAAGATGGACGGCATTCCCTTTAGTAATGTCTTTTTTACTGACACCTTATGGCATTATCTGCCTTCTCACCATTTTATGCTTGATTTTCCGATTATTGAAGTGGATTCCTCCTTTTACGACGGTCCACCGCAGTATGTATGCCCCAAGGTTGAGAACTTCCGCATAGCCCAGGCCGACGCCGACAGGGTGGTAATGCTGTGGGACACGCACGGCGACCACCAGTACTGGCAGATAAGCTACGGTCCATCGGGAACGGCGCCGGAGGAGGGGACAATCGTCAACTGCCCGATACAGGTGGGACAGATAATGAACATCGACACCTGCACGGACTATGTGGTCTATATCCGCGCCGTGTGCCACCACGACAGCATAGTCTACAGCGAATGGAGCGACAGCATAGTCGTCAACGTCTGCGACACGACGTCGGGCGGCGGCGACACAGAGGGCATTGACAGAACGCCGGGACAGTTTGTGATGCTTTTCCCCAATCCAGCCACAGAGCAGGTGCAGATCTTCTCGTCGTTCGACATCAAAAGCATAGAGGTCTACGACCTGCAGGGGCGCAGTATGGTGCAGCAAAAGGGCGAAGGCCACGCCGGTGTCTTCAGCGTCGACGGCTGGCAGCCAGGCCTGTACATCGCCGTCGTCCACACCCCAGCAGGAAACTTCGCAAAAAAACTGATGGTGCAAAAATAATTTGCGGATTCGCAATTATTTTGTATCTTTGTAGTCTCGTAAAATATATTACGGGAGTAATATTATTTTATAAATCAGGATGCTAAATAAATGGCATCTGTCATTATTATAATAACAAAATGGAAGAAAACAACGAAAAACAGCTGAATTTCCTTGAGGAAATCATTGAAAAAGGTCTGAACGACGGCACTTACAAGTCTATCTTAACGCGTTTTCCCCCCGAACCAAACGGCTATCTGCACATAGGTCACGCAAAATCGATTTGCCTTAACTTTGGCCTTGCCAAGAAGTATGGAGGCAAGACGAATCTGCGTTTCGACGACACCAACCCGGTGAAAGAGGATACGGAATATGTGGATTCGATACAGAACGACATCCGCTGGCTCGGTTTTGAATGGGCCGGTGTGCACTATGCTTCGGACTATTTCGAGCAGCTGTATGAATGGGCAGAACTGCTGATAAAGAAAGGCCTTGCATACGTAGACGACCAGACGCTGGACGAAATCCGCGCCAACCGCGGCACTGTGACGTCGCCGGGCAAGAACAGCCCTTACCGTGACCGTACAGTGGAGGAGAACCTCGACCTGTTTCGCCGTATGAAGGCCGGCGAATTCGAGGATGGCAGCAAGGTGCTGCGCGCCAAGATTGATATGGCACATCCAAATATGATGTTCCGTGACCCTATTATGTACCGCATACTGCACGCCCACCATCACCGCACTGGCGACAAGTGGTGCATCTATCCTATGTATGACTATGCCCACGGTCAGAGCGATTCAATAGAAGGCATCACGCACAGCATCTGCACACTGGAGTTCGACATCCATCGTCCGCTGTATGACTGGTTTATAGAGCAATTGGGTATATGGCCCAGCCATCAATATGAGTTTGCACGCCTGAACATCGACTACACGGTGATGTCGAAACGCAAACTGCTGCAGCTGGTGAAGGAAGGCTATGTCAGCGGATGGGACGACCCGCGTATGCCTACCATCTGCGGTTTCCGCCGCCGTGGCTATACACCGGAGAGCATTCGCGCTTTCTGCGACCGCATCGGCGTTGCCAAGCGCGACAACATCATAAGCTACTCGCTGCTGGAGTTCTCGCTACGCGAGCACCTCAACAAGGTGGCTCAGAGACGTATGGCCGTGCTTGACCCCGTGAAGCTGGTAATAGACAACTATCCTGAGAACAAGGAGGAGACGCTGACGGCCGTGAACAATCCGGAGAACGAGGCCGACGGCACACGCGAGGTGCCTTTCTGCCGTGAGCTGTACATAGAACGCGAAGACTTTATGGAGAATCCTCCGAAGAAATATTTCCGCCTGTCGCCTGGCACCGAGGTGCGGCTGCGCTACGCCTATTTTGTCACGGCACAGAGTGTGGAAAAAGACGCCGACGGCAATATAACCTGCATTCACTGCACCTACGACCCTGCCACCCGCGGAGGCGACGCCCCCGATGGCCGCAAGGTGAAAGGTACAATCCACTGGGTCAGCGCCCGACACGCCGTAGACGCCGAGGTGCGTCTTTTCGACCGTCTGTTTGCAGCCGAAGCTCCCGACGAAGTGGAAGAAGGGAAAACATTCCTTGACAACCTCAATCCCGATTCGCTGCGTGTGCTGAAGGGCTGCAAGGTGGAGCCCTGCATTGCCGACGACATCAAAGGACATATTTCGGAGAATGGTGTCGCTGCTCCGCATAGATTCCAATTTGAACGTATGGGCTATTTCTGCACCGATCCCGACGGAGATGAAAGCCATCTGGTTTTCAACCGCTCCTGTACCCTTAAAGACTCGTGGAAAAAAGCCTGAACAAGGAATCAAGGAGATTGGCAAAAAGACGAAAGAATGCGACTTTAATATTTAATAACAAACATTAAACCTTAAATTTAAAGCTCTATGAAACGACAGACATCCCTCTATTTCATTGTGATAGGAATATTTATGCTTCTTATATCGGGCTCATTCCTGTCCGAAGGCCTTTCACGTGTCGGTATGGATAATGCTGTTGTTTCGCAGCGAATGGCAGAAGGCTTTGAAGAGTTCTGGATGCCGTCGATAGATTCGCCTGGCCATCCCGACCGTTTGAGCTATCTGCCTTTGGGGTATTGGCTTGAAAGTCGGTGGTTCCAATTGTTCGGCAACAACTCATTTATGGCCGAGAAGGTCTATTCGGTTATGACCTATTTCATCATAGCAGCCTTGATGATTTGGATATGGATGCTGATAGGACAGAGCCGCAAAACAGGCTGGCTGCCGCTGATGTGCTGGCTGACGATTCCCATTGTGACTTGGTCGGCAACAAACAATCTGCTGGAAAGCACAATGACAATGTTTATATTGTTGTCGGTGGCATTCCTGCTAAAAGGTGGTCGAGCGTCGTTCATAGCGAAGTCGCGATTGGCACTGGGCAAACAAACAGGCCCGTACCACCTGAGCCGTACGGCGTGGATAGTGTTGGCAGCTTTCTCGATGGAACTCGCCTTTATGGTTAAAGGGTTCGGCGGACTTTTCCCTATATTTTTCCCATTCTTGTATTGGCTGATGGTTCGTCGCGAACGTGTCCTTTTCCCGATATTCACTACAGGCGTGATCCTGATTGTATGGATGGCCACTTTATTTTTGGCAATATTGATATGGCCAGAAGTATATGCACACCTTTACAATTACCTGCACCACCAGATGATTGGTGGCATACTGCACGTACAGACTGTAACATCACGCTTTTATATTCTTTATGTTCTGTTCGTACAAGGTATAATACCGCTTACAGTTACAGCATTCATCTGTCTAGTCCGCATCAAGAGACGTCCGTTCTATAGATTTATGTTCTATTGGCGGCACAGAGAAAAACTTACAGCTGTTCAGATGGAGACTTCAAAGACCGGTTGGTTTTTTATGGCACTGGGCTTTTCGGGCATCATACCTATTATGTTGGGATTAAAGCAACAAGAGTTCTATATTGTTCCTACACTTCCTTTTTTTGCAATAGGAATGGCCTGTTTGCTATACTGTCTACTTGAAGACTGGTTGGAAAATATGAACAAGACTGCAGAACGTGTTCTTCTCGGTCTTGCCATATTGATTTTTGGTTCAGGACTATTGTTGAATTTCAACAGCATACATAAAATCAACTCTAATGAAGGATTGTTAAGGGATATGAGATTGATATTGCCATATTTGAACAAAGGCGAAGTGATTTCTGTCAGCAAGGAGGTTATGCAGTCGCCAGAAGTGGCCGAGTATTTCTACCGCTACAAGGACATCACGTTCGATACATTGCCCGAATATACGCACCTCTTAACAATGTACAGCGATGCCAATGACTTTGCCGAAGGAGTGAACTATGTAAAAACAGACTTGCCAACAATGATGTACAATCTGTACGAACGAGTTGAAACAGTGCCTGCAGTTGACACTATGGAGATAGACACAACATTCATCAACGATACCCTATATGAAGAAATATAGAAATATATGTTTGATATTCATCCTTCTTGCCTTCGCCTGCTGCAACCGTCACTATGAGCCTGGCGATTACTACAACAAGGAAGACAAGGGAATAGTGCTTGCTGTCGACGCAGAAGGCAATGCCGTATTGCTGATGTCGCTGGAAGAAGCGAAGGATATTGATGTTGATTCCGCTGCCAAGTGGGCATTGACTGTCGGCGACGGCAATTGGCAACTGCCGACAAAAGATGAGATGACCATACTTAAGAAATACAAGTCGCTTGTCAATAAGACATTGGAATACAAAAAACAACCCACTGTATTGACTGGACATACTTTCTACTGGACATCGTCCCCCTGTTCGGAAACGCATTTTTATGCCTGCGGTCCCGACGGAATAAATTGTTTTTTTAAAACAAATGCCTCACCGCACTATCGCGCCAGGGCGGTGAAGAATCTTAAAACTGACAATAATATAAATAACAGATAAACATAATAAAATGAAGATTTCGTTCAATTGGTTGAAAGACTATGTGAATTCCTCGTTGAATCCAAACGAGCTGGATGACCTTCTGACATTCTCCGGACTGGAGATAGAAGGAGTGGAGAAGGTCGAAACCATAAAAGGAGGTCTGGAACACGTGGTTATTGCAAAGGTGCTGACCTGCGAGCCTCATCCAGATTCGGATCATTTGCATCTTACAACAGTCGACGTGGGCAATGGAGAACCCCTGCACATTGTCTGCGGTGCACCCAATGTCGCTGCAGGACAAAAAGTTGTATGTGCACAGATAGGCACTAAAATATGGACTTCCGATACTGAATTCTTTGTTATTAAGAAAGGAAAACTACGTGGTGCCGTAAGCGAAGGAATGCTATGCGCCGAGGATGAACTGCAGCTTGGCAGCAGTCACGATGGCATTATGGTATTGCCTGACGACGCTCCTGTCGGAATGCCTGCAAAGGAGTATTTCAACGTCAAGGACGACTATACACTCGAAGTGGCTATAACCGCTAACCGTTCAGATGCAACTTCACATATTGGTGTGGCACGCGATGTTGTGGCAGTGCTGAACACACGCAATGGAGAACATTTGAAAATCAATTGGCCTGAAATAGACAATACGTTGACCGTAAATCAAAAGAAGGCTGACAATTCGATTTGTGTCACTGTTGAAGATCAAAAACTATGTCCGCGATACAGTGGACTGACAATACGCAACGTAAAAGTGCAAGAGTCACCGGACTGGCTTAAGGACAAACTTCGCACAATAGGCCTTCGACCCATCAACAACATAGTGGACATCACCAACTTCATTTTGATGGAGGTTGGACAGCCCCTCCACGCCTTCGATGCAGACAAGATTGATGGCGGAAAAGTAATTGTAAAATGCCTGCCACAAGACACACCTTTCATCACCCTCGACGGTGTTGAACGTAAACTTGACAGCAGAGACTTGATGATTTGCAACGAAAACGAGGGTATGTGTATCGCCGGTGTGTTTGGCGGTCAGAAATCAGGTGTGACAATGCAGACCACCAACCTCTTTATCGAAAGCGCATACTTCAATCCTGTCAGCATACGAAAGACCTCTAAGCGACACGGTTTAAAGACAGATGCCTCGTTCCGCTATGAACGTGGCTGCGATCCCAACATTACACTGTGGGCATTACGTCGTGCAGCACATCTCATTAAGCAACTTGCCGGCGGTGAAATATGCGGCGATATCATCGACATTTACCCCGAACCCATCGAAAAAGCCGAGGTCAGAATAGAATTCGAAAGAGTTGCCAACCTGATAGGTAAAAAAATACCTGTTGAGATTATTCGTACAGCCCTCACTTCGCTCGATATTGACATCGCCGCCGAGGACAAAGATGGTATGACGCTTCGTATCCCGACCTGCAAGGTTGACGTATACAGGGAATGCGACGTTGTAGAGGAGATAATGCGTATTTACGGATATAATAATATTGAAATAGACGAACGTCTTAACAGCTGCCTTTCATACGGAGCAAAACCAAATCCACAAAGGTTGAAAAATATTGCATCCGATTATTTGACATTCAATGGTTTCAACGAGATAATGAATAACTCGCTGACCAAGAGCAGCTACTATGACAACAACGAAGACTTCCCGGCCGAACGTTGTGTATACATTCTCAACCCACTTTCTAAAGAACTCAACGTAATGCGCCAAACATTGCTTTACAGCGGCTTGGAATGCATCGTATACAATATGAACCACAAGATTTTCGACCAGAAGGTATACGAGTTTGGACGCAGCTATGTGAAAAATAGCGAAACAACAGCAGAAAACGGAGAAATTTTGCCCGTGACAAAACGCTATGGCGAAACGCAGCACCTCACATTCTTTATGACTGGTGCAGTCAACGGTGAAAGCTGGCACGCACAACGTAAATCAGTTGACTTCTTCGATGCAAAGTCACATTTGCTCAACATACTGCATCGTCTGCGTATGCCTATGGGCCGTCTTGAAACAATACCTGCTGCCGAACATTTCTTAGCCGAAGGACTCTCTTTCCAGTTCAAAGACAACAAAAAACAACTTGCCGTTGTGGGACGCATATCGCGCGATGTGCTTCAAAAGATGGACTGCAAACAGGAAGTGTTCTATGCCGACATTGATTGGGATCTTCTCCTCAAGTCATTCCCCGCAAAAGATGTCACCTATAGCGAAATACCCAAGTTCCCTGAAGTACGTCGCGATTTGGCTTTAGTTATCGAAAACAGCGTCACCTTCGGTCAAATAGAAGCAGTGGCCTATGCAACCGAAAAGAAACTGTTGCGTCGCGTGTCCCTTTTCGATGTCTATCAAGGAAAAGGCATTGCTGAAGGATACAAATCATACGCTGTCAGCTTCATACTACAAGACCCCGACAAAACACTCAACGACAAACAAATCGAGGCTGTTATGTCGAAACTGCAGAAGAACCTTGAAACTCAACTCAACGCCAAAATAAGACAATAACAAACAGAACCATCCTATGGGTTTGGAGAAATATGACATAAAAATACTGCTTGCTCTGACCAAGTGCATAGCCGGCCGCAAAGATTTTTTTCGCTGGCTGATGGACAATGGCTTTCCAGAGCTTGCAGCATTCTCCAATGCCATAAGGGGTGACGTCGAGGCTATGAAGTGGCTTTTTGCCAACAACTATGCCTGGCTGGCAATACTTTCCAACGCTATAGATGGTGAAGACAAAGCACGTGTATGGATAGGTAAATCGACGCACACCTGCAACCTTATGTTTGCTATGGCTTGTCGCGAAGACATTGATGCAATAAAGTGGCTCGACAAACACAATCTCAATATCTTCTTGATTATGGCAAAAGAAGTTGCCACTGTGCTTGAAACACAAGCTTTGGAAAACACCGGACCTTATGTTCTTCATTTCTAATTATTTTATTTTGCATTACGTCAACTAAATCAATCTAAAAAAAACTAAAACAAGCTAAAATGGAAAAAAAGTTTAACGAACAAAACTCGAACGAACGCAAGCGCCGTCCACGTATTGGTAGAGTAAACGGTGCAAAACGCGATGAAGGCCGTCCTGCAAAACGCGTATATGTCGGTCATCCACATCCGTCGCGCGATACTGGCGACGAAGCCTATGGAAACAACAATCGTCCACGCCACAATCAAGATGGCAATGGTGATTCACGCGTAAAAAAACAGCACAAATTCGCCAAGCCAAGAAAGTTGAAGGGATCTGAAAACATCATTACCAACAAGATCAAACGTCGCAAAAACCGTCAGGCTCCTCCCGAACCCAACTACGATGGCACAACACGTCTGAATAAATACATATCAAATGCCGGCATTTGCTCGCGTCGCGAGGCCGACAAACTTATCGAGGCTGGTGCCGTTACAGTCAATGGCGAAGTTATAACCACAATGGGCTACAAAGTCAAAGAAGGCGATGTCGTTGCTTACGGTGGAGAAATCCTGCATAGCGAGCCCAAACGCTACTTCCTTCTCAATAAACCCAAAGGCTACATCACCACACTCGACGATCCTCAGGAACGTGCCACCGTTATGCTTTTGGTGCAGGGCTGTTGCAAAGAACGCATCTATCCCGTCGGCAGACTTGACAAAAACACGACAGGATTGCTGCTATTCACAAACGACGGAGAAATGGCTAAAAGGCTCACACATCCCTCTTCGAACGTATACAAAATATATCAAGTGGAGTGCGACCGATCAGTCAGCCGTGAAGATATGCAACAGATGATTGAAGGAATCGAGCTCGAAGACGGTCCCATTGCTGTCGACGATATACAGTATCAGGGTGACGGCAAAGACCGTCGCGTGGTAGGCGTGGCATTGCATTCCGGCAAAAACCGCATTGTACGACGTATTTTTGAGCATTTTGGATACGAAGTCCGCAAACTGGACCGATGTGTCTTTGCCGGACTCACCAAGAAAGATCTGCCGCGTGGCAAAGTGCGCGAACTTACACAGCAGGAAATCAACTATCTTATGATGATTTGACGCAAATAAAAGCACTATAAACAATAAATGCCGATAGTTATATCGGCATTTATTGTTTTATGTTCAATCTATTGATCCTAAACCAAAGGTGCTGACTGCTGCTTGGAATTGTCGTTCATAACATTCATAACTATCTGCGTCACCATCTGTTTCAGTTCGTCAATAAACTGGGTGGCACTGTATTTATGCGATTCGATTTCACGCAGTTTCTTTTCCCATTGACCTGTCAATTCAGCACTTTTAAGCAGCTCTTCTTTGATAGTTGCGATAAGGTTGACACCTGTTTCGGTGGCATTGAGCGACTTGCGCACCTTGCGTATGTAGCCTCGTTTGAAGAGTGTCTCGATGATGGCAGCACGTGTCGATGGACGTCCAATACCGTTTTCTTTCAGCGCGTCGCGCAACTCGTCGTTGTCAACAAAGCGTCCTGCTGTTTCCATAGCACGCAGCAATGTGGCCTCGGTATATGGTTTGGGTGGCGAAGTCCATTTCTCGGTAAGGGTGGGGGAGTGAGGCCCTTTCTCGCCTTTGACAAATGCAGGCAACATTTTGTCGTCATCCTTCTTGCCTTCCTTGTCATCGGCATCGTCGCTGTCCGCTTTTTCATTGCTCTCCGCTAGCACGCGGCGTTCCTGATGCCAGCTGCCATTTTCTTCGACCCATTTGCCAAAACAAACACGCCACCCTGGATCAAGCACTTGCTTGCCAGAAGCTTTGAATGTCAGTTTCGAATTATGGCTTTTGGATTTTGTGTCGGATTCCATTTGTGCTTGAACTTTGCCTGTAACAGTGGTTGTCGACACCTTGCAGTCTGGATAGAACACAGCTATGAAATGGCGGGCCACAAGATCGTAGACACGTTTCTCATTGATGGTAAGATCACCGTTCGATGGGTTTTCACCGGTGGGAATAATGGCGTGGTGGTCAGTTACTTTACTACTGTCAAAGACCTTTTTGCTTTTTGGTAGTTTTTTGCCCAGCAACGGTGCCGTCAGCGAAGCATAGGGCAACATTCCCTGCAAAATTGATGGACACTTCGGATAGATGTCGTCACTCAAAAAGGTGGTGTCGACACGCGGATAAGTGGTAAGTTTCTTTTCGTATAGACTCTGAATATATTTAAGAGTCTCGTCGGCTGAGAAACTGAATTTCTTATTGCATTCCACCTGTAGGCTGGTGAGGTCGAACAGACGCGGCGGTGCTTCGTTGCCACTTTTCTTTGCAACCGAAGCCACCTCAAAGTCGCGATCACGTATGGCCTCAAGCGCCTTACGTCCATCTTCCTCGTTGGTTATGCGTCCCTTAAGGGATTTGGCTTTGCCATTTTCCGTTTCTTCGTCGTCGTCTTCGCCACCCTGCAACGTGAAAAGCGTGTCACGGTAAATAGTCGAAAGAACCCAGTATTGCTCCGGCTTGAAGTTCTGTATCTCCATCTGACGGTTGACAATAAGCGCAAGCGTGGGGGTTTGCACGCGCCCAATGCTGAGAACCTGACCGCGTTCGGTGCGGTATTTCAACGTGTAAAGCCGTGTGGCATTCATACCGAGCAGCCAGTCGCCTATGGCCCGACATAGTCCGGCCTCGTAGAGCGACTGATATTCGTCCTGTGGTTTGAGATTTGCAAATCCCTCGCGTATAGCCTCTTCTGTCAACGACGACACCCACAGACGTTGCACGGGGCATTTGGCGCGAGCCTTTTGCATCACCCATCGCTGAATCAGTTCGCCTTCCTGGCCGGCATCGCCGCAGTTGATGATGCTGTCAGCCTTCTGCATCAGAGTCTCAATAGTGTGGAACTGTTTCTCGTATGTCTTGTTGTCTATGAGCTTTATACCGAAGCGTTCGGGTATCATTGGCAGGCGGCTCAACGACCAGGCCTTCCACATATCGCTGTAGTCGTTGGGCTCCTTGAGGGTGCAAAGATGTCCGAAAGTCCAAGTCACCTGATATCCATTGCCCTCCATATAACCGTCGTGGCTGGTATTAGCACCCAGCACGCGGGCAATTTCGCGCGCCACACTCGGTTTCTCGGCAATGCAGACAATCATAGATTTTTTTATTTGTTTTACCTTGATAACGATACAAGCCTGTGAAAATTGTCCTGCTTAAATAAAATTACTTCTAAGAATAATAATGTGTAATTCGTGTCCGGAAAGGCTATACATTGTGACTTATTATCTGTTTATGGCTACGCACCGTAATATCCGATCGCAAAGCGGTGAACAAAAAAACGAAGGCCGGGGTGTGTCGCACTGGCAATGCAGCACTGACAAATCTGTTCCAGAAGGTATTGCCAACCAAATTTCTTCAAAAACAGTTTTAAAACTATGAACCAGCACGTTGCAAATGTCGGTGTTTCACAGTGTCTTTTTATGTACAAAAAAGGTGCATAGCATATACCTTCAAAGGCATTTGTACAGTATATGTACAGTACTTGTACAGTATATGTACGCTTCAGAAGCGTACATATACTGTACATATACTGTACAAGTACTGTACATATGACAGGGAATGTATACCGGAAACAACGTTTTTTTACTTTTATGAAACAATTGAACCATTGTGAAACAGAAATCGGCACAACGGTCTTGTTATCAAACTTTTCCGACAAGGATTCAATTCCTGGTGAAATGTCCATAAACAAAAACAATCGGGCATTGCAATGATGAATATAGGTTCTTGTGGCAATGTAACCAATAAATACTGTTAAGTGTTGAATTTCAATGTTGAATCCGTAATCAAAAAAAATAAAGTTTTATTATAATATTTAATATTCACACGCGTTATTATAAAATACTAAACAAAGACATCTGATAATGATAAAAGACAATATTCTAAAAATAAAATCCACACTTCCAGCTCAGACAAGGCTCATAGCAGTCTCCAAGACCAAACCAGTCGAGATGCTGCAGGAGGCCTACGATGCAGGCCAGCGGCTGTTTGGCGAGAACAAGGCGCTGGAAATGCGCGACAAACACGAGGCTTTGCCGAAAGACATTGAGTGGCATTTCATCGGCCATTTGCAGACAAACAAGGTAAAGTATATAGCACCGTTTGTGAGGATGATACACAGCATCGACTCGCTGCCACTGCTGCAGACTGTGGAGAAAGAGGCTGCAAAGCACGAACGATGTATTAACTGCCTGCTGCAGTTCCATATAGCCACCGAGGAGACCAAGTTCGGACTGGACCTCGATGAGGCACGGCAGTTGCTGGAATCGGCTGAATACAAGGCTATGCAGCACGTTAGGATTTGCGGCGTGATGGGTATGGCCACCAACACTGACGATATGGGTCTTGTACGACGCGAATTTGCTACGCTGCACGACATATTTGAGACTCTGAAGAAGGACTATTTCAGTGGCAGCAATGCATTCTGCGAAATATCGATGGGTATGAGCCACGACTATAAGATTGCCGTCGAGGAAGGCTCGACGCTGGTACGCGTAGGCTCGTCCATATTTGGCGCCCGCAACTACGGAGTGCCGGTGAACGACGTGTGATGTATGATGTATGACCCCACTCAAACCATAAATCCCTATAACATTTAACCCCTCAAACCTTAAAAAACCTTTAACCCCTCATACAATGCATATTTTCAAAGACAAATCAAAGTTGATACTCTCGTATGTAGTTATCACTTTTGGCATTTTGACCTACACCTTTGCGTGGTCGGCATTTATGCTTCCGGCAAAAATTGTCGGCGGCGGCGTGAGCGGTATCTCGTCGGTGCTTAACATTGCCTGTGGCATTCCGTTGCCTATCGGTGTGCTCAACTTCATTATCAATGGCATCCTTTTGGCAATAGGCTTCAAGGTGCTGGGTTCGAAATTCGGTGCCAACACCATCTATGGCATCGTTATGTCGTCGGCCTGCTTTATTTTGTGGCAGCAGGGATTGCACGTTGAGAATCTGTTTCTTGAAGACGGCGTGATGGCTTTTGACCCGTTTATGTGCGCCATTATCGGCGGCGCACTGTGTGGCGGTGGCATCGGCCTGACATTCTCGATGGGCGGCAATAGCGGCGGAACGGATATTATAGCACTGATCTTGAGTAAGTTCTATAATGTCTCACCAGGCAAGGTGATTATGTATCTCGACATTTTCATCATCGGCAGCTCGTTCTTTGTATCACATCAGATAACAAATGTGGTTTACGGTTATATCGTGATGGTCACGATGACCTATGTGCTTGATATGGTACTCGATGGCAACAAGCAGTCGTATCAGATAATGATTTTCTCGGCTAAAAACAAAGAGATTGGCGAAACCATCACCTCGGAGATTGGCCGCGGAGTAACGCTGCTTGACGGCGAGGGCGGCTATAGCCACCAGCCAATAAAGGTGCTGATTGTTATGGCTCACAAGACCGACAAGTCGAATGTGATGCATATCATTCACCGCATCGATGAAAACGCATTTGTTTCGGTGTCAAAAACTCAAGGCGTTTATGGACGCAATTTCGAAAAAATAAAACTCTAATTTGATTTGAAAGGATTAAAAGGTTTAAAAGGGTTGCTCCCTTCGGTCGCTTAAAAGGTTAAAAGGGTCAATCCCTCAAACCATCAAACCATCCCAACCTTTAAAACCTTTCCAACCTTTTTAACCTTTAGAACCTTTCCAACCTTTAAAAACCCTTCATCTCAACCACAATGAAACTTATTTCCCCTTCGTTGCTATCGGCCGACTTCGGCAACCTGCAGCGCGACATAGAGATGCTCAACAACAGTCAGTGCGACTGGCTGCACGTAGATGTTATGGACGGAATTTTTGTTCCAAACATTTCTTTTGGCCAGCCTGTCGTGAAACATATAAAGAAACACGCCCGCAAACCACTTGACGTGCATTTGATGATTATGGACCCCGGCCGCTACATCAACGACTTCCGCGAGGCAGGTGCCGACATACTGACCGTTCATTATGAGGCCTGTACGCATCTGGACCGCACCCTCAATGCCATTAAAGATGCTGGTATGAAATGCGGCGTGGTGCTCAACCCGCATACGCCAGTGGCACTGCTAGAGAACACGGTGCAGGTGTGCGATATGGTGCTGCTGATGAGTGTCAACCCTGGTTTTGGCGGGCAGAAATTCATCGAGAATACCTATAACAAAGTGCGTCAGTTGCGCGAGCTTTGCAACCGCAAGAACCCGCAGTGCCTCATCGAGGTCGACGGTGGTGTCAACACGGGCAATGCGCCCAAACTGTTTGAGGCCGGTGCCGATGTGCTTGTGGCCGGCAACGCTGTCTTCAAGTCGGAAAATCCTATGCAGACCATCATTGACCTCAAGCGATGAAAAGGCCACAACTTATTCTTGCCCCTGGCAAAGAAAAGGCTTTGCTGAGACGACATCCGTGGATTTTCTCGGGTGCCGTGAAGCGCATTGTCGATGAACCAAAGGAAGGCGACATTGTCGATGTCATTTCTTCCAATGGACAATGGATGGCTGTTGGACAATATCAGAATGATTCCATAATCTGCAAGGTTTTGTCATTTGATACACAGACTGTTGACTATGTTTTCTTTGAGCAGAGATTAAAGTCGGCTATTGCTTATCGAAAGAGGCTTGGTTTCTTTGACAAGGAAAATCCAACCAATGTTTTCCGCCTTGTAAATGGCGAAGGCGACTTCCTGCCCGGTCTTATTTGCGACTGGTACAACGGTGTGCTCGTTATGCAGGCCCACAGCGTCGGTATGCACCGCTTGTTTCCGATGCTTGCTGAAATGTTTGTCACTTTGCTCGCTCCTCAAATTGTGTCGGTGTTCGACAAAAGCAGTGCCACGGTACCTGGCGGTAGCGTCGACGGTTTTCTGTGGGGCGACGAAGCACCGGAACGAGAGATTTGTGAGCACGGCAACAGAATGTTCATCAACTTCTTTGAAGGTCAGAAAACGGGCTTTTTTGTCGACCAACGCGAGAACCGAAAACTGGTCGGTGAACTATCAAAGGGTAGGAGAGTGCTCAATTGCTTCGGATATACCGGCGGCTTTTCGCTGGCAGCACTGCGTGGCGGAGCCGAATATGTGGAGACAGTGGACATTTCGAAGAAAGCCATCGAACTGTGCAACCGCAATGTGGAACTCAATTTCGGCGAGGATGCGCCTCATAAAGGAACTGTCGCCGATGTGCTCCAGTTTTTGAACGGAGGCATTGAAGCGGAAAGCGGAGAAATAGACCGCGTCAGCCAGCTTTCCGCTCCCAACTCTCAATTCGATATCATTATTCTTGACCCTCCGGCGTTTGCCAAGAATCATCGTGTTCTGCAGCAGGGGCTTAAGGGCTATCGCAACATCAATCAGAAGGCTATGGAGAAGATTGCCAACGGCGGTTTGCTCTTCACCTTCAGCTGCAGCCAGGCCGTGAGCCGCGACGACTTCCAGACGATGGCGTTCACCGCTGCCGCCAATGCCCACAAGAAGGTGCGTATCGTCCGTCAGTTGTCCCACGCCCTAGACCACCCCGTAAGCATATATCACCCCGAAGGCGAGTACCTTAAAGGACTTCTCCTGCAAATTGAAAAGGAATAAACCATCCAACCATAAAACAAATCAACAACTCAAAAAACAACAAATCAACAACCAATGGAAAAAGGCTACCTTAAAATAGACCAATACGATGAGAAGTGTGTCGCTGAGATGGCGAAGCACTATAAAGAGATAATCCGTCTGCTGGGCGAGGACCCCGAGCGTGAGGGACTGATCAAGTCGCCTGAACGCATTGCAAAGGCAATGCTTTATTTTACCAACGGCTACGACCTCGACCCCGAGGAGATACTGCGTTCGGCAATGTTCCACGAGGACTATAAGCAGATGGTCGTCGTCAAGGACATTGAGCTCTATTCGCTCTGCGAGCACCACCTTGTGCCTTTCGTCGGCAAAGCCCACGTGGCCTATATTCCCAACGGCACCATCGTGGGGCTGAGCAAGATACCGCGCGTGGTCGATGCCTACGCCCGCCGTATGCAGGTGCAGGAGCGCCTCACCAAACAGATCAAGGACTGCATCCAGAACACCCTCAACCCATTGGGTGTGGCCGTCGTAATCGAGGCACAGCATATGTGTATGTCGATGCGAGGTGTGCAGAAGCAGAACTCAGTGACAACCACCAGCGACTTTACCGGAGCTTTTATGAAGGACCCCAAGACCCGCGAGGAGTTTATGCACATCATCGGTGTCGACCTGCACTAAACAAAGACGAAAACGAAAGCCAAAACTGTGCCAGCAAGTTTTAGTTTTCGTCTTCGTTTTCGTTATTTTTTTTGTTTTGTAAAAATCACAAAAAAAATGTTACATATCTAAATAGATCGAAAACAATTATTTTATGAAAAAATCATTTTTATTTCTGATTCTTATGCTGCCATTGTTGGCGATGGCACAAAACAAACCGTTGACCCAAAAGCAGAGCAAGGCTCACCTCAAAGCCCTGAAAGAGCTGAGCACAATTTACGAAATATATGACTATATAGGCAACGACACCTATATTGCATATAAAAAAGATGAAAACAGGCCCCGAGCTTGGCTTGTTAACACTGCAGGCAAGAAACTGCTTCCATTTGAATTTGACTATATTGATATTGTAGAAAGATGTAGCCTGTTGTCGCTTTTCAAAGACACACTAATTGGCTTTGCCGACCGCAGTGGCAACATTATTGTTCCATTAATATATGACAAT
>JAEEGL015934188.1_pt1 | contig 16574 bp, 16 predicted proteins | sample 9134231 | NCBI WGS metagenome assembly JAEEGL01 (sample SAMN16246548, study PRJNA631951) | gut metagenome | biome: gut microbiome; feature: rumen; material: fiber-attached | host: Bos | place: Iran: Karaj | collected 2018-10 | reverse complement strand
GGCCGCGGAGCTCGTGGGGAAGGCGCTGCATCCCGACTCGTTCCTGAACAGGGACCCGTTGGACGCCATACCGAGGTTCCTGGGCTCCGACTACGCCGATTATCTCACATACCAGAGGGCGGTGGCATGAAGGCCCTTCTGCCTTTGGTTGTCGTCTTTCTGCTCGTAATGCCTCTGGCGCCGGCCGCCTCCGCCGACCCCGGGGTCGAGGTGCTGGTGGACTTCGGCAACGGGTCCTACCGGTGGAGCGAGGGGAGCGGGGGGACGTTCGCGGAGGTCCTGGATTCCGCCGTGGAAGAAGACGTGGCGGAACGCGTCAGGTCCGGAGGACATGACGGCTGCGAATGGCGCCTGTACGTCTGGGAGGACGGGTGGAGGTACGCAGGGACGGACCTCTCCGCCTCCTGCTCCGGTGCCGTGGCCTTCGGGTTCTACCCAGAGGGGTTCGCGCCCGTATCCACTCCCGACCACAGGACGTCCTGGACCATGCTCGGGGGATCCTCCTCGGCGTCCAACGTCTCCGTGTCGCACGGCCAGAGGGATCCGGCGATGCCCGTGGAATGGTACAACACCTACACGACCGGGTACGTGGACTCCGGGCTGGTGGTCGCCGGCGACATGCTCTACCATACCACGGGCGGGACCTACGGGGGCGTAGGGGAGGACGCCGACGCGTGGGTATATGCTTTGGACAGGATCACCGGCGAGGTGGTCTGGAAGCATCACGAGCGCAAGGGAGCCGGATACGAGGTGACCACGCCCCTCATCGTCGGGGATTTCCTGATAGTCACGTTCACCTGCGGCGACGTCGTCTGCTTCGACAGGCTCACCGGCGAGGTGAAGGACGTCTTCGAGGCTGGCACAGATCCTCCAGTCGACGAGGACGGTGACGTCCTGTGGGACGGGAGGGTTTTCTATACCGGGGGGACCACGCCGGTCTACGACTCCGGCAGGATATACTTCGGGACGTCCTCCGGGACGGTGACGGCTCTGACGCTCTCGCCCGAAGGCAATATGAACGTCGCCTGGGAGCACGTCCCCCCTTCCGGAGTCGGTGCGGACGGGAAGTACGAAGGGACCAGGGGCTGCTTCTACTACCACGCCCCGACCATCGGGGAGGCGGACGGCAGGCGCATGTTGTTCATCGGCAGCTACGAGGGCTACGTGTACGCCCTGGACGCTTCCACCGGGGAGGAGGTCTGGACGGAGAGGGTCGTGGACATGAGGGAGGACAACAGGGCCGCCCCAGGGACTCCCGGGTCCGCCGCGTCCGTATCGCTGTCGCCGGACGGGTCCGTCCTGCTTGTCGGGTGCACCGACGGCGCCCTGTTCTCGCTGGAGGGATGCCTTCTGGCGCTGGACCCCCGCACCGGTGAGGCGATGTCGAGGCAGGACGGCTCCGAATGGAGGCTGGACGCCTTGTTCACGTCTCCGGTGGTCGTCGAGGACGGGTTCTACACGTACGTCTCCCCGCTCTCGTCTGGGGCCAAGGCGTTCCCGGGCGCGGACGGCGCCGAGCATGCGGCTTCGACCGCCGTCTACAAGTTCGACTGGGACGGGAAGGTCGTGTGGAGGTCCCAGGACTACCAGATAATCAAGGGCGCGCTCACCCTCGACGCGGACGGCGTGCTCTACGGGATGGACTATTCCGCGGGGGCGTTCTGGCCCACCGGCGGGGGGCTGACCGCCTGGGACTCGAAGACCGGCGAGGAGATCTGGAGGGTGCTGCTTTCTCCGTACACCCAGGACTCCTACTCCATGGTGCAGCCCACCGTGGTCGACGGGAGGATATACGTCGGGAACGACTTCGGGGCGGTGTACTGCGTCTCCGACGTCCAGGGCCCGGGGACCGAGGAGGAGAGGGTGCAGGCCCTGCAGACCGTCGGGTTCGCGCACTGGTCCTGGTACCTCACCGCGGCCGTCGTGGCGGCGGCGATCCTGGCGTTCGTCATTTTGTATAGGAGGACCGTGAATGCCTAAGGAAGGGCTGTTCTCGCAGCTGAAGAAGGGGTACAGGGGCATGAAATCCGATCTGGAGGAGCCCGACGTATCCGAGATAGAGCTCAAGAAGAAGAGGTTCAGGCTCATCGTCCTGTTCGGCTCGTTCATGTCGGCGATAGCGTTCCTGATATCGATCTCGATATCCTCGGGAGGCGTGATCCCGGTGAGCGAGGCGGTGGGCGCATTGTTCTCGTCCATAAGGAAGGCCGTGGAGGGGGACACCAACCTGGACATGGTGGAGCTGTACATCTACAACGCCAGGCTTCCCAGGACCCTCGCGTCCATAGCGGTGGGCGCGGGGCTGGCGATCGCCGGGTGCATGTACCAGGCCATCATCCGGAACCCCCTGGTGGACCCGTATATCACGGGGGTGTCCTCCGGGGCGGGATGCCTGGCGATGGCGGCGACCGCGCTGGGGTTCAGCATCCCGTTCCTGGCCGACAACACCCTGTACGTCATCCCCGTGGCGGCCATCGCCGGAGGGGTCGTCGCCTTCGTCGTGACCATGACGGTCGCCGAGGGGTCCGGGGGCTCGTCGATCAACTACATCCTGGCAGGGACGATAGTCGGCTTCGCGTTCTCCTCGGTCCAGACGGTGTTCATGTCGCTGGGGAAGGACAACCTGACCGACGTCATGTGGTGGCTGTACGGGAGCTTCGGCAACGTGACCTGGGAGAACGCGTGGATAGTCTTCGTGCCGGTGGTGGGGATATCGATAGCCGCGATGGTCTGGGCCCGGGAGTACAACCTGTACTCGATGGGCGAGGACCAGGCCGCCCAGCTCGGCCTGAAGGTGAAGAGGTTCAAGAGGGTCACCATGGTCGTGGCCTCCGTGCTGACCTCGCTCTGCGTCGCGTTTGTGGGGATAATCGGGTTCGTGGGGCTCGTCGTGCCCCATGCCTGCAGGATGGCGCTGGGGAGCGACCACCGCCTGATAATGCCGGCGTCGGTGGTCATAGGGGCGATGCTGATGCTGTTCGCGGACCTGGTGGCCAGGACGGTCATGTCCCCCGCGGAGCTTCCCGTGGGCGCCATTACCGCGATGATCGGGACCCCGGTCTTCGCATACATGCTGATGAAGAGGGGGCGCAACTATGACGGATGACCCGCCGGTGCTGAGGGTGAGGGGGCTCTGCAAGGAGTTCGACGGGTTCCAGGCCTTGAAGGGCGTGGACCTGGAGTTCGGGAAGGGCCTGCTGATAGGGCTCATCGGCCCGAACGGATGCGGCAAGTCCACCATGATGAAGTGCATCTCCAGGGTGCATGAGCAGACCTCCGGGACCATAGAGGTGGACGGGAAGGACGTGTCATCCATGAAGGCGGCGGAGGTCGCCAAGCTGGTCGCGAACGTCCCCGCGGAGGCGGGCCAGACTTTCGGGATCAGCGTGATGGACATGGTCATGCTCGGACGGTATCCTTTCGTGGACAGGATATGGTGGGAGGACCCGGAGGACGAGAGGGCGGCCAAGGAGGCCATGAAGACGTTCGGGATATACCACCTCAGGCGGAAGCAGGTCGCCCTGTGCTCCTCCGGGGAGAGGCAGCGCGCGCTCATCGCAAAAGCGTACGTGCAGGAGCCCAAGCTCATGCTCGTGGACGAGCCTACGTCCCATCTGGACATGAAGTACAAGCTCCAGGTCATGGAGTACCTGCAGAAGATGGCGCGCTCGGACATGACCGTGATGGTGGCGGAGCACGACATCTCCCTCATGGCCAGGTACTGCGACGTATGCGTGATAATGAAAAGGGGCGAGGTCGTGGCCGTAGGGGACCCGAAGGAGATCATCACCGAGAAGCTGATACGGGAGGTGTACGAGGTCGAGGCCAGGGTCGGCCTGGACGCGGACGGGGAGATATACGTGCTGCCCAAGAGGTACGTGGAAGGCTCTCTGTGAAGCCCGCCGGCGCAACGTGACCGCACGGCCATCGTTTATCCCCTCTCTTGTCGAGTCACGTCCGGTGCACATGATCTGCAGGGAGGATTCCTTCGAAAGCACGGACCACGGCATGAAGGCCGGGTTCCACGACCCGCGGTTCGTGGTCCCTCTGGTGATGGAAGTAGTCAGGGAGGCCAAAGGCCTCACTTACGAACAGGTCGCCTCGGCCTTCGAGTACGAGGCCGACGGGAAGACCATAAAAGGGCTGGACACCGTGGTCGAATTCGGGAGCGACTACACGCTGGACTCCCTTTTCCTACTGAGGCTCCCGTGCGAGGGCGGGGTCAGGGAGGTCTACCTGAACATAGAGGGGCAGGCGAGCCGCAACGTCCCTTACAATCTGAGGGACCGTGCCGCCGTCTACCTGCACGGAATAATGAGCCGGCAGAAGGGGGCGGTCAGAGGATACAAGGGCATCCGCAGGATGTACAGCGTGTGGGTGGTCATACGCCCGCTCAGGTCCCGGGCGAACACGATAGGCAGGATCCCCGAAAAAGGCCTCTTCGGGGTCCAGAGCGAGGACGAGGATGAAATATCCGCGGTAGGGCCTGTCGAAATGGTCTTCATTTTCCTGGGAAGGGCAGACGAGCCTGTCGAGAACCGCTTCTTCAGGCTCATGAACCTCAGGTACGCCCCTGGATAGGGCGTCGAGGGGAGGGTAAACGCCTTTCAAGAAGAATTTAATATAATAATAGACAATTTGTCATTGAAGGAGATAGAATCTATGAATATGTGGTAGGAGGCTATAATAGAGGAGAGGGAAGAGGGTCTGAAGGAGGGAATGGAGAAAGGCATCGAGAAAGGGATGGAGAAAGGCATCGAGAAAGGGATGGAGAAAGGGATCGAAATCGGCGCCGACATGGAGCACAGGGCGGCGGCGGAGGCCATAGCCGGCATGGTCAGGGAATTCATGGCCAGCCTGGGGATATCGTCCGAGGAGGCCATCAAGCGCGCCCGCGTCCCGGACAGGTATTCGGATTCGGTCAGGGCGATCCTTTCCGAATCGTCTTGAAACATTTGGGACTCCGTCGTTGCCGGACGGGAAGAGGGGATGCGCCGGATAATGGATGTTATATCCATGAAGGCTATTCATTCTCTGATTGCATGACCGCAGGATGCGTAGAAAGCTGGAAGGGAAGGAAGCTGTATTGCTTCAGATGCGGCCATCGCTGGGTCTCCCGCGCGGACGGGAAGCCGGACAGCTGCCCCAAGTGCCGTTCTCGCAGGTACGACGTCCCTACGGGGGAGTACGGGTGCCCCTCGTGCGGGAGAAGGTGGACGCCCAGGCATTACGACGACGCGTGCCCTGGGTGCGGGCGTCCCGTATCGGACATGGGGACCGAGCGTGGGTTCGAATGCAACCAGTGCGGCCACCGCTGGATATCCCGCGGCCAAGGGACGCCCCTCAAGTGCCCCAGGTGCAAGACCAGGAGCTGGAACGAGCCGAAGATGGCCCAGTTCATCTGCCACAAGTGCGGCTACGTCTGGAAGAGCCGCATGGATTATCCGAACAGGTGTCCCGAGTGCAGGTCCGAGACCTGGGACAAGGACACTTTCAAGCTTAAATGCTTCAGATGCGGACACAAATGGGTGTTGAACGAGGACACCGACCCGGACCTCGTGAAGACGTGCCCGTCCTGCAGATCCAGGAAGTGGAACGAGCTCCCGGAGGCCGTCGTCTGCCGCAGATGCGGGAGGCTGTCCGTCCTCGGGAGGAAGGGGGCCCTGTGCCCGGCGTGCCGCGGGGACGACAGGTACATGGAGTGCAGGTGCGGGTTCTGCGGGGCCGAATGGATCTCCGCCGACCCGTCCAAGGGGATATGCCCAGTATGCGGGATGCTTTCGTCGTCGGAGGACGGCTCCGAGAAGCTCACGATCCTGTGGGAGAAGGGGGGCCTGAGGCTCAACTACGTCTTCAAGGACGGGATAGGATGCGTCTATCTGTGGGACGGGTCATACCCTGTAACGTGCAGATACCTCAACGAGGTCCTGGACGGCCTCGGCATGAAGTTCGAGACATTGATAAAGCGCGCCGGGTCCGAGGCGCACGGGAGGTTCTGGGAGTCTCTGGCCGAGGACATGATGTCCCGGCGGGACGCGTACATGGAGAACGTCCCGTACTTCATGAAGCGCATCGGGGTGGGCCGGGAGCAGGCGGAGATACTGGCGCTGCACTTCACCGGGATGAGCCCTGAGGCGATCTCCCTGAGGTCCAAGATGTCCTTGAAAGAGGTCAGGACCGAGTTCACCAGGATACAGGAGGCCTTCAGTCAGAGCGGCATCGTCGTGAACGACTCCGTGTACACCGAGGACCCCATATCCTGCTACGACCCGGAAGGGGCCGACGACTCTACATGAAGATACGCAAGTTCCTTTCTGTGTAGGGGCCGATGACATCTTTCGACGTCTTGGACAGATAACCTATATGGTCACATTGCAGATTGGATTTATCATCCACTCTTATGGGTGACGCACTCTGATAGACGAACAAGACTTCCAGATGGGCATGAGGCGCCTCGAGCGCATCGTCATGCAGGGCCAATCCGGCGCGGTTAGCAAGAGGCCGCACAATGTCCGGGCGTGCAGGCTGTGCGGGCACGTGTGGGAGTCCAGGAAGGAAGGCGGCGAGCCTAAGAACTGCCCGAAGTGCAGGACCTCCCTGTGGGACAACCGGAAGGTCGAGCTGGTCGCGTGCAGAAGGTGCGGGCACACCTGGGCGACCACCATCGCGCACCCGTCGAAGTGCCCCTCCTGCGGGAGCAAGAGGTGGGACGTGGAGTCCCTGACGGTGGTCTGCGTGAAGTGCGGATGCCGCTGGAACAGCAGTTTCCGGAACGGCGAGGCCGTATGCTGCCCCAAATGCGGCGAGCTGGAGCCCGAGGGGTACCGTGTCGACAGCGCCAGGCGGTCGCGCGGGAGGAGCCATGAGGGCGCCTCTCTGAGCGAGGGCATGTTGAAGGCCATGTGGGAGATGGACGACGACCTCGAAAGGGCGCTCCTCCTCAGGAACAACGGCCTCACCCCGGAGCAGGCGGACGCCATCGTCAGCTTCGACCGGGGCGCCTCGGTGCCGGACATAGCCGCCCGCATGTCGATGCCGGTGTGCGAGGTGATGGACGCGGTCCTGCCGTTCATGAGCCTGTGCGAATCGTTGGGGGCGAAGTCATGGAGCTGATCGTCGAAAGCAGTTCCGGGCCGGCGTCCAGGTATTCGGACGCGTATCTGTTCATGGTCCTGGATTCCCTGCACAGGAACGGATGCATGAGCAGGAAGGCCCTGGTGGACGACATCGGCCTGGGGGAGGGAAGCGTCAGGAGCATGCTGAACGTCCTCAAGAGCTGGAGATGGATATACGTGAACAGGGCGGGGTCCAGCCTCACGGAGTTCGGCAAGGCCAGCTTCGAAGGGTTCGGGATCCGCTACGTCGACTTCTGCGACCACAAGTACGTCTTGGGGAGCTGCCAGCAGGCGGTCGTCGTGGAGGGCGTCGCAAGCAAGGTCACCAACGGCATGGCCCAGAGGGACCTGGCCGTGATGAACGGCGCCACAGGGGCCTCCGTGTTCGTCATGCGGGGCGGGAAGGTCCTGTTCCCGACGATCTGGGACATGGACGAGGGGGACCCGGAGGTCGCCGGGAGGATAAGGGCGGCCGGCCTGAAGGAGGGGGACGCCCTGGTGGTGGTCGGCTCGGACGATTCCCTAAAGTCCAGGGTCGCGGCGGCCGCGGTCGGGCTGGCGATGAGATGATGTTCAAGGCGTTCGCGGTCCTCGCGGCGGTATGCTTCCTGGCATGCTGCCTGGAGGCGTCGGACGCCGCGGAGACCTGCCCGGACGGGTCTGTGTACGAGTACGAGACCCACGGCTCGGGCCATCCCGACTATTATTGCGTCGTGACATCCGTTGTAACAGACGAGAGGACCCTTCATCTGCCGGCGGTCCTGGAGGGATACGACGTCCGCATCTTGGCCTCCTCGGCTTTGGACGGCTGCCCCTCCGAGGCCATTGTCGTCCCGAAGAACCTGAAGACGGTCGAGGACGGGGCGTTCGACGGATGCCCGGCGCTCAAGGACCTATACTTCATGGGGGACCGCCCGGAGATGGGAGGGGTCCCGGAGGGCGTGATGGTCCATGCGATGCCCTCGGCGGAGGGATGGGAGGACGCGGAAGTTATTAGGACGGCCTCCTCGGACGGCGTCGAGTACGCGTTCCTTCCCGACGGGGCGATGGCCGTAGGGGGATTCTCCGAGGACGGGCGCATCGTGGTGCATGGCACGATCGAAGGCGTCAAGGTCTCCGGGGTGGCTGAGTATGCGTTCGCCGGGACGATGATGGACGACGGCAACGTGAAGAGGAGGGCGGACGTGTCCGTCGCGGTCCTGGAGGATGGATTGTCGGGGATAGGCCAGAGGGCGTTCTACTATTGCGACCTGAAGGATGTCTCGCTTCCCGGCACTCTGGAGAGCATCGGAGACGAGGCCTTCCGCGCGTGCTATTACCTGGAGGGCGCGGACCTGCCTCAGGGTCTGGACTACATAGGGTTCGAGGCCTTCCGCGAATGCCGCTCCATCAAGAGCCTGGACGTCTCCGCCCGGTTCGTCGGGGACGGCGCGTTCTACATTTGCGACGGCTTGGAGTCCGCGAAGGTCCAGACTGCGGTCGTCCCCCGCATGTTCGGGTACTGCTCCTCCCTGCGCCAGGTCGGATTCGGGAGCCTGGACGGGGAGATCGGCTACGGTGCGTTCAACCGGTGTTCCTCTTTGCTATCCGTCGACATCCCGGACGGCGTCTCCAAGATAGGGCCGGAGGCTTTCCGTGACTGCGTCTCCTTGAAAAACGTCGACTTGAACGGGACCGAGGAAATAGGCGCTTCGGCGTTCAGGGGATGCACTTCATTGAAGAGCCTGGATCTTCCGTCGTCCCTGTCTAGATTGGGAAGGTACGTCTTCGCCGACTGCCTGGGGCTCGGGGACGTCCACGCCCGCGGGCCCGCCCCGGAGGGCGACAGCACGGCGTTCCTGAACGTCGATGCCGTCGTCCATTGCGACAAGGCGTATGCGAAGTCCTGGGAGGACTCCGGTTTCGGGCTCGAGGTGGAGGCGGACCGGGGCGGAAGCTCGGGTTTCATAGTTATCGCGGCATTGGCGGCCTTCGCAGCCGTCGTGGTCGCCGCAGTGGCGCTTGTGAGGAGACGGAAGCGGGAAAGCTGATTTCCGAGATCGGCGGAATACGATTCTCGGTCTCTATCCTGCCCGCCCCTGTTACTTAGATTACATAGCGATAATGTTGTAATAATGACATTATTTGCATGTGATTTTGTCATATAACAGCATTAATCGCTATGTTTGAGATGTTAGCATATGGAAGGCGTCGCCCGACCGGTATTTATCGTCGTCCTAGCCGTTCCCGACGGGGCCGGCGGCGGGCTTTCTGAAATCCTGCCCTATCCATTTCCATATCGTGACGTCATGCTCTTTCATACGGTGGCATCTGGAAGGTATGGGGCTTAGGACCAGAACGAGAAGAAATCATCATTTCATGATGCTAAATTATCCGATATGAACCTGGTCGGGTCCGTCACGCATGGATTTGAGGACGTCCTCGGAGATATCATTCGGGACCAGCTCCATGGCCTCCTCCAAGGTCAGGCCTTTGGAGAGCATCCCGGCGACCGTCCACACATAGCTGCGCACAGTTTCGGCCCTTGCTTCCTCTTTGCCTATGGCGAATCCATCCTCTAGACCTATGGCGAACCCTTTGGCGAATCCCTCCTCCCACGCGTCGAACCACTCGGTCCTTATCCTTCCCTCTATCAGCTCTTCCGAGTATCCCATGCAGCCCATTCCCTCCAGATCTTGCTCCATCCACCCTTGTATCACGATATTATACTATTCCTTCAGGCGCCTCTTCCCGTCGTCTGGTCGCATTGTCCGATGCCGAGACCGCAGACGCCCATCACTTTTATTGCGTGATTGCCAGATCGCTCATTACTGTCCTACCCTATTTTTCGCTCTATCAAACTTGGCTCAATGGTTCATTTCACCATCCATCTGCCTCCGGAGGTCTCCTCTGAATTGGAGAGCAGGCCCTTGTCTTTCAGAGACCGGACGCACTTCTTCACTGTTGAGAGCGACACCGGCATGTCTCGGCCGTCATGCCACCGATCTGCGGACGTCCTCGGAGATCTCCTTCGGAATCAGCTCCATGGCCTCCTCCAGGGTGAGGCCTTTGGAGAGCATCCCGGCGACCGTCTTCGCATAGCTGCGGACCATTTCGGCCCTTGCTTCCTTTCTCTCCTCCTCTCTCCCCTTGGCGATCCCTTCCTCCCTCGCGTCGAACCTCTCGGTCCTTATCCTTCCCTCTATCAGCTCTTCCGAGTATCCCATATAGCTCAGCCCCTCCAGATCCTGCTCCATCCATCCCTGTATCACGATATTATACTCTTCCTTCAGGCGTCTCTTCCTCTCGCCCGGCGAAATCCCCGGGAAGAACATGGTGCACAGGAACCTCAGAGGCTCGACATCCCCGACGGCGTCGGGGTGGCAGATGTTCACCTCCACTATCCGTGCGCGGGACTGGGACGGGACCTGCGTCTCGCCGCCGCGGGAGTCCAGAATGGTGTCCGTCGTCTCGCGGAGCCTGACCGTCCCGCGGTCCGCCTTCCTCGGGTGCACCACGATCCAGTAGAACAGGGCCCTGGCCAGCCCTCCGTAGTCGTCCCCGGAGAACTCCCTGCCCTGCTGCCAGGCGGTCATCACCGCTTTATAGAACTCCTCCCTGGCGCACAGGGGGTACTTCTCGTAGGGGGAGGACTGGACTTCGGCGAACAGGTACGTCGGACTGTCGGGCCCGGCATGCCTGCAGGCGCTGTCCAGGACTATGCGCCCTCCGAGGCTGTCCACCTCGGTTCCGAGCCCCCTAACCGTCGTGCCGTCGCTCAACGTCTCGAATCCGGCGCGGACTTTTTCGGCGGCGGAGCGGTCGCGTCCGGGGCTGGGAAGCACCATCCTGGCCAGGACCCTCCCGTCGCTCAGCATCGTCTTGGCGGGCCTGTCCTTGTACGGCTTTTTTAAAACGTCCTCCTCGTCCCCGGCCATGCGCGACACACGGCAGCAGAGGGTCTTGAACGGATACGTGTGCACGTACGCGACGGCCGGGAGGCAGCCGTCGGATCGTCAGCGTTCTCCGAGGCGCATGAATCCAATCAGACGATCATGTCCGAGCGCGACACGTCAGGTTCATAACAGCCTCGGACGACGGCTCGGCGGAGTTAAAGAAGAACGATTCTTGTAGGTCTGTTCTGATGATGGAGGGGGTCGGAAAGGTTGCAGAGCGTTCTTCTTACGGAGTTTGGGAAGAGGGAGTGCTGGTCGTGCTTCATGATCGACTTCTTCAGCGCCGGCGATGCTGGTGAAAAACACGTCTAGCAGGCGCTCGGACGGTCCATTCGATCGAGAACGAGACGTGATGGATATCGTCTTTGGTACACCTTGCTGTGATGCCCCGCCACTACGACGTCGATCCTCAGTTCCTGATCCGAGATACTGCAAATCAAGCGGTAGTCGCCTACGCGATATGACCAGAACTCCCCGAGGTCGCCTGTCAGTGCGTGTCCGTGGACGTAGGGGTTTTCGCATCCTACAAGATTCTCATGTATCCAGTCCATTATACGCTTTTTGACCGCCTTATCCTGGTCATTTATGAAACGCAGGGCCCTCTCACTGATGAAGACCGAGCAACTCGATCCAACCCCAGCTTGTCCATCGCTTCTTCGAAGGAGTAATACTTGGTCTCGGTATCGCTTCTCGTCTCGGCGGCCTTCCGGTAGTCGTTGCGGTCGTCGATGTATTCCTGGAGAAGGTCGTTTATCAGGTCGGATAAGCTCATGCTTCCGGCCGAGACGATGTCTTCCAACGAGGACAATGTGGCCGGTCTCAGCTCCACGACTTTCTCTCCCTGTCGCATGGATGCTCATCGGGCCCTTGGCTTATAACGGTTGCCGGAGAGTCGGCCGCTGTGGCACGAAATCGTCCGTGCGGCCCGTTTTAGGGACTGCGATGCCGCGTGGGCAGGCTGGAGGAAGCCCTATGGCGGCCTTGCCGATACGGTCCCTGAAGTCAGATGCAAAGACGGCCGTCCATATCGACAGCGTCATCATGGGATGCCTGCTCCACATCCCGTCGTATCTGGGCCTTCGTGGTATCATGGTTCTCGCGCCCCTCGTAATCGGACATGCCTATCACGCGGCCCGAAAGATGTCTGGCGACCATGTCATATGCATGTTCGGCGGCAGGGTCCAAGGGCCGAGAAGAGAAGGTCCGAGAACCGCCGTGCCGGACCTTTGCCGAGGTCGCCGATGCATCCTGGCCAGGGCCCTGCCGTCGCCCAGTACGGTCTTGGCGGGCCTGTCCCTGTACGGCTTTTCCAAAACGTCTCTCCCGCCCATGGCCAAGCGGGACGTACGGCGGGAAGGGGCCTTGAAAGGGCACACGTGCGTGCGCGCGACGGCCGGGAGGGTCGCCTTCTCGTCAGTATCTCCAGGATTCCGTCGGCGACGTAAAGCCTGTTCTTCTTCTTCCCGGTGACTTCCCTCAGCGCCCCGGCGGACTCCAGCTTCCTTATGGCTTTGGCCGCGGTGGGCGCCGAGACCTCGCAGAAGGAGGACACGTCGTCTATCCTCACGTACGGGTTCCTGAAGAGAAGGTCGACCAGCCTCCTTTCCGCCAGGGTGTCGCACAGGGATTCCAGCCGCTTCTTGTACGACCTCAGGTCGTCTATCATCCTGGCCGACCCGTCCGCCTGTTCGCGCATCGCTCTGATGAAGAAGTCCAGCCATTCGTCGAAACTGTCGGCGGAGCTCACGCCGAACAGCAGGTCGATGTACGTGTCCCGGTTCTTGTCGAAGTATTCGCTGGGATATAGAACCGGAAACTCCAGAAGCCCCTCTTTGACCATGGCCAGCATGATCAGCAGCCTGCCTATCCTCCCGTTGCCGTCCCTGTACGGGTGTATGGTCTCGAACTGGTAATGCGCCAAGGCGATCTTCACGAGGGGGTCCTCGTCGGAGTCAAGGAATTCCAGGAGGTTGTCCATCAGGCGTTCGACAGTTTCCGGCGGTGCAGGCACCATCTTTGCGGTGTCGAGGGTGTCGCCCGGCATCCCTATGGCGTTCTGGGATGTCTTGAACATTCCCGGGGACTTGTCGCTGCCGCGCGCGCCGGATAGAAGGATGCGGTGAAGCTGGTGGATCAGATCAACCGTGATGCCTCCGCCCTCCTCGACGGCCTTCACGCCGTGCTTCAGGGCCTTTATGTAGTTGCGTACCTCCTCCACGTCGCGGAGCGTCGTGTCTCCGACGTTCTCCTTCTCGGAACGGAACATGTCGCTGATCGTGGAGCGGGTCCCTTCTATGGATGAGCTGTGCACGGATTCCTTCAAGGTGAGCGTGTCGAGGAGGATGGACCTCTCCTCCTCTTCCATTCCGGACACTCTTCCGTTGAGGTTTCCGAGGGATAACGCGGCCGCGGTCGACTCCCTGCAGATGCGCCTCCCGAACTCTATGTCGAACGGCAGCTCGTTCGGTTGGAAGTACGTGTACATGCCGTCGGTGTTGAATCCCACGCTTCCCGAGATCCTCGAGGTGAAGTTTCTCTCGTCCATGGTTTTGATATAATAAATTAGTATATATAATGATTTTATTATATTTTGTTATAATAAAAATATTAGCTATTTTTTTTATTATGTCGATTTGATGAAAAATATTTTTCTTATCCTGGCAGATAATAAAGCCGTTTATATATTGTCTTTAGAATGAGCGATTTGTATTCCGCGGCACTGATTTTGAAGGCATGACGGCGGTCATTCGGAGGGTTCTATGGAAGAGGGCGGCCCCCTCTTCTGCATCTGCTTCATCGCCCGAGTTGTGTGATGCGGGTCTTGATCGTCCCCGGGGTCCCTTCTGGGACCGGCCCCTGCCCTCCTTAAGGATAAAGCCATCGGAGAGAATCCGGACGTCCTTGGAGATCCCCTTCTCAGATCTGTGAGGGCCAGCTGCCTGGACTGTGTCCTCTGGAGAAGGAGGATGTACCACGGAACGTCCGTCGACGACGTCTTCGGGATTTCCGACGAGGATGCGGACAATCCGTTCGAACGATAGCTGCTTGCGATTACGGGTACTTGCCCTTCTGTGCTTAGAGCAAAAGTCGGCCAGATAAGGATTTGCAATAAGCATTCCGAATGCCCTATCAATAAAAAATGTGCAGGATATTTCAACTGAGATTTATTGTCTCTCAGGTTATATGGCGATAATGCTGTAATAATGACATTATTTGCTGGCGATTTTATCATTATATAATAATTATGGCCATGTTTGAGATGTATAGCATGTGGAAGGCGTCGCCCGACCGGGATTTATCGCCGTCCTAGCCGTTCCCGACGGGGTCCTTTTCCGCATCGTGACGTCATGCTCTTTCCTCAAGCCTCCCTCTTTTTCACGCGGCATCTGGAAGGTAAGGGGTCTACGGACCAGAACGGGGCGAGGTCATCATTTGGGGTGCTAAAATGAAGATAGATGTCCAATGGGATGTGGCATTCTGTCGAACCTCGACGCTAGAGCAATTGCTTGTAATTTTAATTCGGAAGAAATATGCACATACCGTAAATTAAATACGGATAATTAAATAGAACAACGTATTATTATTACATAGTGGGACAATGCTAAAGTCGTTCAGTGTCCAGAACTACAAGAATTTCCGCAACATGGTCACATTGGACTTCACCAAGTCGCGCGACTACCGTTACAACGAATCATGCGTCAGGGACGGGCTCTTGAGCAAGGTTCTGATAATGGGGCGCAACGCGTCGGGAAAGACCAATCTGGGATATGCCCTGTTCGATATCGTGTACACCCTTACCGAGAACCTTGCCGAAGATCATCAGAAGGACAGGATCAGTTTCATCAACGGGTCCACCAACTCCCCGGAGGCCGTTTTCCGTTACAAGTTCCAGAACGGAGGCGACGAGATAGCGTACGAATACCATAAGACGGAGCCGGCCGTTATCACGTACGAATCCTTGAAAGTGAACGATAGGACCGTCTTCGAGTTCGATTACCATACTGGGACGAGGGATTCCAGGGGTCTTCCAGACTATAACGCGGGAAATCTGGACCTCGGCCAGGTGGACGGCTCGCTGTCGGTCCTGAAATACATCGTCCGGAGCACTCCCCAGTCTGAATCGTCCCCGATGCGCTTCGTGATGGATTTCGTCAGCCGCATGCTCTATTTCAGATGCACGTACGACGGCAACAGGTTCATAGGGTTCTTCGGCAACGGGGAGTCGATAAACGACTATGTGATAGGGAACGGGCTGGTCAAGGACTTCCAGAAGTTTCTGCATGACACGGGCGGCATAGACATGACGCTCGACGTGGAGTCCAACAGCTTCCAGAGGATGCTGGTCCAGAGGCTCAAGTACAAGACGATACCGTTCGACTACAACAAGTCCAGCGGCACCCACTCGCTGGAGCTGTACTACTACTGGAGCAGGATGTTCGACAGGGTCTCCTTCCTGTTCATCGACGAGTTCGATGCCTACTACCATTATGAGCTGGCCGAGAGGATCATCCGCCGCACCGTCGAGTCCGTGGACATACAGGTGGTGTTCACGTCCCATAACTCCGGGCTGGTCGACAACAGCATCATGAGGCCGGACTGCTACCTGCTGCTGGATGACGGGAGGCTGAGGTCATTGGTCGATTCGACGACGAGGGAGCTCCGCGAGGCCCACAACCTGGAGAAGATGCTCCGCAACGGAGAGTTCGATGAATAAGCGCGTGCTCCTCGTAGTCGAAGGGCCCAACGACGAGAAGGTGATGGTGGAGAAGCTATGGGACAGGTTCGATAGGGGCGTCGATTACAAGGTCGTGACGTATGAGACCAACGTCTACGTGCTGATGCGGTCTCTGTTCAAGAACGGGGTTCTGGACGAGGATCTGGATCTGCTCAGGTTGCTCAAGTCCGAAGAGGTTCCGGAGCATAAGCGGCTCGGCAAAAGCGAGAGGTTCACGGACATATACCTGATTTTCGACCTCGACCCTCACGATCCCAAATCCGATTTCGGCATGTTGAGGGAGATGACGAGGTTCTTCGACGATTCGTCCTCCAGAGGCAAGCTGTACATCAACTATCCCATGATGCAGTCGTACAGGCACATCAGGGGCAGGGACGACGCTGGCTTCAAGGACCGCATGGTTCAGGTCAGCCTTGGCAGGAAGTACAAGTCCCAGGTGGACCGGGAGGCCTGGAGCAGGTTGAAGCAGATCAACACGCTGAACCGCGAAATGCTCAGATGGATCATCGAGCAACACCTCTCCAAGATGAACTACATGATCGACGGATCGTTCGAAATCCCCTCGTTCCAAGCGTACAGGCGGATGACCGGCGAAATGGTTTTGGACAAACAGATGGGGATGATCAATCGGCATGGTTCGGTCTATGTTCTCAACACGTCCGTATTCCTCGTGGTGGATTACCATCCGTCATGGTTCTTCTCCGATGTGGGACCGGGGGAATGAATCCGAAATCGACAATCCCGGCAAGAACGGCCGTTATGACGTCTCGTATGTCACCAGGAAGAATT
>JAEEGL013263874.1_pt1 | contig 16575 bp, 18 predicted proteins | sample 9134231 | NCBI WGS metagenome assembly JAEEGL01 (sample SAMN16246548, study PRJNA631951) | gut metagenome | biome: gut microbiome; feature: rumen; material: fiber-attached | host: Bos | place: Iran: Karaj | collected 2018-10 | reverse complement strand
TATGTCTAAAAAGAGAAATTAAAAGAGTTAATTGATATATAAATGCTATTACTAGGATAAAACCTAGAAATACTATTTTTACAATTTCCAAGGAAAACATAATTTTCCTCTTATTGAAAATATTTTTACCTGCCGCCGAATTTACAGCTTCTTGGAATACAATCTGGTCTGAGTGTTATATCCGACAGATTGATATAATTTATTTCCAATTTCATTATTTTCGGAACAATTTAATTGAATTGTTTTATATCCTTTGGACTTCATAATTTGTTCAACCCGAGTCAAAAGATATCTTCCAAGACCACCAGATCTGTATTTCCTGTCTAAATATAATTCTGATACATGACATCTATTTGGCGTTATCATTCTTACAACAATTGCATATCCAGCTATTTGATTCTGGTTGTTTCTGAGAATAAAAACTAATGCATTCATTCTCTTCCATTTTTCAAATTGTTGATCAATTGTTCTGGTCTTGTGGAATTCTCTTACCGATTCATCATATGAACCCATTAATTCGTCCATTTCTGTCTGCATCTTCTTTAATGTTTTTAAATCATTTGTATCGATTTGATCTAGCTTGGTTTCTTCTATAGTAAAATCAGTAGTAGGAAAAACAATCTCATACAGTGTTATTGACAGCATTAATTATCAATACCCGGCCGCCGGATTTGATAAACCATTTTGCTGCTGTTGTGCTTTTCTCTTGTCGTACCACTGCTTTGCCTTGTATGCGCCGTATGCACCACCAAGACCAATAGCAGTAGCCTTCCAAGGATTATCCATTACAGCATTCACGGTCCACCCAATTGGATGATCGAGAAAACCAGGAGCAGGTTTTCCATATTTGTAAGTATCTAGCAGTTCTGGTTCCCAATACAATCTTCTAGACATCTTGTTGTTTTCGTTAATTCTATTTACTGCATCGCTTTCATCGGAGGAAAATGGCCACCATCTATGCCAAAAGCTGTCTTGCGGACCAGTATGATGCGCTTCAGTTCCTCCACTAAGCTGATATGCATAATTTCCTGCCGCCGAATCTGAGTCGAGATTGGCCATTGCATCATCAGCATCTTTTGCGTGAGCCAAATTAAAGCGAGGAGATGCATTGTATGCTTCCAGCGGCGTTGTGCTGCCAAATCCTAAAAACTCATTTAGTAAACAAAATGAAATCATATATTTTTTACTTCTCTTCTATTTTTCTTGCTTGCCGTTTGTAGCATTCTAAAATTGTTTCTGCTTCTTTAAGCTTATAGTCTAAAATTATTAAATTTCTTGTCATTATCTGCTGGTTTTCATAGGATCCAGCGTGCTGTTTCGGATCTTCCATCTCTATTCCAATGTTCTTCAATTTCAAATCACCGCAATCTACATAGTTATATGTAGTTTCAATCACTTTTCTATCTGCTTCAAATAGTACTTTATCCTCGTTGTTTTTTGAAGCGCAGCCAAAAAGACTACTTGTAGCGAGAATAAATATTATTGCGCAGTTCAATAAATTTTTTACTGGACGGTTCATTGACCACTTCCACAGTTTTTTGTTTTTCTTTTCCGGCCGCCGAGTCTGAAGGACCGATATCATTTTCCTTTGGTGCATTTGATTTCTTGGCATCTTCCTGGATTGACTGTCTTGCATTGTCAGTTGATCCAGAAGGATGAGGATCCTTTGTAGGATCCTCAGAAATGGTAGCATTCGGTCCTCCAGCTGGAAGAACTCCTCGTTCGATACTGGCTAGTTCAATTAACCTGTCTACTGCTTCCTGTGCTGCCAATGTAGATATTCTTGCCTTTTCTTCCAGAGCCAGAATGGCGTTCTGTTTTGTTTTATTATCTTCGGCAAGGAGATTCATTTCAGTTTGCTGAGTAGTTACCTTGTCTTCCAGTTTGACAATAATTAGATCCTGCTCCTTCACCTTTAATTGCATTTTGTGATTATCATTCAGAAGATAGCCGAAGACAAACATAATAATTATAGAGATGATAGATAAAAGAGTTTTGAAGGAGTTCATAAGTTAATTAAATAAGTCCTCCGTTGATTTGGTAAGAGGAAAAAAAATAATTTTGTTAAATAAGCCGCTTTCTTTTTGTTCTATCAACAACCGTCACAAAATGACTGTTGCTAAAAGAACAAGAAAAAAGCGGCACTTTTAGTTGGTTGAAAAGTGATTTTTTAGTGAAGTTGAAAAAATTTGGAACGGAAAGGCATCCGAGGTCTGATATAGAAGGGAGATGCGGAAATTATTTTTGCAATTGAATCAATCGTTTCCGAAATGTCTCTTGGTGACTTGTCTTCGTCGCTAAGAACATTGCACGCATCTTCCAGCAGTTTACAGAAATTGAAGAATTCTTTCTTGTTCAGGGAAAACTGGACATTATCTCCGATGTGGAATTTGATTTCCGTCTTGCTGTCTTCTTCAATATCTAGAGTCATCTTTAGTTCATCATCTTCTGTTTCCCAATGACCAGTTGCCTTAAACTGCTTTTGCTCTTCTTCCTTCTTTTTCTCTTCGACTACCAATTTTACTGCTTCCTGAGCCTGCTTCTTAACTTTTTCATAGAAATTGGTCTTTTCTTCTTCGGGAAGAGATTCAAGGATCTGTTCAATTTCGCTGTTCATTTTTTGTTTTATTTTACCTTTTTTATTAGATATTGATATAATATATATACTACACCGCAGCACAATATATGGTTGGGTGTTTTTATAATGTTAATTTTGACAAAGGGTTTGGTTTGGAATAAATTTTTAGATAATAAAAATACTAAAAAAAATACTTTTTAATAACTGGACCTAGAAATCCTGGTTCATCCTCAACTCATATATCTTGGACACTATCTTATTAATAGTCCTGTTGTTGGACTTTAACGAATAGTAAGGAATCTGATATTCTTTCAGCTTATCTTTTATTCTGCCGCCAATTTCATTTGATTCTTCCAGAGAATGGATTCTTCCTTCCGTTTGATATGCATATTCTTTACCTCTCTCCAGAAAGAAGTTGATGTTGTCGTATTTGTTGAATAGTTCCAGAACTAACGGTTCAAATATTGACTGAGATAAATTGTTTGGATTGTTGTATATTAATTGAAGGAATAGCGGGGAATCTATAACAACATAGTCAAGATTCTGGTTTTCTAATGTATACAGCTTCCTGTTCTGCTTTGCCAGAATGTATAACTGATCCACCTTTAGCAGATCTGTTCTTTGCTCATAAACTAGCTGCTTTGCGTATTCCTGACAGAGTTCTACGTTAAGGTTGTTTTTTGCTAGATCTGAATAGATTCCTGCAGAAATTACAGATTTCCCTACTCCTGGAGGACCAAAGAGATTGACCACCTTCATTGTTTTCTTGCTTTTTAGTATTGTTAATAATTTTCCGGCCGCCATTTCTGAATGAAATGAATTAAGCACGTAAAAATTGTCGACCGATTAAGTCAATGCTAAGAAGATAATGCAATAATGATGAACAAAACTAAACAACCCAATTATTTCTTTCAACGGACACAGTTGTTTATATAATGTTTTCATTTTCTTCTAATCATCATTAAAACCAAATCAACTAATACATCTATTAATAAATCCACCCACATTTGAATTTATCGCGTCTTTGCCGTTACATAGTTGTTTGGGTTAACTTTGGGAGGCGCGGATACGATAAACTTGCCAGCAGATGTATTATATACGTTTTTCTTTTGGAGTGCCGCCGTTTTTGACTTGACTGTCTTCGTTTCGTTAGTGTCTGGTTCGGCGGTGTCAACAATTTCATGAATTCCTTGCCAGCAGTACTGAAGAGACTCTATTTTATCATGATCAAGATCTTTCTTTGAATCATTGTCTTGTCTGATTTGAGAACAGATATCCATGGAAGATTGAATAGATGTAGAAAGAGCTTCTTCTGCCGCCGAATCTAGCCAATGAGAGTAGTCTTTCATGAAAGTCTTCCCTCCGACAGTCCAGTAGGGGAAGAATTATTTGTTGAATACTTCCTCGCTATCTCCGCTAACGCATCTATTTCAACATTATCGAAAGAATATCCGTATAGTTCAAACTTCCCAACTTCATTGTAGGTGTCTATAGCCAGTCCATGAACGGCTTCAACATCTATTTTATTATCGTTGGTCAACAGACCCATCGCCGAAAGTATCCCGGAGGATTTCTGGATGGAGACTGGTGCATTTCTGGAAATGCCTTTTCCTAAGAACACGACTGCATACCTTAATGCAGCATTTGGCATTCTTGAAGCCATAAATCTTGAAAATTCTTCAACTACACTGCTTGTGTTGGCTAGTGGTAGAAGGGTAGACATAATATTTTACTGAAACTCCTAAATTAACTAGTTTTTTAAACTATATATTGCAGTTGATATTGAATTTGTATTATTCTTTGATCTAGAACAAGTATTTTATTAGATATATCTTGTTCTAGATTTATTATTCTTTGATTGATCAGCTGGTCTTGAAGTTGAAACTGCTTTTCTAGACTAGCTATTCTTTCTTTCTGAACTGCAAGTTTTATTGAAATTTGGTTGATTTCCTGATTTTCAGGCATCTTTTGTTTTTATCACCGGCCGCCGAATTTACTAAGCTTGCAAAAACGGCGGCCGGATGGAAACTAAAGAAAATATATATTATTCGGCTGTTTTTCCATGCGAAACAACGTGGCTTATTTCATGCAGAGTTTCCCAGCAATGATGAAGAATGTCAATTTTCTCATGATCAACGTCTTCTTTGTTGTCATAGTCTTTTCTCATCTGTGAACAGATATCCATAGAGGATTTTATCGCCGTCTTCGTTGCTTCTTCGGCAGCAGCATCGATCCAGGAAGAAAAGTCTTTCATAAGCTTTTCCTCCGAGGATTATCCATTATTTGTAGTGGTAGGAGTTTCAGTTGTAGTTCCACCAGTAGTTGTTCCACCAGTTACCGGAGGCACGATTGGGGGGACAAAGGGAGGAAGATATGGAGGAACTGGAGGAAATGGATATGGCGCGGGAAGGGGTGTAACCTTGCCAGCAGGAACATATGTGGATGAAATTCCATCAACTGTTCTTTGCAGACAATTGAGTGCACAGCCAACTCTGTCAATGCCGTTGTTGGCAGTAAGAGCAACTTGTGCAATCTTTCCATCCACAATTTGTTCTCTTAGACCCATCTGCTTTTCTAAACAGTGAATCTGCTGCTCCTGTACAGCAGATTCAGTCTTAAGCTGGCAAATCTGTGAATTGGAATCCTTGATCTGCGTATCTACATAAGCATTGGCCTTAAGTAAAGTATTCTCATTCATTAGAGCGGTCATCTTCTCGTTCTGCTGGTTGTTTCCGAGCAATCCACCAAGGATGCCGCCATTTCCATTGTTTAGAGCCATAAGACCAGCCAAGGAAGTACCAATAATACCAGTAGTTAGGCCGCCTACACCGACGCCTTTAGATGCAAATTCTCCCATAATTAATTCAAACCTCCGATTAAGGAATGTAAAGAAGTAATAGAGTTGTGAAAAAATAGAGAAGATTATTTCAATGGCCTTTTTGAAATAAATGTTCTCTTCTGCCGCCGAATTTGATTTTCTTTCAAAAACGGTGGTTGGTTTAATTCCCAATAGGCAAATTGTGCACGTACGCAATTTGAGTGAAGAGAAAAATTATTTTTCTCTTCCTTCACCTCTATTATTTCTTTACAAAAAAATCAGTTTGAATTACATTTTAGAAAAATTAATTTTTATTAGTTTGATTTACTATATTAAATAAAATAGGTAAAATAAAACAACAAATTTATTATAATTTCTGTATTCTGATCCACCAGCGATTTTTCCTACATCTGATAGCTTTTACTTTTCCATGGTCAGAAGCAGTCAATCCTCTGCATGGACCTGGGATCCAAGAAAATGGATTCAATATTCCCAAAATACCAGATTCATTAAATGCATTTCCTAAATGACCCAATAGATCGGACAGCATGAATTTCCATCCCCCTCTCCAAAATCCTGCAGTCTGTCTAAACTCGCAATCAACAGCAATAATTGAACCATTGTCATGAGCCCATGCACCGAACCCTCTGGATTTCTTTGGGTCTATTCCCTGTCTTTCGGGAATACACCAATCTTCAATAATGCAGTTTACCATCAAGACAGACATGTTCGACTGGACTTCTGGCATTCTTCTCGACCCATTTCTGAAAATGCAATTTTCAAAGACTACCCATCGACCAGATTCTACTTGTCTACATTCTTCATCTCCACTACCAATTAGAGCTATCTTTTCTGCTCCTTCAAAAATGCAATTCCTTACTACTGCCGAAGCTCCCCTGGTGATTCCTATGCATTCATCAATATCTTCTATATGAAGAGAAGAAAAATTAATATATTCTACGTCCACGATATACGTTCCATCTTCAAGATGAATGCCATCTCCAGATTCATTTGGGATTATTATGGTTGGAGATGAAGGTCTTGAGGGGTAGTCTAAAAATTTACTGATCATTTCTTTCTAAATTTCTTTCCTCCGGAGGAAGATGATTTCTCTGCAATTCTGACAAATACGCATTCTTGCAGTGCTCTTCCTGCCAGAAAAATAATGTATTGATAAATTTTTCACAGAAATGGCGGCCGGAAACAGATTCCCTGTAAGCTGCAGCAGAAAGAGTTTCATCTGCCCACCCCTTCTTAAATGTAATTATACAGACAATTATGTTAAATAGCTGGTCTATTGCAATTGCAAGCTGATGAAGGTTGAATTTCTGAGTTTTAATTAATTGTGACATCTGAGAAGTCAAATTCAATAGAATTTACCTCCTCCATAGTCTGTGCAGATTCAATCTGTGAACGGTAGAACCACTTTCTAGCATACAATGCACTGCCACGTTGAATCAGCTCAAGCTGGATCGTCTTAAGCTGCTGAAGCGTAAGTTGAGCTGGATTATTATCGAAGCACATAAAAGTTATAGTTTCTACACCAGTTGATTCCATCGCCGTAATTAAACCATCCACATTCTTCTTGGCGGTATTGTTTGCATTAACCACATAACCTGTAGAAGATTGAATGCTTGCATCGGGGGAATCCATCCACCCATTAAAAATTTCAACCAATTCTTCCAGACGAAGTTCTTTCAGATCTTCAAGAGTTTTTGGAACAGCGTTCTCTTCCGGTCTTGTTGGAAAAGGAGGCTGCTCCTGATCAAGCCAGGGATATCCTGGAAGATTTTTGAAATCTACAAGATCTTGTCTATATTTATGCCAAATCTTCTTCTGATATGAAGTCATCTGTTCGGAACGGAAAATGTTGAAATAGTTGTCGCACTGTCTTAGAAGAACAGAGATATGGTTTTCCAATAATTCAGCTTTTTCTTTGGACCTCTCTTCGTCGGTAGGACGGTCAAATGTAACCGTCTTTCCATCCTCAGAAACATGTGTATTGAGAGGTGATACAATAGGAACAAAGTTTCCGAAAATTCTGTCAACATCTTCCTGATCCATCACCCAGCCACCATTTCTAAGACAACGTTCCTTGTCCATTTCTTCGCCGTTATAGCAGATCCAACCTAGATCCGGAGTAGGCTCTACAAGAATATAAAGTTCACCCATTGTTTTATTTGTTCTACCTTATTTTATTAATAATTTGTTGGAGAATGAATCTTCTCCATACTTAAACATTGATTTTTATACAAAAAAAATATTTTATTATCTTGCAACAGAATTTGAGACAGATGATCTTGCCAATCTTTCATTATATCTCTTCAAAGCTTTATACATAGCCTGCCGTGTGATTTTAAATAATTTACAAATGTCATCTACACAATATCCATCAACTTTCAAACATTTCATTAATTCAAGATCATCATCAGAAAGCTTCGGTCTCCTTCCAAAACGTTTTCCATTTTTCTTGGCTTTAGCAATACCCTCCGCCTGTCTCTCTCTTATCATGTCTCTTTCAAATTCTGCGAAAACACCCATTATGTAGAAAATCATTTTAGCTGTAGGAGATACTTTGTTTCTATTACTGAATATCATTCCTTCTTTATGGAAATATATAGATATTCCTTTTGTGACAAGTCGATCAACGGTTTTCTTCAGATCAATTAAACTTCTACTAAGTCTGGAAATTTCATGCACATGAAGAGTATCTCCTTTTCTTAAATACTTTAGACATTCTTTTAATTTTGGTCTATTTAGGGTGGCTCCAGAGCATTTATCTTCGAAAACGATGTCAAGTTCAACTCCATCAAGCTGTCTTGCTGAATTTTGATCTGTGCTAGAAACTCTAACATAGCCTATATTCCTTTTTTCCATTTTTAATAAAATAATTCTCCTTATAAATAAATTTTATATTTAAAAATGTTATAATATAGGAAAATAATAAACAAAAAATAAAACATTCACACCAGCCGTTGCCGACGACAACCGCATTCTGCAAGGACTTCATTAAAGCTCTGTCAATATCTGGAAAGACTATTACGTATACGAAGTCTACTGGCACTACTGGAACAATTACAACGCAGGATACGGTCTACACTCACCCCACCACTGCTGGCAACAAGCATATTCCATCTGGAGGCAGCTCAGGACAAATCCTGAGATGGAGTGCAGATGGTACTGCTGTTTGGGGTGCTGACAACAACACTACTTATTCTACTTTCGTAAAATCTGGATCTACGGCTGCTGCCGGACTTGTCCCCAAGCCGTCCACTACTGCAGGCACTACCAAGTACCTCAGAGAGGACTGCACGTGGTCTGTTCCACCAGACAACAACACCACTTATAGTGCTACTACAACAAGTGCGAATGGCCTCATGACAGCCGCAATGGTAACAAAACTCAACGGAATCGCAACTAGTGCCGGAAAGTACACTCTACAGACGACGGTCACTTCTGCATCTACTTCTGGAGTTTCAAAAACAATAAGTGGATTACAAGTCGGTCAATTTGTTATTCTTGTTGGTAGTAGTGTTGTCAGTGATTTATATGTACAAAGTATGACCGGATGTTTCAATGCGGGAGATAATAGTAATTTTGGACACATGATATTGTTGACAACAGCAACGTCAATTACTATTGTATTTCGCGGTGTTGGATCATTTGATATATACTATTAAAACATTCCTCTCCAAAATAAACAAATATTGTCGAACGTCAATGGTGATGTTTGATGTTTTAATCTAGACATAAAAATTTTTTTATTAAATAATTTATCTTATATTCCTTGATTTTTAGCGAAAGAAAGATATTACTTTATTTAATGTAATAAAAAAATAAGACTAAGTTTCAGTAAACTTTTCTACACTTTAACGACATGGTCAAGTCCAACTATAAATAGTACAAAAACATTAAGTGGTTTAACTGCTGGACAACCAATGTTTGTTTCAACAATCAAAGATCTAACAATAACAAATGCAGAATTGATGTCATGTAATCTTGCTAATGGTGGTGAAATGTTGGGGAAAACGTCCGGGGTGTATATTGCGAAAGCAACCTCTGTGACTTTAAAAGTATTAAACAGCACATCTGGTGATGTTTTAATCTGGACATAAAAATTTTTATTAAATAAATTATTATAGTTATATAAAAAATTATGGATATTTATTATTAATATCTTATTCTTACATTTTCCCCACTTACAGTAACCGATGTCGCGGTTGCAACAGCAATAGCCCCTGCTTTTTTGAAACCGACCCCACTATCTTGTATATCTACATCGATGGATGCATAAATGGTAGCTCCACTCACACTCATACCATTATTACTGGTGAGTATAAATATAGGTTGTCCAACAGTTAATCCTGTTACAGTGACTGAGCCGTTGCCTGTTGATACATTGGTGTAGAAAAGTTTACTGAAACTTAGTCTTATTTTTTTATTACATTAAATAGAATAGTATCTTATATTCCTTGATTTTTAGTGAAAGAAACAAATTATTATAGTGTATAAAAAATCACACTAATGTTGTCACTGCAACTGTGCATAAAACTATAACTGGCTTGACCGAAGGTCAATTAATATTTGCTAGGATATTAACTTTTGGTACCGCTTCAAGTATACGCTTTGTTAGTGGAGCACAAATATATGCAGCAGAACAGTACATTGGTTCTGACGATGCGGGAGATGAAGCCATTATTGGTATAGCAACAGCTACAAGTGTTACAGTACAAGCTGGTGGTAATAATAGCGGAGCAACAATTGAAGTAAGATATTAATAATTAATTTAAAACTCACAGATATTGTTCAATATTAAAATTTAATACCAAAGTAAAACATTAACGAGTGCATTTGATGTTACTTTTATAGTCACCGAGGATGAAGTTGCTATAGCTACTCCCGATAACGGATCTGAAACATCACCCCCAGAAAATAGATTACATTTCATCAACGTTGCATTGGTTAGTGTTATTTGTTGGTCTGTTGAGATAAATATTGGTTGACCAACAGTTAATCCAGTTATTGTTTTTGAGGCATTTAGACCGGGAGTTCTCCATGTCTCTAGGGTGTACTTTCCGGCACTAGTTGCGATTCCGTTGAGTTTTGTTACCATTGCGGCGGTCATGTATCCGGCGGCAGATGTCGATGCATTCGGAGGAGTAGCCCAAGTGGCGTCACCCCTAAGGAATGATGCCTGCTTGCCAGCAGCAGGTGCAGGAACTAGCCCTGCAGTACCTGCTGCATCTGCGGTGGCTTTTGTGAAGTTAGAGTAAGTATGGTCTGGTGGCGTTTGCCAAGTGCCGTCGGCTCTCCAGTATTTTGTGTTGTATCCACTCTTCGGTGGAGTAGCATTAATGTATCCAACTGTACCATTTGCATCGGCTGTTGCACCGGTCATTGCATTCCAAGTATTGGTAGGTACTGCCCAAGTCTTGTCGCCTCTAAGGAATGAAGCCTGCTTTCCTGCCGCAGGAGCGGGAACAAGACCATGAGTTCCTGCTGCAGAAGCGGTGGCTGCAGTGAAATCAGAGTACGTAGTATCCGTCGCAGCAATGGTCAGCGACCCGGCGGCTGCAGTCAAAGTAACGTTGCTTCCCTGCTTGATGTCAAGAGTCTTTGCAGCAGACCCATTAAACGTATACAAGTTTGTTCCTTCTGTGGTACCAGACTTCAACTTGATAACAAGATTATTTCCTACCTTGGTGGCAGAAGAAGCAGTCGCAGCATTACATGCGAAATTACCGGTTGCTGTTCTAGCCCATGCTGTGGTTGCTATTTGTGTAGAATTATCTGTCACAGCTGGGGTGGGTGCTTTTGTATATACTGCTCCCGACGTATTACAACCAATGGAAATGCTTCCGATGGAATTTCCCGTCGCAGTAGTGGTATTGTAGGCATACATGCCTGTGACGGATGACTTGTCTGCCGCATACGTTGTCATCAATAGACCTACTCGGTTTCCCGCAGAGTCCCTAACATCATGAAGACCAGTTTCTACCTTGGTTGTAGTTGTTCCTCTGGTAATCGTCGATCTCTGCACTACAACGCTTCCAGTTAAAGTGCCACCAGATAGAGGTAGATATGAGTGGGTATGTCCAGAAGTAGCATATGCACTGGATTCAGTATATGCCGCCGATTTCAATCCAAGAGCAGTTTTGGCATCGGCAATGGATGTATATCCAGCCTTGCCCCAAGAAGTGGTAATAGTCAGGAAGTAGTTTGCACCAGAACCGACGTTTTCATTTGTAAGTGCTTTAACAGCATTCAAGCGCGTTGTAGCGCCAGTTCCGCCATTGGCTATTCCAAGTGTACCAGTAACTGGAATGGCATCCTGCGCTCCAGAACCATCAAAAGTTACTGCTGTAGTGGAATCTAATTTTGTTTTTAATGATCTTGCTGTAGCTAGCTTGGTTGCCGTAGCAGCATTACCAGTACAGGAACCGGAAGATCCAGAGCAGTTGCCAGTGACATTGCCGGTCAATGGACCAGTGAAGCCATTGGCAGTGAGCATTCCGGTATCGGCTGCCCATACCAATTGTTTTGCAATGGTGTTTGTTCCAGCGGTTACATTGGCATTTGTTACAGATAGAGCAAGGTAGACGTTATTATTAGAGCCTGGATATGTTGCACATCCAACCTTGTAGTCTTTTACCGATGCATTCCAAATTGCTCCCCAAGTAGTTGCTGTAGAGTTGACAAGTGCTTGTCCAGAGGTCACAGAAGTTACATACGTTGCTCCTTGGGGCGTTCCCTTAAATGCATTTGCCGTAATTGTGCTTGTGCTTGGATTGATCTTGACGCCGGTTCCGAAATAGGGATAAGTTGACGTATTGGCAGTTGCATTTGCGGTTCCAGTAAAGAGAATTGGGTACGTATTATTGGTAGAGCTGACATTTTGCTGAATGCTGCCGATATGGTTTCCTCTAAATGTGGAGTTTTCCAAGCCAGTTCCGTAGGACGGAGTCCAATCTGAGAAGTTCCAAGAGCCGGAGTTGTACGTGGTTGCATAGTCTCCGCTGTATCTGAACACGCCGTAGTCGTTGTTGGTTAGTCTCTTGATTACGTTCTGGATGACATAGTGCGTTCCGTCGTACTTCACGTCGTATGTCATATTCTTTGCCAGCATATTGGCGGCAACTGCGGCTCCATTCCACCAGATTGCCTTTGCGCCAGTGGAGTTGATGTTCAACGTTGGATTGGCCGCCGTGTTGTCATTGGTGAACCTGACTTTTGCAGTTGCATTTGTAGCTAAGGTGAACGTCTGTCCGTCCGCAAGAGGAACCACCTTTGCAGCTGTTCCAGCCGCAGTTTCCGATGTTCCTGTCAAGGTTCCAGTGCCAGCCCATATCGACACTGGCTTCGTTCCAGTGAGCTTGAAGCTGCTGTAGCCAACGTAGATTGAACCGCTGCTTGAAGACGTGAAGAGGCATCTGGTATAATAGCATTGCTGGCGGAAATTGATAGTTACCGTAGCTCCTGGCCACATTGAGAGAATGGCGCTGTTCGTTGCAGCAAAGAGATAGTCCGTGTGAGCGTCGCACACGTTGATGATCATGTTCTTTGCCACATTGACGTAGGCCCAGTTGGATGCATGAAGACTTGAGAGTCCTACATAGGTGTCAACCGCAACATATGCGCCGTACTGAGCCGAAATCCTTCCTGTGCAGTTGATGTTCCTGATGGTTACCGAAATGTCGCCAGTAACAGTTATATTTCCAAATGTTGGAGAATTTGTGGAGTAGTTGCTGGTTGTAGATGCCGTTCCTGTCGAAGTGTTCAAAACAAGATTTCTGATGCCAGGCATCTTAGTGGCGTCAAACGTTGCATTGCCGAAGGAATCCCCAGCCTTGAAGAGGATGGTCAAAGCATAAGAGCCATTCATGTCAGACGCAGAGGAATGCATATGAACCGTGGCAAGATATGTACGCAGGTCAGCCAAAGCCATGTAGTTGCTGGTGCTAGAACCACTTCCATTGCCTGACGCCGCCGCAGCAACATATATGGTTGTGGCGGCAGTAAGATGTTTTGCAGCGTTGTTGTAGACAAATGCTGTAGTTGCTATGTTGGTTGAATTGTTAAACATCGCTGGAGTAGGAGCACTTGTGTACCAGTTGCCATTCTTGTCGTATCCAACGCCGATGCCTTGCCATGAATTGGCATTCGTATTTCCAACATTGCATATCAGTCTGACGCTGGCACTCATGTCGGTGTTGTAGTTGTAGTATATGCCCCAAAGACGCTTTGCCGCGTTGTCAAGGTGCTCCACCGCAACTGGTGTGAAGTTTGCAGATGGTTCCGTTCCTCTGGTGACATTAGTAGACTTTAAGGAAAAATATGCATTGCTTTTAGATATACCTAAGTTACCAGTAAGAGTTCCACCAGTCAATGGAAGATAATCTCCACATTTGGTGTTGACAAATGCAGTTGTTGCTATCTGAGTAGTATTTGTTCCAGCTGCAGCTGTTGGTGCGGTTGGAGTTCCAGTTAGAGCTGGAGATGCAAGCTTTGCATATGTTGTCTTAATTGCATTGCCATCGGCATCACCAGTTGCTTTTGAAGCCGTTCCGTTCAACGCACCAGTAAACTTCGTTGCAACAAGCTCTCCAGCGGTGGTGGAAAGATACACGCCAGTGTCAGATATGGCTGTTACGCCTGCAGCAGTTGCCGTAGGAGTCGTAGATGTTCCAAGAAGATAAGCTTTTGTTGTCGTTCCAAGTGTGACATTTACCTTGGTGTCTGTATTGGTATCATCAGACGCAGGAATTTTAACAGTTTTTGTAGATGCTGCAGTGACTCTACCCTTGGCATCGACAGTAATGTAAGGTACATTGAATGTTGCACCGTATCCAGGAGTAGCATTTGCAGAAGGACCATAGGATCCAGCAGTGACACCAGAATTAGCAAGCGTCGCGTTAATGGTCCATCCGGCTTGGGATGCTTTTTCACCAGTAACATCACCCTGCAGTTTTACAGTCTGCGATGAAGCGAATTTTGTAGCAGTGTCAGCATTACCTGTGACATTTCCGGTAAGCGGTCCCCATACTCTACCACCAACATTTGCACCATTGGTGAATGCGGTGTCAAATCCAGTCCAGTTCCACGAACCAGAGTTGTACGTAGTCGTTGCTGTACCATATCTAGAAAAATAACCATGATTACTGGCTACTTCAGATCTCTGGAAAGTATTGTTACAGACATAGTGCGTTCCATCATAAGTAAACTTATACTGAACATGTTTGTTTAGATATTTTGCCGGAATAGCTGCGCCATTGTACCAAATTGCCTTTGCACCAGTAGAGTTGATGTTAAGAGTTGGGTTGTTGGCAGTATTGGAGTTGTCAAATGTTACATAGGCAACAGCGTTCGTTGCTAGAGTAAATGTCTGTCCTTCAACCAGTGTACCAACTTTTGCCGCAGTTCCTGCCGCAGTGGAACACGTTGCGGTCTTCGTTCCAGTAACAGAGCAGGCAACAATAGGCTGTGTCCCAGTGAGTTTAATTCTGTCATGTCGAATATAGGCTCTACCACAAGTATCAGCAAGGTATATACCACCGGTAAAGTATACTTGTTCCGGGAAGTTGAAGTTGGCAGTGGCAGATACCGCTAATATCTGACCATACTCAGTTCCCTTTAGGAGATAATCCTTGCCGCCATTTATGATGTTGTACGTACCATTGCCAATATCAATTCTACCATAATTTATAGCACTAAACTGCGTAGCACAGATAAATGTACCTACAGTAATTTTTCCACCATACTGCGCTTCAATCTTTCCAGTAGCATAGACGTTCTTTATTGATACTTGAAGCGAACTACCAATTACAGCAACATCAGTAAATTGAGGACACGTGGTTGTATAATCTGAAACCGTTGCAGCAGTACCAGTCTGGTTATTGATGACTAGACCTCTGATGCCAGGTATCTTGTTTGCATCAAAAGTGATGCCGCCATATGACCCAGGCATAAATCTTAATTCAACCGTGATTGGTGCAGCAGCAGTCCCGCTAGCAGGAAGTGCATGGAAGCCGGCAAGCCATTTGAACAGTTCATTCAGACCAAATGGATTCGATGTGGACGATCCATCTTTATTTCCCGCACCAGAAACAGAAACGTATTTTGTTACGTTGGATTGCGAGTATTCGCCAGCAACCCTTGCAGCGTTGGCTGCAGCAGTCATGGCGAACGCAGTTGTTGCAATCTGAGTAGTATTTGTTCCGGCAGTTGCAGTTGGAGCAGTTGGAGTGCCAGTTAGAGCAGGAGACGCAAGTTTTGCATAAGTTGTCTTAATTGCATTACCATCGGCATCACCAGTTGCTTTTGTTGCGAGACCGTTAAAACTTGTTGCGGTAATACGTCCAGCAGTGGTGTCAAGGTAGACGCCAGTATCGGCAATCGCTGTTACGCCTGTAGCAGTGGATGTTGGTGTGGTAGAGGTACCAAGCAGATATGCCTTTGTTGTTGTACCAAGAGTAACATTAACCTTGGTGTCAGTATTTGTATCGTCAGAAGCTGGAATCTTGACAGTTTTGGTGGAAGCGTCAGTTACGCGGCCTTTGGCATCAACAGTGATGTAGGGAACGTTGAATGTTGCACCATAAGCTGGGGTTGCATTTGCAGAAGGACCATAAGATCCGGCTGTTACGCCAGAATTAGCAAGCGTCGCGTCAATGGTCCATCCAGCTTGGGAAGCTTTTTCACCAGTAACATCACCCTGCAGTTTTACAGTCTGCGCAGATGCAAATTTTGTAGCAGTTGCCGCATTTCCAGTAGAAGAAGCAGCCTGACCGCTAAGAACGGAAACTTTCTGAGTTCCTGTGGTCGTAATGCTTGCCGCTTGCCCGGCGGAAGATGCATCAAGAAGAGTATATCTTACACCAGAAGATGAACGGGAACCTTCTGAAAGAACCGTAAATCTTCTGTACATGTATCCTGTTGCAATTTTTGTCCACAATTCTGCCGTAGACGACGCAGCCGTGGGACAGACAAGAACGAAATCAGCAAGAGTATATCCAGTGTGAGAAAGCCAAATTATATCAGTTGCACCTTCCGCAATAGTCTTATCACTATTAGTTCTAATATGCAGCTTCATGATACCCTGCTTGTGAGAACTATACGTGTCCTCGACAAGGAAAGTAATCATTATGTCATCATTGGCAGTGGTGCAGGCAACAGTAGCAAC
>JAEEGL013049125.1_pt1 | contig 16575 bp, 13 predicted proteins | sample 9134231 | NCBI WGS metagenome assembly JAEEGL01 (sample SAMN16246548, study PRJNA631951) | gut metagenome | biome: gut microbiome; feature: rumen; material: fiber-attached | host: Bos | place: Iran: Karaj | collected 2018-10 | reverse complement strand
TCAAAGGTTTCCAACATCTCCAAGCCTGCTGACGAGTGGGTTGCAGGCGGTATGCCTATCACAAAGATGATGAACATGGAGAGAAGAAACGGTGCAGACAAGCCGGTTATCAGAAAGGCTCTCGTAGAGCTCGACGGCAAGCCGTTCAAGTATTTCGAAGCTAACCGTGAGAAGTGGGCAGTTGAGACTGCATTCACATTCCCGGGCGCTATCCAGTACTTCGGACCCTCAGAAGTTTGCGACAGAACAACAGTTACTCTCGCACTCGAGAAGGGTAATTAATTCAATCCGTTAAAGGAATAATAAACAGATCCCCGTAAGGCTGACAGCTTTGCGGGGATTTCTCATGCTATACTTTTGTTATGATCAAAAAGAATCAGACAGCAGAAATGATCTTCAACACCGTTATCGTTATCCTTACGGCTATCGGTATTGTTCTGATGGTTACAGGCAAATCTGAAGAAGGAGCTCTGCAGTCGTCGGGCATCGAGAATTTCAAGTTCTATACTGTCCTGTCCAATGTATTCTGCGGACTGGTCGCTTTGATCTGTCTTGTGCTTCTTGTCGCGAAAAAGAATGCGGATAAGATGGCTGCTTTCAAGCTTGCCGCCGTATGCGGAGTGGCGATAACATTTGCCGTTGTCGCATTCATGTTCGGCCCGCTTTACGGCTATCCTCAGTTCTATAAAAGAGGAAACCTGTTCTTCCATCTGCTGGAACCTCTCGTTGCTATCGTTGAATTTATTCTGATCAGAAGGAAGAAGATCCCTTTCAAATACACTGTTATCGCAGCCGTTCCGACGCTTCTTTACGGCATCGGATATATGCTCAATATCCTCATAAACGGAATAGGCGGACCCTGGCCTGATACGAATGATTTTTACGCTTTTTTAAGCTGGGGATGGCCTATGGGGATCGCTATATTTGCGGTTATCACTATACTGGCATTTGCGGTTGCATGTGTCTTCAGGGCGGTCAGCAATAAGAGATCAGCCTGAGACGTGCTCAAATTTGCCCCTTTTTGAGCGGATTTATTCCCGCGTACAATGTTAAGATAATTAGGGGAAAAGGAGACATGTCATGAAAAGATCCGAGATCAACAAAGCGTTGAAGCGGATGGAGAGCGTCATCAGGGACCTGGAGATAAGCCTTCCGCCGTTTTGCAATTTCACACCTGAGGAGTGGCTCACAAAGGGTCACGAGTATGATGAGATCAGGGATAACATGCTCGGTTGGGATATCACCGATTACGGACTCGGGGATTTTGATAAAGTCGGATTCTCGCTTATTACGCTCCGCAACGGAAATCTCTCCGCGAAAGACAGATATCCCAAGACTTATGCCGAGAAGTTGCTGTTCATTGAGGAAGGCCAGTATTCGCCGAACCATTTCCATTGGAACAAGATGGAGGACATCATTAACAGGGGCGGCGGCAATCTTCTGATCAGGGTTTATAATTCGCTCCCGGATGAGGAGATCGACCGGGAAAGCGATGTTACCGTCCATACTGACGGAAGGACTTATCAGGTCAGTGCGGGAACGCAGATAAAGCTTACCCCGGGTGAGAGCATTTCGATCCAGCCTTTCCTTTACCATGATTTTGAAGTCGAAAAAGGTACCGGAGCAGTTCTTCTCGGGGAGGTCTCCCAGGTGAACGACGACAACACGGACAACAGGTTTAATCCTCCTGTGGGGAGATTTCCTGAGATCGAGGAGGATGAGGCGCCTTACAGGCTTCTGTGCAACGAGTACCCCGAAGCCACGTGACGGATTATGGAAATCTTACATGAAAAGGCTTTGTTTGTAGTGAAACGGTAACTTATCTGTAAGAATAGGATGCCTTGACTTAAAGTAAAACCTAAAGCATCATTATCATGAATATTTGTGTTTTTAAACAGGCGGTATTGTTTTGAAGAAAAAAGCTAACAGAGAAAATACGGTAAATAATGAGAAACAGGATTCTCTCGCCAAATTCTGCTCATCGCATGAGAAAAAAGCGAGGATCAGCCTGATCATTGCAGCGGCAGTTGTTATTGCAACTGTCGGTTCCGTCTGCGCGGCTGCGATAAGACTTAATGCCGGTGTTACGGCTCCTACAGAGAATGTGGAACTCAATGTAGCCGAACAGTATCTGGAGCAGGCTTCTATAGAAGCTTCCGAGGCCAAGGCTTCCGGCACCATGACATCCGAGACCAGCGCCACTCCCACCGAAGCACCAAGACTTGCCAAGCGCGGAAATCTTACCGGTGAGCATGTCGCTGATGTAAATGACCTCAGGGCAATGTCTGACGAGGATCTCGTTGATGCCATCGTTTCAGGAGAGGCAGGCGTCATAGACGTTGAGGAGATCGAGACGGATCAGTCACAGAATGAGAACAATGTCCACCACGGTGAGGGCGGAGACGCTCCCGCGCCTACTGATACACCTACACCGGTTCCCACAAATGTTCCCACTCCCACATTGGCTCCTATCACCATGGTCAATTTCGAGCTCGGTATAGACATATCCGAATTCCAGGGAACTATAGACTGGGCAGCAGTCAAAAATGACGGTATCACTTTTGCCTTTATCAGATGCGGCGGAAGAGGCTGGGGTTCCTCAGGAAAGATCTATGAGGATACCAGATTCGCTGAAAATGTAAGAAACGCCCGTGCGGCAGGCATTAAGGTCGGCGCATATTTCTTCTCACAGGCATTGGATCCTTATGAAGCCCTTGAAGAGGCATCAATGACTCTTTCCAAGGTAAACAGCGTAAGCCTCGATCTTCCTGTCGTTCTCGACTGGGAGACCGGAAGCGGATACAGGACGGAAGACCTTTACGGTCAGGATTTTGCGAATGTCATTACCGCATTCTGCAGCACGATCTCCCAGAACGGCTACACGCCCTGCGTTTATCTGAACACTTCGGATATTAACAACAGACTCGGAAGCTATTCCGGCGAGATCCTTTCAAAGTATAAATTGTGGTATGCATATCCTTATGCATGCTACAGCGACGGAAGTTTCTATCAGGCCGGTGATACGATCCCTCCGAGAAGTTTCTCTTTTGAGTACTGGCAGTATTCCTGGCATGGAGATGTGGCAGGCATCAGCACTGACTGCGATCTGAATATCAGGATCCTCGGCAATACCACTCTGATCGCTCCCGAGATCAATATCGAAAATGAGACGGTCACAAGTACCGTAGGAGAAGAAGTTGATCTTTTGGATGGCGTATCGGCAACGACATCGCAGGATTATACGGTAACAAGCGGTATCACATATACGATCACGGATTCCTCCGGACAGAACGTGAAAGAGGAACAGGCAATAAAGACGGCAGGAACTTATACCGTAACCTACGAATACGATGATTCCTTCCGAGGGAAGGTGACTGCGACCGCCACATGGGTGGTAACGGAAGCGGCAACTCCGACACCTGAAGTCAGCCCCGGACCGACACCGGGAGAAACTGAGGAGACCCCCACACCGACACCGGGAGAGACGGAGGAGACTCCTACGCCCACACCGGAAGACGGCGGAGGTGATGTCACCCCCGCACCTGAAAATACTGAAGCAACAGGAGAGAATACCGAACCATCCACGGATTCCGCCGGAAGCGGCGAATAAAGGACAGCGGGCCTGTAAACAACATAACTCCTTGAAACCGGCGTTGAAGATTAGATACTAAAGGGAACAGTAAAATGAACAGCAAACCGGTAAGCGACCCCGCGATGCGGAGTCTTGAAAGAAGGATAAGGTTTGATCTTGAGAAGCTTCTTCTCATCATTGCGGTTGTGTGCCTGGTCCTGGAGATCGGAATAGCGGTATATTACTACATGATCCAGGATCTGGGTCAGCCGCTCAAATCCTATATTGAGTTCAGGATACTTGTTCCTCTCGGCGTGAATATACTGGTCTATCTTGTAACCAGATTTTCGAACAGATCCGAGAACAGTACGGACAGCACCAAAAACAGGGTATGCTCTTTTTCGCTTCTTATCATGATGGGAGTCATATCCCTTGCGCACAGCTTTTTTATCCCGCTGTGGACGCTGCCGCTCTTTTCCATTATGTTCTGCTCGATCTTCCATGACGGTTTTATCCGGAAGATCCAGGGCGGAGTCTGCGTGGTCTTTATCCTGTATTCCGGGATCCTTCATATGTACGACTATCCGACAGAGAGGTCCTTCACGATCCTGTGTATCGTTATCTCTGAAATACTGGCTCTGGTAGTCAGTTATATGTCTTATAAGCTTGAGCTGTATAATGCCTCAAAATTCCTTATCCGAGAAAGAAGCCTTGCCGGCATGGATAAATTCGAGCAGGGCTTTGAGACCGACACGGTTACCGGAGTTTACAGCAAAAGATATCTGACGGAGGAAGCCGAGAAGATCCTGAATAAGACCAATGAGCTGGATCCCTGCGGAGTTGCGGTATTGGATATCGATGATTTCAAAAAGATCAATGATGAGCTGGGAAATGATAAGGGAGACGATGTCCTCCGTACATTGGGCAGCGTGCTGCAGGATTTTATAGATGAGGATACTATTATCGGAAGATACGGCGGAGACACGTTCGTGATCATTTTCGAGAGCGGGTTCAGGGATGAAAACCTGGACGTTCTGAACAGGATCCGCAGGGAATTTTCCAAAAAAAGGTATTCTTTTATGAAAGAATCCGTTACATTAAGCGGTGGATATTCCTGGTTTGATGTTACCATGGATCTCAAGAGCGCGCTGGCAGAGGTCGATAAAGCTCTTCAAAGCGCGAAAAGATCAGGTAAGAACCGGATTATGTCATCAGGCGAAAGCGAGGAGTAAATATATGTCAAAGACAAAAAGCAAAACCGATAAGATCAGCAGTTACAATGTCGGCAAGATAGCAATTGATATAGCAATGCTGTTCCTGGGACTTATCTTTGTCATAGGAACCATATTCGGCAAAGGAGACGAGATAGCTGCGGTCTTTGTCAGGATCGTCGGAGGTGCACTCATCGTTGTCGGTCTCCTGGCGCTGATCAATTTCCTCAGAAATAAGGAAAAAACAGTATTTGACTGGATAGTTCTGGTAATCGGTCTGTCCATAGCGGTTATGGGCATTTTATTTATCGCAAGACCCAAGCCTGTCATCGATGTATTTAATTACATCTTCGGAATAATCATTGTGATCTATGCCATAGTGATCATCATCGCCTCGGTGGGAACATTGAGACCCGCAGGTGCCAAATACTGGTGGTTCTCACTGCTGTTCGGAGTCATAGCCCTGGCATTGGGCATACTTATCGTCTGTTTCAATTTCGCGAGTAAGACTCTGACGGTTATCATCGGCATCACTCTCGTGGTCGGCTCGATCGGAGGAATGGCAAATGCCATTCTTGCCTCCCAGGCCAAGAAAGAATACAAGGCAAATAAGAAGATCCTGGATGACGCTACCTATACAGTCGATTCAACGGCAAAAGCTGATTCCGGCGATGACGCTTCGGCTGATGACGGCGTAAAGTACTGATCTGTCCTGAAAGTTCTTAAGCCGCGGTATTCAAGGAGGATCATTCATGGAAGTAACATTTATAGGTCATGCCTGCTTTTTGATAAAGTTCTCCACAGGTTTAAGTGTCTGTTTTGACCCTTATGCAACGGGATCGGTTCCGGGACTCGGCGATACGGAAGTAACGGCTGATGAGGTATTTTGCTCACATTCGCACGCGGATCATAATGATAAAGAGTCGGTAAGAACCCCGGAGATCCCTTATAACGGTCCGGCACCGGAGGTGGAGCTCATTCAGACCTTCCATGATGATGTCTGCGGAGCCAAGCGCGGAATGAACAACATCACGATAGTAAGATCAGGCGGTGAGACAGCCGTTCATATGGGTGATTTAGGATGTGATCTGACCGCAGAACAGATAGAGAAGTTAAAAGGCTGTGATCTTCTGCTGATCCCGGTCGGAGGATTTTTTACGATCGATTGCAGAAAGGCATTTGAGATCTGCGGACAGATCGGTCCAAAAGTAGTCGTGCCAATGCATTACAGCGGAGAGTCATTCGGATACGATGTTATCTCGGGCATGGAAGAGTTTGTTGAGCTCATCAGGGGCAGCGGAGAACGTGAGATCATAAACGGCGGAAGTGATGTTCCGGCGCTTCCGGACGGAAAAGTTCTTTTGCTGATGGAGCCTCTCCGCATTTTGTGATCTACCGAATTTTGTAACATAAGTTCGGGCTTCTTTACGATATAATCTTTCGATAAGGGGGTCCATTCATATGTTTAAGATCGGTTTTTCCAATGACAAGTATGTAGAACTCCAGAGCGAGCATATCAGAGAGCGCGTCGAAAAGTTCGGCGGCAAGCTTTATCTGGAATTTGGCGGCAAATTATTTGATGACTATCACGCTTCAAGAGTCCTTCCGGGCTTTGAGCCTGACAGCAAGATCAGAATGCTCAAGGCGCTTTCCGAGGATGCTGAGATAGTTATTGCCATCAACGCGGATGCCATTGAGAAGAATAAGAGAAGAGGGGACCTCGGCATTACCTATGACCAGGAGGTACTCCGTCTCATCGATGCTTTCACCGAGTTCGGACTCTTTGTCGGAAGTGTTGTTATCACGCAGTTTGCCGGTCAGCCCCTGGCTGAGAAATTCGAAGCAAGACTCCGCAGCCTCGGCGTAAAATCATACAGACATTATCCTATCGAGGGTTATCCTTCAAACATCCCGCTTATCGTAAGTGAAGACGGTTACGGCAAGAATGATTATATTGAGACTTCCCGTAAGCTCGTCGTTGTAACGGCTCCGGGCCCCGGATCCGGAAAGATGGCCACATGCCTTTCACAGCTTTATCACGAGAACAAGCGCGGCATCAAGGCGGGTTATGCGAAGTTCGAGACATTCCCGATCTGGTCCATCCCGCTCCAGCACCCCGTAAATGTTGCTTATGAGGCAGCCACAGCTGATCTTGCCGACGTTAACATGATCGATCCGTTCCACCTTGAAGCTTACGGAAAGACAACGGTCAACTATAACAGGGATGTTGAGATCTTCCCTGTTGTAAATGCGATCTTCGAGAAGATCTACGGTGAGAGCCCTTATAAATCACCCACGGATATGGGTGTTAATATGGCAGGCTTTGCGATCGTCGATGACGAAGCATGCCAGGATGCTTCAAGACAGGAGATCGTCAGAAGGTATTATGAAGCCAAGATGGCTACACGCGCAGGCAATTCCGACGGTTCAGACGTTACGAAGATCGAGTTCCTTATGAAGAAGAGCGGCATCGATATCTCTGACAGAAGAGTTGTAGGAGCTGCTCTTGTACGCGCGGAATCCACCGGCGGTCCCGCAGTTGCGCTGGAACTCCCTGACGGCCGCATGGCTACGGGAAAGACCACTTCGCTCTTAGGTCCCGCGTCTGCCGCGCTTCTCAACGCGCTCAAGATGCTCGCGGGGATCTCACACGATATCCCGCTGATCTCGCCCAATGTTATCGAGCCTATCTCCGATCTTAAGATCAACCATATGGGCAATCATAATCCGAGACTTCATACGGACGAGGTTCTTATTGCGCTTGCGATCAGCGCCGCCACCAATCCGGTAGCCGAGCTCGCGATGCAGCAGATCAGCAATCTCATGAACAGTGATGCGCATTCGACAACAATGATGAGTTCCGTCGATATCAATATGTTCCACAAGCTCGGAATAAATCTTACCTGTGAGCCTGTTTACGAGACAAAGAAGCTGTATCACAGATGATGTAATGCAAAAAAACGGTGTAATCGGTTTTCTCGGCAAAAGGAAGGATGTAATCGCATCCTTTCTTTTGTGCTTTACGGCGCTTGTTATCGCGCTTATGCTTCACCCTGCGTATGAGACCAATGATGATGCCTATATGGAGGCGCTTCTTTTCGGTTATCAGGGCATGGGCAATACATCATACCTGATCTTTATGAACAGGCTGATGGGCTGCATCCTTTATTTTCTCGTATCTGTTTTTCCGCATGTGAACTGGTACTTTGTTATGCACTATTCAGTGTGCCTTCTTTCGCTTTATGTCCTTGCGAGGACATTTATCAGAAAGAACGGCTTTGTGGGATTTTTCGCCGGTCTGCTTGTTTTGGCGGCAGCCATAGAGGCGCTGATAATTGTCCAGTTTACGAAAACAGCGGCCCTGGCTTCTGTCGCCGGAATGACCGGGCTCCTTTTCTCGCTCAGGACAAAGAAAGAGAAGCTCTTTAAAGTCATCTGCATAGGAATAATACTGGCGGGAAGCATGATACGGTTTAAAGCGTTTGTCATGGTCAGTCCTTTTATCTTCATAGTTTTTCTGCATGAACTGTCACTGATCCTGAAGAACAGAAAACAGGACCTGAAGAGGTTTCTGACCGTAACGGGTCTTACCCTGATCCTCGCCGGTTCATGTTTTGCTGCCGGTATTATAATTGACAGGCTGACCCCAGGCGTTGCCGAGTATACCAGATACAATGACAACAGAGCGCCGTTTACTGATTACTCGACAGATTCTTCTGTATGGCAGGATGCTGATGCCAAGATGGTAGTGTATTGGATGAACAATGATCCTGAGGTTTTTACCGTAGAGAAGATGGAGCAGCTGAATGCGCAGTATCATAAGAAGACAAATTATTTCTCGCCTAAGATACTGACATCATATTTCAGGGATTATCTCCCGCAAGCGATAATATCGGAGCCGTTGCTGCTTGCTGTTTTTGCGGGATGCCTGCTTTATCTCCTGTTCTCGAAAAGAAAGATATACGTTGTGCCTTTATTGGGCTTCTATTTCATTCTTGAGTGGTATCTGTTCAGTGTCGGAAGAAATGCCGTTCACAGGGTGGATTTCGGGATCCTTTTGTCCTTTATGACAGCACTTCTCTATCTTGGAGATGTCTCCCTTCAAAAGATCAGCGAAAGTCTCAGAAAGATCATACGCTACGGCGTTGTACCTGTCCTTGCAATAATCGGCGTTGTTATGATCGGCACTTATCCTTTCAGCTGGCATGTCATCGACCGCGAATATTTCAGGGAAGTGGGCGAGTCTTTGAAAGCCGCCACAAGTGACAGTGATTGTCAGTATATGGTACATCCCCTGGCTCTGGGTCTTAACAAGGAAAGAAACATCTATGATCTGCCTGCTGACTATAATGACGGCTTCTTCTACATGGGCGGCTGGCAGGAAGGGATCGGCATTCCCGGTATAGGTTATTCAAAGCATTGTGATATAGAAGGCAACCCGTGGGAGACCTGCGTGGACAACAGCTCCGTAAAGCTCGTGTTCCTTGCCGGAGAAGATGATAAATGTATAAAAGCGGTGGAAGCATATATTGAAAAAGAATACGGCCGGACCGTGACGGACATTCCCGAATATCAGGACGATAATATCGTTGTGTACCGTATTGTTTCTGTTTAAGAAATCCCTGACGGGATAACGTCATTTTTTCGAAAATCAAAAAAAGTCAAAAATGTTATTGACAAATCACGGCGGCAGATAGATAATCTCATTAGTCAAAGAAAGTCAAAGTCAAAGTCAGAAAAGAACAAAGATCTTAAGCAACTGCGGAAGGAGGGCGGTCTTGTGGCCAGACTGGTAGATGTAATTGAACAGATGATCAAGGAAATGGTCGACGAGAATGACGGAACGGCGACGATCTGCAGAAGTCAGCTTGCGGAGCAGGCAAACTGTGTGCCGTCGCAGATCACTTATGTGTTATCCACAAGGTTTTCGGGCGGAAGCGGTTATATTGTCGAGAGCAGAAGGGGCGGCGGAGGACAGATCACGATCACCCGTGTAAGTCATGTCGGTCCCGCAGAATATCTCAAGTCCGTTATCGACAGTGTGGGTGACGATCTGTCACAGCAGCAGGCGAAGAACCTTCTGATGAATGCGGTGGCTGTCGGCGCCATGACCTCCAAGGAAGGAACGGCGATAATGGCCGCGGTATCCGACAGGGCGCTTGCAAGAGTTGACTCGGATATAAGGTCAGTCTTAAGGGCGGATATCTTTAAGCACGCGATCCTCGGGCTGATGGTTACATAGGGATAGGGAACGGAAAGATAAAGATTACCAAGGAGACAAAAAATGAGATGTGAAAGATGCGGTAAAGAACTTACCAACAGGATAATAAAGATAAACGGGGTCACTTTCTGCGAGGATTGCGCGAGACTCATGGGTTATGACAGATTCTTAAGGGATCCGTCGGATATTATGGGAAATCCCTTCGCCCCTCTGGACCAGATCGCTTCTTCGCTTATGCAGATGAGCGAGCTTGATTTCGGAAACAGCACGCTGACCTGCCCAAAGTGCGGAATGACATTAAGAGAGTTCGAGAATGAGGGAAGAGTCGGCTGTATCGAATGCTACAACACCTTCAACGACAATATCGTAAGAGAGATGTTCAAGCAGCAGGGCAACAGTGAGTATGCCGGCCGTCTTCCCGGACAGGAGGCAGACACGGATATAAAGACCAGCGAGGTCTCAAGGATAAAGAAGATACCAAGACCAAGGATCGAAGCCGTTAAGTCTGAAGCGCCTGAGGATAAGGATCCTGCACCGGAAGAGAAAGATCAGGATAAGGAGATAAAAACCGAAAAGGGCGGACTCACGGTAGAACAGCTTAAGAAGGCTGATCTCGGAATGCTCTCGGATGATGATCTTGCGAAAGGCATTAAAGTGGCGGCTGATGCAGAGGAATACAAGCTCGCATCAAGGCTCAGGGATGAGCTTAAGGGAAGAAAGGAAGGTGAAGGCAATGTCTGACTGGTATATGAATGAAGGAAGAGATAATGACGTTGTTCTTTCCACAAAGGCTTGTATCGTCCGTAATATCAAAGGATATAATTTCATGCCGAGACTGGACGACAAGGATTGCCAGAGCCTGCTTGAGACAGTTGACAATGTGATCGACAAAAGCGTATATGACGGCGGATATGCCACAACCTTTGACAAAATGACGGTCGTAAGACTTACAAGGCTTCAGATCCTGGGCCGCGAAGCAACCCAGATGGCCAATCCGGAAAGAAAGGCATTCTACTATAACGAAGACGCAAGCCTTTCCGTTGCTGTCGGATCCGGCGAGCATCTTACTGTAAAAGCCATGGCGCCGGGGCATGATATCAGCGTATACAAAAAGGCTGAGAAGGCTGCAACAGAGCTCGAGAGCAAGCTTGATATTGCTTTCAGCGAGAACTACGGATTCCTGACATCCAATGTCAGACTTGCGGGTACGGGCCTTAAGATCCTTTATACGGTTTCCCTGCCTGCGATCACGAAGACAGAAGGCGGTATCGCCGCTCTGACACAGCGTGTCGGGCAATACGAATGGAGCATCTATCCGTTTTCCGAAAGGGGCGAGATCGCGGACTCCGATGTCTACATAATCTCAAGCGTCAATACCCAGGGTGTCACAGAGGATGAGGTCCTCAGAAGAGGCGAGATGCTCATATCTGATGTCATCAAAGCCGAAAGGGCATGCAGGGAAGAGATCGCGACCAAGAAAAAAGACCAGTCGGAGGATATATACGGAAGATCCTACGGCACATTGAGATATGCGGGAATGATATCCAGGAGCGAGGCTCTTCAGGCATTGAGCTGGATCAGACTGTTCCGCGATTATGATGATTCCGGAGAGATAGATGTATCCTGCAACGCATTGAACAAGCTTACGATGGATATTTTATGGGAGCCTGCTCCGCCGACAAGAAAGAGCGGCCAGAGCGTTTCTTCCATGAGAGCCAGAGCAAACTTAATTAGAAAGATCTTGAAGGGGGATAAGTGATATGAGCATGAGAATAACCGAAGATACTGCCAAGGTCCTTGCTGTATCGAGTCTGATAGCGGAAGAGAAAAACACGACATTGATCCGTGATACGATACTTTTCGCGGCATTGTGTGTAACTGATACACCCGCAAGGGAGATATTGAATGAGAACGTTCCGGATCTGTCGCTTGTAACGGCGCGTCTGGGCGTGGAAGGCGATTATGAACTTGACGACGCGGCGCTTAAGCTGCTTGCGGACAGGGCTTTCTCGAGACTTCGGATAGATGCCAGAAGGATCTTCGCGAATGCTTCCGAGCTTTCAAGAAGAACGGGCTTCAAGGGCGCTGTCAATCCGGAGCATCTGCTGTTTGTCATCATGTCTCGGAACGTATCCAATCATCCGGAGATATTCAGCTGTCTTGAAGCGGCAGGATGCGATCTCGAAGGCATAAGAAGCTCGATAATAAACATCTTTAATGAACAGGCTGAAAGCGCAAGGGAAGAGGGACGCTCTTTACCCGGGAGCGGTGATGACGATGACGGCGAATCCGGCGAAGCTCCGGCACCCGGCCGCAAACCCGTTAAGAAGACGGGAGGAAAACCTGGCCGCAAGACTCTTGATAAATACGGCAAGAACCTGACCGAGCTTGCAAAACAGGGAAAGATCGATCCCGTTATCGGACGTGAAGAGGAGATCTCCCGTGTCATGCAGATCCTCATCCGCCGCACCAAGAACAACCCCTGTCTCGTAGGTGACCCTGGTGTCGGTAAGACGGCTATTGCAGAAGGTCTTGCTCTGAAGATCGCGGAGAATAACGTTCCTGATGTAATCAAGGGCAAGATCGTCTACAGCATGGAGATGGGTTCGATGGTTGCCGGCTCAAAGTACAGGGGAGAATTTGAGGAGCGTATCAAGAATATGCTCGATGAAGCGGTCTCCGATCCGAATATCATACTGTTTATAGATGAGATCCACACTCTTGTCGGCGCAGGTGAATCACAGGGAGGTTCGATGGATGCCGCGAATATCATGAAGCCTCTTCTTACAAAGAACGAACTTCAGATAATCGGTGCCACGACGCTTGACGAATATTCCAAGTTCATCGAAAAGGATCACGCTCTTGAGAGAAGATTCCAGAAAGTCCTTATTGAAGAACCTTCGATAGAGGATGCCATCGCGATCATGAAGGGTCTCCGCAGCAAGTATGAAGAGCATCACAAGATATATATTCCCGACGATGTTCTCGAGCAGTCTGTAAGACTCTCGGCAAGATATGTCTCCGACAGATTCCTGCCCGACAAGGCCATTGACCTCGTCGATGAGGCGGCAGCCGCCAAACGTATAAACTATGCTGATTCAAAGGTAAAGAATGAGCTTGAGATAAAGATCAGTGAGATCGGTGAGAAAAAGAAAGCCGCAGTTGACAGCCAGGACTTTGAAGCTGCACAGACGCTTAAGGAGGAAGAGGAGAAGCTTAAGGAAAGGCTCTCCCTGCTTCAGGATAAGGTCAAGCCCGATGCGGACGGCTACACCGGAACCCTTACGGTTGATGATGTTGCGGTAGTCCTTGCAAAGTGGACGGGAATCCCCGTAACCAAGATCACCGAATCCGATGCGGATAAACTTAAGAATCTTGAGTCTGAGCTCGCGAAAAGAGTTGTCGGCCAGGACGAGGCAGTTCATGCGATCGCCAAGGCCATCCGCCGCGGAAGACTGGGCCTTAAGGACGAGAAGAGACCTTCGGGAACCTTCATTTTCCTTGGAACCACCGGTGTCGGTAAGACAGAACTCGCAAAAGCCCTTGCCGAGGTCATGTTCGGCAATGAGACTTCTCTCGTCAGGATCGATATGTCCGAATACATGGAGAAGCACGATGTCTCAAGACTTATCGGCGCGCCTCCGGGATATATCGGTTACGATGAAGGCGGCCAGCTCACCGAGGCTGTAAGAAGACATCCTTATTCGGTAGTCCTTTTCGATGAGATCGAGAAGGCGCATCCCGAGATATTCAATACGATGCTCCAGGTTCTGGACGACGGACGTCTTACCGACGGCCACGGCAGGACTGTCGATTTCAGGAATACGATCATAATCATGACCTCCAATATCGGCGCGAGGATGCTGACAGGCGCGGAAGGCCGCAAGATCGGCTTTGCAATGGCTGATGACAGCGATTCTGACGAGCTTTCCAGAGAAGGACTTTACGGCGGCAAATCGTATGATGAAGCCAAAAAGGTCGTTATCGACGAGCTCAAGAAGACATTCACGCCTGAATTCGTCAACCGTGTTGATGACATTATCTTCTTCCGTATGCTCGGCAAGGACTCCCTCATCAAGATAGTCGATATCCTTATGAAGCAGGTTGGCAAGAGGATCAGGGATCTCGGCATGGAGATCGAACTTACGGAGAGCGCCAAGGAACTCCTCGCCAAAAAGGGCTACGATCCCCAGTATGGCGCAAGGCCGCTCAGAAGAGTTATCACATCCATGGTCGAGGACCGTTTCTCTGAGGCTATGCTCGACGGTATAGTAAAGCCCGGACATCTGGCTGTCATAGATGCTGTTGAGACAACTGATCCTGAAGCGATCCTCGCCCAGGGCAGCGCTGCCGAAGACGGCAAGGTGATCGTCATCAGGGACGGAGGCGAACTGGAAAAATCAAGTGATCCTGTTATTTCGTAAACGGCAGGAAGTACTTGAAGAAATGTTGTATAATACTCGCGCTATCAGATAAAGTCAGGATTATTACGGAGTAGATAAATGCAGGAAAAACCCAGCAATGCGGCTTCCCGTTCTAAAGCGCCGCGCGATTATGACATAGGTTGTGTGCCGAGCAAATTCTGGTTTGGATTTGTAGGTTCCCGCATTATTGTGCCTCTGGTATGCGCATATACGCATATCAAGGTCAAGCCTGACATGGAGTTTGTTAAGCACGAAGGGCCGATCATAGTTATCTCGAATCACGAGTCCTATCTCGACCCTATGGTCACAAACAGGCTTACCAAGGCAAGACCTGCCAATTTCGTAACGGGCGAGTTCGTTTTCAGGGCACCCGCATGGGGTCACTGGTTCAAGCTCGGAGGAGCGATCCCGAAGAAACAGTTCGTTGTCGATACCGCAGCCGTAAAGGCAATGATGCGCGTTATGAAGCGTAACGGTGTCATCATCGTATATCCTGAGGCAACGAGGCACGTCGACGGCAAATCCATAGAGTTTGATGACGGTGTCGCAAGACTTGCGAAGAAGGCGGGTGCATCGATCTATATCGCCCACATCCACGGCGCTTATTTGGCATGGCCGAGATGGTCAAAATCCGGAATGCGCAAGGGAAGGATCAGTGCCGAATTCGTAAAGAAGATCTATTCTGATGAGGTAAAGGCTTTGTCGGTCGAAGAACTGCAGCAGCAGATCCTCGACGGTGTCAACTATAACGAGAACGACTGGATCCGCGAGAACCCCAGGACCTACAAGAGCAGGAAGCTCGCGGCAGGTCTTCAGAACATCGCTTACGCGTGCCCGAAGTGCGGTTCAGAGTATACGATGCAGTACATGGATTCCGGCAAGCACGATATGATCCAGTGCTCAAACTGCGGAAATGCCGCAAGGTATCTCCCGACCGGCCTGATCGAAAAGGCCGATCCCCAGTGTGTCGTCTTTGACGATCTCCACAAGTGGACCGAGTGGGAAAGAGGCCTTATATCCGACCAGCTAAAGGCAGGCGGCTTCAAGATGGAGATGAACGCGGATCTTTTCAAGGTCTATGACAGATTCACCTTCGCGAAAACAGGCAAGGGCCGCATCACCATTACTGATAAGGATATCACTTATGTCGGAACGGACTGTCCCGCGGAAGAGGGCATTCCATACAAGAAGGGCAAGCCTATAAGAAAATACAAAGACAGAAAGCTCGATCCCAACGCGCCGTTCGAGACCAAGGTCTTCGAGATCGATACCATGAGAGGTCTCGTTGCGTCTTACGGAAAACATTTCGAGATCTACGACAAGGACGGAGAGCTTTACAGATTCTACGTTGACGGACAGAAGGTCTTTAAGGTTCACGAGATAGTAACGCTTTTGGGAAAGAAATAATTTTCACTAGCGCGGATAAGTTAAAAAAACAGACGGGTTTGGCAGATAAAACGCCAAACTCGCCTTTTTTATTACTTTTATATGACCGTCTAAGATAGTATAATCTTCAAGTCAGTAAATAAGAGGCGCCGTCAAAAGCGCTTCCCAAAACACAAAATATGAATCAGGAGTGTGACAATCCATGGCAATGTATGACAAGAAAAGCGTCGAAGATTTAAACGTAGCCGGCAAGAGAGTTATTGTCCGCGTTGACTTTAACGTACCGCTCGACAAGGAAACAGGCACAAAGATCACAGATGACAAGCGTATCAAGGGAGCTCTCCCTACGATCAAGTACCTCGTAGACAACAAGGCAAAGGTTATCCTCGTATCACACCTCGGACGTCCGAAGAACGGTCCTGAGGCTAAGTTCTCAATGAAGCCCGCAGCAGACCGTCTTGCTGAGCTTCTCGGCCAGCCCGTTACATTAGCTGCTGACGTTATCGGCGAAGATGCTAAGGCTAAGGCTGCAGCTCTTCAGGATGGCGAAGTTCTCATGCTCGAGAACGTCCGTTTCCACAAGGAAGAGACAAAGAACGATCCTAAGTTCGCAGCAGAGCTCGCTTCCATGGCTGACCTCTACGTTAACGACGCATTCGGTACAGCTCACCGTGCTCATGCTTCAACAGCTGGTCTTGCAAACTTCCTTCCTTCCGCTTGCGGTTACTTGATCAAGAAGGAAATAGATTTCATCGGTGGTGC
>JAEEGL016703425.1_pt1 | contig 16576 bp, 16 predicted proteins | sample 9134231 | NCBI WGS metagenome assembly JAEEGL01 (sample SAMN16246548, study PRJNA631951) | gut metagenome | biome: gut microbiome; feature: rumen; material: fiber-attached | host: Bos | place: Iran: Karaj | collected 2018-10 | reverse complement strand
AGGCCCGGAGCGGACGCCACCACGCGCACGGGCTTAACGATCGAGCGCACGCGCGAATCGGGCGTCTCGGCGGGCGCGCCCGCCTGCGCCACGGCCGCGGCGACTCCCGCCGCGGCGATGAAGAATGTCTTTGCTCTCATGGCGGACAGTATAGCACATTCCGCCGGCAAACGCCACAGGCCGCGCTAACTTCGCTCACTTCTCGGCGTATGCGCCGAGGAAGGCGAAGCGCTCGATCTCCGGATCCTGCGAAAGCTCCGACAGCAGCGCGAGTATCGCGGGGTCGCTGGGCGACGCCTCGAAGTCGAAAATGAACCTGAACTCGAAGTCGGTGCCGGGAATCGGCCTAGACTCGAGCTTTGTGAGGTTCACGCCTATCGAGGCGAACTTCAGGATGACCGTGTTCAGGGCGCCGGGGCGATGCGGCAGGCGCATGGTGACGGTGAACTTCCTCGCGTCCGGCCAAATCTCCGGGTCCTTGGAGATGCACACGAAGCGCGTGTAGTTGTACGCCGCGTCCATGATGTCGTCCTTGATCACGTCGAGTCCGTAGAGCTCGGCGCAGGCCCGCGACGCCACCACGGCGAGGTCGCGCCGCCCGCTCTCGGCGAGCTCCTTGGCGGCGACGGCGGTGTTCGGCCCGGGCGTGGCCTTGACCTTCGGCAGCGAGCGCAGGAAGGCTCGGCACTGGGCGAGCGCGTGCGGATGGCTCGTTATCTCCCGCACGTCCTCCAGGCGCGCGCCGCGCGCGCCGAGCAGCACGTGGTCCACCTTCAGGCGCAGCGCGCGCACGATGTGGAAGCGCTGACGCTCCATGAGGTCATAGACGGCGGTGACGGAGCCCGCCGCCGAGTTCTCGACCGGCAGTATCCCGTATGCGCAGAACCCCTTCTCCACGGCCTCGAACACCTTCTCGAACGACGTGAAGTAGAGAATCGTCGGCAGCGGGAAGAGGAGCGACGCCGCCTGCTGGGCGTACGAGCCCTCGGCGCCGGCGCACGCCACAACGGCGCGCTCCGGGAAGCGCTCGCGCCCCTCGGCCGCCTCGCGCATCGTCTTCACGAGGCCGCTCTCGCCGTTCAGGAGGGCGCGCTGGCGCGCCTTCGATATGCCGAAGAGAGTCGAGAAGAAGAGGCGCGCGCCGTAGGCGTACTCCTCGCCCACCTCCTGCGAGACGCGCGAGAGTATGTCGCGCTCGCGCGCCGGGTCGGTGACCGGCGCCCCGCGCTCGTGCTTTGAGGCGGCCACCTCGCCAACCACCTCGAGGCGGCGGCGGAAAAGCCTCACGAGCTCGCTGTCTATCGCGTCGATCTCGGCGCGGATGTTCCGAAGGTCCTTCACAGCGCTGCCCTTATCCTGCGGATCTTCTCCATCGTCTCTGCGAACGCCGCTGGGGTCTGGCTCTGCGCTCCGTCGCAGAGGGCATGGGCGGGGTCGTTGTGGACCTCGATCATCAGGGCGTCCGCGCCGATGGCGGCGGCGGCCATGCTGACGGACTCCACCATGTAGGCATGCCCCGTCGCGTGCGAGGGGTCCACCATCACCGGGAGGTGCGAGAGTCGGTGAAGCAGCGGCACCACGCCGAGGTCGAGCGTGTTCCTGAGCGCGGTCTCGAACGTCCTGATGCCGCGCTCGCAGAGTATCACGTTCGGGTTGCCGCTCGCCATCACGTACTCTGCGCTCATGAGGAGCTCCTGCACGCTGGCGGACATCCCGCGCTTGAGAAGTATGGGCTTCTTCGAGTGGGCCCCCACCTCCTTGAGGAGGTTGAAGTTCTGCATGTTCCTCGCGCCGATCTGGATCACGTCAACGTCGTTGAAGAGATCGATGTCCTTGAAGTCCATCAGCTCCGTGACGACGGGGAGGCCCGTCTCGCGCTTCGCCGCGGCGAGCATGCGCAGCCCCTCCGCGCCAAGGCCCTGGAAGGCGTAGGGCGACGTGCGCGGCTTGAACGCGCCGCCCCTGAGCAGGTCGGCGCCGGCGGCCTTCACGGCCTTCGCGATTCCGATCACCTGCTCCTCGCTCTCGACGCTGCATGGGCCGGCGACGACGGCGAAGCTGCCGCCGCCGATCTTCACGCCGCCCGCATCGACCACCGTGTCCTCGGGCTTGAACTTCCTGTTCGCCTCCTTGTACGGCTCCTGCACGCGCTGCACGCTCTCGACCACGTCGAGGGCCTCGATGAGGCCGGGGTCGAGATGCGCCACGTCGCCGACGCAGCCGATAATCGTCTGCAGCGAGCCCGTGGAGACGTGCGGGGTTATGTTCCTCGCTACCAGGAGGGACTTAAGGTTCTCCACCTGCGCCGGATCGGCGTTTCTCTTGATTACTATTATCATCTTTCACTACCTTGCTTTTTCTTGCCCCCCCTGAAACCAAACAGCCCCGCCCGAATCCGGAGCGGGGCTGCCACTGCGGCACGAGCCGGATACGTCAGAAGCCGAGCGGCGCGCCGAAGACGGCCTTGCCGGACGTCTTCGTGCCCTTCGCGAAGCCGCGCCACGGCCTGCCCGGGAGGCACCACTCGTTGTCTCCGCACGAAGGCATCGCCACGTCGCCGGAGTTCTCGAAGTCGGTCGCGCGCGGCAGACACTCCATGTTGTAGAAGCGGCTGTTCTCGTCCGAGAGAATCGACGCCATGGAGACGATCTGGCCCGTGTAGCAGGAGATGCGGCCGATGATGGCGCAGGCGGTGGACATCGCCACCTGCTCGCCCTCGTTGAAGTAGGGGCCGGTCTTCATGATGGAGCGCAGCAGGTCCCAGTGCTCGATCGTGGTGGGGCTGCCCTCCTTGAAGTCGCCGGAAAGCTCGAGCTTCTTGTTGTTGCCGAGCATGCGCACGGCGTGTCCGGCGGAGATCACGGAGTCCTTGGTACGGAACACCTCGCCCACGCCGCCGCCCGTGCAGCCGTCAATCTGGCGGCACATGGAGTGGATGTGCACTCCCTCGCCGTAGTCGAAGTCGATGCTGAAGAAGTCGTACTGGTTGCCCGAGAAGCGGCGCATGCGCGCGCCGAAGCCGAGCGCGCTCTTCGGGTAGCGGCCGATGTACCAGTTCGCGATGTCGATGTTGTGGACGTGCTGCTCGCAGATGTGGTCGCCGGAAAGCTCGGTGAAGTTGAGCCAGTTGTTGCACAGATATGCCGCGTTGCTCATGCCCTCGGAGCGGGTGCGCACCCACGGCACGGCGCCGTTCCAATATACGTTGCCGCCGATGATCGGGCTGACAACGCCCTTCTGTAGCGCGTCGGCGATCAGACGATAGCCGCGCGAGTGGCGGCGCTGCGTGCCGGCGACGATCGTGAGGCCCTTCTCGCGGGCGAGCGTCGAGGCGGCGATCATGAGGCGCACGCCCGGCCCGTCAACGGCAACGCCCTTCTCGGCGAACACGTGCTTGCCGGCCTTGACGGCCGCCATCGTGTGGACGGGGCGGAACGCGAGGGGCGTGGTGAGTATCACGATCTCGGCGTCGCTCTCCATCACCTTCTTGTAGCCGTTCGCGCCGCCAAAGGCCATCTTCGCGTCGAAGCCGTACGCCTGCGCGACCTTCTGCGCCTTCTCGACGAAGAAGTCGGCCGCGGCCACGACCTTGATCTCGACGTTGCAGCCCTCTTCGCGGAGGAGCTTCGCGGCGGAGTGGATGTCCTTGAGCGCGCCGTTGCCGCGGCCGCCGCATCCCACGATTCCAACCTTGAACACGCGCGGCGCGCCCGCCGCCCTGACGATTGCAGGCGCGCTCACCGCAGCGGCGGCGCCAACCTTGATGAAGTCTCTACGATTCATTTGTTTTTCCTTTTATACTTTACACTTTTCACTTAACACTTTCAACTTTCAACTCTTCACCCTACTCCTCACTCTTCACGCCTGCGCCCACTGCTCGCGCAGCATGGCGGCCATGCGCAGAAGGATGGCCTTCTTCTGTGCGTTGTCGGGCCAGATGGGCTTGTTCTTCTCGTTGCGCCCGATCTCCTTGAAGCCGGCCTCCACGGAGACTGCCCCGCGGTAGCCGATGAACTTGAGGCCCTTGAACCCATCGACGTAGTTGTCGGCCGCGCCGTCGGTGCCGGGTATCTTGCGCGTGGCGAGCGAAGCGATGTGCACGTGCGTGAGCAGCGGACCCGCCGCGACGAACGCCGCGAAGAAGTTCGGCTCCTCCCAGCGCATGTGCCAGAAATCGCCCATCACCGTGCAGCCCCTGCCGATCTCCTGCGCCATCTTCGCGCCGTCGGCCACCTGGCGGAGGAACGGGGTCTCGCCCCTGCGGAGCGGCTCCAGCACGATGGACGTGCCGCACGAGGCGGCCTTCTCGGCGAGACGCCTGCCGGTGTTCTCCACGAAGTCGGCGCGCAGCTCCTTGAGGCCGACCTCCGGTCTACCGCGGGCTGGGCAGATGATGAGGCCAACGCTCTTCATCTCGCCGAGGATTTCAAGAACGGGCATGAACTTCTCCACCTCGGCGTCGTTCTTCTTCTTGTCGGCATAGTCGAACCTAGACGGACCGCACGCCGTCGCGAGCATGAGGCCGCGCTTCTTCGCGCCCTCTGCCACCTTGAGGCCCCTGTCGCGCAGCCAGCCGAGGCCGCTCGGCGTCTCGACGGCCTGGAAGCCGTTCTCCGAGAGGAAGTCGAGCTTTGCGTTCACGTCGTCCACAGTGGGTATGCCGCCCCACTGAAGGCACAGGTTGAACTGGGCGGGCTGCTTCGGCGGCGTCAGCCTGGGAAGGCCAGCGCAGCCGCATCCGCTCCCGCACTCTGCGGCGGAGGCGGGCACGGCGGCCGCAAGGCCGGCCATCGCGCCCCCGGCGAGAAATTCACGTCTATTCATCAATTGCTCCTTTGGCGTTTCGATGGCCCTTTATTTTAGCGAAAAATAACGTGATTCGCAAGGACAAAATCACCCCGGTCGGTGTCGATTTTTGATTGAAACGGCTGAAAAGGTCTGATATACTCAATTCCCATGGAAACAAAAGTGGAAAACGTGCCTCAGGTCACTCTTGGCGAGGCAAAGAGCATCATCTCGGCGCTGGCCGCCACGCAGAGCGTCCTTCTGCTGTCGTCGCCCGGCGTCGGAAAGTCGGCGATCGTCCGCCAGGCCGCCGACGAGGCCGGGCTTGAATGCCGGTCGCTGCTAGGCACGCAGATCGCGCCGGAGGACGTGAGCGGAATCCCGCGCATCGTCGGCGAGCGCTCCGTGTTCTGCCCGCCCCGCGTGCTCCTTCCGGAGGACGCCGCCGCGAAGCCCTTCTGCCTCTTCCTCGACGAGCTTCCGGCCTGCACGCCCGACATACAGAAGGCGTTCTACTCGCTTCTGCTGGAACGGCGCGTCGGCGAGTATCCGCTGCCGCCCGGCACATGGGTGGTGGCCGCCGGGAACCGGGCCGAGGACCGCTCGCTCGTGCGCAGCCTCTCGGCGGCGCTCGTGAACCGCGTGACGATCCTCAACGTGAAGGTGAGCGTCGCGGAGTGGCTCGAGTGGGCGCGCGGCGCAGGCGTTCGCCACGACGTGATCTCGTTCATCATCTACGCGCCGTACTCGCTGCAGCGCAAGGTCCCGGCGACGCCGGCCCCGTTCTCCACGCCGCGCGCGTGGGAGAGCCTCTCGAAGTCGCTCGACTGCCTGGACCGCGCCGGCGCACTCACCCCGGCGGCGCGGAAGGCCCTCGCGTTCGGGACGGTCTCGCCCGAGGACGCCGCCACGTTCTGCGTCATGTGCGAATACAGGCTCGAGTCGCTGAAGCCGTGGTACGAGTACATCCGCGACCCGACGCTGGTTCCCGAAGGGACGGAGGGCGACGCCCTCGCCGCCAAGTTCTTCGTGCTGGACACGATCCGCCGCGCGGTCGCCGTCGGCCGCTTCGCGGACCTTGACGCCTCCTGCAGGCCGACTCCGGAGCAGGTCAACCTGTTCCTCGCCCACCTGCGCAAGGAAGACCGCGTCGTGCTGATCCTCGACCTGGTGGATCAGTGGGCGAAGCTCGGCGCGGACGCCGCGCTCGTCGAGACGTACAACGACCTCAAGAGGACAATGTCTTGACCGAAGAAGCCGCAGCGTTCAAGCTGGAGACGGCGCTCTCGATGGCCGCCACGCTGTTCCCCAACGCCGCCCAGATCCTCGCCATGATGGACGTGCGCCTCGACGCGCGCGCGCAGACCGCCGCCGTCACCTCCTCGGGCAGAATGCTAGTGTCGCCGACGTTCCTCGACACGCTCACCGTGCAGCAGACGGTGTTCGTCGTCGCACACGAGCTCCACCACGTCATGTACGGCGTCTTCGACCGCTTCGACTCCAACACCTCCCCGCGCCGCCGCTGGCTGGTGAACATCGCCCACGACTTCATCGTGAACGACATGCTGGAGAAGAAGTTCGAGGCGGACGCGTTCAAGGCCCGGGCCGGCAAGGTGCTCGCCAGCGGCGACCGTGCGTCCAAAAGCCAGTACATTCCGTCGGAGGGGCTGTTCTGGACGGACTACGCAAAATCCTACAGGAAGATAGTCGGCCACGAACAGCCGCCGCTCGACACGTTCACCCTCGAATCCCTCGTGCTGGAGCTGGAGCGCATCAGCAGCGAACTGCCCGCCGGCAATCCGCTCGACAGACTCGCCCGGAAGGAGAATCCCACGGACCAGCCATGGGGCCAGGAGCTGGGCGGCCTTCTGGACGGACTGAAGGCAACGATGGACGAAGAAGCGGCGGAGAAGGAAGAGCAGCAAGAGGATGAGACGTCCAACGGAGACGGCGGCGACCACGACCTGTCGGACATTCTCGGCAGACTTCCAGAACTCCTCACGGAATCAGAGGAGGCGGAGCTCTTCCCGGAAGAGACGGCGGTCGAGCGCAGCTCCTGCCGAGAGAAGATCAAGGCGGCGCGAGAACTCGCCACGGCGCGAAGCGCAATCGACCGCACCGTGAACGCAGGGCATGACATGAAGCCAGGAGACGGCGACGCGGTGGTCCACGCGCTGGAGGGGCAGTGGAGCACTCCATGGGAGCGGGCGCTTCAGAAGTGGCTGGACGACACCACGCCTCCCGTCCGGACATGGGCCAAGGCGTCGCGCCGCGCAGGCGACCGCGCGGACGTGGTCCTGCCCGGCCGCGTCAACGACGGCCACATTCTCTACATCGTGGTTGACACCAGCGGCTCCATGGAAGACACCCTCCCAGCGGTCTTCGGCATGATCCAGTCCTTCGGCAGAAACAACGGCGTCCACGCCGTGCGCATCGTCCAGTGCGACGCGGAGGTGACCGCCGACGACATCGTTGACATCGACGATCTCGCGGACTTCAACGTCAAGGGATTCGGCGGATCCGACATGTCGCCCGGACTGCTGCGCCTCGCCGACGACCCGAGCGTCGAGGCGGCGATCGTCCTCACGGACGGCGGCATCGACTACCCGCCGAAGGACAAGATTCCGTTCGAAGTCCTCTGGTGCGTCTTCGACTGGACGGGCGATCTTTCGTGGTTCACGCCCGACTACGGCGAAGTGATAGCCATCCCGGCCGACCAGTTTTCCAATAACTGAGGGCGCAGTCAATGAAGATTATCCAGCAGCTAGCCACATGGCTTCTGAAGAACGACCGGATCACCCCGGACGAATACCAGAACGTCCTCACCGCAATCATGGGCGAGATCGGCGACGAGGGAAAGACCCTGCTGGCCAGATCCCGCGTCCTGGAGAGGGCGCAGCACGCGGCAGAGGACTCCTTCGAGACGTGGTGGGATCTCCGGGGCGCAGGCGAACGCGCCCACGTCAGGGCGACGCACCGCAAAGGCGGGCGGAGACCCTCCCAGGACGCCACGCCCGTCAGGGTCTGGGATCTCGACCCCCAGATCGCGGACATGCTTCTGCCCGCCGGCGCCGCAATCGACGCCTTCCCCCTTGCCAGGCTTCTGCTCGCCGTTGACGGCGCATGCGGCAACCACCGCACGGCGGACTGGACGGGATTCGCCGCCGCCGTTGACTCGCTCTACAAGACCGACGCAGAGAAGCTGCACGACGCCCTTCTCGCCACGATGAAGGCTCAGGGCATCGCGATTGGACAGATTCTGTCCGACGCGGAGATGGGCTCGACGCTGTTCCCCGAAGGCTTCCTCTCGAAGCTGGACGGCGAATCGGTCGTCGCGCTGCGCAAGCGCATAGACGGCGACGAAACCTCGTTCGCCATGAACAAGGAAGACTGGATTCTGAAATACCCGTCCTTCAACGTCCTCAACGAGGCCTGCCTTGTGCGCAACCGGATTCGCCGCATCTACCGCCTCTGGGTTAAGTCCTTCGCGGAATGGGACCGCTATGGCGTCTCCAACGGCGGCACGCCATGCATCTGCCTTCCGTTCGGGAGGACGCTTGTCCATGTTCCGGCAGCGATCTGGTGGAGGCTTAAAGATCCGGGTGTCCCGCAGACCGGCTCGCTCCGCGGAATAGTCGCATTCCCGGACGGATACCCGAACCTGCCTGCGTTCCTCAACATCCTGATCGATGGCAAGGCCGTGGTCCTGCACGATTCAAAATGCGTTGATCCGCCAGAGCCGCCGTGCGAGTTTGGATGGATCAGGAAAGACGGCCTCGACCAGCTTCCGGAGCAGGTTCAGCTCGTTCTGCCGATTGTGCGGCAGAACGAGCGGGTGCCGGTAATCTCATGGCCCGAGGCTCCTGAGACGTTCTACTGGCATCCTAGCGACTGGCTAAGCGCCATGGCGGAAAACCGTCCTCTTTCCAACGGCGTCCATCCGGACGACGCATGCCCGTGGCGCGTCGTTAAAATGTATCCGCCGTATGGAGTATACTGGGTCATTCTGCTCTACAGCCGCACGGACGCCGAGTACGACGTTCCTTGGGACCTTCTAGACACGAAAGGCATCCCCAGAAAATACTGGTTACAGCTTCTCTCCGTTCGCCCAAAGTTCGCCCAATACGCCCCATGGAAAGATTTCAACGCGGACGAGCTTGTATCCCTCTTTTCCAAGCAGCCCATTCTGCGGGAGCTTTGCGACATCAACTCCATAAGCCGATATACGCTGTCATCGGTTTTTTTGACCTGCCCGGACTGCGTCGAATCCTGCCTAAGGCATCTGACCAATGGGATGTCATGGGCGTACTACCTCAGCAGACATCCAGAATGGGCCGAGTACTGTCCGTGGCAAAAACTCTCCGACACAAGCTGGAGCCTCCTTCTCCAGGAGCATCCTGAATACGCCGACCGCTGCGACATGGGGAAACTGGGCGGCTGGTCGTGGAGCGAGATTCTCAGAAAGCAGCCACAGTTTGCAGACAGATGCGACTGGGAAAAACTGGACAAATGGGGGTGGGTCGGACTTCTTCAAGTGCAGCCGCAGTTCGCCGACCACTGCGCATGGGAGAAACTGACCGAGGACGCATGGAGCATGCTCCTCCAGGTGCAGCCGCAGTTCGCAGACAAGTGCGACTGGAGCAAGCTGTCGCAGAAGGAGAAAGACGCGATCGTCAGAAGATGCCCGCAGCTATCCGCATACGCCGGCGATAAAGAAGCGTCTTAAGCATTCCGCCTGAACGGCCATTGCGGACGACGGCGCCGTCCGAGACGAGAATCAGCAGGTGCGAGCCGTCGTCGAGAACGGGGCCACGGCTCATTCCCTCGAACATCGCACTGCCGGTGTCGGCCGTGTACAGAAGCCGCTTGCCCACCGGCGCGAAGTCAGCCTCGTCGAGCGAGCGTCTGCCGCGGACGTCGGTGGCGCACATGACGTCGGCGAGGTACACGCGCGCGATGTACGAGCGCTCGCCCTCGCCCTTCTTCTCGCGCTCAAGGACGAGAAGAGCGCCGTCGGGCATCACGCAGAGCGACGACACGCCGTTCCGCGCGCGCCCGCGCACCTTGAGGCCGCCCGGCGTCTCCGGACGATACGCCCACTGCCCCGAAACGTGCCATTCGCCTTCGGCCGTCGATCGCGAGAAGCGCGTGAGGCGCAGAAACTCGCTCGGCCCCACGGACGCGCCGTCGTCCGCCGGCAGCTCGTTCTCGTTGCACGTCCACATGTCAAGGCCGTCGGGCGACATCTCAAGCGCCTCAAGGCCGCGGTTCCTTCGCACGCGGCGGAACTCGGGCGGCAGCTTCAACTCCATTCCCAGCCCCTTGCCCGGAATGTATTCGACGATCCGCGGCCCCTTCTCGTCGCTCACCCAGATGCTTCCCCTCAGCGGATCCCACGCCGCGCCTTCTAGGTCTCTTGCGCCCGGCACCTTGAATCGCCGCATGATCTTGGGCCTCCTTCCCTGGCCATTCGAGTCGGGCTCCAGCAGAACGCCCGCCGAACGGTCAACAGGCAGGGAAAGCTCAAGCAGCTCGCCGTCGCGGTCGCGCACCGACCAATACGCGTCGCCGCCCGCCCAGGAGAGTCCGCCCATGTCGATCGGCATGTCCTCGCAGAAGAATTCCCCGGTGTTCTCGACCGACGGCAAGCCCTTCTGCGCGGCGCCCTCTTCGTGTCTGCGCGCCACCTCGGCGAAGTCCTTCGCGAACATCTTCGAAAACGCCTTCGCGCCGTCCCTGTTGAGGTGGTTGCAGTCGTGCCAGAGCTCGTCGGGGAGGTCTGCTCCAAGGTAGTCGAGCCAGACGACGTCCAGCCTGCGCGCGACGGTCTGCACGGCAGCGCGGAACGCGGCGAGTCGCGAAGGATCCATCTCGCGGCGCAGCGCGGCGGAAAGCGGCATGGTGGTCATGACTGGCGTCGCGCCCGCCGCGCGCACGAGGCCTACGCTCTCCGCCAGCACTCCGAACATCGGCAGCGACGGCGTGGCCGGCGCGCGCCTGTTGACGCGGTCGGCCTTCTCCTTCGCGTCCGCAAGCGCCTTCTCCCTGTACTTCGGGTTCAGGAAGCCCTTCTCCTTGTCGGGCGCGAAGGCTCCCGCCATCGAGCTGCGCCATGGCCGCCCGCGGAGAATCGACTTGCGGAACTCGTTGTACTTGCGCGTGCAGACGACGTCGCGCCAGAGCGCGCCGACGGATCCGAAGTCGCGTCTGTTGACCGGCAGATGGTAGAGGTGCAGAAGCGTGTGGACCCGGGCGGCGTTGAGCTCGGAGACGGGTCTTTCGGTGCTGTATCCGATCTTGAGGGGCGACACGTCGAGAAGCACGTACTTGAACCTGCCTCGGTTCGCCACGAGGACGTCCTGGAGGCGCAGGATGTCCTGGTCGCACGTGGTGGCCGCAGTCGAGAAGTTGAAAAGCCCGGGGATGACCGCGGGGTCGAGGGCGTCCTTCGTCTGCGAGTCGCCGCACACCGCAATTGCGGCGTCGGCCGGCGCCGCGAGCGCGCCCGTGTAGCTGCGGTAGTCCGCCGTCACCACGAACGCGGTCCACGCCGCGCCGAGCACGACCGGCAGGCTGAGGAACAGGATGGCGTATGACAAGAACCTCTTCAACTGCGCCTCCTAGAACTGAAAGTAGATGAACGTCTGCGAGCCGGGCGCGTAGAACACGACGAGCCACAGGAGCGCGTAGTACATCGCCCAGCGAGCGACGCGAGGCCGGGGGAGACGCGCGAGGCCGTGCTCGCAGCGGCGGGCCGCCCACTCCACCGCGAACATCGCGGCGGCGCCGATGAGCGCCACGGCGAGCTCGCGCGGCAGGCCGTGAAGGGTGCCGAATGTGCGGGGATTGAACATCGCGCCGTACCAGCGAAGCGCGTCGCTCACGCCGGACGCGCGGAAGAGAGGCCAGCCCAGCATCACGAGCAGGAACGTGCCTGCGATGCGAACGGCCTCGCCGGCGGTTGGCAGAGCGCGCCCTTCGGCCGTGACTCCCAGGCGTCTGCGGTTGCGCCCCGCGAGGAGGAGCGGCAGGAAGAGAATGGCGTGGAACGCGCCCCACAGGACGAACGTCCAGTTCGCGCCGTGCCAGAGTCCGCTCGCCAGGAATATCGCGAACGTGTTGCGCACCTGGCGCCACCTGCCGCACCTGCTGCCGCCGAGCGGGATGTACAGGTAGTCGCGGAACCACGTCGTGAGCGACATGTGCCACCGCCGCCAGAACTCGGCGATGTCGCGCGCGAAGTAGGGATACGCGAAGTTGCGCTTCAGTCCTACGCCGAAGAGGCGCGACACGCCGATGGCGATGTCGGAGTAGCCGGAGAAGTCGCCGTATATCTGGATCGCGAAGAGCAGCGTGGCGAGCCACACGCCGAGGCCGTTCGTCATGGAGGCGTCGTTGAGGAGCATGTCGGCCACGACGGCGCAGTTGTCGGCCACGACGCACTTCTTGAAGAACCCCCACAGCATCTGGCGGCAGCCGTCCACCGCCTTTTCATACGAGAACTCCCTTGGGCGGAGGAACTGCGGCAGAAGGTTCGACGCGCGCTCGATCGGGCCGGCCACGAGCTGCGGGAAGAAGGCGATGAACGCGAAGAAGGCGATTGGGTCGCGCGTGGGGCGCACCTCGCGCCTGTACACGTCTATCGTGTACGAGAGCGCCTGGAACGTGTAGAATGATATGCCGACCGGCAGCACCACGCTGAGCGAAAGGCGAGCGAGCGACTGCGCCCCGGCGAACGAAATGAGATTCATCTGCTGGAGGAGCGCCGCAAGGGAGTCAACGAAGAAGCCGCAGTACTTGAAGTATCCCAGTATGCCGAGGTTCACGAGAAGAGAAATCGCGAGTAGCGCCTTCGACGGGCGGCTCTCCCATCTGCGAAGCTCCACGAGGCCGACGCAGTAGCTCCACGCGCTCGTGAACGCGATGAGAGAGAGGAAGCGCCAGTCCCACCACCCGTAGAAGAGGTAGCTCGTCGCCAGCACCAGCAGATTCTGCAGGCGCAGATGGCGCGAGAGCGCCCAGTACGCCGCGAACACGCACGGCAGAAACAGGAGGAACTCGAACGAATTGAAGAGCATCTGGGGAAAAAGAAAGCGCACCCCGAATACGGGACGCGCCTTCTGTGCAGAATCCGCGTAAGCGGACCGTTACTTGATCTCGACCTTGGCGCCGGCCTTCTCGAGCTGCTCCTTGATCTTGTCGGCCTCCTCCTTGGTGGCGCCTTCCTTGATCGTCTTGGGAGCGCCCTCGACCATGTCCTTGGCGTCCTTGAGGCCCAGGCCCGTGATCGCGCGGACTTCCTTGATGACCGCGATCTTGTTCCCGCCAGCGGCGGCGAGCACCACGTCAAACTCGGTCTTCTCCTCGGCCGGGGCGGCGCCCGCGGCGGGACCGGCGACTGCGACTGCGGCGGCGGCGGAAACGCCCCACGCCTCTTCGAGGGCCTTCACGAGTTCGTTGATTTCGAGAACCGTCTTGCCAGACAGCTCCTTGATGAGTTCTTCGTTCGTCATTGTCTTTGTTCCTTGTTTTACTTGTCAACCCTTGGCGTGTTTCATCCAAGGGAAATTTCCCTGTCAGGCTTCGCCGCCCTCCTTCTTGGCCTTCTCGGAGAGGACGCGCGCAAGGCGGGTCGCCGGCTCCTTGAGAAGCATGAGGAACGTGGCGCGGAGCTCGTTCTTGCCGGGCACCTTGGAGAGCGCCTCGACCATCTTCGCATCGACGATCTTGCCGTCGTAGTCGGCGCCCTTGACGCTTGCCTTGCCGTCGGAGCCCTCCACGAACTTCATGATCGCCTTGGCGACGGCGGTGGGCTCGCCCTTGCCGGTCACGATGGCCGTGGGGCCCTGGAGCATCGCCTGCACGTCGGCGGGCCAGCCCTTGACCTCGGCGACCTTCGCGAGGAAGGTGTTCTTCACGACGAGAAGCCGCGAATCGCAGGCGCGCAGCTCGGCGCGGAGGGCGCCGATCCTTACGACGTCAACGCCGCCGTAGTTGATGATGAAGCAGTAGTCGGACGACTTGACGCGGTCCGTCACTTCGTTGAGGATTGCAACCTTTTCGATTCTCATGGTTCAAGTCTCCTTATTCGGCCGCCAGCTGGCAGGGGACGCCGATGCCCATCGTGGAAGAGAGCGTGAGCGTCTTGATGAACGCGCCCTTCACGGAGGCGGGGCGGGCGGAGCGGACGGCGTCGATGACGGCCTTGACGTTCTCGGCGAGCTTGTCGGCGTCGAACGAGAGCTTGCCGGCGATCACGCAGCAGTTGCCCGTCTTGTCCATGCGGAAATCGACCTTGCCGGCCTTGACCTCCTTGACGGCGGTGGCGGGGTCGTCGGTCACGGTGCCCGTCTTCGGGTTGGGCATGAGGCCGCGGGGGCCGAGGATTCTGGCGCACTTGCGCACGCTCTTCATGGCCTCGGTGGTAGCGATCGCGGCGTCGAAGTCCGTCCAGCTCTCCTTCAGGATCTTGTCGATCAGGTCGTCGAGGCCGACGACGTCGGCGCCGGCGGCGCGAGCCTCCTCGGCGTGGTCGCCGCCCGCGAAGACGACGACCTTGACCTTCTTGCCGGATCCGGCGGGAAGCTTCACCGTGCCGCGCACGGGGGTGTCGGTCTTGGAGGCGTCGGCGCCGAGGCGCATGCAGACGTCGAGCGTCTCGTCGAACTTCCGGGAGCCGGGATGCTCCTTGATGAACTTGATTGCCTCTTCGATCGAGACGGGCTTCTTCGGCGCCGCCTTGAGCGTGTTCATGTATCTCTTGCTGTGCTTTGCCATGTCAACGCTCCTTTCAGTCCACGACGTCGATGCCCATGTTGCGGGCGGTGCCGGCGATCATGCGCATTGCCGCCTCGACGTCGGTGGTGTTGAGGTCGGCCTTTTTCATCTCCACGATCTTCTGGAGCTGGGCCCTCGTCACCTTTCCGACCTTGTTCTTGTTGGGCACGCCGGAGCCCTTGGCGAGACCGGCCTCCTTCTTGAGGAGCACGCTCGCGGGCGGCGACTTGAACTGCAGCGAGAAGCTGCGGTCCTGATAGACCGTGATGATCACGGGGATCACGAGACCCGCCTGCTTCTGCGTCTTGGCGTTGAACTCCTTGCAGAACTGCATGATGTTCACGCCGGCGGAGCCGAGCGCGGGACCAACCGGCGGCGCGGGGTTCGCGGCGCCTGCGGGAATCTGCAACTTGACGATTCCCTTTACCTTCTTAGCCATTTGCTTCCTTCACTTTCCGCGAACCTCCCGGCATCCCAACCGGTTCAGACGGCCCGCAAAACCTGATGCCTACGCCTGGGGGGCGGCGGCCAGCTCCTCCGGAGCGACCTTGTCCACCTGCCAGTAGTCGACATCGACAGGGACCTTGCGGCTGAAGACGTTGACCTCAACCTTGAGCTTGCCCTTGTCGGGATCCACCATTGAAATCTGGCCCGTCAAGCCCATGAACGCGCCATCTTTTATCTTGACCGTCTCTCCGACGGAAAATTCGATCTGCGGACGCGGCCTGTCGGCAGCCTGCATGGGCTTCGTCGAAAGGATAACGTCCACCTCCTCCTGCGTGAGCGGCTGCGGCCTCTGCATGAGCCAGGAGCCGATCACTCCGGGCGTCTCGCGCAGGAACTGCCATGTGCGGTCCACGACCGCGCGCTTGCCCGTCGTCCTGTCGGTTCCGCCGGCGTCGTCGTACAGGGCCATCTCCAGCAGCACGTACCCCGGGAAGACCTTCCTGTTGACCGTGCGCTTCTTTCCGTTGCGGTTCTCGGTGACCTTCTCCATCGGAATGATGCACTGCCCGATGTACTCGCCCATCTCCTCCTGGACGGCACGGCATTTGATGGACGTCTGAACCTTGTTCTCCTGTCCAGTCAGGGTCTGAAGCACAAACCATTCCTTCTTCATGCGGTCACCCACCTTCCTCAAGCGCCGTAGTGGACGAGCATTATGAACGCCTGTATCACCTTGTCGCAGGCGAGCGTCGTAACCGCAAGGATGAAGATGAAAGCTATCACGACGAACGTCGAATCGACGAGTTCGTGCCTGTCAGGCCACGAGACGCGGTGCGCCTCGTCCTTGACTTCGGAAAAGTACTTCTTGACCTTTTCGAAAATGTTGCTCATCTTGTCCTCGTAAAAAAACTGGCAGGGTAGGAGGGAATCGAACCCCCATGGGCGGTTTTGGAGACCGCTGCACTGCCATTGTGCTACTACCCTAATTTTTTCACTTGACCTCTTTGTGCACCGTGTGCTTGCGGTCGAAGGGGCAGAACTTCACCTTTTCAAGGCGTTCAGCCATGGTCTTCTTGTTGCGCGTCGTAGTGTAGTTGCGGCGCTTGCACTCGGTACATGCGAGAATAGCCAAATCGCGGGGCATTGTATCAAATCCTTTCGTCGTCTGCAAGCAAATTCCCTGGAAATCAGCCCGCCCTTGGCCCCGGCCGACCACAGACGGCCGGGGCGCGGGGCAGGCATCTCACAGAAGACGTGCTTCGTTTTACTTGATGATCTTCGAGACCGTGCCGGCGCCGACCGTGCGGCCGCCTTCGCGGATGGCGAAGCGCATCTTCTCCTCAAGGGCGACCGGGGCGATCAGCTTGACGTCGATCGCGACGTTGTCGCCGGGCATCACCATCTCGACGCCCTCGGGCAGGCCGATGTCGCCCGTCACGTCGGTGGTGCGGATGTAGAACTGCGGACGATAGCCCTTCATGAACGCCGTGTGGCGGCCGCCCTCGTCCTTCGTCAGGACGTAGACCTGGCCCGAGAACTCGGTGTGCGGGGTGATGGAGCCCGGCTT